>Ga0210043_1000554_pt1 | contig 39205 bp, 52 predicted proteins | sample CryGeymet201501t_FD_183990 | JGI IMG/M metagenome (GOLD analysis project Ga0210043, IMG submission 183990) | Groundwater microbial communities from Crystal Geyser aquifers in Utah, USA - Crystal Geyser metaG 2015-01t (SPAdes) (version 2) | ecosystem: Environmental > Aquatic > Deep subsurface >... | reverse complement strand
GACCGTAATTTGAGCCTGCCACTTAGAGCGTTCGGAATTCCAAAACACGCCGGTCACGCCGCTGGCGTTGTCAGATCGGCGCTGTTGGTTCTTGGAATTTTGCGCTCCAGTGGCGTTGCGCAAGTTCGCAATCCTGTTGTCTGTTCGAAAACCGCTGATGTGGTCGACCTCATCTTCCGGCCAACGTTCATGATAAACGGCGAAAGCGACCCGATGAGCCAGCACCGGTTTGTAGAGTATGCAACCTGCACGATAGCCGTCCGATGTCTCAGAGGTGAATGCCTGCTTACCGGCATTGCGACCATTCCAAACGTTGGCGGATACTTGGCGGCCTCGGGCACCTTCTGCAAACATCCAGACCGGCCGTTCTTTCCAGGTCAGCTTGCCTGTCTCCGGGTCATAGTCGAGCAGGCGCCGCAGCACCCTTGCCGACGGTAATTTACGCTTCTGTCCTGGCACGGTACTTGCTCAGACCGGTCTGAGGAGAACCGGTGCAGCGGGCCGTTCAAAATCCTGCAGCGCCTCTGAAAGGGACTTAAGCAGTTCGAATGCTGCATGCCGCGTATACGCCGCCGCTTGGACAACCTGGACGCCGCCATTGGTGCGCAGGCGGCTCTGAACCAGTATCATGTCGCCGAGTGACTCGACGTTCGGCGATGCGTTGGAGTATGAGAAATCAGCCATTGGGACCTCTTGAGCAGGTGCTGGTGGTTAGGGCCGGGTGGGAAGGGCCAACTTCCCCCCGGTCTGCCAATGTGGTATCAGAGTTTTATGAGCAAATCAATAACCGTGAAATCACAGAAGCGCCGAGGACCTGCGCCAACCGGAAAAGGCACGCCGGTAATGGTTAGGCTCCATGAACCAATGATTTCACAAATTGATCAGTGGGCTCAAGAGTTTGCCCCTGGCGAGTCCCTCTCGCGACCAGAAGCGATTCGCCGTATGCTAGCGGAGTACCTAAAAAGCTGTGGGGTGAACTGACATGGATGTTGCGGGCTGCGGAGTAGTACTGGTTGTTATCGGCATCATCGCCGCGCTGTTCGTGTTCCTGCCGTGGCCGATTGCGCTCATCATCATTATTGGCTTGGGGCTCATCAGCGCGGGATATTCGAGGTAAAATTGATGCTCAAGCGTACGCTGAAAATGCTGTGGAGATTCTACCAAGCGCTTGAAAATTGGAGCTGGGTCATAGGCATCGTCGCAGCATTCGCGGCCTTCCTGGTTAAATGGTTGAGCGCCCGGCTGCCTAATGAATACCTCGACTTCGCTTTTGGTCTGTCCGAGGCTCAATACCCACTGCTGCTGGTTGCGATATCTGGCTTTGTCCTGGCGTTTGTCGGCATAATCCGGACCAATCTGCAGGAGTGGTACACTCACAGAAGATCGTCTAATCCACCGCCGCGCTGACATTCGACAACCGGTCTTCATCGGCCTGCAGAGCACGAATAGTCTGAGCATTGAGCTTGCCGTTTTCGACCAAGCCCCGCTTTTTCTGGTACTTGCGGACAGCCTCCGAAGTTTTTGATCTGCCCACAGTTCCGAATTTCCCATCAAGGACAAGATTTGTCCCGAGAATGACATTTAGCAGGCCCTGTACTTCCACCATGTCGTCGCCATCTGAGGCCAGATTTTCTGAGTAATCCCGAAATTCTTCGAAGCGTGCCACTTCAGATTTGGCCTTCTGTTCCCTAATCGATTGAGATGTTTTCACACTCCCCGCTACTCCCGCTGCCAGCATCGCAGCAGCAACAGCCTGGCCCTTCAGCTCGTGACTGCCGAGCGGTTTGACCTCGCCGCTGGCGATCCTGTAGGCATCTTCGGCGCGGTCCGGGTTTAGCAGCAGGTCAAGCATCTCATTGTCGGTCTCGAGCTGGCGGCGTCCCGGCACGGCCGTGGCGCGCAAGTCGGGCAGGATGCCTGGCTCCTCCCGCAGGCGCTGGCGCACCGTGTCAGCGAACCGTCGCGCCTCGCGCACCAGAGCCGCGACGCTCGTATCCACCGCAGCAGGCACTTCATCGGCGATCTGGCGCAGGTTGGCCGTCTGGCCTTTCGATTTGGCCTTTGCCGCCTCCACCGCCGCCGTCGCATCGTCGATGCGCTTGAGCAGGGCGGCCTGGGCAGCTGCCTTGGCTTTCTGGGTCTTGAACTTCGTGTGCCCGCCGTCCGCGCCGAAAAAGCCGCGCAATTCATCCATCGCCGACTCAAGTTCAGCGCGGGCCGCCATGGTCTCGCGGTAGGCCCGGGACCGTGATTTCTTCGCCAGTCCAGCGGCCCGCTCGGCGTCCCGCAGCTTTTCAGCGGCAAGGTCGTAGCTCGTCAGGTACTGGTCGACCGCCTTTGCGTTTTCCTGCGCCTGGGCAGCGCGCTTGCTGCCGCGTCCGACGCGGCCACTGGTCAGCACCTGTTCGGCATCGCTTGCCGCCCGGCCCACTTCGGCCGCAGCCGCATCAGGGACGCGCATGCTTTCAATCGCAGCCTTGCCCGGCGTGGGCGTGTCCATGGCCGAAGGCGCGAGCAGTTCAGACTGCCGCCGCGGGTTGCGAGGCGACCGCACACGGCGATCAGCGGCTCGCAAGCCTTTCGCGATCAGCTTGCCAGGGCCGGTGGTATTGCCGTCAGGCAGGAAGCCAGCGGGCTTGACGGGGCCCGGCTCGTTGATCAGGTCATCAAGGCCGCGACCGAGCTTTTTCTTTGGGCGCTTGCGGGATTTGGCTTTCGGCGCAGGTTCGGGCGCCTGCGGGGCTGGCGGCCCTCCGCCACTGCCGCCCGCTGCCGGCGCCGCGCCGCCGCCAGGACCGCGCAGGGTCTTGCCGACCGGGCCCGTATTTGCGCGCTGCTGCAGCCGGGCGAGCTGGCGCAACATGTCGTCGCCCTGCGAAAGCAGTATCTCGGTCGCCGACCGGTTAATCTCCGGATTCATGACACCGGGCTGGACGAACTTATTTTCCGCCCAGTTACCCAACTTTTGAAGCATTCTGCTTTGCGCAGCCGCAGGTCCTTGCGACACCGCCGAGCCGATTGCCTCGCCAATGTTCGACATAAACGTGTCATCGATCGATGCATCGGCCATGTCAGCCTGACGGAATGCCGTGCGGCTGTTGCCGAGGGTTTCGACGGTGAAGTCTGACCGGTTGGCGACGCGCTCGACCTCCTGCTCAAGCTGCGCATTCAGGCGGGTCTGTTTGGCGCGGAGATCCTCCTTGCCCTTTTTAGTCAGCTTTTTCGGGAGCACAGCGTTGATCTTTTCCCTGATCGCCGGCGTTCGTGCGACCTTGCGCGTCGCGTCCGCAAAGCCTTTCATGTTGGACTGGTTGCGCAGGTCGTCACCGATCGCCCGCGCCGCGCCGATCGTGTAGGCTTGGCGCCCTTCCGGCGATGCCGGCGGAATCTCGATCTCAGGAGTCTTGTACCCCTGCAGCACCTGGTCGATGTCTTCGACGTCGACGTTCTTGTTCATGAACTTGCGACCTTCCTTCAGGAGCTCGCCGCGGCGAATGCGTTCTGCTGCGATTGCCCGGGCCTCGCCGATGCCAGACGGATCAATGATGGCCCGCAGGCCGTCGCGCAGGTTTTTCAGGCCGGATGGCACGTCCTCGGGCTTGCCCTTTCCTTCAACTGCCTGGTCGTACTTGCGGTTGATCATGCGCTCGACATAGTCCGCCGCCTGAACCGACACGCGACGCGGTCGCTGGCCGTTCTCGATCTGCGCAACCATGGTTTTCAGCTCGTCGCGAATTTTAGGGAGCCGCATAGTATCTGCATATTTTGCGGCGCTTTTGACAGCTTCGCGCGCGACCTCGCTCTGCTCAATCTCACTCAGGAAACGGCCTGCGGTCTCGTTGTTGAAAAACGTCTGGTATTTGCGGCCCTCGCGCTCGTGGAAGTGGGCGAAATCATAGTACGGCTCGGGATCAGATGCCCGTGCGCGGGCTGCCTCGGCTTTCGCTTTTGGAAAATCCTTGCGGTCCGCGCCCATGGCCTCGGCGAACCGGCCTTCGAGCAGGTTGACCTCGTTCTTTCCGCGCTCGAGCAGGACGGCCTTGGCTGCCTCCTCACTCTGGCGGTTTGCCGTCACCATCGCCGACAGCAGGCCCCGTTCATTCGGGCCCATGAACTCGGCCAGGGTCTCAGGGACTTCGCCGGTCTTGTTCCAGGCCTCGAAATCGGCCCGCACCTTTTCCAGCGACGTGCCGGACCGCTCGGCCCGGCGCAGGACCATGTCGAGCGCCTTGTTTTCCGCGCTGGTGAACGCTTTGTAACCGATTGCCTTGACGATCGGCGCAACGGCGTACTCCGCCGCCGGGCCCAGCACAAAACCGCCTGCCGCGCCGATCGCGCCGCCGAGTGCTGCGTCGCCGAGCCTGTCGGCAATGTCGCCGTCCGCGTTACCGAACCCGTAAGTGGCGCCATAGGCGCCGCCCTCAAGCGTGTACTTTCCGGTCTGCTTCGCCGCGCCAGCCGCCTTGGCTCGCAGGCCCGTCTTGACCGCCGTCTCGCCCGCCTTCGCGCCGGCCGCTGCGGCTTTCGCGCCGCCGACAAAGCTCGGACCCGATGCCGCCGCGCCTGCAAACTCGCCGAGACCATAGCTCACCGGGTTGTCATACCGCGCCGTATCGTCGACCAGGCGCTGCGCGTCGCGGTTCTCGATGTAGTTTTCCCGGATCCCGGAATCCTCAGGCAGGAACTGCTCTGCAATCATGCCCGCCGCTGCATTGGCAACACCAGTCGCAACCCGGTTTGGCCCGGATCCCATGATCTTGCGAACGGCAGGCTTGGACCAATCAGGCAGCTGGTCCAGTATGACTTCGCGGCCGCCGGCAGCCTCGTCATTGAAGCCCCAGCCCTCGCCTGCCAGGAGGCCCTGCCCTGCGCTCTGGACCTGGTTGTATTCCTTGGGCCGGACCGCGACCTGCTGGTATTTCTCCCACGGCCTGGCGCCCGCTGGCGCGTCCGGCGTGGCGTATTTTTCCCACGGGCCCGCCATCAGCGGAACCCTGCCGGCGTGTCACCGCCGACTGCCCAGTGTGGGTTCGGGGCAAGCATGGGCGGTGCCCCGCCCACCGGTTTCCAGTTCTTTTCGTCGGTCGGGTCGCCGCCCATGAATTCAAAGCCGTCCTCGACGGCCCCGGGTTGTGGCGGTCCTGTCGGTCCAGGCGCACGCGACTCTGGCGACGTCCAGCCCATCATCACGCGTTCTGGTTCAAAGCCATACTGCTGGGCCGTCGACGTATAGTTCTGGCCGAGGCGGTTATAAGCCTCGTCATAGATCGGCATCATGCTGCTCGCCGCCGCGACCAGCGCGTTGCGCGTCTCGTCGGGCAGCAGGGTCTTACCGTTTTTCAGCTTCGGCAGCCATGTCTCGGCCTGGCCAATCAGCGACGCGGCAGACTGGGTCAGGGCCACTTCGCCCTCTCGGGCCACGCTGCCGGGGTCAAGCATTTTGGTGAAGGCGACGACAAGGGCAAGGTCGGCAACGGCCCGCTGGTCGTCGGGGATATTCGGGTCGCCCATGGCCTTGATCCGGCCCATCTGCGTCGAGATGTCGGCATAGTCGTCATACACGCCCTGCCAGTTCTTGGCGTACTCCCGCTCGAGCTTGATTGTGTCCGGGTCGAGACCCGCTGGGTTGTTCGGCATATCCGCTTGCGCCTTGGCCCGCGCTGCTGCGTCGTCGGCTGCCAGCTTGGCATATCCCAGACCCATTTCGTCGCCGTGAAACTGGCCGCGCTGATCCATGGTCGCATCGAACTGGCGTTCGCTCTGGTCGAACGTCTTGCCAGCCATGTCCTGATTGAATTCCTGGGCAATCTCCTGCAGGTCGACGCCGCGGCGCTGCAGGCCCAGACCCTCGTCGGCGCGCTTGTTTTCGACGCCGGTCTGCTGGCTCATGAAATCAAAATCGCGATTGCTGTTCTTCTGCGTGATCGCCGCATTCAGGTCGAGCTGGCCTAGCGCCGACATATCACCGCCCATGGCGCGGTTGATCATGTCGGCCCGCACGCGCGCAGCTTCAGCTTCTGCTGAGTCGGCCTTGCCGATCGCCTTGCGGGCAAGGAACGCTTCGCCGAGCTGCGCGAGCCCGGTACCGATCGAGGTTGCATCGCGGCCCATGGCTCGGCCGGTGAGCAGTTCCGCAATCTCGCGGCGGCTCCGCGCCGACTGGTCCACTTCTGCCATTCCCGGGCCCACAGGCCCTTCTGGCGCCTGTGGGACGGCAGGCATGGCCGGGGACGCCGGAAACGGCGCGCCTGCGCCTGGTGCGCCCGGCAGGCCGTTTGCCTGCGCCGCTCCCTGCTGGACCAGGAGGCTGGCAATGTCTGCACGCGGGCCGTAACCAGCATATCCATTGTATCCCATGGCCTAGGCTCCTCCCATGAGGTACGAGCTGCCGAGCCCGAACAGGCCGCCCATGAGCGCCTGCTGCTGCTGCTGCTGCTGCTGCCAGACGGCCAGCTTGTTCGCATAGCCCTGCTGCGTGATACCTGCCACGTCGGTCGTCGGCATCTGCGCCGGCGTCGCCAGGCCAAATTGCGGGGTTTGCACCTGGCTGCCCGACAGGAGCGCCGTGATCTCGTTGATCGGCTGGTTGCGCGAGGCAAAAGCCTCCTGCATGGCCTGGCTGCGCTGCCTGTCCTGTCCCTCGACCAGCACCTGGCCCTGTGTGAACCGGCTGTCGGCAATGGCATCCTCGCGACCCTGAATCTGCTGCTGGTCAGAGAATTTCTGCCCTTCCATCGCGTCGCCATAGCGACGGACGTCCTCGCCCATGCCAAACAGCGCCGTGCGGTTCTGGTTGTTCGCCGCAGTCGCGCCGGCCTGGTTGCTGAATTCTGTCTGCCGGGCGCTGTTGCCGAACGTCGCCTCGTCGCGTGCGAGATTGACCAGGCGCGACTGCTCCTGTCCGCCGGCCAGCAGCGCCTGCGTCCGGGCTGCATCGGTCGAGCGGTTGTAATCATCCACGGCACGCGAATACTGCTCGGTCCCGATATTGATGCCCTGCGACGTCAGCTGAGAGCGCAGGCGCTCCATGTCGCGGTCGCGGCCCTCATTGATGCCGCCCATCAGCGCGTCGACGACTTCCTTTTTCTGGGCGCCGAAATCATTTTCGTATCCCGTCGCCAGACCCGCGCTACCGTTATAGTCCTGCAGGCTCGGCAGCGCCGTCGGATTGGTCGAATACTGCGGCGCTGACAGGCTGTCGCCGTACTGAGCAGGGCCCATGCCGGAACGGTCGGCCATGTCAGGAAGCGAGCCGATATCAAACGGTGTCGACAGGAGACCGCCAGCGCGCTCGGCCTGGTCTGCGCCGAGATTGGCAAGTGAAATGTCGGCGCGGTTGGTCGCGTCGCGGATCTGCTGCGCTTCCGGGCTGAGGCTTGTCGTCCTCGTGTACTGCGGCAACTGGTAGGTTTTTCCGCTCGACGGGTCGGTCCAGTTGTACGTCCCGCTCTGCGAATAGATCGAAGACCCGTCCGGCGTAACCTCGTTGACCTGCCCCATCGCCGTGTTGGCGACAGCCGTGCCGACATTAGTGCCAGTCTGCGCGCTCGCGACCTGCTGCGGATCCGGGGGCTTTGGCGGGGACGATTTCTTGCCCATGCAGATCTCCTTTGTAGAACGCGCTCGCGCGCCATTGGTCATCGGTCAGCGTAAACACGCAGCCATCCTCGTCCCGACCGAAAAGGCGTGGGATATCGAACCGATCAAACCCGAACCGGGTCAGCTGCCGGTGCAGCGTGACATTGTCGACGCTGTTGCGGGTCACGATCATCTGGCAGCCTGCAACCTCGAACGCGTAGGCGAAGATCTGGTGCAGGATGTCCCGGGTCATCCATTTCGGTGTGACACTGGCGCCGCTGAATTCGATCGTGCCGGCCTCGGGGCTGTAATTGTGCCAGACCCAGCCAGCGACCAGGTGGCCGCGCCGATCAAGAACGCCGAGCGCCTGGCAGGTGCCGGGCCTGAATTCTTCGCCGATCAGCGTGCCGACGAAATGCGCGACCGCGGCGCTTTCACCATAGAGCAGTCGCATCAGACGACGACCGCGCCTGTCTCAAACATGAAATCAATGCTCATCAGCTCTGCGTCTGGTTTCGGCGTGATGCCGCACGTCACCTGCACCTGCGGCGCCGCAACAATCCCGGCCTTGGAAATCGCGGTCCATCGGCTCGTCACCGTCGCGGTGCCGCTGCTGTCCCAGACGGCCTCGTCCCAGAGACCCTCGTCCCAGGCGTCCTCGGTCGAGTCTGACACCGAGGATGGCGCTGCCGGCAGGGTGATGGCGTAATTGACCGAAGCAGAAACCTTGGCCACGAATGCCCGCGTTGCCTTGAACGTCGCACGGGCGAGGTTGATCGACTTGACCGGCCCGCGCCGCTTCAGGTGATCGTTGTGTCCGACATAAACGCAGGTATAAGACGCGCCGGCATCGTTGCCTCCGACGTCGGTCTGGTAGATCTTGCCGGTCGCGCCGCCGGCATAGTGCACACCCTCGAGCACGGTCTGGCAGCGCATATCCCATGGCGTGCCCGTGAACTCGCACCATGCACCGGTCTCTGCATTGGCAACGAGGCACCGCTCGTCAACGCCAAGGCCCGGTGACGGCATGCCGATGATCACCTTGTTGCGCAGGTCCCACTTGGTAATCGACCATGGCAGCGTCCCGCGATCGCGCACCGCGACTTTCCAGGTCGGCTCGATCTTGAACGTGACGGCCGACAGGCTCAGCGAGGCTGGGTCTTTCTGCAGCACCTGACTCATGGGGATAATTCCCTCAGAGGTCAGGATCAGCAAATCAGCGCCGACGCTCAAATGTGCATCCTTGCCCATCGGGTCGGCGATCTGGTACCGGCCGACCAACCGGAAATCGCTGCTCGGATCCGTGCCCTGGTAAACCGCGACCTCGCCAAGCGTCGAGACGACGACAAGCAGGTCGTCGACACCGTCGCCGGCATCAAGCGACCAGGTCGCGCCGAACAGCAGCGAACCGCCCTTGCTGAACACGCCCTGCAGGCTGAACGCCGTCGCCGTGCCCGTGATTGCTCCCGCACCCAGGTACCAGAATTTCATTGTACCGCTTTCGATGAAGAACAGCCGCGACTTGAACGCCCAGACGTGAGACAGGTTGCTCGGCGTCAGGCCGCTCCCTGTAAGCGTGCTGCTCGACCAGGTCGTGCCGTCGAACTGGCGCGGCGTGTCGGCACCGTTGACACCGATCAGGAAATCGCCGCCGCTGGTCTCGAACTGCTTGAACGTCCAGGCGCCGCCGCTCAGGCCTGTAATTTCAGCGGTTGGCGCGACTTCGGGATCGGCAGGCGCCGTAATGTCGAAAATGTTCGCGGCGTCTGCGGCAAACAGTTTTTCAACGCCGCCAGAAACGTATTCCCACATTGCCGTGACTGGCCCTGTACCGATCGTTGCGAACAGCGCCGCACCGCCGCGCAGCTGGATCCCGGTCTGTGTCGGGAACCAGTTCTCAAGGACCTGCGCCGCTTCCCTCGGCGCTTTCGACAGGTTCTGGTTCGTCACCAGTCCCTTTGTCGGCGACGCGAACGGGTAGACGTCCGCCTGGCTCGGCTTCGGATTGACTGCCTTGCGGCCGTAGGATCGGAGCGCCTGTCTCATGCCTAGCTAAAGCCTTTCGGGTAAGCCATCTGATCGCCGTGCGCTGCGAATGGCTCGCCGCCCAGGCTGATCGTCTCGGTGCCGGCATCAGGTGCGATCAGCTTGGAAAGGCGCCGCTCGTAATCGTTCATGTGCTCGGCATATGGCAGGCCTTTGGTGTGCCGCCACTTCCAGATGATGCCCAGCTTGAGCAGCGTCTCGTCGAGCCTGAACGTGTCCGTATCTGCGGTAAATTCGTCCTTGGTCGAGGCGTCCGCTGCCGTGACAATCTCGGTCGACTGGTACCAGTATTTCACCAGCTCACCGTCTGCCGGTGCCGGGTTGAACTGGAACTGGCCGCCATAGATGATGCAGCGCGCCACGATCGGCACGTCGCCGCGGATGATCTCACCGAGCCACGTATTGCGGTTCTTGATCAGCGGCAGCGGCGTGTTCTGGATGCTCGACCAGACCTGTGTATCGGTCAGCATGCGCCGGTAATCGCCCGGCAGATTGAACGCCGTCGTCGCGCCGTCGCCGGTCATCGTCTCGAGGACGTCCAGCTCTGACCACTCGTGCGCCAGCGCGATCTCGTCAGCGACCTGCTGCGCGATCTGGCCGAGCTCGACCAGTTCACGCGTCGCCGTGCCGAACACAGCGTCGGGCTTGTCGAGCGCGACGCCAGCGACGCACGCGTCCTGCATGGCTTTCAGGACGGTCATTTACTTGGTCGACTCCGCCAGCACTTCCTTGGCCATCGAGAGCAGCGTGTTCAGGCTCGGACGCCCTTTGACGCCGTCACCGGTCTGGCCCTTGATGTAGTCGCGCAGTGCCTGGGCATTGTAGCCAAAGAACGGGCCGGCCTCGTCGACCTCATCGACCGGATCATCGCTGGCGCCTGCGCCATCGTCCGGATCAGGCTGCTCTGCCAGCTCAGGCGCGCCTGGTGCAGCAGGTGCCGTCGCAGCTGGCGCCGGACCGCCCTCGAGCTTGGCCATCAGCTGCTTGATCTGATCCTGCAGCGTCGCGTTGGCCTGCTCCATCGACTTCATTTTTTCGACCAATTCGGCATCCGTCTTGCCGCTCTCGGCGCGCTTCAGGTACGCCTTGGCCAGATCGACCCAGCGATCGCCATTCATGCCGAGGCCCTTGGTCGTGCCAAGACCGGCGAGGGCCTCGACGGTTATGATGTTGACCGCCTTCAGCTCCGCCCGCTCGGCGACGTTCAGCGCCGTCAGTTCCTCGATCGGCGTGCCGACGGCTGCGATCTCCTCCTGGCGCTTGTAGGCCGCGTACTCCTCTGGGAAGCGCTGGGCGTACGTGATTTTCGTGCCGGTATCTGCCGGGCTGGTACGCACCGTCATCGTGACCTCGTGCGCCGGCGCGACAACGACTGAATCCTTGTCGCCGGCCAGCCTGATCTCGACGAATTCGTGCTGGTCAAAAATCGGGCGACCGGCCTTGGCCGTCTTCGCTTTGTTCTGACGTGCCTTGGTGAAAAACTTCACCAGGCAGTGAGAGTCGTTCTGCTCAATCGCTTGCATCGTTTTTGTCCTTGTCTGGGATGCAAGCAGGGCCGGCGAACCGGCCCTGCTCAGTTCATCATTTAGGCGTAAGTGCCGACCGTCGAGATTGTCGGCCAGTTGAGCGACCCGGTCGTGTTGACCGCATCAGCTCCGCCGGTCGCCGTTCCAAGGACCATGCCCTCGATATACAGCGTGCCGACCGTGCTCGCGTCGTCGACCTGACCCGCGTCTGAGGTTGCCGCAAGACGGGCATTGGCCGCCGCGTCCTGCTCGGTCCGGATACCGCACGGGCCATAGACCTGGACGAACCCGTAATCGTCGTCAGCAAACGCCACATCGACCACGCCGACCTTGTCGCCCAGCGCATCGTTGGAGCTTGTGAGTTCCGCCGCCTGGAAGGCCTCGGAAATCGTGACGACGTAGCCGTCACCGGTAATGGCACCTGCAGCCTGACAGTAGACATAGGCCTTACCGCCCTGTCCCCAGACCATGGTGCCGAGCTCAAAAAGCGGGACCGTCGACGTTTCAGCAAAGTCGATGCCCGCAGCATTTTGTCCAAACATTTTGGTTCTCCTGTTGGAGTTGAAAGCAAAAGGCCCGGGCCTTGCAGCCCGGGCCGGGTCACCGCTTAGCTGCCGGTGTCGGAGTCGTACAACTTGCCGTTAAACAGCGGGTTGCACATGGTCAGGTTGCCCATGAATCCGATGTGCTGGCCGACCGCGTCCTGGTTGAACGGGATCAGCTTGCCGCCGAACTTTTCAAAGTTACGGTCCGGGTGATACCTGAACTTCAGCGACGAGGTCTCGTTAAAGTAGCTGGTGTTTGCCGGCATCGCCGACCCAATGCCGCCCTCGAGCACGATCGGTACCGACTTGCCGGCGCCGTAGAACTTGAGGTTGGCAAAGCCCAGCTTGCCCATTTCGTTTTCGTCCTGGATACGCTGGATCGCCTCCACCGCAGCTGCATAAGCGCCAAAGTGCTCGGCAGAGGCCAGAATGATATTCGGAGCCTTGCTGCCGCGCTGGTTGGCGATCATGATCGTGCGATACATGGGCTGGATCGTCGTGCTCGATACCTGGGTACCGATGCCCGTGAAGTCACTATCCGCGTCATAGCTGAACGGCTGCCAGATCGCATTCGTCGCCCGGCTGATACCGCCATACGTGCCCGAGGTCGGGTCGGTTGGCAGCATCGACTGGAATCCGCCGATCTGGTTGCTTTGCGTACCGTCAGAATGAACGTCCTCGACGAACCGGTCGATCAGTTCGGTTTCGCCCGCATTGATCTTCTCCTCCATCACGTCGAGGATCTGGTTGGACCCCGAGTTGAGCAGGATATCCTGGCCTGACAGGACCACGGAAACGGCGGCGAGCTTGGGATCAAACTCGGCGTCGTTGAACAGCTCACGCCGCACCGGATTGAGGTACTGCAGGTGCTGGTAGCGGGTATAGGTTTCCGATTGGGCGTATTGCAGAGTCTCGCGGATTTTTGGCCCGCTGAACTCTTTCCACTGGCCGTTTTTCTTCATCGTCATGAGCACGACGTGATTGTTCGAGATCAGGTCCTGGTAGCCAGGAGACCGCTGCTCGAGCGCCAGCGACAGCGTCTCTTGCAGACGCTCGTTTGTGTTGAGAGGCATGGGCCTCGCTCCTTGTGGGATCAGACTCCGCCGGTGCGCCTAAACGCTTCCCGCACGGCTTCATGGGTTGAGACTGCAGGCGTGGTCTTTCTCGGGTTTGAGCCGTTGACCGGTCCGCCTGTGACTGATTTTTGCGCGACTGCGGTTTGAGCGCTGAAGTCGGGCTGGGCTGGCGCCGCAGGTGCTGCCTGCGCCGCCGGGGTCTGAGGCATTCCAGGCGCGGGTCTGAGCCGCTCTGCCATGGCATATGCTTCAGGAAGGGCTTTGGTGATGTCGGACTTGTCGACGCCATTGGTCGACAGGATCCACTTGATCGTCGGCGCGAGTTCCTCGAACCGCGGGTGCTTGTCGGCAAACTCAGAAACCGACTTCATGACGTTGTCGGTCTGCTGCGTCTTGAAGGTCGCGTTCTCGCGCTGCAGGCGATTGACCTCCTGCTGCAGCGCGCTGATCGTCTTGGTCGCGCGCTCTGCAAATTCAGACATCGGCTCGTCAAGGATCTCGCTCGCCATGTCCTCGAGCGACACGCCATGGCGCTGCGCAAGCGTCTCGAATACCTGGCGGGGATTCTGCGCCATCATGCGGGCCATGCCGGCATAGTCCTCGAGCACGCCTTTGACGCTCATGCCGTATTGCTGGCCCAGCGCCTCGAACGGCTCGATCTCGGCATACTTGTGCGAACGGGCCTGATGGGTCTCGAGACCCTTCTCGGTCTCGCTGACAAAGCGCTGGACCTCGCTGCGCACCGTCTCAGGCGTCTTGTCCCATTCTGCCTGCGCTTCCCTGCTGAACCGAGGCGGCGGCGCATTCTCTGCCGGTTTTTGGCCGCTCTGCGCGTTCTCTGCCTCACCAGGCGCGGTTCCGGACTGCTCTGGCGCCTTGGCATCGGACGACTTAAACCGTCCGCTCTCGTCGCGCTCGGCGCCTTTTACGTCGGCGTCGGCAGGCTTGGCGTCGGCTTTTGGTTTTTCGGCCGGCTTTGTCTCCGGTTTCGCTGCCGCCTTGGCGTCAGGCTTCGGGGCAGGTTTCGCATCAGGCTTGGCGTCTGGGTATTCACTTTCACCTCTCAGGACTCGGGCTGCGGATTCGGTTTCGCTGATCCGTCGCTCCTGCGAGGCGACCTCGTTGGCGGCCGACTCGACAGCCTCGCGCAGGCTCGGGACCTTTTTGGCCTTGGCGTCAGCTGCCGGCGCAGCCTTGGCGTCGCCTGGTGCTGCCTGCGGCGCGCTCTGGGCCTCGGGTGCAGTTGTCTCGATCGTCATGCTTTACCTCGTTGTGATTCCGTCGCCGGTGCGCGTCGTCAGGTTGATCTGCGACACAGCCTTGTTGACCGCGAACTTGATCGCCGCACGGTCGGGCTTGATCTTCTTGCGGGGCTTGGGGTCGAGCACCGAGCTGTCATTGCCGACCTCGATCACGCCCGCGTCGCGATAGGACTGGCGCAGCTTGCGCTTGGACGTGAACACCTCACCATTGTGCTGACCCTCGAGAGGCGCCATCTCGTCCCGGATGATCATCGGCGCCGCCAGCTCTGACCGGTTGTCGGGCATGAATTCGCGGTGATTATCCGGCCAGTCAGCGATCGAATGCAGTTCGCCGCAGAAACGGCACAGGCGGTACGTCTTACGCATGCGGCTGTCCCCCTCCGTTTGATCCGCCCGGCTTGGGCGGCGGCATCTTCGCCCGCTTCTCGGCCTCCTCGACCGCCATTTCCTTCAAACGCACGTCGAGCTGCTTGATCACGATATCCATGCCCTTGAGCCGCTCGGTCATTTCAAGCATCTGCTGCTGGTGCTGGCCCTTCATGACCTCGATCTCGCCCTTGAGCTGGATCTCGCGCTGCCTGGCCTCGGCCTGGGCGGTTTTCGCCTGCATATCCATCATGCGAACCTGACCGTCATGCTGCTGCTTCTGCTGGTCGCCCTGCTGCTTGAGCTGGGCCAGATGCTGCGTGCTCGAGGCCTTGAGCTCAGCAAGCTGCTTGGCGCTTTCGGCCTTGATCGTCTCCGGATCCGGGCCCTGGTCCTGCGGCTGGGCCGCGCGCTCCTTGATCTTCTCGACCAGGTCGTCGATCGCGCCTTCCATGCCGCGACCTGCCCTGAATGGCGCCGTGCCAAACTGAAGTATCTCGCCGACAAACTCTGCGGCTTCCGGTGCGGCCTGCAGCAACGGCAAGGCGTTCTGCAGCAGCGTGCCAACGACCTGCGTGAACTCGGTCCGGCGCTGCTTCTCGGCATCCTCGTCGGGCTGGATCGTCGAGTCCGTCTCAATATCGAGAATGAACGGCCGCAGGCGCTCGTCCTTGAGCAGCGCGATGACCTGGTCGATCGTCACAGTAGCCTGCAATTCCTGCAGCTGGGCCGCAGCCTGCTGCTGCTGTTCCGGCGGCATCTGCTGGACCTGCTGCATGGCCTGCTCGACCTGCGCCGCAATGTCCTGGGCCGTTGGCAACTCGGCCTGCGTCATCATCACGATCGACTGCGGGTCAAATACTTCGGCGATGATCTCACCCTGCAGCGCCGTGCCGTCGCGGCACAGGCGAACCATTTCCGCCTGGCGCTCGCGCACCCGGACCGAACCGTACTGGCTTTTCAGCTGCTGCGCCGTCGCTGTCTCGCTGGCCGCCGTCGAGCCGCGCATGATGTCCGAAATCCCCGTGATCTCGTAAACGTCCTCGATCAGCTGCCGCCGCAGCATCACCAGCTCCTTGATCGTGCTGGCGATCATATCCAGCGGCAGCCAGACGATTGCGTCTTTCAGGGATCCACTGCCAAACGCCGCCATGCTCGTGACCGGCGTCAGCACCGCCGTGTCGCTCGTCGTCTTCAGTGAGGTTGCAAGGGCCTTGGAAACATCCTCGACGCCGCTGGCATAGAAACCGCGCAGGCGCAGGGCATCCGACAGCGCCGCGATCCGGCTAGTGAGACTGTTAATCTCCTCGATCTGGTCCTTGTAGTAGAGGTAATCAGGAACCGGCTTCAGGCTGTCGGGCTCGCGGGTGCCATAGGCTGGCTCGGGGCATGGGAAAAACCCGTCGAAGCTGATGTGCGGCTCGGCAATGTCGAGCACCTGGTCAAAGTTGGGGCTGACCCAGCAAACGACGCCGAGCGCCTTGTGCCAGATCTCCCAGATCTCCGCCTTTTTGTCGAACGTGTATTCCTCAGGCGTGTCGGTCTTCTTGTCCGATAGCGCCAGCTTCAAAAACTTTTTGCCGAACCGCTTCACGCCCTTGTCGACGCCAATAAATGAACGCCGCGCGACCCAGCCCACTTCTGGCCAGGATCGCGCTGGCTCGTGCACGAAATCCTTGCGGTTCAGGTGCTCGAGGCAGGCATACTCGTACTTGCCGCCGCGCAAGTCATAACGGGCCCAGAGCACGCCGCGGCCCGATCGGGCAAGATCGTCACGGGCCTTCAGGTACTGGCGGTGCGCATTGTCCAGCTCGGCGTTGGCGACCAGCGCGCGCTCAAGCACCTCGGACGTTTCACGCGGCAGAGGCTTGCGGTCCTTGAACCGCGGCACCACAACGGGCTGCGGCGGGCGAGAATAGATCGACGGCAGAAGGGTCTCGAGATTGGCCCAGAACATCTGAAACTGAGACTTGCGGCCCGCCGTCTTGAGTTTCTCGAGGCTCGCATATTCCTTATCGATCTGGTCGCACGTATCCTGCCAGGGCTGGAACACGCGCTCGGCGTCGGCGATCATGTCGAGCCAGGGCTTGGCGTCGTCTTTGTCCTTGAACTTGTAAGAGGTGAAATCCTCTTTCGTCATTGCATCGGGAGACGATTCAACCATGCGCGGGCCTCCCTAGTGCACCTCCGGAACGTCAAGGACAAACCCGGTATTCTGTTGCGGAATCGCCACGTCGGCGAGCAGCCGAGGTGCGCTGCGCCAGGCCAGCGACATGTATCGGAAGGCGTCGGCAGGGTGACTCGCCCAATCGTGGACCTCGGTCGGCTTGAAGGTCTTTTTCTGGTCGTCCCACTCACGCCGGTACTGCTCGAGCGCAGCCAGTCCGAGATCCTCGCAGCGCGGATGAAACACGCAGCGCGGCAACGTCTTGCGGGCCGCGTTGATGCCGTTCACTTTTGAAACGCTGGGCACCAGTTCGGGGCGCAGGCCCAGCTTGACCATTTGGTCAATCGTCGTCTTTGCGCCCTCGACAAACTTGCGCTGCGCCGCGTCGTGCGGAACGTAATCCACGCCGTCGATCCAGCCATGCTCCTCGCGGCGCTTCCTGATCTCCTCGGCAAAATGCTCAGGCCCTGCACTGTTCGCCGCATAGCAGTCGAGAACCAGTATCTGCAGGCCGACGACCTGGTACCACCAAATCGCCGTATCGTCCTTGACACCAATGTCCCAGGCGCGGTGCACCGGGAAGCCTGGCAGCGCCTGGGCCTCCTCGGTAACGCGGCCCTCGTTGCGCACGTCCTGCATTTCTTCGGCATAGAATGCACCAATGATCGCCGCGTTGAAGTTGCAGTGATACTCCTGCTGCACCAGGGATTTCGCGATCGCCAGCGAGCCATAAAGATCGGTGTATTCGTCCTCGGCTTCCTGCAGCTGTTCCCTGGTCAGAGCCTTGGTGTGGGCAATGTTGCTCAGTTCTGAAAACCAGCGCTCGGACTTGAGTCCGCGCTGGTACATGGCCCGGGCATGGTTGCGACCGCGCGGCGTCGTGATGAACGCGGCCCAGCCGCCATTCTCCTCGAGCATCGGTCGCATGTAGGCCCAAGCCGACGGGTTGGCCAAAGCCCACTCTGAAAACGTAATGCCGGCAATGCCGCCGCCGACCAGGCTGTTGTACCGGTCCGACCCGATGACCTGCCACGTCGCGCCGTTTTTCAGCGTGATCATCATTTCCTGGTCGTTGATCTTGCCGATCAGCTCGGCCGGGAAAGCCTCAAAGATCCGGCGCCTGCCGGTGTGCGCGTTGACCGCCTGCCAGATGCCCTTGCGCGCCATGGCGTACTCAGGAAAGCAGTGCCAGTAGTTGGCCGGCCGCTCCATCATCTTGATCACCGAGCCGTGCAGGCAGATCTCGTCCTTGCCCCAGCGCCGGTGCGCGATCTCTATGAGCCGGTCCTTGCCCTCTTTCTGCCAGGCATCCCAGAACGGCTGCTGGTACCAGCGCGGGCGCCAGCCGCCATGCGGCAGGTGCACCTTGGCCATTTACTTGTTGATGATGACCTGGATCGGGCCGTCAGTGCTGAGGTCGACCTTGGGGCCGTATTTCTTCGGTGCGAGCTTTTCGGCCCTATACTTGCGAACCTCGATACGCATCGCAGACCGGCGCAGCGCGTCGCCGTTCTCCTGCCAGCCGACGACATTGCCTTCCTTGTCCTTCTTCGCCATCCAGTCATTCGTGCCGTCATCAGCAATTTCTAGGATCTCATCGAAATGCGTGTCGGCCTGGATTTCGCGCGCCCGCGTGTATTGCTCCGAAAACCGCTCATTCTCAGCCAGCCACTTGTACACTGTCGACTGTGCCGGCATTTTCGTGTCGGCGACGACCTGGCGCATGCTTTCGCCAGCCATCAGCCGCCGGCAGATCACATTCGCCAATGCCTGCGTGAATTTACTTGGTCTTGCCATGTCATGAATCCTTCGCGGTTTGAGCGCTGAAGTCTTTCTGCGTTGGCCCTTTTACGGATTGTCGCTGGAAGTCTGGTTGATGAAAGGGATCAGGCCTTCGGCTTTGACTTGCCCGGCTCGAATGTCTTGAACCGGCGGGCCCACTTCACGGCGGCAAAATAAGCGCCCGCCGCAACGACGTAGGCCACGAACGGCACAAGCTCGACCGGAATGATATCGAACCCCGGAAACAGGAACGTATCGACAGCCACGACAGCCGAGCCGCCGATCGCGCCATAATCCACGGCCCGCTCGGCCCATTTTGTCTGCTCTGGTGTCATGTGCTCGTCTCCTCGGTAACAACACTGGAAAGCAGGCGCGTGGAAACGCACGTCCCGGCGTGGGGGATGGGGATGGCACCGGACCGCGACGCGCCTGCTTACCTGTAGTGTCAGAAAAAGGCGCCGCTGCGGAATTCAAGTCAAAGAGGCCCGCAACGGCGCCAGGGGAATGCCAACGGCCCGGAGGAACCGAAGGTGGCACGCCCGGCGGATGGGTGTACGCCGGGAATTCAGAATGAGTTTTCCTAATGGTGGCCCGACCTCGCGATTGCGGTCAGTCTGCCCCGTTCCACTACTCCCCGGCTCCGACACATGCCTGCCTGGGGATCGAGTAGCTTCAACGACCGTTATGTTGCAGCACGCTACAGTTCGTCAAGCCCTCGCGTATCAGGCGATTTTCACGGCCGACTCAACCGGCACCGTGAAATCGAACATGCTGTCGTCGAAATCGACCCGCGCCTGGTCACCGAAAACCCCGACAACGACTCCCTTCTTGCCCGTGAACGGATAGGTCAGGACACCGATCCGGTCGCCGACCTTGAGTCGCTGCTTGCCCGCACGCGCCGCGCGCTGGATATTGTCGACATCGGTATCGAACATCAGCTCGCCCGGTGGATTCCTGAGCCATTCCACACCCTTCGCTGAAAGGCGCGGGGCAACATCAGACCCGCATGGCAGGCGCATGCGCCGGATCCCGAGGTCAAGACCTGCGATCGTGCTGACGTCTTCGTCGCCGCGCACCTCGACAAAGACGTGCTCCCATAACGCTGGAACGGGCCGGTGAAGGTCAGGGCGCCGCGACTTGACCGTGTGGTGCGATCGCAGCGAACGCGCGAAACAGAACAACCAGACCACGTCGAGGCCTGCCTTTCGCAGCTCGCTGACCGCTTCGCGCTGGTGTCGCCGCGCGATCGTGTAAATGTACCAGCCTGGCACGATCATGTGGTCGGGTCCTCGTCGTCGCGCGTGACTTGCGGGGGCGTGGCAAGGTCCCATGCGATCGTGCGTCGATACGTCTCGTAGAACGGGTTACCGTGACGTGCTGCGCGCAGCTGCTGCGCTGAATTGCCGACGACCTGCGCATCATCACTGTATGCCCGCAGTGCGCTATGCCCCATTTGGAAAAGCCGTTCCCGGTACTCGTGATCAAGGCGTCGCAACAAATCGCTGTGCTGCACCTCATTGCGCACCGGCACGGTCACACGCAAGGCAAGCTGTTCTGCGGCCCGCATGTGGGACTGAACCGGCTGGGCATTGTGAAGGGCCTTGTGCTGGTTGATCTCCGTGCGATCATAAGCGCCTTTGACAAACTCGACCGTGCTCTGTCCGTGATGACTTTCGAGGTGATAGTACCGCCTTTCGCCTGCGTGCATCTTCGCCGCAAACCCGCTGCCGCCTACACAGTGCTGCATGCGCGCGCCTTCCACGATCAAAGCGCCGCCGCTGGTCAGCGCCGTGCAGATAACGCCATCGATCTCGATCTCCTGCGGATCCTTGCCAATATCGACCCGGACCTGATGCATGGGCCTGTTTGCCTCTTTCAGCGCGCGCTCGGTCCGCATCGACCCAGCCCACCGGTCATGCTCCTCGCGGATCCGCTTGGGCGACCAGTCAAACCGCTGCCCGTGATGCTGAAAATAGTCGATGATCTGCCCCATGTCCGTGCCGAGGTCGATCTCGTCGCGGTGCCGGATAGCCCAGGTCAGCGCCTCGCATGAAGTGCCATCCAGCCTCCCCATGACGGCGCGAATCGCCGATTGGCTTTGACGCCAATCCTGCATTGCCACCGCGATCACGCGCGGATCGAGCGGCAAGGTCGCATGAAACACCTCGAACAACGTGTTCATGACCTCGGAGGGGCCGAGCCTGCGAAACACATACGGCACGCCAAGCGCCGCCATGGCTGCCTTGAGCCGGAACCCGCCAGCCGCGCAGCGCCTGAAAACCGCATCGATCGGCGCGACAGGCGGCAGCAGGGCGAGCGCAGGCGCCGCTGCGATCCAGTCATTGATCGCCGGATGCATCGCGGCCCATCGCGCGGCATTGGTCCGCCGCCATCCCGTCAGCCCGTCGGTTGCTTCACGTCGCTTTTTCATCATCGCCTGGTGCTCCTCTGCCATGCTCAGTCGTTCGCAATCAGCCTCAGTCGGGGCTGGTCCTCGACCCGGATCTCGTAACCGTGTTTTTCTGCCTCCTGGCAGATCGCCCTGAAGGCCTCTGCCGCAACGCCGTGCGGTCCGGCGATGAAAGTGCGTCCCTCGAGGGCCAGTACGGACTCACGCAGGCGGTCAACGTCACGCAGGCTGACTGCCGGCCGCAGTGTCGCCTCCCGGGCAATGGCGCGAAACACCGCGACGGCATCGGCCGACAGGGTCGAAAGGACTTTTTGCTTTTCTGGTCCGGTCGGGATTGGGTCCTCTGCTACGTAAGTAGCAGGACCCAATCCTTTGGATTGGGTTACTTCAGCATTTGCTTGAGCTGCGCGCTGTTTTTGCTGCGTTTTTCGGCCACCCTTTGAACCATTCTGTTGCAATTTTGTTACCTTTTTGTCATAGGCAGCAAGCAGGGCGTCGATCTTCTTGTGCCTGACAATGTCGTCCGAAACGAGAAATTTTCGTCGCAGGACTGGCCAGGCAACCTCGAACTGCCGAGGCGTCAGACGCGCCATGTTGGCAAGCGCCTCGGCATTGTTTGCCACCTCCCCGCCCTGGTCAAATATGCACCAGCACAGGTCCAGGTAAGCGCCGCGCCACTTCGACGGAATCTCATAGGTTCCGCCGCGCCAGTCATCTCCGTAAAACAGCATTGCCTTCGGCTTCCTAACCACGCGTGCTCACCCGGCGTCTCGGCTTCTTCTGCTCAAGGCAGCGCAGCTCGAACAGCGACTTGCCGCCAGCGCCTGCAACGAGCTGCAGATCGTTCGCGCGCAGCATTTTTCCAAGCGACGCGTTGAACCGATTGACCCAGCGCATGTTCGGCAAGTACAGGTGCCCGGCCTTGCTGTCAGTGATCGACAGGCAGAGCTTGTGCACCTCCTCGATCGACTCGTCGCCGACGCCTGCCAGCAGCCGGTCAAGCCGGTTGGCCGACTCCGGATCGAGCGGGATGCACTGGCCGCTCAGCAGTTCAACATCATGGGTACCGCAGGTCATGTCCGACCCTCCAAAGTCCACCCGCGCACGCGGATTGCCGTCAGCCATTCGTCGCCTCCTCAAACTTGCCAGCCTCGTTGCCCCAGGCATCCCAGCCCGGGCGGTGCTGGCGTGAAAACAGTTCTACCCGCCGCACGCTGGGCATGAGCGCCTCGGCCGCTGCAAACGCCTCGTCGGGCTTGCGGGAATGTTCGCGCCGAGGGCCCTCGATCACCGATCGGGTCGCGCGCGTTGTTTTTGGCTTGCCGCGCGTGCCGAGCAGGAACGGCTCGCTCGCGCAGCGCAGCAGGTAGCCCGTGCCAAATGCCAGCTTTCCGGAGGCGCCGCGCTTCACCCAGACGCCGCTCGTCTTGTACTGGAAGCCCCATGCCGCCATCACGTGCAGCGCCTGGGGCACCATCGGGTGTGTCGCCCAGAGCCAGAGCAGGCTGTCACGCGCCGCGAGTTGCTCGACAGGCAGCGCCGCGATGCGGTCCAGCGTCATGCAGTCGTAATGCGCCGCTGGCGCTCTGTGCTTTCCCTGCTCTGACCACGCCGCAAAGGACCAGGGCGGATCCGCCATGATCATCCCGTACCCGCCGGCCGGCCGGTCCTGGCTGAATGCAGCCAGCGTCAAAATGTGCCTCCCGCCATCCCGGCCAATGCCAGCACGGCCATGTAGGCCGTCAGGATCGCGGCAATCGCCGCGAGATCCGCAATACGTGTGTCGTCCCCAGCCATTCGCACTACCGGGCTCCCATGATGATCGTGCCGATCGCAAGGACGACCAGGACACAGCAGGTATTGAACAGGGCCGCGCAGGCAATTGCCTTGCGTGACGGCCGCCATGTCACCCGGCGCATACATGCCTCCGTGACCATTCCGGGCCAGCTAACGTTATGGGCGGCGGTGTGCGCTGGGCCGGGGCCTGCAACAACAGGTCCTTGCCCGACAGGCCCCGGCTTTTCTGGAACCGCTTGCGCGCGCCGATCATCATCGTGATCGACTGCACCGACAACCGGCCTTCAAGGTCCGGCCACCGTTCCAGGACTTCAGGGTGAATGTCCCGGCAGCGCCGGCCCTTGGTGTACTCCCCGAAAACGTACTGCTGTACCTCGGAACTATACTTGCTTCGGTTCTTCACTTTCCATGTCTCCCAGCTCTTTTCGCAGGTCCTTCACCGTTTTGAGGCTGACCCGCGTATCCCGGCTCACCGCACTGTCGGTAAGCCCCTCATCGATCAGCCGGCATGCGCGCAGCAGCCGACTGTCAAATGCCTTGCTATCGCCCTCGAACCCGATGCGCCGCGCCGTCGTCGCAACCGAACCGGGCGGAATTTCCAGGAGCTGGGCGACCTCGCGAAACGTCTTGCCCTGGACAAGCAGCGCCTCAATCTGAGCGTCTCGTCTGGCCCGGTCCGCCGCATTCATTTTCCCGCCCCATCGCAACTTGCTATGGACACACCAGAGTATTTGCGGCCTGTTGAAACAAAGAATTTTGAAACAGGGGGGAATAGATCATGCTCGAACTGCTCGAACTCGTTCCGCGCGTCTCCATTCATTGCGATTTTGTGGTCGTCGAAAAGCTCATCATTGATGAGTTCGGAAACACGAAACGCGCGAGCCGCACGGCCATGACACGCGCACTTGCATTTGAGCTGATGCTGGCCCTCGCCGAGGCGCTCGACCAGTCCTGTGCCAGGTGTGACAATGTTGTTTCGATACGAACTCATCCTGCAAGCTCCGGCGAACGCGGATCAGAATCGTCATAGACGGTGACGGCCTGCAGGAGGTCGAGCGCATCGACGCCGGACGCCGCCGCAACGTGCAGTATCCATCCCGGCGCGATCTGCCCGCGCCGGATCCAGTCGCGTACCTGGTGTTCCTTGCACCCGTGGCCGATACGCCAGGCGCGCTTGGCGTGCGACGTGCCAAGTTTCTTCAGGACGTCGGCGTGTACCATGTTGGGATTGCGATCTGTCATGATGCTTGCATAGCTAATTGCTATGTTTGTGTCCATAGCACCCTGCTATGTTTTTTCGTGGTAGCGTTTTGCTATGCCAAGGGATACATCCATCAAGGCGATTGCCTCCCGAATAAGCCTGGCGCGGAAAGCGGCCGGATATGAATCCGCTGTTGAGGCGGCCAAGGCGACGCGTATCCACGTGCAGAGCGTCCGCGACCAGGAGGCTGGTCGACGTGGTGCAGACATTGATGCCCTGAATACTTATGCCCGCGTCTACAAGGTCAGTTTTGAATGGCTCGCCCTCGGCGTCGGCGCGATGCACGCCAATGAAAACACCCTGCAGTTCTGGGAAAAACGGCTCGACCCTGATTCGCTGCAGGAAGTCGTCGAATTCGCAAAATTCAAAAGCCGGACCGGCTGAGCCCCTTTTTTTGCCAAAAAAGTAGCAGATTGCTATGGACATGAACATAGCATATCGCTATGTTGCCGCCATCAAAGCTGATGGAGCCCACAATGATTACCCTGCAAGAACGCCTCGCTGGCCATCCTTGGAAAGCGCCTGACCAGATTGCCGCTGAAGCCGGTGCCGCCGCAGCCAACCGTCTGGCCCCGCAAAAACGCATCTACGACGCGGCCCAGTCCAGATACACGGCTGCAGAAATGCTCTGGCGCAACATGAGCGATGCCGAGCGCGCTGCAAATCGTGTCTGGTACGAACAGATCCGCGCCATCTTCGAGCACGTCGCCCACGCCTATCACGGCCCGGTCATCGCTGAACATATCGGCATCGACCTGGGTCGCGTCGCGTAAGCCTTACAAAGTTTCAAACCAAGGACATCCTGAAATGGTGAACTTCCTGACAGCTATAGCATTCGAACGTCACGTCGCTGAAAACGGCGCGGTATTCAAGGGCAACCTCGACCTCCGCGGCTGCACCGGCCTCGCCGCCCTGCCGGACAATCTCAGCGTCGGCGGCTGGCTCTACCTCAGCGGCTGCACCGGCCTCGCCGCCCTGCCGGACAATCTCAGCGTCGGCGATCGTATTACACTGCCCGACCATCTGTGCGGCGAGATGCTGTGGGAAGGCGCGCAGATCCGCGTTGAGAACATTGACGGGATCACCATGGTGATGGACCGCCATATGCCTGCAGACGGCTTCGATATCTGGAAGGCGCGTTATTTCGGCAAGCCGATCGCTGGCATGGAGTCCTGCTTCATCGCCAGGATAGGCGAGCACTACGCCCATGGCGACACGGTGCGCGCCGCGATCGAAGACGCGCGCGAGAAGGTTTTTGCAGGCCAAGGCGCTGCCGATATCGTCGCCGGGATCAAAGCCAGGGGCGAAGTCAGCTTTGCCGAGTTCCGCGCCCTGACCGGCGCGTGCCGCGAAGGTCTCAGGCAGGGCCTGCAGGAGCGGGGGTTGCCGGGCGACACAGAGAGCCTTTCGCTTGCCGAGGCCGTCAGGCTGGCAGCGGGGAACTCGTTCGGGGACCGGTTCATCGGTCTGGTATCCGGTGCAGCGCCGGCGAAAAAAGCTGAAGCTGAGGCGTGAACCATGGGCCAGCCGTCACTCAAATATGCAGTCGGCCTCAATGATGAAGGCGCGATCGTGGCGTCAGCTGTGATCCTGGACGCACTCGCATGCACCGAGGAGGACGCGCAGGCCTTTTGTTATCGCCATTCCCCGGTAGTGCGTGTGCTCGAGCATGCCGACTATGTGCGCCTGGTCGAGACGAAGGGATGGGTCGGGATATGAGCGCAAAGCAAGCCTCTCGTTTGGTCATGACCAGGGAAAAGCTCGACCGCGCAATAGCGTGGCGCGAGCAGGGTAAGTCGTTGGGCTACATATCGATGCGCATCGATATCAACCCCAAGACAATTGATTACCACCTTCGCAAACTGGGCGTGTTTCCAAACGGGTGGGTTCATCGCGGCGACGTGCGGACCAAGCGTTCGTGGGTTGACAAGAATGGCCGCGCCGTCCGCGCTTTTTCCCCGGATGAGGATGCCATTGCGGACCTGACCGGCAGGCCCTGGAACGGTGAAGCCGTGAAGGCAGAAAATTTAGCTGACCGGCAACGCGGCGAGTTCCTGAAACACGGGCGCAGAGAACTGGCGGCCCTGATGGAGTCACCGCTCAGCAGCCATGCGCGGATCCGATGCGCCGAGGCAGGAGACTATATTCCGGTCATGAGCGGGGGCTGGAAATGACGGACAACAGAAAGCGCCTTCGCGCAACACCGCCAAGCCAGGTGAAAGGCTCGCCGATAGTCAGGGCCGTCTTGAGCAAGGACGAATACCGGAAACTGTACGACATGGCGGCGGTCAAGGGCACCTCGATCGCCGAGACGCTGCGCAATTTAATCGATATGGCAGAGGATGCACGATGAGTGACCACGACAGCAAATATTACCGCAAAGAATGGATGTCCGAAGATCAGTGGGATTGCGCCAAGCTTGCGGCGCGCATCTGTGGCGGATTTCACCACATGGGAAAGGTTGCGAATGCCGGGGATGGTGTCTGCTGTGAAATATTCAAGTCCGATATCGCAACCTTTGACTTCGACGAGATGACTCGAATTGTTGTGCTGGCACATGACGCCTGCATCAGAGTTTCGTTTGGGCGTGCCACTAGAAACGCTGAATATGAGGGGAACGAGTACGAGGAACACTACTCGCGTCTGATCCTTCACAAGCGCCAACGCGAAGGCAGCATGACTCAGCGCCACCCAACGCTTGAAGATCACATTGCGCTCATTCGTGGGGTGGCTCCGGACCCTGCAAAGCTGGCTGAGCCAGACATGTTCTGGGACTGCGACGATCCAGAGCAGCCCTACGATAGCATCCAGGAACTGCTGACCGAAATGGATTACGAAGGCGAAGGCCTCGTTGAGGTCCAGCAGGCTATTCAATGCCCGCAGGCCGCGTATCGTTTCAGGTTCATTGAGGTCGAAGACACAGATGATCGTGAAATTGAAATTGAACAAATCCCAGACGACCAATACCGCGAACTGCGGGTTGCACAGCGCGTGGGATATGCTTTTCGGGCCCTGTTTGACGCGCGGGTAAAAAAAGAAGCCGAGCGCCTGCTTGAGGCAGAGGGCAGAGAGAGCCTTAGGATTCGGGCTGACGAGCGGTACGAATACATCCCATACCGCGTGAGGGCGCGCTTCGAACGCGAGGCCCGGGCCGCCCTGCTGGCAACGATTGGAGGTCAGGATGACTGATAGCCAACGCAAGATTCCCGATCACACAAGTTTCATTCATGCCGGCCGCAAGGACTGGCGGGACGGCGGCAAACCGCTCTGCGGGATAGGACCTATGGGCTGGTGCTATCTGGCGCCATCTATCGAAGAATTCTGGAAGAGCGACTATTACCGGCGCTGTCCAAGCTGCGAGGCTCTGACTGAAGTCCGGCAGAAGCTGATCCCCGAAGCAGGTGACCAGGATGACTAAACGGATACGCCACCTTGCCACCGAGCTGGCTGTGAAAGCCGTCACCGAGGACGGCACATTCTGTGGCCCGCGACGTGGAGGCAATATTGCCTTGCAGGTGCGCTTCACCAAAAGCATGAACCCACTCGCTGCGAGCATGCTGCTCACCTTCGAACACCTGCTTTCAGCAGACCGCAAGGAAGCCGACAAGATCCTCGGGCACCTGCGCGCCGCGTACCGACTGGCGAATAAGTCACCGGAGACGATAGACTGATGTCCGCCCGTCCCGTCCTCCTGCAGCGACTCTACAAGGCCCCGCACGCGGCGCTCTATCTCGACATGAGTGTGACCAAGTTCCGCGAGCTGGTCACAGCAGGCAGGATTGCGCCGCCGCGCGAAGATGACGGGCTGGTCCGCTGGGACGTACGGGATCTCGACGCCTATGCCGACGCATTGCCTTACCGTGGGGAAAGCACCCATACTCCACGCGCCGTGAGGGCAATCTGATGGGGCTGGATATGGCAGAACTGCGCAGGCGTTATCCCGGAACACGCTTTGACGTCGACCGGCACGGGAATCCGCGCTGGTACACAATCAACCCAAAGGGCCGCAAGATCCGCATGCGGGCCTTGCCAGGCAGCGACGCGTGGGTCGGGGAGTACCAGGCGATCCGCGCCGGACTCAACACTCCAGCGACGCCGCCAGAGCGCGGCAGCGTCGCCGAACTGATCGCCGCCTACATGTCCAGCCCGGAATGGGAACAGTTCGCACCCAACACCCGCCGGTCGCGCAGCCTGATCCTGAAAAGCATTCGCGCCGACGCCGGAGACCTTAAGGCCTCTGAGGTCACCGCCGCTGACGTGCGCGCGGGTCGCGACAAGCGTCGGGCCACGCCTGCCGCTGCCAATAACCGCATGAAGATGTACTCCGCGCTTTACAGCTGGGGGATCGAGCACGGCTACGCCACTGTCAATCCCGCGAAAGGCGTCAAACGGCTGGCCATGCGCCGTGGCGGGTACCATTCCTGGACCGTCGCCGAATGCCTGAAATATGAAGCGGCCCACCCGGTCGGCACCATGGCGCGCCTGGTCTATGCCCTGGCGCTTTATACCGCGTCGCGCGGGTCTGACATTCACAGGCTCGGGCCGCAACACATCCAGCCCGACGGTTCGATCCGGATCGAACAGCAGAAGACGCTCGAGGTCGTCCACCTGCCGGTCGTGCCGCCGCTGCGGGAAGCCATAGACGCCGTGCCGGGCCAGCACCTGACGTTTTGCGTCAATGCGCTGGGACGGCCATTTACGATCAAGGGCCTGCAGAACAAGTTCCGCGACTGGTGCGACCAGGCGGGCCTGCCGCAGTGCACCCTGCATGGCCTGCGCAAGGCGCTTGCCGCCCGGCTTGCCGATCTGGGACTTGATGTGTTCTCGATCGGCGCCGTGACCGGCCACCGGACGCTCTCGGAGATCCAGCGCTATACCGCCGAACGCGACCAGAAAGCCCTCGCCAAGGCCGCGCTCGAGGGCGCATTCGGGGAACAAAACGTCCCACCCGATTGCCCACCCGATAGAAAAGTGGGCGGAAAGAGCAAAAAAGATGTTTGAAAACAGCGCGATAAAAACCGGGTGGCAGTCCCTAGGGGAGTCCCGGTTTTCAATAAAATCAATGCTCTACGCTGCCCACTTCGGTTCACGTTCACCGTATAGCCTCGGGAACGAACGCAGAAACCGTCCCACTTTTTTGCAGTATAAATCCTGATTTGGAAAGGACCAATTATGAAACCCGATATCTGCATCTACCATGGCAATTGCGCCGATTGGTTCACGGCCGCCTGGGCGGTCTGGAAGCGGTTCGGCGATGAGGTCGAGTACGTGCCCGGCGTGTACGGCGAAAGCCCACCGGACGTGGCCAGTAAGAACGTCGTCATCGTCGATTTTAGCTACAAGCGGCCAGTATTGGAGGAGATGGCAAAGAGTGCCTATTCAATCCTCGTGCTCGATCACCACAAGACGGCAGAATCCGATCTGGTGCAAGGCGGGATTTTCACGGCCATGAGCAAGTGGACTGACCGGTTAGACTGGCCACGCTATGAGGAGAACCTCATGCAGGACGAGATGGAAAACGCCGGGTGCCGCATTTACACGGTGTTTGACATGGAGCGGTCCGGCGCCGGCATTACCTGGGACTTCCTGCACCCGAACGATGCGCGGCCAAACCTCGTTAGGTATGTCGAAGACCGGGATCTCTGGCGTTTTACCCTCGACCAGTCGCGCGAGGTGAGCGCGTTCATCTTTGCGCATGCCTACACGTTCGATAACTGGCAAAAAATTAATGCCATTCTCGAGACAGATCGTACCAATGCGGCTGCTGGCGGCCGCGCAATCGAACTGAAACATCACAAGGACGTGGCCGAGCTGGTGGCGAAGTTGAGGCGCCCGATGGTGATCGGCGGTCAGCTGGTTCCGGTTGCAAACCTTCCCTACACGCTGACCAGTGATGCCGGGCATCTGATGTGCGTTGAGCCGCATGAAGGGTCCCTGGCGCCGTTTGCTGCCTGCTATTGGGATCCGCCGGATGGTCGGGTGTTTTCGCTCAGGTCGGCCGAGGGCGGGTATGACGTTTCCGAAATCGCCAAAGCGTATGGCGGCGGCGGCCACAAGAACGCCGCTGGATTCACCATGCCGATCGGCTGGGAAGGCGATTCAACAGAATGATCGAATAGGCAGACGTCCGGGCTGCCTACGCATTCCCGCCGGACAATCCCCCCAACGAAAAGGAACTTAATATGTACCCCGATGACTTAACAGCTGACCAGATCGCCAAAGATTTCGACCGCAGGGCCGCCTACCGTGTCGGCGGCGAGGCCCAACAAAACGCTCGCCGCGCGCGGCCAACCCTGCCGGAGATATCCGAACAGGCCGAACACATTGCGGGCTTGACCGCTTCCCTGCACGCCAGCTTCACCCGCCTGCGCGATAACCTGGTCGGATCCGAGCCGCGCCTGACTGAAGGGCTCGGCAAGGAATCGGTGCCCGATCACGTGCCGCTTGACCAGCTGCACTCGAGCCAGACTGCTACAGTCCGGACGCTGCACCGGTTGATCGAAATGGTCGACCAAACCCAGGCCGAACTATTCGGCAAGATGTAATCCACCTCTAAACGCAAAAAGCCCGCCAGCTCGACACCAAAGGCGTCATGCTGGCGGGCTCGCTGTTTGACCTTAACTTTACACCCAGGGGGCTGGGGGGGCTGATGGGTCCGGATGCTCGGTACCAATCAAACAGACACCGTTTATATATGGGCCGATTGCGGCAATGCTAGGGCTTTTTCAGGCACCACTCGGCGTACTTCACCGACTCCTCGCTCGCATCATAGATCAGCTGCGCACGCGCCTCGAGGCAACTCGACTTCTTGCAGGCGCCATGCATCTCGATCGCGACTGGCCCGGCCGCGCAATACTTCACGCCGGCGTTAAATCGCGACCAGCCATAATCGAGCCAGCAGACCGCCCAGAGCGCCGCCCAGGTCGACGCCGCGATGAACAGGCCCAGCAGCAGCAGCCGCACGCTCTCGACCACCCAGACCGGCGGCACGATGATCTGAACGGCATTTCCTGACGCTTCCCGGGCGATCTGGTTTGCGAGCGATCGCGTCATAGCCGGCAGATCGGCGCGCTGGGGTCGACGCATTCGCAGTAATAGTCGGTCGCCTTGGCCTCGAGCGCGTCGCGCTTGACCTTCGGCAGGCTGTTGAACACGTCCGCCGGAATAGGCACCGGGCCGGTCAGCGCGCACATCGTGTCGTGCTCGTGCTCCTGGATCGTCGGCGCGACCTCCTTAATCACTGATGACGTATAGCCGGATCGGCTCTGGCAGCTGGTCAGCAGGAGCATCCCCACTATCAGGGCGGCTAGCAATACGATCCGCGCGACTCTCTGCACGCTCGAGGCGTTCATTGGATTCCTCCTTCATTTTGATGACGATCTGGTCGGCCGTTTTTTGCGCCCGCAGCGTTGCCCGCAGCCGTTCGAGTTTGAGCGCCTGGGCGACGCGCACGCGCACATAGGCCCAGAGCAGCGCCAGGGCGACGCCGATCAGGGCCACCGCCTGCGCAGCGGGGTTGTCCTTGAACCAGAGCCAGAGCCCATATCCGAACGGCGCAGGCATCAGCCCAGCGGCTCCTGATCGTGCTGGCGTCGGTGATAGAGACTTGCCCGACCGTTCCACCACATCACCACACCCAGCACGATCAGAAACAGGCAGAACGCCACGCCCATGTAGATGAACGTCTGCGGCTGCAGGGTCTCGATCACCTTGCCGACCTTTTCGACATTGCCGACCGCGATCGCCGTGCCACCGGTACCGAGCGTTCCGATCGCGCCGAGTACCGTCGTCTCCTTGCCGCGCTGCGCCCTGTTGGCATCCTTGCCGCGCTTGGAGTGCTCGAGAAATTTCGGCTCCCTGGTTCCGTCGACTACGACCGCAGGCGCCTTCTTGACCGCCGCAGGGGCTTTGGCGGGCGCTGGGGCCGGCACGATCGGTTTCGGCGCCGTCGCCGGGATCTGCGGCACCTTGGCACCGAGACCCTTCGCCATGCCCGTATTGAGCCAGAACGTCTCGCGGTCCGCGGCGGACATGGTCGCCCAATTGTCCGGGATTTCGATCACGACCTGGTTGGGCTTTACCGCAGGCGCTGGCAGGGCCTTGGAAACTGCTGGCGGAGGCAACGGATAATCGCGAGCGACGCGCAGCACGTCCGCCCAGGGCGTCTTATATGTGACCGTATCGTACCAGCGATTTTTAGCTGGCTGCCATTCCGGATCAGTCTCGAGATCGATCCTATTGGTCTGCTCATCGATCGCGTCGTGCCCGTCGAGGCTGAGGAAAAGGCAGGCCTCGAGGCAGCGCCGACGGTAAAGCCCGCGCCAAGCCCGCACCCAGACCATGCCCTGCGTCAACAGGCGACCGTCGGGCCCGGTTTCGGCCCTGCCGATCACATTGCCGTCGGCGTCGAACTTGTTGCGCACCGTCGCATAGACAAAATCGCCGAACCGCGCCGCCGCATCGTTCCAGCGCTTGGCGTTGACATGCTCGAGCAGCTCAGACCCTGCGAGGTCGTCGCTGCCGCAATTGTTCGCGAGCAGGTAGAGCGCGTCCCACTGGTACTGATTCAGGTCAACAGTGACCAGGCGCTGCACCTCGGCCTCGACCTGGCGCCACTTGTCGCTGGTCTCGACCTCGTACTGGTAATCGGTCATCACCGTTTTAGGCCCGACCTTTGTGCCGTCTGCCAGCATGTGCAGGCCGTCGCCGATCTGCCAGTTGCCAGCATCGTCCTGGTGCGCTGTCATGATCGTGCCGCCGGCCGGCCGCTCGAATAGTATGTTGACCGCCATGCCGGCGGCGCTGATTCCTGGCGTCATGGCCATTTGCCTCCCTCGATAATTGTCACCGCCTGATCAGACTCTGCGTCGGTCGCGGTCACCGTCAGCAGACCAGTTTCGCTGATCTCACAATCAATTCGCAGCACCGGCATTCCAGCTTCGGCAGCTGTCAGCGGGTAGCGGTACTCGGCGAGGAACGTGTTGCCGGCAGCTTGCAGGGCCCTGCCCTGGAATACGCCGACTGCCAGCTCGCCCTGGCCATCCTGCTCGGGCCCGATGATCACCGAGGCAGCCGTGCCGAATTTCGCGCCTTTGGGGATGATCGGCAGGAATGAGCCGCCGGCCGTCTCGATGCCGTAAGCCATGGCGACGATATCAGTATGCCCGAACCGGGCCAGCCGGTTGTCTTTCTTCGCTGCCTTGATCGCAGCGCCGAGCGCGACGATCTCGTCAGGGTTTACCGTCTTGAGCGGCGCCTTGCCGCCAAAAAAGGCGCGCACCGAGTCACGCACCAGCGGCATGCGGGTCATACCGCCGACAAGCACGATATGGTCGATCTCTGTCACCTTGCGGTCGGCATCGGTCAGGCAGGTCGCCGTCGCCTTCAGCGCCCGGCGCACATGGTCCTGCACCAGGTTGTCGAATTCTTCGCGGGTCACTGTGTAGGAAAGGTGCTCGGGCAGGTTCTGGACATTGTCAGCAATAAACGTCTCGCTGACCACCGTCGAATTGCGCTCGGTCAACTCGCGCTTTGCTTCCTCGCTCGCCTTGGCCAGCCGCAGCATGGCGATATCGCGGGCGCGCAGGTCGATATCCTTGTCGGCCTTGTACTTCTGCACCAGGAAGTCGGTCAGGCTGCGGTCGAAATCGAGGCCGCCCAGCTCTTTCTCGCCATTGGTCTCGATCGGCTCGTACTGGCCCTCGACCCGGTGCATCACCGCGACGTCGAACGTGCCGCCGCCCATGTCGAACACCAGGATAGTCGAATACTTTTCCTCGGGCAGGTCGCAGGCCAGCGCCGCGGCCATCGGCTCGCCGAGCACCTCGATCTCGGTGAAACCCGCCATGCGGGCCGCCTCGATCGTCGCCGCCTTCTGGTTTTCGTCAAAATAGGCCGGCACCGTCACGATCGCGCCTTCAACCGTCTCGCGCAGGTATTCCTCGGCCGCGTCGCGCAACTTGCGCAGCACCAGCGCCGAAATCTGCTCCGGCAGGATCGGACCGTCACGCCCGCGCAGCGCCACCTTGCCGAGATCTCCCTCGCAGGTCTGCGGGCCTTGGTCGGCATTGTCGCGCCAGGGCTTGCCGATCAGGCGCTTGACGTTGCTGAACGTGTACTGCGTGTTTCGCTTGATCTGGTCGCGGGCCAGCTCGCCCACCAGGATCTCGCCGTCGTCGAGATAAGAAACGACCGACGGCAGCACGCGGCTGCCATCTGGTAACGGGATCACAAACAGGCTTTGTCCGTCATGGAAGGCGACGCACGAATTCGTCGTGCCAAGGTCTATTCCTACGGTAATCATTCTGCAGCTCCCGGCAGATCAATGCAAAGCCGGTCGCCGACCAGCACGACCGTCTCGGTCATGGCCAGCTGGCGCAGGCGCTTGGAGTCGTTGCCGCGCCGACCGAGCAGGCGCATGCGATCGCTCAGCTCGCGCGCCTTGCGCTCCTCGTCCGTTTCGCCTTTGTCTTCCGGTTTGTCAGGCGTGTCATTGGCAGGGGGCGGCGGCGGTGTCGCTGGGGGCTTTTCGGGCGGCGCTGGGGGCGTTGGCGGGGTTTCCTGTGCCGATGCAGCCAGCACAGCGCCAAGGAAGCCCAGCGCCGCCGCTGCGGCCCGGTATTCCGGATCCTCGCGGGCCAGCTCCCGAGCCTGCGCCTCGGCTTCACGTGCGACCCGCCGGGCCAGTGCCGTTGCTTCGATGCGCGCCCTGTTCAGGTCCGCGCCGTGCTGGATCTCGCGGATCTCCTCGTCAATCTCGAGCTGCGCAATGATTCTCACAAACCTGCCGTGCAGGTCGGCATAGGCGCCAAGGCCCAGCGCCGCGATTGCCTCGAGCAGCATGGCCAGGAAAAACAGGCCGCCATTCGACCATTGATCGGAGTCCCACCAGGTATGATCACCGAGCCAGATGAACACTTCCCACGTATCGGCTGTGTTGTCGTTGACCGTGAGGTCGATTTTATTCGTTGCCTGCGCGGTCTCGATCGCCGCGATCTGGCGCTCCTTTTCGAGGATATCGGCGCGGGCGTCGGCCTGGTATTTCGAAATATCATCCTGCAGCTTCTGCACGCTGGCATTATCCGCCGCTGACATGCCGTCGACCTCGTCCTTGATCGCATCGATCGAGGCGCGGGCCTCTGCGATCGCCGCGTCGCGGTCCGCGCGAATACCCGCGATCTGGCCGTTGATCGTCGTGATCCGGCTGTCTTTCGTGTCAATCTGGGCCTGGGCGACTTCCTTGCCCATGATGGCGTCGATACCCTTGTCAGCATGGCCCGCCGCGAAAAAGTTCAGGGCCGACAGGAGGCAGGCCGCGACGCAGAACAGCCAGATCGCGCGGACCGTAAGCCGGGCCGTCGTGTAGCCTTCGACGCCTTTGAACTTCTGCAGGAACACGCCGGACGCGACAGCACCGGTCCGCAGCACCAGGCCGAAGGCAATGAACACGGGCCAGAGCGCCCAATTGTCACCGGCGATCGACCCGAAAAAGATCATGTCCAGGACATAGACCACGCCGACAGATCCGACATATGTCGCAAATACGCCCTTGTCGGCGGCCTTGAGCAGCCAGATTCCTGTGATATCCGGAAACCGCCAGCGCCGGACCGACGCCATAGCGGCAATCAGCAGGCCAAACAGCCCGACGCTGATCACCGTGAAAGGAACACTCTGCGTGTGGTTCCAGGTAAATTCCGCCGCATAGATCAACAGCGACCCGACGATCGGCGCGAGGCACAGCGCCGCAAATATCTTCAGCGGCCTTGACCCGGCAAACAGCCAGCCGGTACCGCGTCCGATGCCACGCCCGACGCCCACGGCGCCGGCCGATACGCTGCGACCGATGCCGCTGGCAAACGACTGCAGGCTCATTCGCTGCCCTTTCCAAGCCGGTACCGGATCGCGATCGAGATGCCTTCCTGGTGAATCATCAGCTCGACTTCGTCGACGTGCAGCGTGTGCCCGTCAGGCCCTGTCCGCTGCTGGTTGCGCAGCATGAACACCGACACGCCCAAGCCGAGAAAACCCTCGCGGGCCAGCTTCACGCGCAAGCTAGACGCCATTGCGTCCTCGATCGCGATCTGCTCGTGCCCACGCTCTCCGACGTGCGAAAAAGTCACGCCCTTGTTGATGTAGTGGTTTTCTTTTGCCCAGCCATCTGCCAGCCGGCGCAACAGGTCGCCCGTGATCTGGATCTCGTCCATGTCTCAGCCCTCCAAATTTACCCGAATTTCCTCGAAATGTATGGCCACGCCCGCTCGAGCAGGCCCGCCGCGATCATGCCGATCACGATGATGTAAGGCATCCAGTCACGCCGTGGCGGAGGCGGAGGCGCAGGGGGCGGGATCTTTGTCGCGATATCTGTCGCGACCTTGGTTTCGACCTTTTCCCAGAGCAGGCTGAACGCGTTTTCGACCGTGCGCTTGACGGCATCGTCGACCCAGCCGCGGGTCTCGGCCTTATCGTCGCGCAGCACGCTCTTGAGCTCGGCCGCGACCTCCTTGATCGCGCTCGTCGTCTCGCGACGGATATCGATCAGGTGCTCATGCGTTGGCATGCCGCGCACCCGCTCTTTCAGGACGCCGAATTCTTCCTCGATCGACATTAGACGACCTTGGCACTGCGCAGCTCGTATTCGATGCCAAACAGCAGCGTGTGCCGCTCCTGCTCGTCCTTTGTCGCTGCATTGGATCCGACCAGGCCTGACAGGCGCTGGTATTCTTCGCTCAGGCGCGGGCGGGCCTGGGCGATCGTCTCGCCTGGCAGCATCAGCCCGCGAAACGTCGTCGACACAACTGGCCCGCTGCGGGCCTGCGCTTCCTCCATCTTCCGAAGTGTTTCCGCGAGCGACGGGGCTGGCGCCGGCACTGCCGGCAGCGCATTGGGATCCAGCCGCCGGATATCCTCCTCGAGGCGTTCGCCATAGTTGCGCAGGATCTTGCCAATTTCGGCGAGCCGCTTGTGCACCTGCTCGGCAGCGAATTCCTCAGGCCCATGATCATCGTCATTGAGCAGGACCAGCGCCGACGTGGTCAGCTGGTCGATCATCCCGCGCGCCGCGCGCAATTCCTTGCGGGCCGACACGGCATAGCCGACCGAAAGTTTAAGGGTATCAGCCATTAGGTCATTCCTTCTTGCAGTAATAGCTTGGCCGCTCGGTCACCAGCTGCCGGCAGAGGCGCTGGAACTCGGAGCCGTGTTCCTTGATCTTCTCGCCATGCTGGCGCCAGGCAAGGATGTGCGCGACCTCGTGCCGGATCCGGTTTTCCATTTCCTCGGGCTTCGGCGCGTCGCGGTTGGCAAGGATCCACTCGCCGCCGTCAGGGTCGCGCGCAGCCATCGCAGAGCGGTCAGTTCCCGGTCGACGCATCCACGGGTCATCGCCCGGAACTTCCTGCACGATGACCCCGTTTGGCTGGTTCTGTTCCAGCAGGGCCTGCGCGACGATTTCTGCGGGGGTCATCAGATAGGGCCGCCGCCGCTGATAATGACGGTGCCGGATGCAAGCACCGTGCTGCCGAGCCTGATTTCAATGGTCAGGTTGGCAGATCCTGAAACGCCAACAGTCCATGTCCGCGTACTGGTCAGGGCAAGCCAGCTGCCCGTTGTGCCCGTGGCGACAGATCCGCTGTTAAGCGTGGCGCGACACTCATATGCGCCAGGCGCCTTGCCTTTGGGCGTTATCCAGTCGCCAACATCCCCAACGACAGCGGCGATAATATCGCCGTCGCTTTCCAGCGCATATGAGCTGCCAGATCCAGGAAGGCCTATATAGGTGCCCGCCGCAACGTCGAGGGTGACCTTACCCAGCGTTGCCATGAAGGCGAGCAGCATGCTCACGACACGTCGCCCGTGAGATACACGACCGTTCCCGATTCATAATTGAAGCCCATGACACCCCGCGAGGAAAGCGTCGCGCTGGATACGTTGGTGCCGTTCACATACATGGTCAGGCCGGAGCCGCGCGTAATCGTCCTTGCGGCTGATCCGGCGCGTACAATCCCCATGTCACCCGGCGAAAACACGTTCGCGGGCATGGTAATATTGCCCGTTGCCGTGATCTGTTCGTTCGCATTACCTGCAACGGTCAGGGTGCCTGTGGTGACGCTTCCTATTCCGGGTGCCGCCTTGATTGTTCCTGCGCTCAGTTCGCCGGAAACATCAGCCGCACCATTGATGTCAATCAGCGTGGCGTTCAGTTCAATTTCATCTATTGTATCGCCAGTTCGCTGCAAAGAAATGGCGTTTACAAAACTGGTGACGCCATCGTTATTCGCCTGAATACGCAAGACGCCATTCGCGCTTGATAACCGCCAAATTTTCTCGTCTGCGCCCGCATCTGACTCAACCAAAACATAAGCAGGTAAATTGGCGTTTATTTGCTGCTGGCCGTAATAGACATTGGAACCGCTAAGTGTCGCAAATGCACTCGCCTGCACCCCGTCCAGCGTATCCGCGTCAAGCCCTGACCCGGCCCCGTCATTGGCGCTGGTCCAGAGAGTCCCGCCAGCTGCACCGAGATAGCCCCACTGGGCCGCACTGATCGTGGTCGATCCAATGTTCTGCAACTCGCCCAGTTCCGCCGCTGTAAGGGGCGTGCCTGCATATGTATCAAGGTCAGCGTCCCATGCCTGAACGTTGGCGCCGATCACGAGGCCCAGTGCCGTGCGCGCATTGGCCGGGGTTTTCACCTCCCATGCCGTCCCGCCAGCATTGCCTGCGATGAAGTTATTGGCGGCCACCGTCAGGCCCGCCAGCGTGGACAGGTCTGCGTCCAGTTCCAGCGCCGTGCCGTTGAACACGAGGCCCGTGCCAAGCGTCAGCCACCCGATGGCGCCTGCGCTGTCGTCCCATCCCAGCAGGCGATCCGCGCCCGGATCCGTCAGCGCCGCAACATCGTCGAGCAGGTCGTCCTGCGCCTGCGCACCGAGAGCCGTGCGCGCCGCCGCCGCAGAACTGGCGCCTGTGCCGCCTGCTACGATCGGGCGGACCGTGTTGGAATCGGACTCCAGGTCCTCAGCAAGCGTGTTGAACTTCGTGCTGCTGACCGGGTCACCGCTCACCGCCGCCGTGTTTGCCGGCAGGCTGTATGTACCGCTTCCATCTCTAGGCATCGGCTCACCTCCTGAATATAGGGACTGAAAATTTAGCGGGGCTTGCGGCCGTGGTTCAGATGGAACCCGTATTTGAGCTCGGCAGCTTTGCGCGCCGCGACAGCGTCGTCGAACGAGTCGAACAGTCCGAGGTGCAGATGCACCGTTTGGACCGTAATTTGAGCCTGCCACTTAGAGCGTTCGGAATTCCAAAACACGCCGGTCACGCCGCTGGCGTTGTCAGATCGGCGCTGTTGGTTCTTGGAATTTTGCGCTCCAGTGGCGTTGCGCAAGTTC
>Ga0210043_1000551_pt1 | contig 39291 bp, 52 predicted proteins | sample CryGeymet201501t_FD_183990 | JGI IMG/M metagenome (GOLD analysis project Ga0210043, IMG submission 183990) | Groundwater microbial communities from Crystal Geyser aquifers in Utah, USA - Crystal Geyser metaG 2015-01t (SPAdes) (version 2) | ecosystem: Environmental > Aquatic > Deep subsurface >... | reverse complement strand
TGCTTTACTCCTAACAGTCGGAATAGCTCAAGCTAGTTTATGGAACTACTACCAAGAGCAAGGACAAGACCTACCTAGTGTGTCTGATAGGGTGCTAGTGGCTCAAAATTGCGGTATAGAGGGTTATATTGGCACAGCCGAACAAAACAACCTTTTAGAAGAATGTCTGCGTAATGGGGCTAATTTAGGCGTAACTATTCCTGACATCTCGGCTCTATTTGAAACCTCCTTACAAAATAGTATTTCCTCTAGTGCGACTACGATGACTTTAGTATCGGCAACTCTAGCTAATGGCAATAGTCTATCAGGCACTTATGGCTTTATTATTGATGAGGGTTCAGCTAATGAGGAGTTTGTTATCTGTTCAGCTTCAGGCACAGCTCTCACTTCTTGTCTTCGTGGTATTGACCCAGTAGACGGACAAACCGAAGTCGCCTCGCTAAAAGACAGTCATAGACGAGGGGCGAGTGTTAAAATAACTGACTTTCCGATTTTAGCTATTTTAAGAAATGTCTTAACTGGTGATTATTCCACAGGTAATGATACTTTTATTATCGGTAATGATACTCAATCAATTAAGTTTGCTAACACGACTTCAACTACTAAATATATCTACGCTTATGGCAATACTGGCAACCCTTTTTTAAGATACAACGGAACTTCTAATGTTTGGCAATTCTCTGATGACGGAGTATCTACTGTTAATATGGTAACGGGTGGTTCAGGTTTAACAGCTTCTACTACTAAAGGTATTAGTATTGACGACTCTAAAATCGGAGTTGATTTTAACCTTAATAACTGGTGGTTTAATATAGATGACGATGGCTACTTTGCCCTTTCTACTACAACCAATAAAGGAATAGATACTTTCTGGAAAGATAGTTGGAATGCGACTACTACACATCCTGGGCTACTAATGTCAACATCAACAATAACTGGAAATTTTTCTGTATTGGGTAACGCCACTACTACTGGTTCACTTGCTTGGAATGAATTAATTGATAGCAGTGGAAATAGTGTTTCTAATATTAGTCCTCGTTCAATGGCTACATCAACGGTTGAAGAAATTCAAACAGCAATTGCAACCACTGAAATATTATCTGAAATTATACCCGCTGGTAAATTATCAACAATACATGGAATAAGGGTTCACATTATTCACGAACACCAGACAGAAAATCAAGCTACTAATTCAACAGTAGAATACGAACTAGATTTTGGTGGAACGAAAATAAACGATGGTCTTTGTGCTGTTACTGCAACATCTAACAATAACTGGGGTAAAATGGTGTGCGAATGGACAATTTTAAACACAACGGCTAGTTCTCAACAAACATTTTTTGAAATAAATAGAAAAGATGATGGTGTTAGTGGAACATTCATTGATATTGATAGTGGAACATCATCTATTGATACATCTTCATCAATAACAGTTGCAGTTGATCAAGTGATTACTACTAGTAATAATCCACCGCAGAGCTCAGAGGGTGCGGCTTGGATTGAATATATATGGACTGAGTAATTTCACTCTGCATTTAAGTAAATCTTGAATGCAGGAATGAGATTAAATTATATGGCAATGACAATCGGACTAATAATACCATTTACACTTATTACAATAATGATGTTTGTAATATTCTATAATATGTATAAAAATTAAAATAAATAATATGGCAGTAACACAATACAAACCTGATGAAAGCATAAACACTTTAGCTCAACGAGTTGGAGTTGATAAAGAAGAATTAAGAAAACTAAACCCTAACCTTAACCGCATATCTCAAGGTGAAGATATTGTTGTGCCTGATACTTACAAGGAAAATTTACCACAAACCAACGAACCAACAATCCCGACTAGATACCCAACAACTCAAACAGACGAATATGGCGATATTTTAAAAACTCGTTCAGAAAAAACTGTTGACCCTCTTAAAATACAAGAAGAAGAAAGACAAAGGATACAAGCTCAAATAGATGCCTTAGAGAATTATTGGTCATCAACTATTATGCCCGAATTACAAGAGGAAGCCACCGACAGACTAGGACAGTCTAGGGGATTACAGAGTGCTGGTGGACTGCTACAAAGCCCTAGGGGGGTGGCTATGACCCAAGGCACACAAAAGTATAATACTCGTATTCAAAGAGCCGAGAGAGCTAAAATAGATACTCAAATTGCTGGGCTATATGACAAAGCCGACCAAAGAGCTATTGACCGAGCTGATAAAGAAGCAACCCTTGCTAGACAAGACCAAGACGCTTATTTTGAGTATCTAAAAGATAACCAAGCAAGTAGCCGAGATGACCTCGTTACTCTTTTTGCTGGTGGTATTAGTCCAGACGAATTAAAAGAAAGAGACCCAGACAGATACAAACAATTATTAGAGAACGCTAATATTGATGAGTTTATGGCTGATAGTTTGTATAACCAAAACGCACCAAGAGAAAAACAAATTGAATATGAGTATGCGTGGAAAGGTAATAGTTTGGTGGCTTACGGGCAAGACCCAAGCACTGGTGAAGTCGTAACTAAAAATTATAGTGCCGAAGACCTTGACTTGCCCGTTGGAGTTAATCCTGACTTTATTACCGACAAAGCAACTAATATGATGTATTGGTATGATAAGGATAACCCAGAGACAGATGAGCAAGGAAACCTAGTGATGAAACCAGTTAAAAGCCCGACAGGTGGTAGTGTTATGGGACAAAAACCAGCAACGCCAAAAGCACCAGTAGAAGATACTGATGAAGAAAAACAAGCTATACAAACAGATATTAAAGCTATAATGGGCGGTGATAGATATTTAGACACTTCTAAATATAGAGAGATAAGAGAAAATGTTGCTATAAATGCACCTAGTTTATTATCGTGGTTTGATAAAACCTATAACCCACAAAACTGGTTAAACCCAAACGATCCAACAGCTAAATCATATTTTTTAACAGGCACTAAATTAGCAGAACAAAAAGATGAGTTATAAACCATTATTCTCACAACCTAAACAGGAAACACCGATAAAAAAGACTACTAAATATCAGCCGTTGTTTTCTGGTGTTGAAGAAAAAACTGAAATAACCAAACCATCTTTACCGTCTGTAAAAATGCCTACTGTTTATACTCCTTTTGATGGAACACTAACCAAAACCCCAGAAAGTCAAAAAGTTAGTTATGGTGAATTATCAAGAATTAGAAATATTCCAAAGAGCGTTGGTGGCGGACAATATAAAGTTGACCAATACAACAAGCCAGTTTTAACCGAAAGGGCTTATGGTTCACTGCCTACTAAAACAGGACAAGAACGAGACCATATAATACCAGTGTCTTTGGGTGGAACTTCTTATGATCCGAACCTTCAATATCTTGAAAGCAAAAAAACTTTACTTGATAAAATTCTAAATAAACCAGCTCAAGCTAAAAACAGACAAGAGGGTAAAATGTTAGTTGAGTGGTCGGCTATCAACGATTATAAGTCTGGAAAGATAGACCTTAATCAAGCAAGGGCTAGAGTTTTGAATTGGAATAATCAGCCACCAAATATAATTAAAGAAACAATAAAAAATTTACCAGTATCAATAGCTGAAACTATATTCCCAGCATTAAAGGTGTATGGTCAAATACCAAAAGAAGAACCATTTGCTAAATTATCAAAACCACAACAAGCATTAGCAGTAGCCAAGGAATTACCAGGGGCTACAAAAGAAGTGGCTCAACAAGTGGTAAAATTTATGGCTGGACTGCCCATAGAGTTTGGATTAGATTTTGTTAATGGGGCTTTACAATTAGCAAATAAAAATAAAATAGAGGAAATTGATATACCAGTCTTGGGAAAATATAGTCCTTATTCGCTGGAAGCTGAAAAGCTATTAAAAGAAAATCAGGAAATGGCAAAACAAATGGGTATTTCCAACGAAAAGACACAACAAGTAGTCGGATTATTTAAAACACTGTTAGTTGATAATGTTTTAAGAGCCGTGGCTACTAGTGGAACTTACGCAAAAATTGGAACAACCGTTGGAAAAATAAAAACTTATGAACCTTATTTAAAGGGAAGTGTAGAAGCTGAATATTTATTTCAAAAACAACCAAAGATAGAGGAATTACTGCTTGGAAAACAAAAGAAAGCCGAATTTAATATCAAAGATAAAAATGGCAATGTCGGATTAGTTAAACTCGAACAGAAAGGTAAAAATGTAAATATAGAAATATTAAAACCAAGAAACTTAAAAGCCAAACCAGTAGAAATTGGACAAACTGGATTGCCAGCAATTCCTGAAACAATAACCCCAGTAACTACCACACAAGTAATACCACCAGTCATAACGCCTAAAATTAAGCCAGAAACTGCGATTACAGAGGTTTTAGAGCCACAAGTGGGTAAAGTTGCTACTACTGAAGTAAAAGACCCTAAAACAGCTCTTATCCAAGAAGAACAAGTTAAAACAGAAACTACAGCACTTCAAGATGCTATCAATGAATTTAAAAATATAAAACAGGGATTTATTATTGATAAGCCAACAGAAAAGATAATATCAGATAAAGACCAAGAGTTTTTGAAACCAAAAGCAATACTTACTAAATTTCAAACAAAGAGCGATAGAAATATAATATCTGAAAGTGGTGAATACACTAATGCTTTTTGGTTATTAAAACCAGAATTTATACCAGAAAAATTGAAGACAAGAATGACTCCGTTATTAGATGGTCAAAAACCCGAAACTAAAGAAATATGGAATAATGCCAAAGAGGGAAGTCCAAAACCAGTTTCTGATATAGTTGGTTATGTTGAAAAACCAGAAAGCTATATTTTAAAAACTGCAAAAGGTGAAAACATACATGTCAATAAGTTTTACTATGATTATTTGAAAAAGAATATTCCTGATTTTTCATTGAAAGCGACCGAACCAAAAAAACCAATAATAATATACTCTGGCAATAAGGAGGCTGGGCTGTTAATGCCAATGATCATAGATGAAAAGAATGCTATATTTTTTAAGGATAAAAAACCATCTTTACCGAAAATTGAAGTTAAAAAACCAGCAATACCTGAAATAAAAAAGGTATCAGAAGTTAAAGAGTTTAAAAGCAAAGAGGTTAAAGAAGCAATAGACGAATTAAAAGAATTGAGCAAAGACCAGTCAGGTTTTATTTCAACTAAGCCGATAAACAAAATAGGTGAGTATTTTAAAACAACAAAAGAGCCAACTAATTATGAAAAATTAAAAGATATTTGGTTTGGTAAAAAAGATATTAAAAGTTTGAAAGCCGATGTAGAAACTAGAAAATTACAAAAACTTATTAAAGATACACTTGGTCGCAAAAAATATGATTTGACTGCTAAAAATTATGATAAAGCAATTCAGGTTTATATTGACACTAAAAGAAATCCCGCTGATGTTGAAAAATATTATAATAAATTAACAGATGATCAAAAAGAAATCGTTGATTTATCTCAAAAACTGCCACCAGAAATAAAACAAATAGCCGATTATATATCTGAGTCTTATGATATTGTTGGTAGTGAAGCACTAGAGGCTGATGTAATTAAAAATGTTTTAGAAAATTATGTTGCTCGTGTTTGGGATATTAAACAAGGACAATCAACAGAAATGTTTAGAAAGTTTGGTATTAAAACAAAACACGCTAAACAAAGAACCTTGTCAACAATTTTAGAGGGCTGGTCAAAGGGGATGACATTAAAGGTTGAGGGGGCAACAAATAATCTTAATATTCTTAAAAAAGAGATAAATAATACTATTGCTGATAAACAATTTATTAAAGAATTACAAAAACTAAAAACAGTTGATGGCGATCCGCTTCTAACTATAAAACAATTAGACGGCTATAAAGAAGTTAAACATCCAAACTTTACTGTTTGGGGTTATTCTGGTGTAGCCAAAGGTGATGCTATTGGCAGAAACTTTATAATCACCAAAGATGATGTTGTATTAGAAAGAAAAAGACTATATGCTCCAAAAGAAATTGCTGATAATATGAATAATATATTAGGGACATCAGCTTTAATTGATACACCCGGAATTAAAACAATCACAAAATATAACGCTATTTTAAAATCTTGGATATTACAAACTTCTTTATTTCACCACTTTGCTTTTGCTCGTTCATATTATCTAGGAACTGGTGGTAAAACTTTTAATGAATTAAATATACGAAATGCTTATCGCAACGGAATAAAAATGATTGAGAATATGGATGGGGTTGTCCAACTGGGAGTAAAAAACGGCTTAACATTAGGAGTTAAACAGGATTGGAATGAGCAGTTATTAAAAGAAAAAACATTTATCGGTAGCGTGTTAGATAATTTAAAAGCCACTAAAATTGTTAAGGATAAGATATTAGAACTTAGAGAGAGGCAAGCTGATTTTCTATTTGGTGAGTTTGGAGCTGGACTAAAAGTAAAGGCATTTGAAATTGAATTAAGAAATTTAACTAAAAAATATCCAAATAAAGATATAAATGATTTGGCTAAAATGTCGGCAAATTTAATTAATGATGACTTTGGTGGTCTTCATTTACAAAGAATTGGTAGAAATCCTACTGTTCAGCATATTTTTAGAATATTTGCTTTAGCTCCAGACTGGACAGAAAGTAATATTATGTCTATGGTTAAGGCGGTTGGTGCTGGGAACAAACAAGAAAGAAAAATGTATCGTAAATTTTGGGCTGGTATATTTACTAAGGGGGCTTTATTAACAGTAATGACTAACCTACTTATAGCAAGTGTTGATGAAGACGATGAAGATACTAAAAACACTTGGGATAGGTTTGTTAGAAATTATCAAACAGCTTGGGAACAGGGAAGACTAATGTGGACTGGCGTAGATATTACTCCGATATATAAACTTTTTGGCGGTAAAACACAAGAGAGAAAATACTTTTCAATTTTAGGACACTTTATTGATCCGATAAAGTTTATTGTTCACCCAATACAATCAGCTCAACACAAGGGTAGTGTGGTATTTAATTTGTTTTTTGATGCAATGAAAGGAACAGATTATGCTCAAAGACCATACACCACATATAAAGAATTGTTCGGTATTGATTATGAAAAGGGTGTATATAAAACTACTAAAAAAGGTGTTTATTATAAAGGTGATCCAAAATATGGAAAATTAAAAGGTAAAACAGTTGCTTATAAATTTGGCGGTGGTGGAACACTTGGCTATTCACAAATTCCGTCTTTTATGATAAACAAATTAAAAGGAATACAACCAGTTCAAATTCAAAACCTTATAAGTTTTATAGGTGGTGAGCTTGATGGTTTTGACGCCTTATTAAATTCGCTTGGGCTTGGTATTAAATCAACCTACGGATTAACAGAAAAAAATAAAGAAGAATAAAATGATTGATAATTCACTAAAACAAATATTTTATTTTTTTGTGGTTTGTCTTTGTATAAGTTTCTTTTTACATATTGTTGTTCCTGATTTTGTAGATAGAAACGGCAATTCTTGGAATACTCAATATGATTTTGGTGAGGGATAATTGTAATAAAACCACAATATAAAAGACCACTTGGCGAAAGCTCGGTGGTTCTTTTTTTATCCACTTTGCCGTTCACAAATTTGTGAACGGGGTAAAACAAAGAGCTGAAGTTTTTATTTGCCAATTTTATTTTAAAGTAATATAATAAATAAAAAGCTATGTTTACAAAAAATTACGCAATTATAGCTGATGACTATAAGCTAACTAAATATAAGTTACAGCAGTTAATTGATAAGATAGAGTGGTATAGTGGTATGGACTACGAGAAAAGGCTAAAAAATTGGCACTATAAGAGTATTGTTAACTCAGCCGATAAACTTGCTGGTGAAATACTTTTTTTAGAGGATAAGATGAACAAAGTCTATATAGAGTTTAACAGTTAAGATTTGACAAATAAATTTAGGTGTGATACAATTAAATAGTAATATAAAAATATGACACAAAATCGCAAAAAACAATTTATTAATTGCCAGAAAAGGTGTAGTTATACAACAGGTTTTTGCGAACCTTGTGTCAGTAGCTACACCTTTTTTGGTATTTAGTTTTAAAACTATGGCAAAACAAAGAATGATTAATACTAAGGTATGGGAAGACGCTTGGTTTAACCAATTAGACCCAATAGAAAAGCTTTTTTTTATTTACTTATTAACAAACCCAATGACAAATATTGTTGGTTGTTATGAATTAAGTAAAGGAACAATAGGTAGAGCCACTGGTCTTGAAATAAGTGTGGTAAATGAAATATTAAAAAGATTTGAAAATTCTAAAAAAGTATATTATAGAGATGGTTGGGTAATAATATTAAACTTTATAAAACACCAAAATTATCGTTCTCCAAAAATACAATCTGGTATAAAAGCAGAATTAGAGAATATACCACAAAATATAACTAATTTGCTAAATTTAGATAAATATAGACAAATTGGATACGGTATAGATACCATATCGCATTCTAATTCTAATTCTAATTCTAATTCTAATTCTAATTATATATTGGGCGATAAATCGCCAGACACATATTTTTTTAATAATAAACCAATTAATATGGAAGAATTAACTTATGAGGACTTAGATGTTAAAACTCCAAAAAAACACAAAAATAAGAGAAAACAATATTCTCGTATAGTTATACATTTTATGGGTTTAAAGGGTGAAAGTGGTAATGTTCTAAGATATTTTCCAGATATTAAAGAACTTTGGGAAAAAGCCTGCGAAGATGTTGGAGAAGAAAAAGCAGAAACAGAGATCAAAGGTCGGATTGATGTTTGGAAAAAATATTGTGAAAAAGAAAATATATCTTTTGGACTAGGAGGAGTAGTTAAAAACTGGAACTCAATTTTAAAAATATAATTAATCAACCATAAATGCTTGTATGGAAAAATTACCACCACAATCAAAAGAAGTAGAACAAAGTCTTTTAACTTCAATATTTTTAGACAAAGACAATATTAACAAAATAAAAATATTACCAGAATACTTTTATTTTAAAGCACACGAGAAAATATTTTTCTGTATGCTAGAACTTTCACAAAATGGAAATAATATTGACTTAATAACATTATCAGAACAATTAGGAGAACACATAAAAGATGTTGGTGGTAGAAGTTATTTAGTAACCCTAGCAAACGGAATAGGTGGTAATCCAGAAAAGTATGCCGAAATAATAAAAGACAAATATCTAAAACGAGAAGCTATAAAAAGATGCTCCGAGGTAATGGATAAAATGTATGAAGAAAAAGAATATTCAAAATCAATAGAACCACTTAAAAAACTTTTATTTACTGCTAATGAAAAATACACCATAAATACTAATCCATTAATGGCTGGTAAATGGTATGAAGAATACGGAGTTGTTGAAACAATAAAATATAAAACTGGATTACCAGAACTTGATAAAGTAATTGGTGGTTTATCCGGAACAGAATTAATGCTTATACTTGCTAACACAAACATTGGTAAAACAACTTTTTTGCTTAATATGGCAGTTAATCTAATACTTGAAGGAAAAAAGGTTTTATTCTTTTCTCTTGAAATGTCAGAAAAACAATTAAACAATAAAATAATATCAATACTTGGCAAACACGATGCGATGAAAATAAGAACTGGCGAATATGAAAAAGAAATGTTATGGGAAACAACAGAAAAATATAAAAAGCTACCATTAACAATAATTGATAAAGGGTCTATTACTACTCAAGATGTAATGTCAGAAATATACAAGAGAAAAATAAATGGAGATGTAGATATTGTAATGATTGATTATATTCAAAGACTTTCAGATAGTGGGTGGGACAGTGAAACAATGAGAATAGGTCATATGGCTAGAACACTTAAAAATTTTGCTCTAACATATCAAGTCCCAATAATATCACCTGCACAAATGGATAAGGCAAGTGCTAAAAGTAATTCAACTGATGTTATATCAGTTGCTTGGAGCAAAGATTTAGCAAACGAAGCAGATATAGCTCTGACACTTGTTGAAAAAACAGAAGAAAAAAAATCAATAACAGAAGAACCAGAAAAGAAATTATGGTTAACTATATCAAAGTCTCGTGATAGTGAAAAAGATAAATGGTTTGAAATAGACTTTGATAGAAAAACTTTAAAAATGCAAATAATAGAAAGAATAATAATAAAATGAAACACATAAAAGAAATAATTAAACAAAGATGGTATTACAAGATTATTACAAACTCACTATCTGGATTAAAGAAAAAAAATTTGTCTATTACAGAAGCACAACCGAATACATCAACTTCAGAGAAGAAAATAAACACGAAATAATATGGAAAAAACCAAACAAGGACAATCAATTAAATGTAAATTCTGCGGTGGTGAGGCAAAAATCATTATGGTAGATTATCAAAATAAAGTTAGATGTTCTGAATGCCAAGCGGAATATTATTTAAAAGAACAACATATTAACTCTAAACCAATACAATATAATTTATTATAAACCACCTCTAAACACCACCCCACAGCCCAAAAACTGCGTTCTAAGCGATTTATATGCTAAAGGTGATGAAATATACTAACTAACATAAAACTTATATGAAAAACGATAAAATTAAACAAGTAATAATTAAAAATACAACTGTCTATATCTTCACAGAAAATCCAGAAGAAGATACTAAAAGATTTGTGGAATTATACGAAGACGAAAATTATGATGGAGTTTGTTTAGGATATGACAAACCAGAATTGGTTAAATATACTTTTCTAGGAAAAGAATACCCGTGTATATCTTTGTGGTTTGATAACGAAGATGTGCCTGATTATTATAAACAATATGAAAACTAAAAAAATATTTATCAATAATGCTATTAAGAACGGCTACAATAATGTCGGTTGTAATGGTTGGGATTGGATAAGAGAAAACATTAAAGAATTGGATTATATTTTTCAATCCGAAGAATATAAATTACAAGACGGAATGAAATTTAAGTGTATGCCGATTTTAAGAGGAGATGATGAATTGTCAGAATTGGAAATTAGAGTTTTAGAAACAGCGTGGTATTTGAATAATCAAAGAGTTAGAGAACAAAAGGAAAAAGAACAATTAGCTAAACTGGCGGAGATGGGTTTTTCAAGAATTGAAAGCGATAAAAAATATGACGGCAAAAAGGTTGAATTTATAAAAGACACTTCCGGTGATATTTTTGGCGGGTGGCAAAAAAGTGTCGGAAAATTAAAATGGTCGCCTACGGACAAAAAATTGATGACGATGAAATCTAAATACAGACGGCGAGGATACTGGATTGATGGCAGTGTCTATATTAAATTTTTATGAAAACTAAACCATACAAAGTCGGTGAGTGTCTATCAGTAGCTAAAGGAAAACTAACTCTAAAGCAATCGCAGAAGTTAGAAATAATAAACGAAATAGAAACTAATATCGCAAATAAGATGTTTAACTTCAAAAACGGCACAATGACTAAACTTGAAAAGCAAGTAATGTTTGAGCTTATTGGTTTTCTAAATATGATACATTATTCAAAAATGCCGTTTGAAGAAATAAAAAAGCATTTAGATAAAAGTAATTTACTTTTTATGTAAGGTTGGGGATAAGTCAAAATCACTTAGCTAAAATAAGCCAAATTATAGACACCATTTAACACTTTACACATATATTTATATGTTATACAATTATAATATAATAAATAAAACAAAACCATATGGAAAACCCAACACCAGAACAATTAGCTAAATGGCATGCTCACAAATCCAATAAAGAAGAGTGGATAGAAGAGCAAGAGAGTTTAGAAGAAGAATAATAAAATAAAATAATATGAATATTTTTAAACAAGCAGAAAAACTTAAATGGGCAATGGCACTGCCATACAGGGAAAGCATTATGCTATCAGAGGTAGTAGATGAGCCAAGAGGTAGCGACTACTCCAAAGAGTATTTAGAAAGATCAATAGAAAGTTTTAAAACCTACGATGAAGAGATGAGCTGGGCAGAACAGCACGGAGCATATCAAGACAGTAATGGTGAGTGGGTAGTATAAATAAAATAAAAATATATGAGAGAAATAAAATTTAGAGTTTGGTATCCCTATGGTGATGGGGGAGAAATGGTAAATGATATTTGGATAGATTTAGAAAGGTGTGCAGTTATGGCTGATAATGATGATTTATGCGAAAGAGAAGGACATAGTGGGGCAATCTTAATGCAATACACAGGACTTAAAGACAAAAACGGCAAGGAGATTTATGAGGGGGATATTATGGCAGTCAAAGGTATTGACGATGACCAAGAATATTATTATGAAGTTTATCAAAACAAACAAGGAACCTGGATGGCGTGTAATGAATTATATTTTGATTTAAAAGATAAAATTTTTGAAAGGTATTTTGTTTATGGTAATAAATTTAAAAACCCAGAACTAATAAAATAAAATATATGAAATGTATCCTATGCGGTGAAGAAATCACCGAAGAAAGCGACAACCCAAACAGATGTCTTGATTGTTACGAAGAGTGGGGTGATGATTACCCTGATAGATAAATAAAATAAAAATAATAATAAATAAAACAAAATTATGAACCCAAACGAAAAAACATTTGATCAATTAAATGATAAAGAATTGCTTGATTTAACAGAAGAGCAAATTGAGTTTTATATTAAACTCAAAAAAGCAGAAACTGGAATTAGGATTATTAAATGTCCAGAAATTCCAGAATATAGAGAAATACCAAAACCAGATTTGACTGTTTATGGAGCATTCGGATTTTATTTTGATAATCTAGAAACAGCAGAAGAAATTGTAAAACTTGTTAATAGTAAATCTCCATTGGCATTAAATGTAAATTATAATTACAATTATGGAAGTGATAAAAAGTATGCTAAACCCTTTGAGGGTAGTTTAACAGAGGTAGATGTTAAACAAGTATATTCTGAAGAAGTTTATAACTCTATTACTAATATTTTATCTTCAAATAAAAAAATTGAAGATGCATATAATAAATTAAAAGAAGAGTATGATGAGCAGAATGAAAAATCACAAGAGATAGTAGATAATATTTATTCTAAAATAGCAGAAGCAAAGGAAAGAAAAGAATTATATGAAGATTATGTTATAAGAATTAAGGATTATTTAAGATTGTCTAATGGTGATATAACCATAGCTTGGAATTTCTTTAATAAAGCATACGAAATTGAGCCATCAATTAAAAATAGAATAATTGAGAGTGATGAGTATATAAACGAAGTTAATAGTTATAAAAACTAAATATATGAAAAAATACCAAACTGGCTGGAAACAACCAACACTACACCACTACTGGGCTTGGTCAATAATAGTAGTCCCAGTAATAATGGCACTAATTAACACAATAATCTACTACTAAAATGAAAAATGCTTTATTAAAACTAAAAAAGGCAAGAGCAGAAATTAAAAACTCAAACATTAAAAAATCTGGTAGAAACAATTACTCAAAGTTTGACTATTTCACCCCCGAACAGGTGGAGCAGTTAGTAGATAATGCTTGTGAAAAAACTAACACTATTGTCTTATGTAATTTAAAGGCAGACGAACACGGCTTATTTCAAACACTTACTTTCATAGACTTAGACAGTAGCGAAGAAATTTACTTTGAGATGAGAACTAAGCACGGCTCAATCAAAGCCACTAACGAAACCCAACAAATGGGTGGAACAGATACCTATTCTGAAAGATATATCAAGATGAAAGTATTCCAAATTAAAGACAATAACCTAGATTTTGATAGTCAAGACGGAAAAAAAATTGAAAAGAAAAAAGTATTTGGTGGTAGAAAGCCAGAAGTAAAGACAATACCAAATTTTGGCGATGAACCTTTTGACGGAAGTAAAACAGTAGAAGAACAAACAAAGGTAACTAATAAAACTATAAATTTTTAAAATGAACAAACAAATTTTTGTAAGATATGCTCAAATCAAAAATGAGATGAAAGCACTCAAACAAGAAGAAGACGAGCTAAACAAACAAGTATTAGACGAACTTGAAAAAGAGGGGATAGTAAAAGCAGAGTCAGACTTCGGAACTTTCTCGGTGGTAGAAAAAAAAACATATAAGTTTGATGATGAGTTGCAAGAAAAAATAAATAAAATGAAAAATCAGATTAAACTTAATGAAAATTTAGCCATACAAGACGGACTAGCAGAAGAAACAATAACTAAATCATTAAGATACACCAATGCCAAAAATTAAAATTTTACAAATCTCACAAACAACACAAAAAAAAGATGGCTCACCAATAGCCAATAATAAAGCTAAGGTTGGAATTAAAACAAACGACAAAGACGGAAACGATGTCTGGATAAATGGTTTTGTCCCAGTAGGAAGTGTGAATTGGAAAGAAGGAGATACTGTTGAACTAGAAGTTTACAATGATGAACAATGGGGGTTGCAGTTTAAAACACCAGAAGGATTAGAGCCAGTTGATAGAATTGGAGAGCTTGAAAAACGAGTTTTAAGGCTTGAACAAATGTTAAATGGTAAAGATGCCACAGAAGACAAAGAAAACCCGTCAGAAGCCAAAAATGAGCTTACAGAGCAAGATAAACAGAAAGTATTAGACTCAATACCATTCTAATATGGCTAAAAAAATATCCTATTACAGAAATAAAGCGGATAAGGCAATGCAACAATTTCTAACCGCAAAAAATCCTCGTTGCGAGGTATGCGGTCAAGATACAAGTTGTATGCACCACTTCTTTACTAAGTCCAGTTCTTCTTTTCTTCGGTATGATGAGCGAAATCTAATTCCCTTGTGTAATCGGTGTCATTTTAGACATCATAATACAAGCGACCCAAACATTCACGCCACTATTATCGAGAAAAGAGGTCTGGACTGGTATAGAAAACTAAAAGGTGATAGCCACAATATCCAAAAAGCTAGTATAGGATACTATAAATCAATAATAGATAAATATGAAAATTAAAATTAAAATATTTAATATTATTATAAGATTTGAAATATACAAAGAAATAAATATAAACAAATAATATGTTCCAAGTTCCAAGTAATATAGAGTCAATAAGAACCCTAAAAGATAACACCGTTAGACTTACTGTTGATTGTCAAGAAATAGCACCGATTGAAATGGCAGAAGTATTTACCCTTAAAGGAAGACTAGGCTGGTTTATATTTAGTGAAAACACAATAGAACAATCTGACATACCAAAAGAAAACGCACCAGAGTTTAAAAACGATAAAAGCCCTAGTAAAAGATTAAGAGATACACTTTATGTTTATTGGGATAAATGCACCGATAAGAGTATTGATTTTAATTCCTACTGGGAAAAATGGACAAACAAAAAAGTAGAAGAAATTAAAAACAAATTACCCTAGTTATTTTTAAAGGGGGATTAACAAGTTATAAGTAAACTTCAATCTGGATTATTCTGGATTGATAGTTGAAAATAAAAATTTAATCCTCGCTTAAAGATAAATAATAAAAATTATGAAAAAAAATAATAAAATATATGTAAATTGGGGTAAAAAAGATGAAAGTGGTGATAGAGATAAGTGTGATACAAGATTAGATGAAGCAGAAAAAATGGTAAATTATATTAGTAATATAATACCAAAAGAAAGCAAAATATGGTGTCCTTTTGATACTGATCAAAGCAATATAGTTATAGCATTAAAAAATAATGGATATAAAAATATTATAAATACTCACATAGACAGTGGAGATGATTTTTTTGAAACAGAAATTGATTGCGATTATATAATTAGCAACCAACCGTTTCAGAATAGAACTCCAATTTTCAAGAGACTTTATTCTTTTAATAAACCTTTTATAATGCTCCAACCCACACAAGCTTTTAATAATAACTCTTATATTAGATGGTTAATTGAATTTAATAAAGATACTGGTTTTTTATATCCAAATAATAGAATGGGTTTTATTGTAAATAGGATAGAAAAAGACAAAACAACAGCTTTTTATCCATTTTGGCATTGTTATAAAATAAAAGGAGTAAATGGATTTATGTCTTTAATATAAATAAATTAAACTATGAAATACAAAGATAAAAGTCTGATGATACCCTTAAACGAAAGGACACCAGCTTGGATAAGAACAACCTATCACAAGATATTAAAGAGAATGTCTTATAAGCAAAACAAACCAATAGCTTATTTTATAGATGAGGCTATTGGTGAGTGGTTAAGAAATAATTATAAATAATATATAAGTATGTCAGCAGATAACGCTATTTTACTTGCTCATTTCCCAGACGGATATAGGGTTGTAGAGGCTCAGGCAATAGAGAACATTGATTACTACCCCAAAGGGAGCAAGGAGTATAAAGAAACATTAAGGGATTATTTCGGTAACTCTAAGGTATTTAAAACCAAAGAAGAAGCTGAACAAGAAGTTAAAAGAATGGAAAAAGACATATATATTTTAGAATATGGCGTTATAGATATAGGTGAGAGAGAATTTTAAATAAATAACATAAAACTATGACAAAACTAATTTGGATATTATGCTGGATAACATCTATAATAATAACTTGGTATGCTGTCTATGTATGGCATAGTATAGAAATGTTTAGAGGCTGTGAGGTTACTCATCAATTAAACAATGTTGAGAATGTTTTAATAAAGTAAATAATTAACCCTCCAGAAGAGCTGGATAATAAATAATATGCTAACTTATAAAGTAAATGTAAGAATACCAAAACGAAACACTAACTACACACTACTATTAGTTATAATTCTAATAACACTTATCGGCTTTATCTATAATTTATTTAAATAAATAATATGTGGGAAGAACAATTTGAAGATAAATTTTCATCTTTAAAAAATTGGATAGAAAAAAGAGGATTAGTTGGAACTAAACAAGCATTAAAAGACTTCATCACCAAAACCATAGAACAAGAGAAGATTAAACTATTAGATGAATTTATATCTGGACATAGATGTCATAGTTGCGGTAAAAGATGTGAATGTGAAAATGGCGATTGATCAAACTGTTCACGCCTTTGTGAAACAATTGATAACATACTATGAAAATACTTTCACTGTTTGACGGCATTTCAAGATTATGATATACTGTCAATATGAATGAAATATATCTTATTACAAATAACATAAATGGGAAATTATATGTTGGGCAGACATCAACCAATTATAGAAAAAGATGGCTTAAACATATAAACAGTGCATATAATTCTCCATTAAAGGGATGTGTTTTATTATATAGGGCAATTAGAAAATATAGAAAAGACAATTTTACGATTAGTTTATTGGAAAAAACAAATAAGAAAGATACGAATAGTAGGGAATTTTTTTGGATTAAAACCCTAAAAACACAGGATAGAAAAAATGGATACAATTTAACAAGTGGCGGAGATTATTTTACAATGTCAAAATCTTGTCGTAAGAAGTTATCAAATAAATTAAAAGGGAGAAAAATAACTTGGAAAGACAAAACAAGGGTAGGAATGAAAAAAAGATGGGAAGACCCCGAATATAGAGAGAAAATGATTAAAGCACATACAGGAAAAAGAGGATTGAAATATAAAAAACATAAAAAACCTTTGCGGTTGGAATTACCAATATCAGAAATAAATGAACTGTATGAAAACGGTTGGACAATTTATAAATTGACCAAGAAGTATAATGCTTCTTATGGTTCAATAAAAAGAAGATTATGCAAAAGATAAAAATTCTCAGTCTCTTCGATGGAATTTCAATAGCACAGCAAGCCTTCAAGGAATTGGGGTATGAAGTGGAGTATTACGCTTCTGAAATTGATAAAAACGCTATTCAAATTACGCAAAAAAATCATCCCAATACAGAGCAATTAGGAGATATAAAAAACATTGATTGCACTGGCGGAAAATTGCATTACGGAAAAGGAAAGTTAGCTGAAACTGATATTTATTTTCTTATAGGCGGAAGTCCGTGCCAAGATTTATCTATTGCTAAAAAGAACAGAGAAGGACTGGACGGAAAGAGAAGCGGTTTATTTTGGGAGTATGTTCGTATCTTAAAAGAATTAAAACCTAAATACTTTATATTGGAAAATGTTGCGAGTATGTCAAAAGAGGCAAAGCAGATAATTACGGAAACACTTTATAACATAGAGCCGATTATGATTGACGCTTCTTTATTTTCTGCACAACAGAGAAAAAGATTATTTTGGATTGGAAAATTGGCAGACAAAAGACATATTGGTCATTGGGATAGTGCTGATTATGTAGAAGTGGACATATTGCAACCGACAGATAAAAAAATATACCTAAAAGATATTATAGAAAGTGGTGAGGCGGTTGCTAGATATTAGATAAAAAAGATGAAAGCACTAAAAAAACTTGACTTTTTTTTATAATGGGTGTATAATTAATTATATGAATTATGCTTGTCTCAAATTTACTCTCAATTTTGATAACTATTGAAGGCGTCTAATATACGCTATCTTTTTGGTGGTTTATTTTTGTAAGCATTAGAATGTTTGCTTTAAGCCTTTAAGATATAAGTCCTAGACAAAATTAAAAATGGGTTACATTTTATCTTAAAGGCTTAAATAAAAATTATGTTTAATAAAATACAAAAGCACAAAGAAAAGAACGACCCACTTATTAAAGCTCAGAAAGAATTTGAAAAGATAAGCAAACAAGTCTATCCCTCTGATGAATTAAGAGATAAGATACACGACCTCCGGGCAGAATATAACAAAATAACCAACGAATTAAAGGATAGTTTTAATAAAAGGATATACGACTTAACTATCGTGGGTATTAATAAAGAAATAGACCTTCTTAAAACAGAACTTAAAAAATAACAACCTAAAAATGGAACAAGAAACACAAGAGAAAAACAAAAGACCTATTGCTTTTGATATCAGAGAAATAGAAAACGGCTTTGTCTGTAAAGTCATAGAAGTAATTGATGACGCTGGTAAAAGCGAAATAAAAGAACTATTCGCTAATAATCGTGAAGAATTACAGGAAATTATTAAGAACGGGTTAAGTAATATACTAGATAAGAGAGATGAAATTGCGTAAAGGTAAATTAAAAAAAAAATTATAAGTAGCAAAGAAGAAAAGTTTTGCCAGTTTTATGCTGATTTAAGTGGCGAACATTGCGGTAATGGAGTAGAAAGTTATCTAGAAGCATATAAAGAACAGGGCAAGAAATTAACATATAACTCGGCAAAATCAAACGCTTACAGGTTGCTGACAAAACCAATTATCTGTGAGAGGATAAATGAGATACTAGAAGCTGGAGGATTTAATGATGAGAATGTAGATAAGCAACACAGTTTTTTACTCAATCAATTTGCTGATTTAAAGTCTAAACTGGGAGCAATAAAAGAATATAACCAACTTAAAGGCAGAATAATAAACAAAACAGATATAACTAGCGGTGGAAAACCAATACCAATATTAGGAAATGGCTTATTCAATAACAACAGCAACAAAGAGGGTAGCGACACTCAAGAAGAGGATTAGAGCAGTAGCTGGTGGAACTAGTGCTTCAAAGACTATTAGTATATTGTTATGGTTGATACAACTAGCCCAGACTGATGAGAAAGGAACATTAACAAGCATAGTGTCAGAGAGTATTCCTCACCTTAAAAGGGGAGCTATTACCGATTTCAAGAATATAATGCAAGAGCATAAATACTGGAAAGACAGCAACTGGAACGCAACTGATATGGTTTATAAGTTTGAAACTGGCAGTAGAATAGAGTTTTTTAGTGCTGATAATGGCGATAAGCTAAGAGGAGCAAGAAGAGATAGACTATTTATCAACGAAGCCAACAATGTTACCTTTGACGCTTTCACTCAATTAGAGGTTAGAACTAAGGAATTTGTTTATCTTGACTGGAACCCGACTAATGAATTTTGGTTTTATACTGATGTTATTAAAGGCGACAATGTTGAGTTTATTACCTTAACTTATTTGGATAACGAGGCTTTAGACCAAAGAATTATAGAGTCTATTGAGTCTAGACGAAACAATAAGGGCTGGTGGAAAGTATACGGGCTAGGACAATTAGGCGAGGTAGAGGGTAAAATATACCGAGATTGGCAGATAATTGATGAAATACCACACGAAGCAAGACTTGAGAGATACGGGTTAGACTTTGGATATAGCAATGATCCAACAGCCATAGTAGCTATTTACTATTACAATGGAGGGTATATCCTTGATGAGATATGTTATCAGAAAGGGCTAAGCAACAAGCAGATAGCTGATATAATGCTCAACATTGATAAAAAGGTTATAATTGCTGATAGTGCTGAACCAAAGAGCATAGATGAGATAAGAGCTTATGGGCTAACTATACTACCAGCCAATAAAGGCAAGGATAGTGTTAATCAAGGCATACAGCTTGTTCAAGACCAAAGAATATCAATAACTAAGCGAAGCGTTAACATAATTAAGGAATATAGGAACTATCTGTGGGAAACAGACAAAGAGGGTAAAATACTAAATATACCCATTTCTATATTCAATCACACTTTAGACGCCATAAGATACGCCCTACAATCGCTTATAAAGCCCTTAAATAGTAAAGATGAACCTATACTAGCCGACTGGCAACCCATTTCAGAATACGAGGGCAGACCAATAGACAATAGAGAAACTGGCATACATATAGTTTAACAACCTGAGCTTATAAATAAGCTCACCAATGGACAAAGATAAATTAGCTTTAACGGCAAAGAAGCAATCGGAGATTTGTATAAATTTTAAACAGCCAAGACTTAATGATATTAAGAAGTCTTTGGATTTATACGCTAATGTAGTAACTAAAACCCTTCCGGGTCGTTTTAACATCCCCATACCAGTTATGGGTGGTTTTGTTGATACCTTAAAAAGCAAAATAGATGACAAACCTAAGATAGTATTTAGTGAGAACGATGAAACAGACTACAAGAGAGTAGCCAAAGCTAACGGTATGTTGACTTATGATAGCTCAGATATTGTTGGTAAATGGGCATTAAAAGACAGAGCCGCTAAAATATCCGCTATATTTAGTGGACGAGGAGTTTATAAATACTTTGCTGAAAGCGACCCTAAATACAATTCTAATTTAGAAGTTATAGACCTATTTGATTTTATCTTTGAGCCACAAGGTGGTGGGGACTTGGATAACCATATGTTTACAGGGCAGATGAATATCTTTAAGACTAAGAACGAGCTTATTGAGGGAGCAAAGAGTAAGTATTACGATACTACCCAAGTAATGAAGATGATATCGGCTAGAAGCAATAAAGACCAAAAGGAATACGATGATGAGAACAGCAACAAGAAAGGCAGATATTCTATCTACGGACTAGACCCTGATATAAACAATTATGTCGGTGAAGAAGTCTTTTCTTTAACTGAGATGTATACCAACTATCAAGGTAAGAAATATCAAATCGTTTTTGATTATACGACTGGTATTTGGGTTAGAATAAAAGAAATTAGCGAAGTATTTAAGAGCAAAAGACAACCATATACTTCTTGGGCGACCCACGAGGACTATTTCCAATTCCTATCTAAAGCCCCCGTTGATGATATTAGACTTATTGCCGAAGCGATTAAAATTATATTTAACCAGAGTTTAGACAATATCCAAAAGAGAAACTGGAATATGAGAGCTTATGACGCTGATATATTCCCAGACCCTAGTCAATTGCAGTGGAGACCAGACGGACTTATTAAAGCCAATAACCTTGCTGGTAAGAATATTCAAAACGGTATTTATACCTTTGAAACACCAGACAATACCAATATTACTGTCAATATGATTGATTTCTTAGATGGATATATTGGTAAAGCAACAGGTATTACTCCTGCGGCTAAAGGTGCAGCCGATGAAGACAGCAAAGTCGGTATATATTATGGCAACCTCCAACAAGTAGCTGATAGGCTAGGACTTTATAATAAGAGTTACACCGAAGTTTATAATCAGTTAGGCGTTAGATATTTAGAGGGACTAGACGAACACTTAACCGAGGATATCTCAATTAAGGTTCAAGGTATTAGAGGCACAGAGTGGGAAGAGGTTAAGAGGACAGATTTCAAGTTTATGCGTATGCCTGATGTATCAGTTGAAAGCTCATCTACCGAAGCCCAGATTGATGAAGCACTAAACCAAAGAAGAACCAACTCATTATCCTTAGTTGCTGGAAACCCTACCTTAATGGCAAGTGTTAACCAAAATTGGCTAGTAAGAGAACTATTAAAGCAAGGAGAGTTTACTGACGAACAAATAAGAGTAGCCACTGACAAGATGACTGACGGCAATGTTGAAATACTATCAGAAGCGGCACAATCAATTAAAGATATAATTGAGGGTAAGAGTCCAAAGATAAACCGAGGAGCAACTACTGGCTTTGTTCAAAAGATACTAGACTATGAAACTGACCACGAGTTAGATTTGAAAATAGCCCAGAAACTAAGGGATTACGCTTCGGCTCATATCCAAATAGCTATGAGGAATATGTTAAAGAAAAACCAACAAATGGCAGAAATGGGACAACAAGTAAATATCCCACAGCAAGAAGCACCACAAGGCACACCACAAGGCACAGCTAGTCGGAGTGCTGATATAAGTCAAATGATGCAAGGCGTATGAGTATATACCAAAAAATAGAAGAATTAAAAAAGGAGTATAGCAGTGAAGCAGATATAGCCGTGATAGACGGCTGGCAAAGGGAATTGATGGAATTAGCCCCTCAAATAGAGTTAGCTAAGGTTAAACCCATCTCTGACCTATTAAATCGCTATATGGGCAAAATTAGGGCTAATAAAGAGCGTCTAACAACAGAAACAACCATTGATGATAGAGAAAGAATACAGATGTTAGCAGAAATTAAAGTCTATAACGAATTACTTAATTACTTTTTATCGGCTAAAAACTATGCCAAATATATAGTTAAAAATATAGAAGAAGCAAAATAATATGAGATACATAAAACAATTTAAAGAAAACATAAAAGATATTAAGGGAGGAGTATTACAGGATATAGCAAAAACTGGTATAAAAATTGCTAAAAATAAAATAAATCAGAATAAGAATGAAAGAATACTAACTACTAGATACAGTGAGCCATTAAAACATTATTCAACATTAATGGGTAGAGTTAATTATGATAAAGCTATGGGTGAAGTTAAACGATATGTAAAATCAGGTGACTATAATGGAGCTAATAATTATGTTAATGACCAAATTAATAAAATAAATAAAGAAATATCCAACTAAATAATAATATAAAAATTATGGCAAGAACAAAAACAGTGGTTGAAGAACCACAAGGGGTTGAAGAAACCAAAAAAGGCGTTTATGTTGTTGTAGATGAGTTAGGGAATGAAAGAAGAATATTCTCTGATAAAGTCCACGGCAAAGAAGCCAAAGACTTAGCTGATAGTTTTGCTAAAAAGTTTAAACTAAAAGTTAAATAGTCGTTGTTTTATGGCGACTATCCTGTCAATTAAGGCTTTCAGGTTGTCCTTATTTGGCAGAAATGTCGCCGTAAGACCAAGACAGTCAAGTCTTGTAAAACAAATCGTTAGCGTTGATCACGCATATTTAAATCACAGTTAGACAACTTAAAACTATGGACACAGAATTAAACCCAGACTTGGAGGCAGAATTAAGAGCAGAAGACGAAAAGCTATCCAAAGAATTAAAGGGTGAAAGTGAACTACCTGAGGAGGTAAAAAATACCGAAGAAGAACCCGAGGCGAAAGCTGATGAAGGTAAAGAGGAAGAACCTGAACAAAAACCTGAAGAAAAATCTGATGAGGAAGACGAAGAAAATCGTGTTCCAAAAGTGCCTTACAGGAAATACAAAGCTGAAAAGGAAAAACGCCAAAACTTAGAAAGTGAAATCAGCTCATTAAGAGAGGACATAAAAGCTATTAAAGAAAGCTCTATGTCTAACTCTGACAAAAAAGATGAGCTTGAAGAACTGGCTGAGGAGTATGGAGTTGACCCAACATTTGCCAAGAAGCTCGCAGATAACATTACTTCTAAGACTAAATCGCCTATAAGCGAGGAAGAATTAAAAGAATGGCGAGAAGACAGGGAAATGAAAGCTCAAGACAATGAATTTAACAATGAGTTTGACGAATTGTTAGAAGTAGAACCAGAAGCTAAAAACCATAAAGAAGCCTTAAAAAAGCTAGCATTTAGCAAGTATGGGTCTGATAACTTCAAATCACTTTTCTATATTTTTGGGAAAGAGATTAAACCAAATTTAGGGAATAAGAAGACAGCAGAAACTACCTCTAATAAGAAAACAGACAACACGGTTATAGACTATAAAACTATGACCGAGGAGGAAGCCTTAAAACTTCCAGCTGATAAATTCTTAGAATGGGCTGATTATCAGAAATAGACTGTAAAGGCATAATATTAAATAAATAATAATATTATGGCTAATAGTTATTCAGGTGGATATGGTCAATTTTGGGCAAAAATGGCACAAGCCTTATTGCTTAAAGTGGCTATCTTCCCAAAGATTGCTAGACGGAAAGAAGAAGAGGGACATCTAAAGTTAGGTTACCGAGTTCACTTTCCTTATGGCTCAAAGGCTGCAGTTAGAAGCGTAGCTTCAACGGGTGCGGTTGGTCGTGGTGATACTACCATTACTGATGAATATATTGATATTGATCAGTGGAAAGCTATCACTCGTTTCATTGACAACAGAACACTTATCCAAGGTTCGTTTGATGTTAAAAATGAATTAGCAAGAATTGATGCTACTCAAATGGCTAATTACATTGATGGTAAAGTATTGGGTGAAGTTATCAATGTGCCGTCTGCTAATGTAGTGGACGCAGGTTCAGTTGGTGGTTCAGCTGGAACTCCAATTTCTTTAGATACAGGTAATGTCTGGAAAGTTATTACCGCAGTTGGTGAGAAGTTGAATGCTCAAAGTGCTGATACTTCAAGACGATTTGGTGCGTTATCTCCAAACTTTATCAATATCCTAGACCAATATAGAGGCGGTAAAGAGTCCGGACTAGGTGATAAGGTTACAGAAAACGGTTTCTTGAGGAATTTGTATGGTATGGAGATGTATATGACCAACAATTCTTTGTTTGAAACTCGTATTAACTTCGGAACTACCAATGCTTCTGATGGTGATACTTTCACAATTAACGGAATTACCTTTACCTTAGAAACTACTACTGCTACCGCTGGTGGTATTCAAATTGGTGCTTCAGTGGCGGCGACTTGCGATAACATTGTTACCGCCCTAGACGCTCCATTTACTTCAGTTGCTGATGTTTATACTACTTTGTCTGATACCGAAGCTACTCGTTTAGCTTTAGAAGGTCTAGACGCTGTTGATGGCACTACTTATGTAACTGTTTATATGTATGGTGGTTCTGATATTGCAGTCAGTGAAACTTTTGCTTCTGCTAATATCACTCTATCAAAACAGGTTCAGCATTTAGTATTTGGTGTTAAAGATAAGATTTCTTTGGCTATTCAAAAGACTCCAAATGGTTATGATAAAGACCGAAGTGGTGATAGTTATATCTATCTTGGTAAGGATATTATCGTAGAAACTTTATATGGAACTAAATTGTTCACCGAACTAGCGAAAGAAGTTGTTGATGTTCAGATTGATGTTTCTTAATAACTAACCCAAAAAAGCTATGAGAAAGCAAAAAACAAACAACTTATCTCTCTGGCTAGCTATTATCGGCGTTGCTGTTTTAGCGGTTGGTTCAGTTAGTTTCGCTGGTGGTCTAGGTGAGAAGGTAATTAATATCTATGGTAATTATATTGAAGCTTCAAGTGATGCTACCTTAGGTGGTGTTAATTTTGAAGATGAGATATTTACTCAAGATGTTCAGATTGATGGAGCATTAACCCTTACTGGAGCATTAACCACTACTGGTGATACCAACCTTGATATACTAACTACTGGCAATGGAACTTATATTTCCACTACCACAGATGCTACAACCTATACCTTAGTTCAAGCTGATATTGAGGATTATAGTTATCTTAATTTAGACTTTACAGCAGGTGGTGCTATTACACATACTCTACCAGCTACAAGCACAATGATGACTTTACTCCCAGAAATAGGAAGTAAGCGAGAGTGGATTATTCATAACGCTTCTACAACAGCAGTTATGACTATCGCCGCAGGAGCAGGTATGAACTTATTGGGTATTGATACCAATGTTGATACTATTGCAGCCGACGGATGGGCTAGTCTAGAGTGTATGCAAATCGTTTATTCAAACAATGAGAACATCGCTTGTATGATGGAAGAATATTTAGTCGCTGATTAGTTGTTTTTACTTGTCCATCATAATTGGTGGACAAGATTAAGACAGTTAAACAAAAAGATAATTAACTTAAAATATCTATGAAAAAATCAATTATTGCCGTTCTATCAACTATTATAGTTTTGTTAAGTGGTGGAGTGGCTGTTGAAAAATTAGGTTTTAGTGAATTTAATGATTTACAAAACCCAGTTATAACATCAACAAGCACTGGTTCTTTTGCGACAAATGTTCCAGTAAAAGTATTGGACAATAAAACTGGTAGAAGATATGCCAGAATTATCAATGATGACGATACAAGTGATGTATATTTGTATATCACTAACGATGCTTTGTGTCATAATTTTGCTGAATTAGCAAGTGGTTGTGATGCTTCTGCTACTTCTACTATTACAGAATTAACAGGTATTAGATTAGAAAATGAAGGTGGTTATTATGATATAACACCAGACAATCAGTTTACTGGTGAAGTTTGGGCTACATCATCAGCATCAAGTGTAAAAATAATTACAATAGAGAGATAAAATGTTTTTTCAACCTTATAGGAATTATTTTGCCACTAGACAGATATACAACGAAAGAGATTTCGGTCAAAAGTATGTCAAAGTTTGGATTAGAGACGCCGATACAGACGAGGCTTTAGTTGATGGTGAGGAAATGACAGAAAGCACTGATGATAAAGGCAGGTTTAAATATACCTATAAACTTCCTGGCGACCCAACAGGTAACGGCAGACAACTTAGAATTATTACAGTTGTTTATACCGATAGCGGATACACTGAAAGGGATTTGAATTATCAAGTTGAAGAAACTAATATCGTGGTTAGGGATATGTTTGTTTTAGGTGGAGGTGGTGGCGGAGGTTCTGATATTGACTATAAAAAAATAAAAGAAATAGTTAAAGAAATAGTTAAAAAGGAAATATCAGATATAAAGCCTTGTGAGAAAACAGACCTATCACCTATCAAGAAAGAATTAAAAACCTCTCAAAAGTCAATTTTAGACCAAATAAAGGGTATTATTCCAAAGATAAGTGATGTTAATGATAGGATTTCTAATATAAATATACCAAAAACAGACCTATCTGGTGTTAATGAAAACATAAGTAAACTATCAGAACAGATAGATGAAACAAATATAATAGTAGATGAAAAGATAGGAAACATAAAAATACCAAAACAAAAAGATATAACAATGGTTTTAGCTACATTGATTATGTTAAAGAGAGAGTTAGTCCTTGAAAAATTAGAGGGTGTTGTTTCTAAAAATGACATATCAGATTTAAAGAATATGATTTCAGATTTAGAAAATAAGTCTGATGTTAAAACAGCAAAAAACAAAGACGAAATAATAAAGGCTATAAAAAATACAGATATAAAAGATAAGTTAGAAAAGTCTGTATTAGATATTTTAGAAACATTAGATAATATAGAGGATAAATTATGAGTAAGTTAAGTTACAAAATAATTATATTGTTTTTACTTATTATTGGATTTGGCTCTTTTGTTTCTGCTCAAACAATAAGTGGAACTCCAAAATGGCAATGGATTACAGGAAATTATATAGAGCCAATTAAAAGTGGCTCTGACTATGCCGTCCCATCATCTACTGAATATTGTCTTGGTGGAAGTTGTATAACAGAATGGAGCTCAGGCGGAGTATCATACTTTTCTAGCTTATCAGATGTAAACTTAACCTCAACCTCAACAGGAGATACAATATACTTTGATGGTTCTGACTGGGTCAATCTTGGTATTGGCACAGCAGGACAAGTATTGAAAGTAAGCGCTGGATTACCGTCTTGGGGAACTGATTTACAAGGAGCAGGTGGTTCTGGTGTATGGGCTACAACAACAGATAGTCTAGCTATTTATCCCTCTGACACTTCTTATACCGTGTTAGTTGGTAACAATGCTACTACTACACTAGGCAATATTCTTGAAGTAACAGGCAATTCTTATTTTAATGGAAATGCCACTACCACAGGACAACATTATGTCGGCTGGCTTAAATTACCAACAACAACAGCTCCGACTTACGCTCCCGGACTTTTATTTTATGAAGAATACGGCTCAAATAGCGGTTTGTCTTTTTATAACAGCGAACCAGATACTATTTTAAACATCGGAAAAGAGCTTTGGAAAGATGTCAGAAACTGTAATACAGGAGATACGATTTTAGACGGCACAGCGGTTTATTTAACTGGAACAGTTGTCAATCAAAGACCTTGTATTGAGCCAGCAAGTGCTGATACAGAATTAAAAGCTACTGTTGTCGGTGTTACTACTCACGACATAGAAAACAACACAGATGGCGTAATTACTAAATATGGCGTATTAAACGAAATAGATACTTCTGGATTAACGGACGGGTATATTCTGTATCTTGCTACCTCAACAGACGGATCTTTGAACGATTATAGGAATATGACTATAACTAAACCAGTAGCCCCTTATTATAGTGTTAGAATTGGTGAAGTTGATTACTCTCATACTACGCTAGGAAAAATTGAAGTTGACCCTAGCTTCCCTCACGATTTAAACGACAATCAAGATGTTAAAACAAGCTCAAATGCCGATAATGATTTATTCGCTTGGGATAATACTCAGGGCTTTTGGAAAAACGTCAGCAGTATAGTTGTAAACGCTATTACAGCGACAACTGGTAACTTCACTAATATTGAAGTTTCTAGCGTAGCTACTACCACTAAACTATGTTTTACTAATGGTGAATGTATGACAGAGCCTTCACCTATTGGAGCTCAAGTTACTTTCTATCCTCATAATACAAATTCTGATGTCGCTACTTACGAGGATATGTTTACTTATCCAGACGGAGCAACACCGATTGACGAGTCTTGTTCAGCTATTTCAAGCACAGATGAAGGGTATTGTTTAATAGATACTTATATCTCAACATCAACTGATATTTCAATTACTAACTACCCAGCAGGTAATACTAAGATATTTGTTAATTCTTATGTTAGCTCGGCAGCAGGTGACTCTCGTGTTGTTTTAAAGGGCTATAAACGAGATATTTTGGGAACTGAAACCTTACTTGGAACAGCCACAACAACAGAAATAAACAATCTAACTGTTGAAGAAGTTGTTACTACATTTACAGGAAGCGAGGATTTTCCATTTAACTCAGACGGAACAGATAGATTAGTAATGAAAGTTTATGGTTGGACAGACTCATCCGCCGCTAGAGATATTCACTGGACATACAAGAATACTGGCAACTACTCACATATGGAAACCCCGATTACTTTATCGGATACAACCTATGCCAAATCTAACAGAGATGAAACAATTACAGGAACTTGGACTTTTTCATCTTTACCAATACTAAGCACATTGACTGGTTGGCTTAGAGCTGATAGTGGAATAATAACAGCATCAACTTCTCCATATTTTTCAACTCTTAATATTGGCAGTGCTACCTCAACATCTTTCTATACCTCACTACTAGGATTAAACAGTGAATACTTCTCAGACTTAACAGGCACTAACCTAGAAAATAGTAGTGGTGTTTTAAGTGTTATTGATAGTCCAGTTTTTTCTGGTGATTTAACAGTAACTGGATATGGGCAATTTAATAATGTAACAACTACTGATAGCCTTTATGTTGGAGGTAATGCAGATATTGTCGGTAATTTAACTGTTACAGGCAATGTAACTGGTGCCAACTTAAATATTACAAATTGGGACACAGCTTATGGTTGGGGTGATCATAGCTTATCAGGATATCTAACTGACCTAAACGACCAAACACTCGGCTCAATCGGAGATATATCTACTTCTAGCTTATCTTATGGTTCAATGCTTGTATGGGACACTAGTAACTGGATGTCATCAACAACTTTACCTTTCTTTGATGTTCTATGGGATAATAAATATATAGCTACCTCAACTAAAAGCGGGGACTTCACTTTCTCAGATAATTTAAATATAACAGGAAATGCCACTACAACTGGTAACTTTGTTATTGGTGCAGATGATACAGGCAAAAAGGGTTGTATGGGAATACAAGATATAGACTTGGGTGGTTGGACTTATTGCTATACCATTAATGGAACGATGACTTGTGGAACTACTGATTGTTCAGATACTGGCTCAAATGCTACTTCAACAATATTAATAGGACAATAATATGAGAATAAAAGAAACATTAATAATAATAATAATATTGATTTTAACAGCAATGTATTTTAATACTGATAAAGAATTGACAGTTGGTTCCACTACCTATGAAGAGATTGGCTGGGAAGTGCCAACCACTGATGCAGAGTGGATTGCTGAAACAAAGAAAGAGAGTTTGAATATAAGAAATGATGAGAAACTTCTAGAAATGAAAAAAAACCACGATAAAAAACTTATTGAGGTTGAATATCCTAAATATTTAAAAGCAACTCAATACCCTGACGCTATTCGTTGGGAGTATATTGAAAGAGGTTTTGAAGAGCCAGAATTAACTGAAATGGTAAATAATGAAATACAAAGTATTATTGTTGACTACGAAAGAGTTAGCAAGTCTGTTGAGCTTATAAATAAAGAAATAGAATTGAGAGAGGATAACAAAGTCAATAGAAAAAGTGAAATAGTAGCAGAAATAATAACTAAAGAAAAGTAATATGAAAAAACTAATAATATCTTTAATTTTATTTTGTTCTCTAGCAATCTGTAGTAGTGCTAATGCTACAGTGTTTTATATTGACTTAACTGATGGTCTTGACACTAATGACGGACTTTCTACATCAACTGCTTGGAAAACTTTTGAAAAGTTTACTGAACAAACTAGAAGTGTTGGTGATACTGGATTTGTAAGGAGAGGCGGAATTGAATCGAGAAATGCTGATTTAAACTTTACCTCTGATGGTATTTTAAATAACCCAATAACAATAACAGCAGATTTTGATAATATTTGGGGTGATTTTGCTACATCAACTCAAACTTATACGCCTGTTGTTGGTTCAAAAGTAATAGCTTCTTCTGCTTCTACTACTGATATTGTCGCTGGTGATTGGATTTATGTCTATGGTGATTGCTTTGAAAACCCAGATACCACCCAAGCAAATGAATGTAAATATTATTATGAAGTAGAGTCAGTAACAACAAATGAAATTAATCTTTATATGCCATACAAAGGCAATAATGCTGGTAGTGGTAAAGATTTAAGAATAATGCCATATAGCCCTACTTATAATATTTTAACCGCTAGTTATCAGTGGGCTATGATTCAAGACTCTTATTGGATATTACAAGGTTTTAAAATAGGTAGTATAGACCCATTAGGAGCAATTAGATTAAATAGGAGTAAGGGAACAGTTATAAGAAATATGATAATTGAGCACTCCGTTGTTGCTAATCCCTCTCTTTCTTTTAATGAAGCTGATAATTCAACTTATGTTTATAATCTTAGAGTTTCTGGGGCAACATTTGTGTTTTATGAGTCAACATCATTAAACCTAGATACTTTTTATTTTGATTGTGGAACATATCTATCTGTTTCCAGATATGCTTTTAGAAATGTTATTGATACTTTTGGTTTGATAACTGCTAAAAATGGAGAAATTATTAATTGTAATTACGATATAGGTGTTACCACTAACTACGCAGGCGAAGGCTATTACTTCCAAAATGTAAAAAGAGTTAATGCCTATCAAAATCTTTATAGATCAGCTTATACTAGTGTTTATTTAGAAGATGACTTCGGAATAGTTGGTCTTAATTCTCGTAGCTCGTCTATTATAGAGTCTGATACAAAAGCGACAACTACTGTTAGTGATTATTCTGTTTTAAGAGACGGCGGAGGTTCAAGCTCTCAAAAAGTTATACCGCCTGTTGGAACGACTGCAAATGGCGTTTCAACTAGATACTTCCCTTTTTCCTATATCAAGCTCTTTGAATATCCTATTTATGCTGATACTAGCAACAAGCAGTATGATATGTATTTTTACGCTACTTCAACAGGAGTATTTACTGCTAACCCAACAGCGGATGAGCTTTATATTGAGTGTGAATATTATGGTGCTTCAAGCGGAGCTGATAGAAGAATTGAAAAATCAACGGGAGTAATAGACTTTATAGGCACGGCAGGCTGGCAGTCTTTATCGGTCCAGTGTGAGCCAGCTCAATCAGGTGTAATGTATCTTAGAGGCTATTACGCTAAGCCAGTTGAAAGCGGAAAAGACAATGTATTTTATATGGATATAAAGCCAGTAATTTCAACACCTTAATATGAAAAAACTAATAGTCATCGCAATAATATTATCTGCCTTATTTGGTGTTAGTGTATATGCCGAAACTTTTGATTGGAAAAAAGGTGCTCCTGTTGTTGTAGATGACAATTCCAATTATGTTGATTATTGGTGGAATGGCGGTTTTCCAACTGTTGTTTATATTTATTATGAGGAGGTTGTAGAAGATACAGACCCAAACGGCGACTTACATATAAAAGACGGAGAGATGCAAATAAAAAGTAATATACTAATAATTAAATAATTATGGAGGAATATACAAACAGAGAACTTGGGTTAAAAATTGACTCATTAAGAACAGAAAATTCTGCTTGTCATAAATCAATGCTTAATACCTTAATAGAGCATAACGGCAGATTAAAAAAAGTTGAACAATGGAAGTTGATGATTGCTGGTGGTATTATGGTTCTTTCATTTATTATAGGGGTAACAAGTTTACCAAAATTCTTACAATTTATAGGTTATGGTGAAGAAGTTCAAGCACTAACAGATACTCAAATTGAAGAAATAAAAAACTCTATTATTCAAAAAGCCTCTAACGATATTCAAACAAGGATTGATAATGGAGAATTAGAATTAAACATAAAGTAAAAATATGGCTAGATACAAAATAGTTAAAAAGGGGAAAGGAACACATAAATTGGTTAGAAAAAGAAAAACATATAGAGAAAGAATAATGAAAGCAACACCAAAAGACAGACAAGTATAAGGAGATACAAAATGTGTAATGTATGTGTAATGATTGGAAGCCTTGAGAAGAACAGATACGATGAAACCTATTGTGTAAATTGTGGGTATAACTATTCACAACAAATGTATTTCGACTTTAGGGAGAATAAAAATGAGATGCAAGAAATGCAAAGCAAAGATGTTGAATGTGGGCAATGGGATATTCTTATGCGAAGAATGTTCACCGCTGAATGAGCAAACGCTCAAATATCTCAAATTCAAAATTCAAGTAAAGAATTTTGAAAGACGCAGGATAATGCGTAGAGGTAAATAAGCTGGCTTGGCAGTTCACAGCAAAACGAACTGCCACCAATTTTACTAAATAGTAAATTTATATATGAAAAAAGCAATACCAATTATAAATACAGGGCTTCGTCTGGATATACCAGAACGAGATGATATTTGGATAGCTGGTAAAAAGGGAAAGAATATATCAGGCATAGATTACAAGGTTGTAAACGAGTCTGGTGATTGGAGTAAATACTCCCAAGAAGATGAAACACAAAAACCTTTTTCAGTTGACTGGATGGATTGCACAGCAGAGGGCTTAATGGAATGTATCGGAAAGCAAGTAAACTTTTTTATTAGCGAGAGTATTATAGACAAAAATATGATTGCAGACTGGCTTACTAATGGCAAGTTTAATGGAAGTGAAAGAGAGCTAGCAGAAGTATCTGGCAATACACCAAATGGAAACTCAATGCAAAATGTATTAGAGGCTGTTAGAAAATATGGTGTAGCACCAGAGAATTATAACCCAAGACCAACATCAAATATATCTTGGTCTAAATATCATAGCAACTCCACTGCTAAATCAAAATCTAAGGCACTTGAATTTTTAAACTACTTTGATTTTCAATACGAAAGATTACCAGTTCAATGGTTCTGGGGGCAGACTGTTAGGCATAATGTAATTAAAGAGCATTTAAAACAAGCACCACTTTATGCGGCAGCTGGAACTTGCCCAGGTTGGTTTGGTCAAGATATTATTCCAGTTTGTTCAATGGAGGCTAATCACGCATTTTGTATAACTGGTCAAACAGACTCATACAATAAAGTTAAAGATAGCTATCCACCTTATGATAGAAAGCTACCACTTAACTATATTATTCCTTATGTTTATAAACCACTTCTAATTCCTAAAGATATAATACTTATGAAATCAAATGCAAAAATCGTAAAACAAAAAAACTCCAAGGCTTATGGATTTTTCTTACCAGCTAATAGCCCAAATGCCTTTATGTCTATGGCGGCTAACTTTGGTCTTAGCATAGCTGGTGAATATCCAGATAATCCCGATTGGAGTGCTGTTGATGAAAACATTGACGGTATAGTAGAAATAACTAAATAAATATATGAACAAACAAGTAAAAAGCTTTTTATGGCGATTGGGGGCAATGGTTGTCGTTACCGCTATAAATTACACAGTAGAAAACCTAACAGGTCTTGGAGTTAGTGAACCTTTGGTTGTTATAATCGGTTTGGTTTCAGGTGAAATCACTAAGATTATAAACAAGAAGTATTTAATTGAGGAAAAAGTAGGTTCTATTTTTAAATAAATTGGAGCTGGGACAATAGTAGTTAATTAACGGCAGTGTTATATCTCGTGAGAGATATACTGGCTAATCCTAGCTAAGCAGGTATTTATACGGCTTAGGCACTGCGGTTAGATAATTAAAATAAAAAATTATGACAGGAGAAGAAATAACAACTTTATTTGCTCAAATTATCGGTGAAGATGGCGATAGTCCTCTTGATGATACTTTTGCTTATCAACTTATGAATATTGCCAAAGATAAGTTAGAAGAATTAACCGACTGGGAATATTTAAAAAAGAAAATCAGTTTAGCTACTTCTGCTTTACCAGATGATTTTAGAGAAGTAATTAAAATAATATCAAACCAAAGTCCTGTTCCACTTAGACCTTTTGAAGACTATGAGGTGTATGATGACGGCTATTATATTGACTATGCTAACTCAACGATCAATGCTATCGGCAGTTATTCAGTAACTCCTATAATGACTTATAAATACCAAACTGATGATATAACTTCTATTACTAGCCCAGTATTTCCAATTCGTTTTCACTCTTTACTGGCTTATGAAATGGCTTATATCTATCAAGCAGGAGTTGATGGTGACGATCTAAACTTCCGAATGTCGGGTATTCACTTACAACAAAGAGAAGAATTGAAAAAGTTAATGCTTGGCTGGGATGCCGAAATTAAAGCTAAAAATATGAATGGTATAACCGATTATGATTATCGTTATATGCCAAACATATCTGATACCTTAAATGTAAACGACAATGCCTAAATTAAAATACTTAATTAAAAACTGGGATAAAGGACTAATTACAAGATTAGAGGCTTTTTCTATTTCCCCACAAGCTCTGTCCTCTGTTAAGAACTTTATAGTTGGTGGCGACAGAATGGAATTACGCAGGGGTATGAAAGTTATAGGCACAGAAAACGCAGGTAATGGCAGAATTACAGGACTACACTCGGCTAAAAAAGCTGATGATACTGATATTTTATTTTCAACCTATGCTCGTAAAATTAAATATTATGACACTGTAACCGAAGATTGGATAGAGATAGGAACTGATACACTCCCAGTAGGGGCAGACGGTGAGGATATTTCTATGGCTTCTTATTCTTTCTTAAATGGTAATCAGTTATTTATTTCTTCGCCTAATAGCGGACTATGGCAAATTATTACCGCTAATCCGGGCAGTATTATAGACATCTATGATGCTACTAAAAACTATAAAGGGTATATCACTATCAAAGAAAATAGAATGTTCTTGTGGAATAGAAATGAAGCCAACTCGGTTATTTATCTATCCTATATTGACACAATGTTTGACAATAAGACTGATGTTGATGATGAAGCAATATCTGGTAGTGGTGCGACTAGGTCTGGCACTCTGGCTTTCAAAGCTGGAGGTGGTAAAAGAAGTTGTTTTTCTGTTTCATTTACTGACGGGGTAGAAACCTTTACTGATAACAATGACGGAACTTTAACAGGTTCGGCAGGAGGCACTGGCACTATCAATTATTCTACTGGGGCTTATTCAATAACATTTAATGCTTCTGCTACTACCGTAACTGCTGACTACTCGTGGTTTGACCCGACTAATAATGGACTAGGCGACTTTACTTTCTCGGCTACACGATTGGCAGGTGAGGGTGATTTCTTCAAGCAAGGTGATGGCTCTGGTCGGGCTTTATCAGTAATGAGTTATGCCGATAGACAATACTGTTTACACGAAAATAAAATATGGGTTTTAGACTTAACTGATGATGATACTGGGGCTAGTAATAAGATTTACAGAGAATTGATGGGTATTCCTAATTGGCGGGCTTGTGTTGATACAGGCGACGGTATTTTCTTTATAGACGATAGCGATGCTAGTGAGCCAAAAATAAGAATACTAACTTTTCAAACAAACTCAACCCTTGTTGTGCCAATAGAAAAATCACCGCAGTTAGACTTATCGGGATATGAATTTGACGATGCCTCTATGATTAAATGGCAGGACTATGTCTTGTGTGCTTGTCGGACATCTGATAGCACTTATAATAACAGAGTTTTAGTTTATGATACTAAATGGGACTCTTGGACTGTTTTAGATTACTTTGTATCTTGCTTTGCTATTTATAACGGGGCTTTAATGGCAGGGGACTCTATCTCTAATAATGTATATGAATTGTTTAGCGGATATGATGACTTAGAAAACGAAATTGATGCTGAAATGACCACTGCTGAACTTAACCTAGAAATTGAAAACTTAAAGAAAGTAAAACAGATATGGATAAACGGAAGAATACAAAAAGAGCAATCGGCTAAGGTTTATGCTTCATACGATAAGGGTGCTTTTGTTGAAATAGACACAATAGACGGGGCTGGTTCTTATGTTGATGGCGGACAATCAATCGCTATTGGAGCAACAGTATTGGGCAAGAAAGAAATCGGTGGAGGTTCTACTATTTCGGCTTATAACTATTGGAAACTAATTAAATTAAACAGCGATAAGTTTAAGACTATTAAAATTAAAATAATACCCCAAGGTTTGGGGTGGTTTGATGTTAGTGAAATAACTTTTCACGACATCAGGAAAAAACAACAGAAGCTCCCAAAAAAATATACATAAATAATAATAACAATATGAGAAAAATCTTAATTTCACTTGGTGCTTTACTCCTAACAGTGGGAATAGCACAAGCAAGTCTATGGGACTACTATCAAGAGCAAGGACAAGAACTACCTAGCGTGTCAGATAGGGTTCTAGTGGCTGAAAACTGCGGTATAAGCGATTATACAGGCACATACGAGCAGAACATAGCCCTAGAAGATTGTCTTCGTAGTGGCTCACTTTTGGGCGTGGTTATCCCAGACATCTCGGCTCTGTTTGAAACTTCACTTCAAAACAGTATTGCCTCTGATGCAACATCTATGACTTTGGTATCGGCAACCCTAGCCAACGGTGATAGTCTATCAGGCACTTATGGCTTTATTATTGACGAGGGTTCGGCTAACGAGGAGTTTGTTATCTGTTCGGCTTCAGGCACAGCTCTAACTTCTTGTTTAAGGGGTATTGATCCTGTTGACGGACAAACCGAAGTCGCCTCGCTAAAAGACAGCCACAGACGAGGGGCAAGTGTTAAGATAACTGACTTCCCAATACTCGGTGTTATGAGAAAAATACTAACTGGTGAATATACTTTGCCAAATAGCTTACAATATGCTTCTTCTACTTCTATCAGTAATATGGGCTTAAATACAGTGACTACTAAATACTATGTAGATAATGTCGGAGCAGGAGGCTTTACCTCTCTAAACATCGGTGATGGCAATACTCTAAGAGCCAATGGCACTTCACCAGAAACTTTGGATATTGCTACTTCAACTGATAACTGGTGGTTTAACATAAACTCTGATGGCTACTTTGCCCTATCTACCACAACTAATAAAGGAATAGATACTTTCTGGAGTGATAGATATAATGCGACGACAACTAAGGGTGGAGATTTTACTTTTAGTGATAATTTGACTGTAAGTGGCGATACAACAATAACTGGTAGTTTATCTGCATTAAATATAGACGATGGGGTTGATTATAAATACTTTACTTTTGGTGAAGCTGTTTCAAGTGGTGATGCGGTAGGATTTGCTACATCAACTGAAAGCACAACCGAGATTAGTTCTACTAATGATGCAAAAGTTGATGATGATAATCCAGATACTAACTATGGTAGTGAAACAACAGCTGTTATTGGATATGTCGGTGATGACGCAAATAATAAGTTTTACTTTCAGATAGATACACCTATTATGTCTGATGCTGTGTTTTTGCAAGATGTAATTGTTAGTGTTTATATATCAGCTAGTAGCGGAACTATTCAAGATTTATCTGCAACTTGTTATAATCCAAATACTTTTGATGAAGATACTTTAACTTGGAATAATAGACCAAACAACGGAAGAGGGGCAATTGGAGGTATAGAACCAGCGGTTGGTTGGTTAGAGTTTGATTTTCCCTCAGATACTTTAAATGGTTGTATCGCTTCTTCAACCAATAGTTTGGTTTTTTCAATACAAAGTAATGGTTCTAACACCCAAACAGCAACAATAGAAACATCGGAAAACGCCAGTGGAAGAGCACCAAAACTAACATATCACAAGTGGATAGATATAGACGATAAACTTTACAGAACCGATGCTAGTTATGCTACTACTACTAATATGTTTATGGGTTTTGCCAAAGAAGATTATTCAGCTGATGAAAGTGGATATGTTGCTATAGATGGAGTATTTACAAATTCTAATTTAAGCCTAACTCCAGCTTATGAATATTTCTTATCTAATACAATTGGTGGTATTTCTACTTCTGCTGGAACAAACAGCTATTCTGTTGGAAGAGCAGTATCAAGCACAAGTATTATGATAAATAAATAACCTCACTCTGCCCATAATAATTTGTGGGCAGGAATGAGATTAAATTATATGGCAATGACAATAGGACTAATAATACCCTT
>Ga0210043_1000549_pt1 | contig 39411 bp, 46 predicted proteins | sample CryGeymet201501t_FD_183990 | JGI IMG/M metagenome (GOLD analysis project Ga0210043, IMG submission 183990) | Groundwater microbial communities from Crystal Geyser aquifers in Utah, USA - Crystal Geyser metaG 2015-01t (SPAdes) (version 2) | ecosystem: Environmental > Aquatic > Deep subsurface >... | reverse complement strand
GATCTGATCAACGCGATGGAGCGGTGCAAGGTCGAGGCCACGGCCCGCCCGATCACCGAACGCGAGAAGGAAATTGCAAAAAAGAAAGAAGGCAGCAATGCCATTTAAATTTGATCCGAAGCTGAAGTGGAATGTCGCGGTCTATATTGTTACTTTGTTGGTCGGCGGGACTTTGCTTTTTGGCCGCTTTGATGCCGCTATTACATCCCTGGCGGAGGCGACCAAGGAGAATAGGGCCGCCATTGCAGCGCAGCAAGTGCGCACCCTGGCGCTGGAAGTGGAAAGTGCCGCTGATCGGTCCACACTGACGGCAGTGCAGCGCGACATCGGGCTGATCCGAACGACGCAGAGCGAAACAAACAGTCTGCTGCGAGAATTGCTGCTCGCGGCAGCAGGGAAACCGTGAGGAAAGAGGGCCATCACCAATGACCGATACCCCACCAAAACCCGAAAAAACCTACAAGCGCGAGTTGGCGACGCTCGCCCTGTTCGTGCTGTGGGGGTTTTACGGCTGGGGGGTGATCGCGCCACAGGCAACGCTGGCGGCCAACGCCCTGCTGCTGCCGACTTTCGCCGTCGTCGGTGCGGCTTTCGGCTTTGACGCATGGACGAAACAGTCAGGAGATAAAAAATGAAAACCGTGCAGGAAATTGCCGATGACATTGTGGAACGGGAAGGCGGGTTCGTGGATGACCCCGCCGATCCGGGCGGAGCAACGAACTTCGGCGTCACCATCGGGACCATGCAGCGACTGGGGCTGGACCTGAACCACGACGGGCGGGTGACCACGGCCGACGTGCGACTGGTCAACGCCGACCTTGCTGCGGAAATATTCCTGCGCCATTATTTCACGGGACCAAAAATCAACACGCTGCCGGAGCCGCTTCAGGCCAGTGTGTTCGACATGCAGGTCAATGCCGGGGATACCGCGGTCAAAATCCTGCAACGGTTGCTGAACAGCGCTTACCGGGCCGGCCTTGCGGTTGATGGCCAGATCGGGCCGAAGACGGCAGAGGCCGCGCGCAGGGCCGTCGACGTATCCGAGGGTCGCTTTGTCGATGCTTACGGAGCGGCGCGGCGGGACTTCTACTACCGCATCGGAGACCTGCGCCCGGCCAGCCGCAAATATGCCCGCCGGCGCGATGGTGGCAAGGGCGGCTGGATCACCCGCGCCGAAGAATTCATGGCCCCGCACTATCGGCTGAGCGAAGCCCAGCATCGCGCGCGGGTGGCGGCATGGCGCTGATGCCGTCGCCATGGGTCATTCTGGCCGCCGTGGCGCTGCTGTCGGGGTCGTACGCCTACGGTCGGCATGGTGGGGTCGCGGCGACCGAGGCGCGATATGTGGCTGCCCAGCAGGCGCTGCAGCGCGATCTGTTTCGCGCGGCCGAGTTGGCATCGGCCGCCAGTGCAAAGCTTGAGACCTATCGCGCGGACCAGGCCGCGCTTGCCAGGAGGGCCGAAGATGAAGCGCGTGCCGATGTTGATCCTTGTCGTGTGCCTGCCGCTGGCAGCCTGCGGCGGCTTGAAACCCGTTGGCGGGCAACAAATCCCGGCCCCTGATGCCAGTATCACAGCCCCGTGCCCACGGGCCGAAACCTTTCTGGGCGTGCGTGACTGGGAGATCATGGCCGGTCGGCTGGGTGATGAACTGAACGAGTGCGGGGCCGAAAAGGCCGTGCTGGTGCAGCGCGACAATGACTTGCGGCGGGCGATTGGAAAGTAGCCTGCCAGCAAAGCAGCCTTTGCAACCCATTGCAATATATCGGGTTAAGATATGACATAGATTAATCTAAGTCATTGAAATGCAAAGAACCTGATCAGACTACGAATCTGAGGGCCGGGCGTTCGAATCGCTCCGGGTGCACCATTTTTCAAACACTTGGCTGTTATGCCGTCCGAGCGTCCGAGTTGTCCGAATTCGGCCGCTCGGACGCTTGCACGAAAAAAGCCCCGCCGCGGGTGCGTCGGGGCAAGTTTAGGCAGCGGGGAGGCGTGCCGATGTTCCCCGGCACCGGGATCAGATATCCTTTTGGCATGCCCGGCACAGGCGGTTGCCTTTGCCGGTGCTTGGGAATGGGGTGGTGCAGCGCAGGCATTGGCGCGGCACCAGCGGGGTGAGCCGCTGTTGCACGCCGCGCAGGGCGGCGGTGGCGAGGTGGTGGCCATGGTAGCGGGTGGGCAGCGGCACGCCGTCAGCCAGGATCGACCAACTGGTGCCGCAGCCCCGGATTTGCAGGGCGGGGGCGGTCATGCGCGGCTGGCCTTTTCGTGTTCCGGACAGGACACGGGGTCATTCCAGCCGTCAATCGGCACGCCCAAATCAGCACTCGCCGTCTCCATGACGCCGCGCATCGCAGACACGAAAGCGGCCCGGCACTCCGGGTTGATGGCGACTGCCCTCATGACGATGGAGCCGATCAGAACGGCGTCCTTCATGGTATCGGGCTGCGCCAGATAGGCGTTCCAGAACATGCCTTCGTGGCAAAAGGCCACGCGAAAAGTGATCATCAGGCTTTCCTTTGTTTGGGGGTGACGATGGCGGTGACGGCGCGCAGGGTGGTGGCGAGCTGCGGGGCCATGTAGGTGCGGCGCAGTTTGGGGTTTTTCGCGGCGGTGTTGCCAAGGGCATCGCCGGTATCGGCATCACTGGACCCGCCCGCGCGCGACAGGTTCGAGAAGGTGCGGCGCAGATCGCGCCATTGCAGGGTGGCGATGCTGGGTGCGGCGGCAACGGCGGCCAGGCGCACCTTTTCCCAGGCGCGAAAAAAACTGTCGGGCGTGAACGGTTTGCCGGTTGCCTCGTCCCAGATCAGCGTGCCGGGGCCATCGGGGGCGCGCATCAGTTGGGTGCGCAGGGTCGGCACGGCGATGGTGTGGATCGCCACCTCGATCGCGCGTTTGCGCTTGGATTGCACAAGCTGCCAGACCCATATCGGCCGGTTTTCGCCGGGCAGTTGCAGCGGATAAAAGTCGCCCGGGCGGGCACGCAGAATGTCATACTGCCGCTGCCCGCCCAGCAGCACCAGATACAGCGCGGTCAGCACGGCGCGGGTGCGCAGGCGGCGGGCGGCGGCCAGCAGCGCGTTGATCTCGGCCCAACTGGCGGTGCGTTCGCGTTCCAGCGGCGTTTCGGTGCGCAGGCCGCGGCACGGGTTGGAGTTTTCCGGCCGCCAGCCGCGCAGTTCGGCATGGCTCATCAGCACCGACATCATCCGCAGGATGGCGCGCGAGCGGGTGACACCCCTGGCGGCATGCAGCGTTTCATACCAGCGCGCCAGCGTTGGCTTGTCAAACAGCGCCACCGGCTGCGGCCCCCATTTGCCGGCAATGGCACGCAGATCGGCGTCATAGACGCGGCGGGTGCTGGCCGGTTTGCGGGTAAAGTCGAGCGCGGCGCGATAGTCGGCAATCAGATCGGTGATGGTCCTGGCGGTCGGCATCCGCTTTTTCGCAACAGGTTGCGCCCCGGCAGCGGGAGCCAAAAGCGCGCACCACTTTTCGTGCAGGCCGCGGGCCTGCCGCACGGCATGGCCGGGGGCATCGGCCGCAAATTCCACCACCTTCGCGCCGGCCTTGCGCATGGCGGGCGTCGGCTCCCACCAGATGCGCCACGTGCCGTCGCTGCGCAGCCGTTGGCGCAGGCCGGGGGCGGCATCGACGACGGGGCCGGTCACGGTGGATTTGCGGGCCATGTCAGATGGTCCTCGCCATTTCCAGCAGGGCGACCTTGCCCGAGGCGATCAGCGCCGGGTCGACGCCGGGATCGTGCGCCGGGGCGGGGCCACCGTTGCGGGTGATCCAGGCCAGCACCTCGTCGGCCTTCCACAAAAGCGGGCGGCGGCTGTGCGGCATCGCCAGCGGGAACAGCGCGGTGGCTTCCAGCGCCGGACGGCGGCGCAGGAAGGCGCGGCCATCGTCAAGGCCGAGGCAGGCCGCGACCTGGTCGGCGGTCAGGAAGAAGGGCATGAATGCGGGTGCGGTGATCATTTGGAGCCGCCCCGGCGCAGGCCGATGTAACCCCATTCGGCCATCGAGGCGGCAAATTCATCGTCGTCGCGCGCGGCATCGCGATCGGCCAATGCCTGCCAGCGATACCAGAGGGCCAGCATGGCCGCGCCATTGGCGATGCCGAGCGCAAGGCCGAGAAGAAACCAGTAAATCATGGTGCACCCCTTGGGGCTGGCCCGGTCTGCCGCTTGCGGCCGGGCTGTTGCGGTTTCCGGGCGGGTGGCGAGCAGCGCACCCGAAGCGACCCCGGCCAGCGACGTCAGGGGCAGGCCAGCGCGGCCTGCGGAAATTCGGTATCTTCGGGCAGCGGGATGCGACCCCGGCCAAGAGTGAGGTCCAGCGCCTCGGCCATGAACACCATGCGGTGGCCGGTTTCGGCCAGGGCCGAGCCCGCCACCGGCTGGGCCGGGCCTGCCAGCTTGACCGCCTCGTGGTGCAACATCCGGCCCCAGGTGGCAAAGCAGGCGCAGGCGATGCGAAAGCCGCGCCGTTCGTCTTCGGTCATCGGGCGGTCACCAGGCAGGATCAGGCCGACCATCACAAATCCTCGGGCGGGACGAACAGATCGAAGGGCACGGCGACGTAGCGCGATTACACCCCGGCGAAGTAGCGCGAGCAGCGTGAGCGCGTGGCACCGGGCAGGGTGGTCAGCACCTTGAAAAGATCGAGGCTGGCCCAGCAGGTGCCTTGCAGCCAGTCGGCCAGCACGTGATTGCGGCTGGGGTGAACCACGGCGACCAGCCAGGGCGCGGGCGGCAGCGCCGGGGCCAGCACCCGCATCCCGGCCATGGCGAGGGCCTCGTTGCCGATCCTGGTGGTGCTTGGATCACGGGCGCGCAGCAGCCAGTCTTGCAGCAGTTGCGACTGGCCGTCGTGATCGAGGTAGGCGCGGCTGGAGAGGTGGCGCAGCAGGGTGGTCGCGTCGGGATCGGCGACCAGTTCGGAAAGCGGCACCGCCGACGCCATCCGTTCCCCGGCGCGCAGCCGCAGCCCGGCGCGGTCGCGGGCCTGCGCGGCGGTGGCGGCGGGCACATCGACGTGGCGTGTGACCTTGGTCTCGATGGTGACGCGCCACAGTTCCATTACCGCACCGCATCGAGGATGACGACGTTGCTCAGATCCATGGCGGGGGTGAGCGTGGCCATGGCGGCGCGGCGGCGGGCCAGCTCGTCAAGCAGGGCACCGCAACTTGCCAGCAGCCATTCGGCCTCGGCCTCGGTCGAAAGGCCGCTGCGGCAGTCGATGGCAACACGGCGCAGCAGGGCCAAGGCGCGGTCATCGATCGGCGCGGGGCGGGCAAGGGGAACGGCAAGCGGCGGCATGGGGCTACTCCTGTGCAAGCTTTGTGCACAAGAGTTAAGGGTTAGCCCCCGTGACTGTCAAGGCAAAATATGCCGATATGGCAAATTTTGCGATTATGGTGATCCGCAATAGCTGTCAGGGCCTGCTGCCTGGCAGTTCCAGTAAGTCACCGCGTTCTGATATCTGGAAACGGCAGCATCGCTAAGGCGCTGTGCCTCGTCTGCGGTTTCTTGGACCCAATCCCCAAGGCATCGTGAAAAAGCGGCAACTTCTGCCAGGTAGCTGTCCATTGCCTGGCGGCATGCCTCGAAAGAATATCCATCGTCCCAGGTCGTAAAGCTGGAAAGGCAATATGGTTGCGATGGTTCGCGGCAAAAGTTCGCTGCGGGCGAGGCAGTAGCGATCACGGCGAACGCAATGGCGCAGGCGTTGATCACAAGCGGGCGCGACTAGGTCAATAGAAGCGTATCCATGTGTGAAATCCTAGCAATGAGAAGAAGAGCATACCGAACAGGAGAACTCCAAAGACGGCACATGCAAGCGCGAAGATAAATTCGCCGGGCTTTCTGGTGATGTCTTTCAGTGCCTCGTCGCGCGCAATCGAATTGTGAAACAACTCAACGACAGCCGTAAAAAACAGAAAAACCAAGCCGAAGAACATACCCCCGAAGAACAAGAACATAAACAAGAATTCGAGGTCTGCCCATCGTAGCATCATACCCTCCAGCTTGCGACCACCTTGCCGCGGATCACCACGTTTTCGCCATCGACGACATGCACCCGCGCGTCGGCGGGGTCGGTGCTGGCGGCGACCAGCACCGGTGGTTCAAACCGGCGCAGCACGGTGCTGGCGCTGGCGTGGCGGCCGTAAACCTGGGCGATCACCACGTCGCCAGCCCGCACCCGTTCGGCCTGGTGGCTGTCAACCAGCATCAGATCGCCGGTCAGCAGCCCGGCCAGTGCCATCGACGGGCCGTTGACCCGCCAGACATCGACGCCGGGGCGTTCGCCAAGGGCGGCGGCGACGGATTTCACCACAGCGGCCTCGGCCAGACCCGGCCCCGGCAGCCAGACGGCGGCATCGCTTTCGGCAAATCCCGGTGCGATCTGGCGCGCCACGGGCAAATCGGCGGTCCCGGCCTTTTCCAGCACGGTGGCGAGCGGCACTTCTAGCGCCTGAGCGAAGGCGGTGGCCCACTCCAGCGTCATTTTCTGCTTTCCGGCCAGTATTTTGGAGACGACAGAGCGATCCCGGCCAAGCACGGCGGCGATCTGATCAGCGGTTTTTCCGACGAGTTTTTGCTGCTGTTTGAACCACTTGTCATCCATGGTGCGACAGATAAGCACCTCGGCCCGGTATTTAATGTGCCGAATTGGCAAAATATGCCTTGCGCGAAAGGAAATTTGCGATCTATATCCTGTATCATGTCACCTAACCTCACCCCAATGCAGGTATGCGAAGCGCTGATCGGAAAGCCCGAGCAGGTCGCGCGGGCGGCGGGTCAGCGGGGCAAGGCGGCCTATCACTGGCGGCATGCCAACTCGAACCGGCGGGCGGGCGACCTGCCGTCGGCCTGGGTAATGCGCCGGTTGCTGGCCTATTCGGCGGCGCGGCAGTTGGGGCTGGTGGCCGATCATCTGATCTGGGGCGCGCCCGAGGCCGAGGTGGCGCGCATTCTGGCCGAGCGTCAGGCGGTGGCGGCGTTCAGCAGTTGCCGGATGGAGGCAGCGGCATGAGGTTTCCAGGGGGTTCAGGCGTGTCTGCGGGTCTGTGGGTTCCCGCATCGACCCCATCCCCCCACCTGGCGGAGGTGCATGCTGGCATCTCCGCCTTTTCTATTCGGTTCCGTCCGGGGTTAGGCAACCCGGCGGCGGTCGCGTGGTTGCAAGCCCGCGCGGCCAAGGGTGCGGCAGGGGTGGCCTCCCTGGCCTCTTGCCGCACCCGCAGGATTTGGCGATGAGTGACCCGGCGGTGGTGGTGCGGATTGCGGTTTTCGCGGCGGCGATGCAGGCGCGCTGTGGCGAGCTGGAAGAATTCGCGGTTGATGACATGCGCTGCAAGGCCGAGGAGCTGCTGGCGCCGGGCGACGATCTGCGCTCGGCGGTGATCCTGTTTGCGACGCAATACCAGGCGCTGCACCGCGACGCCTATGCGCTGCGGCTGCTGGGCGAGAATTTGCAGGCGGCGCTGGACGTATCATTGCGGCCGGATGCGCCCGCCCGCCGGTTCCGGAGGGATATCGATGGCTGAGATCGCAGCCCCCGCCGCCACGCCGGCCACGATGCCGCGCGCCCATGCGGCGCTGGTGAATGTGCTGGCTTTCATGGCCTGCCAGGTCATCCGCGACGATCGCTGGCCGCTGATGATGGCCGATCTGCGCGACGTGCAGGCGGCGTGTCAGCCGGTGCCGGTGCCGCTGTTCCAGAAGCTGGAAGCGGCGGGATGGGCGGTGCTGGCGGCCGAGCCTGCGAGCCGGACCACGGCCGGTGCGGCGATCTGGGTGAAGGTGATGCTGGATGCCCGGGCCGTGCTGGCCGATTTTTTCTATTGGCGCGGGGCTGCGGCCGCCGAACCGTTTCGCAGGCTTGCAGAGGGAGACAGGGACGATGCTGGTGCTTGATGAACTTAATCGCGATGATCTGAACGCGCTGTGCGACAAATTGCAGACGATCAGCAGGGTCATGGAACTGCTGTCGGATGCCGGTTTTGCGCCCAAGGTCGATCTGACGCCGGGGCGGGCACCGGTGATCCACCTCAATGCCATCGTGCTGCCGGCGGAAGTGCCGCTGCCGCCTGGCCACCGGTGGCCGGATGCTGGGACCGAGGGATATGAGGACGAGCTTGCGCGGCTGACGGACTGGGCGCGAAAGCTCGGTCTGTGCGGCGCCGTAGCAACCGACCAGCCCGGGCAGACGCTTTCCGAAGCGGGGCTGGTCGATCAGGGCGACGGGGCTGAGGTGGCAGCCCCGGTTCCGTCGCCCGTTGTGGTCGAGCCGGAGCCGGAGCCGGTAGCGGTGGCGCAGGTCGCGGCGGTCGCCCCTGCCGATCAGCCCGCGCCGCAGGTGCCGAGGTACACCCGACAACAGCCCTGGACCGAGCAGGAGGATCGCCTGGCGATTACGGAATGTGTGCGGCTGATGGAGCGTGGCATATCGCGGAACCAAGCCGCAGTTCAGGTGGCCGAGATCGTCGGGCGACCGCTTGACGCGACGCGGTTTCGGTTGAGCCACAAGCTGGCGGCCGCGATCGCGGCGGGCGGCGCTGCGACCCCTGATCCAGCGCCTGAGGTGGCGGCCGTGGTGACGCCGCCGGATCATCAGCAAGAGCTCGCCCCGAATGCACCGGGCAAAAACTTCACCGCCGACCTCGATGCGCATCTGCTGGCGATCCGGCGTAATGGCGCGCCCTGGACTGCGGCGATGGATATCGACCTGATCGATCTGGCCTGCACGGGCTGGCAGTTTACCGAGATTTCGGCCGACCTCGGGGTTGATGTGGGCGCGGTCAAGTCGCGGTTCGATCTGCTGACCGGGCTGCACCGCGATGCCGATGACAAGTGGGCGCGGCGGTTCACCCGGTCGGCGGTGCAGGAGGGGCTGGCCCGGCTGTTCCCGACCCAAGCGGCAGCGGAATAGGGCGATGGCCGAGGTCCGCCAGACCTACAGCCTGGACGAGATCAAGGGGCGCTTGCTGGACCAGTTGCCCGCAGTGGTCGATCGCTATGCGCCGCCCGCGCAAGGCAGCTATCGCAAGGGCGGGCTGTATTTCACCCTCAATCCGGGCCGGGCTGACCGGTCGGTCGGCAGTTTCTGCATCCATCTGGCCGGGCCGATGGCGGGGCGGTGGTGCGACTTTGCCACCGGCGCAAAGGGCGATGTGATCGACCTGATCGCGCTGTCGCTGGGCCTCACGCTGGCGGATACGATCAGGGAGGCGCGGGCGTTTCTGGGGCTGGAGACCGAGAGCCCCGAGCTACGCCGGGCGCGCAATCTGGCGGCGCAGGCGGCGGCAAAGCGGCGGGTGGCCGAGGTGGCGGCGCAGGCGGAAAAGGCAGTGCGGCGGCGCAAGGCGGCGCGGGGGCTGTGGCTGTCGGCGCAAGAGCGGATCGCAGGCACGCCGGTGGCGCTGTATCTGGCGAACCGCGGCCTTGATCTGGCACCGCTGGGGCGGCAACCGCGGGCGATCCGCTATCACCCCGACTGTCTGTATCTCGACGAGGTGATCAACCCCGAGACCGGCGAGGTGACGCCGCGCCGGGTCAATCTGCCCGCGATGGTGACGGCGATCACCAACGCCAAGGGCGAGCACATCGCCACCCACCGCACCTATCTGGCCTATGGGCCGACCGGGCTGTGGGCCAAGGCGGCGCTGCGCGACGCCAAGAAGGTGCTGGGCGACTATCGCGGCGGCGCGGTGCGGCTGTGGTCGGGGGCCGGGCCGAAGGGCGGCAAGGGCTGCCCTTTGGCGACCTGCCCGCCCGGCACCAGGGTTTACATCGCCGAGGGAATTGAAACCGCCCTGTCGGCGGTGATGTTGCGGCCTGACCTGCGGGTGCTGGCGGCGGTATCGCTGAGCAACATGGCGCTGGTCGAGCTGCCCGCCAATGTGGCCGAGGTGGTGCTGATCGGTGACGCCGACGCGCATCCGCAGGCGCAGGCCGGGCTGGCGCAAGCGGTGGCGGCCCATGCCAAGGCGGGGCGGCTGGTGCGGCTCTGGCAATCGGACCGGCCCGGCGAGGATCTGAACGACCGGCTGCAGCGGCTGCTGCGCGACGAGCAGGAGGGGGCGGCGTGATGGACGATCCACGGATCAACAGGGCCTTTGAGCGTGCCACCAGCGCCGACGATTTCGCGTGCCGGTCAGGCATAGCTGACCTGCTATTTGCCTCCCACTTCACAGCCGATGATCTGGGTGATGTCATCGAAATACTTCGGGCCCGCGGCGAGTATCACGAAAGCGACCGGCTGCGCAAATTGCGGGCGCGGCTGCGTGATGCGTACGCGCCGCTAAATTCTCTGGGCCTCAATATCCCACCGGGGATCATGGCCGCTTACGCCAGGGAGGCCCGCTGATGGACTGGGCCTTGATCCTGATCATGACCATGGGCGGCCCGGTCAGCCAGACGCAGGTCGGCTATCTGGTGAGCGAGCAGACCTGCAAGGTGGCGGGGTACGGCATGGCGACGGTGTTGCAGGCCGCAAATCCTGGCCTGTGGGTGGCGTTTGCCTGCAAGAAGCGGGTGTCGGCATGAGCAACGGCTATGGCGATAAGTTGGTGACGCGGAGCGAGGACTTGCGGGCCTATGATGCCCTGCCGCCGCTGTTGCGCCGGGCGGTGGCCTATGCGGTGTCGCCCTGGTCAGCGTGGCATCTGCAGCACCACTATTGCACCATTGCGGCCAAGTCAGGCCGCGCGCAGGCCGCCCAGACGCTGATCCGCCACATGATCAGAGGCGACCGCGCCCAGACCCTGAAAGCCTACGGTCCGAGCCATCCCGAGGCCGCGCCTCGCGCAGACGTGGGGGCGCGTCATGACGCAGCCTGACACCCCGCCCCCAGGCCCGAGCACCGACCCGATTGACGATAGCTGGATGCCGGATGCGTTTCCCGCACCCGACCAGCCCGCGCCCAAGGCCAGGGGCAAGGTGACGTCGCTGCGCCCGCTGGAGGCGCTGGGGGCGCGGCTCAACAACCCGCCGGTCGTGGGTGGCCCGGATGCACCAGGTCGCGATCAGGCACCGCCCTATGCGCCGGGCGACCTCGATCCGCCCGAGGGCGCACCCGAGCCGGTGCCCGGCAAGGGGCGGTTATCGGCGCGGCCGCGCCCGTTTGGCGAGATCTGGCAGGGCTGCCCGGTCAAGGCGCTGGGGGTCAACGGCAAGGTGCAATACCTGCTGGATATCCACGGCCAGCTTCGGCCCGAGACCAAGATTGATCTGCAGACCATCAAGACGCTGTTTGGCAACCGCCAGCACTTGCTGCATCACCAATACCCGGCCTATGCCAAGGGGTCGCACACCCCGACGGCGGGCCGGTTTGACCAGGACAAGTGCAGCACCGACGTGATTGCCGCCTGTGCCGATTGCGGCATTTTCGATCCGCAGGGTGCGGTGCGCGGTGTTGGGGCCTGGGTCGATGATGACGGCCAGTTGATCTATCACCTGGGCGACCGGCTGCTGATTGCCGGGGCCGAGATCACGACGCAGGCGCACCAGGGCAAGATTTACCCGGCCTACAGCCCGATCCCGCACCCAATAATGACCGGCAAGGTCACCGACCCGGTGCCCGACATCATGGAGGCGCTGGAGACGTGGGCTTGGGAGCGGCCCGAGATCGACGCCATGCTGGCGCTTGGCATGCTGGGCTGCCAGATGCTGGGCGGGGCATTGGAATGGCGGCCGCAGTTCTGGGTGACGGGTGGCGCTGGGGCTGGCAAGTCCTTGCTGCATACCCTGATCAGCCTGTTGCACGGCGGCGACAAGGGCCAGATCAAGGCCGAAAACGCAACATCCGCGTCGATTGCCAACTTTTTGCGCATGTCCACCCTGCCGGTGATGCTGGACGAGCTTGAGGCCACCGACGAGGGCAGCCCCAAGGAAAAGGCGATTGTCGAGCTGATCCGCATCGCCTCATCCGGCGGGCGGCGGTTGCGGTCGGATGCGGCGCAGGGGGTTTCGGAGACCATCATCCGCAGCACCTTCATGGCGTCCTCGATCCTGATCCCCGGCGTCTTGCAGGCGCAGGATTTGCAGCGGATCATCGTCCTGAGCCTGCAGAAGGTCGGCGACGGGGCAGTGCCGCCAAACCTGCGCGCCGAGACCTGGCGCAAGCGTGGCGCGGCCCTGAAGCGGCTTTTGATCGATCGCTGGCCGACCTGGGCGCAGCGCCTCGAGATGTGGCGCGAGGCTTTTGCGGTGCATGGCATCAGTGGGCGCGACGCCGCCAACTGGGCCACCACCATTGCCATGGCCGACATGGCCGAGGCGGCGGAGCTGCCATCCGAGGACAAGCTGGCGGGCTGGACGGCCAAGCTGGCGCGGCACTTCAAGGCGTTGTCGAAAGAGGGTCAGAGCGACGATGACGAAGTGCTGACGCATCTCTTGAGCCAGCAATTCGATCCGTTCCGGCGCGGCGAGCGCTTTACCGTGGCGATCTGGCTGAAGGCCGCGGCGGGCCGCCCTGGGGCGGGCAACCGGCTGTTTGGCGAGGCATCGCTGGACCATCTCGATGACCAGGCGCGGCGGGCCAACGTCTCGCTGGCCAGCATCGGCTTGCGGGTGGTTGGCACACGCGAGGTGCCGGTGCTTTTTGTCGCCACACAGAAGGTGCAGGGACTGAAGGATGTGTTCATCGGGTCGAAATGGGCTGGCGGGGCGTGGTCGCAGTCGCTTTTGCGGGCGCCGGGAGCCAAACCATCGGCTGCATCGCGCTATCTGCAAGGGGTGCAGACGCGCGGCACGGATGTGCCCTTCAGCGCCATGCCGGGCCTGATGGCGCTGGATGGCGACGAGGTGCGCAGCGCCGCACCCAGCCCCCGGTTCGCCCCCGATGATCAGGGGGATTATACATGATACCCGCCACGAGCGCGTTTAAGGCACTGATCTGCAACGGCCATTCCGCCGCCCGTTCTTGCTTGCACCCACACCCGTTTGATCCGATAATGATTACGCGCGACGTCTTGGCAGATTTGGGTCAGGGGCAGAAAACACTGACTTTGGAAAAGTCAAGCCCCCTACGCCCCTACAAGGCCCCTACGTTGCAAAGTAGTGGAGTAAGCCCTTGGCTCGGCTGGATAATAAGAGCCCCCTACGCCCCTACAGAACTAAATACCCACCCTCACATGCGCCTGCGCGCACCTGTGCGCATGCTTGGGTATGCCCAGATGTGGCGTAGGGGTGTAGTAGTATATAACAACCTATTGAAAGATATAGACAAAAAGCCCCTACAAACCCACTATTTTGCCACTACGTTGCCCGGAAAATCTGTAGGGGCTGGCGTTGGCACCGGTCCTTGGTCGTGCAAGTTGTTGAAAACCTTCGAAAAAGGGGGGATTTGACGTGGCAAAGCCCGACAATCGGTATGATGAGCTTGCCGCCGAGGCTGCGGCGCGGGTCGAGAGGTCGCGCGCCGCCGGTCGGCAACTGCCGCTGCTGCCGGACGAGCCGGGCGAGGGCGCGGGCGGGCCGGGCACCGGGCGGCGCGGCAAGGCCAAGGCGGTCAACCGGCTGCGCGACTGGCTGGCACATCGCGGTTTCAAGATGCCTGAAGACGTGCTGGCCGAGATGGCGGGGCTGTCATCGCGCGATGATGCGGTGACCACCGCCCTGGCGACGATGGAGCGGATCGTGCTGGCGGCGGAAACCGGCGCGCCGGAGTATCGCAAGATGATGGATGGGCGCGTGGTGCGGGTCAGCGGGCCGAGCGCGGCACAGCGGGCGGCGCTGTTCATCCAGATTTACACCATCCAGTTGCGCGCGGCCGAGGCGCTGGCGCCCTACGGCCTGGCCAAGCTGACGCCGGACGTGGCGGTGACGTCAGCGGTAACGATCGTCATGCCGGGTGGCGCGGCACCTGCCGTGCCGGGTGCCGGTGCCCGCGATGTGACGCCGCAGGCGCGGCGGATCGCGCCGCCGCCGATGCCGGATGAAATACAGCGAAATCAAGGGCTTGCCGATGCGGTCAAAGAGCATTCGGACGCTGAAATTCGGACGGAAGGAATAAGGCGTTGAAAAGCCAAGAACAAAAACGCGGCAACCGTCAGATTGCCAATCTGACGCAGCAAGGCGGCCGCAGCGGGTTCGCACTGGTGTTGGCAGGCAACACCCCCCCCTTTTTGCCTTCCGGGCCAACGACGCGCGCGGCCTCCTCGACCCCCCGGGGGGGGCATCGCGGGCCAGTCTCACTCCCCCTCCGTGTGACCCCATTCGGGAATTCCGAAGGTCGGCGGGTTCGGGGATGACCGCGAAATGGAACCATCGCCATTGGGGTCAGGGGGGAATGCTTTCTGCCCCCGCCGACGCGATGCGGGGCGGGGCAGGGCCGGTTGCGGGTGGTCAGGAGCAAGCTGACGCGCTGGCCGCGATGGGTGCGGCCGAAGCTGTTGCGACCCTAGCTGCGGAAAATGCCGCCGACAAGATGCCGGATGTGGAAAGCTTTACTTTTCCCGGCCCGGTCTCGGCAGCCTTCTTTTGGGATGACAGCGACATCGCCGCTATTCAGGGGCCGGTTGGCAGTGGCAAGACCACCACCTTGCTGAAATCGCGGCTGCGCCGGGCGGTGATGATGCCGCGCTCGACCATCGACGGCTGGCGGCGCTACAAGCTCTTGGTGGTGCGCGAGACCTACCGGCAACTGTGGTCGACCACGATACCGAGCTATTTGGAAACCTTTCCCAAGGCGCTGGGGCAGTGGTCGGGCGGGCGCGGCGATCCGGTGCGCCACGCCATCGAATTCGATGACGGCCAGGGACCGATCGAGTTCATCACCGAGTTCATGGCCTTCGGCGATGACATCGTGGCTTCGATGCGCGGCATCCAGACCACCGACATGTGGTTGAACGAGGCCGACACCGTGCCGGTCGATGTGCTGACCACAGGCATCGGGCGGATCGACCGCTGGCCCGGGCTGGCGCATTTCGCCGGCTATGCGCCCGAGCAGCAGGGTTACGGCCAGATCGTCTGCGACTTCAATGCGCCCGACGAGGACAACTGGACCTTCAAGGTGTTCCATGACGCCGCCGAGCGCAGCCGCATGGCCGGGCTGATGAACCAGATCATGGCCGATCTTGCCAAGGAAAAGGGCCAGGCGCTGGCGCGGCAGATCGCCATCAGCTTTCACAACCAGCCGGGCTATGGTCAGCCGGGCTGCGAGAACCTGCAAAACCTGTCGCCGGGCTATTACCCGCGCCAGATTGCCACCAACAGCTTGGCGGGCCGGGGCGACATGAACGACCGGCTGGTGTTCAACAAGATCGTCTATCTGCGGGCGGGGGATCCGGTGTTCGGGCGCGAGTTCAACCGCCGCATCCATGTCGCCGAGGCCACCCTGGTGCCGATCGGCGGGGTGCCGCTGACCATCGGGCTGGATCAGGGTTTCAAGGGAGCGGCGGTGGTGCTGCAATTCGTCGAGCCGTTCCGCTGGCGGGCACTGGCCGAGCTGCACTTTCCGAACGAGCGGCTGATGGCAGCCGAGTTCGGGCGGCGGCTGGCTGACCTTCTGGAACGGCGCTGGCCCAACTGGCCGATCTTCGGTGGCTTTGCCGACATGGCGGGCGAACAGGGGGCCAGTCAGGCGGCGAATGAAAACGCCACCTGGAACAAGCTGGTCAGCCAGGCGGTGGGGTTTCGCATCCGACCCCAGAAGATCGGCACCAACCGCATTCAGCCGCGGCTTGAGGCGGTGCGCGCGGCGCTGGAGTTCATGCACGGCGGCCAGCCGGGGCTGGAGATCGATCCATCGTGCCGCTTCCTGATCCGGGGCTTTGAGGCACGCTATGTCTGGACCGACCAGATCGACGCCTCGGGCGACAAGCGCAAGGTGCCCGACAAGCGGCTGACCGAGGCCAACGTGATGGATGCGCTGCAATACGCGCTGCTGTCGCGCAGCCTGGCGGGCAGCGGCATCAACCAGATCAGTTTCCCGGCGGGCAAGGCTGCCCTGCTGGGCCTGAGCGGCGGTCCCGCGATGGGCCGACCGCAAGAGCCTGACGATCGGCTGATGACCGGCTTTGATGTTCTCAACCCCTATGGAGGAATTTGACATGACCGAGAAAACAACCCTACCGCAGGAATATACCGTGATGGAAAAGGCCGCGCTGGCGGACCGATCGACGGGTGCGGACACCAAGGCCAAGGCGAAAAAGCCGCTCGATGCGGCGGTGTTGCGCGGGCTGATCGCCCAGATCGAGGCGGGCAACAACAATCTGGGCCGCGACAGCCTGGTGCAGGCGCTGGCGGCACTGCCGCACGCAAAAATCGACACCTCGGGCAGTGCCGCGCTGGTGCGGCTGGCTGGGATCGAGACCACCAACACCGCCGGGCTGGCGCAGGCCCTGACCACCTGGTGCAGCAAGGCCCGTCGCGCCTGCCTGAGCGGCGAGGCGGTCTGAGCATGATCGAGGTGCGCCCCTATGACGATCTGGCGGCGATGGCGGTGCTGTCGCGGCTTGATCCCCATGATTTCATGGAGGCCGAACTGGTGCGGGGCGCGCTTTCCGGCCATCTGGCGCTGTTTGCCGAGTGGCGGGCGATGGAGGCGGTGCGGCTGGTCAGCTATGTCGCCATCACCTCGCCCCGGCGCGGTGCCAGGCCTTTCGCGGTGTTCGCGCTGGCCAATACCGGGCAGGCCGGTGTGGCGCAGGCCGCCCTGCTGGCGCGCGATCACCACGCCTTTCGCCGCCCGCTGGCCGAGCTGGCGCTGGCGATCCGCCAAGGTATGCCCGATTTCGCCGCAAGGCACGAAATTCACCGCATCGAGGCCCGTGCCTGGGCCGATCATCCGACGGCATCGGCCCTGCTGGTGTCGTTAGGGTTCAGCCCCGAATGCGACATGCCGGGCTTTGGCCTGACCGGGCGTATCACCTTCCGCCAGTTCGCCTGGACCTGCCCCACCATCACCCCCGCAACCGAAAGGACGTGAACATGTGCATCTTTCCCAAGACCCCGAAGATCCAGCCGCTGCAGGTTGCCGCATTCGACAATCAGGAGGCGCTGAAACAGGCCGACATCGAGGCCCGGTTGCGCCGGCGCCGCGCCGGGGCGGCGGCCAATGTGCTGACCGCGCCCACCGGCATTCCGGCCGGTTCGCGCACGCTGGGCGGGGTGGCGGCATGAGCCAGATGTCGATGATCGGCACCGAGCACCCGGCGGCCGGGGAGGCCGAGCGGCGCTGGGGAGAGATGAAATCCGGCCGCAGCCAGCACGAGGCGATGTGGGAAGACATCGCCCGGCTGTTCCGGCCCCAGCGTGGCGGCTTTTCCGGCAGCACGCCGGTGGGCGACCGAACCTTGGAAAAGCCGTTGTCGAGTGCGCCGATCATGGCGCAGTCGAATTTCGCAGCGGGGCTTTACGGCACCCTGACCAACCCGGCCAACCGCTGGTTCGGGTTTCGCACCAATGACAGCGATCTGAACGCCTGGCAGCCCGCGCGGCTGTGGATGGACGCGGTGACCGACCGGGTGCTGGCCAGTTTCATGCCGTCGGTCAGCCCGTTCTACACCAGCGCCACCCAGATTTTCTCGGACCTCGCGGCATTCGGCAATGCCGCGCAGTATGACGAGGTGGTGCTGGCCGAGCGCAAAATCCTCGACGTGACGATTTCGCTGTCGGAGGTGTGTTTCGACATCGATGGCTTCGGGCGGGTGAACGAGGTGGTGCGCAAGTTCGGATTGAGCCCCAGTTCCGCCTTGCGGATGTTCGGGGCAAAAGCGCTGCCCGCCAGGATCGACGATCTGGCGCAGAAGGGCGACCGCGGGCTGATCACCTTTTACCACCATGTGCTGCCGAATGACGGGTTTCAGCCGGGGCGGCTGGGGCCGCGCGGCAAGCGCTGGTTGTCGCGCTATTCCTGCGAGATCGAGCGCACCCTGGTGCGCGAAAATGGTTATGACGAAATGCCGTTCTATGCCGCGCGCTGGGAAGTGGATACCGGCGCGGTTTACGGCACCGGCCCCGGGTTCGTGGCGCTCGCCTCGGCGCGGATGCACAACCGGATGGAGGATGCCACGATGCGAGCGGCGCAGCGGGCAGCCGACCCGACGCTGCTGGCACCGGATCGGCAGGACTGGCCGCTGAACGGCAAAGCCCGACCGGGGGCGGTGGTCTATGGTGGGCTGAACACCCAAGGGCAGGCGATGCTGCGCCCGTTGGAAATGAACGGCGCGCTTGGCCTGACCTTGCAGGAAAAACAGCAGAAGATGGAGGAAATCCGCGATGCGTTCCATTTCACGCTGATGAACCTGGCCGGGCGCACCGGGATGACGGCGACCGAGGTCATGACGATCAACGAAGAGCGTCAACGGCTGTGGGCCCCGCACCAGGGCCGGGTGCAGGAAGAGTTTCTGGCCCCCAAGATCGCGCGCCGGTTCAGTCTATTGTGGCGGGCCGGGCAACTGCCGCCCCCGCCGCCGGAAATGCAGGGGGTGGCGCTGGATATCCAGTATCTCAGCGCTGCCGCCGCCGCGCAGCGCTCGGTCGAGGGTAATGCCGCGCTGCGGGTGTTGCAGGACATCGCACCGCTGTTGCAGATCAAGCCCCGGCTGGCCGACCGGATCGACGAGGACGGGTTGCTCGAGACGCTGGGCGATGCGCGGGGTGCCCCGGCGAAGATGTTCCGCTCGCGCGAGGCGGCGGATGCCATGGCACAGCAACGCGCCCAGGCGCAGCAGGCCCAGCAGATGATGGCGGCGGCGCAAGCCGGGGCCGGAATGATGAAGGATGTCGCCGGGGCGCAGGCCCAGATGGCGGCGGCGGGCCAAGGCGGTGGTGCATGATGGCAGTGGATCAGTTGCAGGAGATCGCCCAGGCGCGGGCCACCATGCTGATGCGGGGTTACGCGCCGCTGGTCTGCGACATCGGGCGGCAGTATCTGGCGGAGATGGTCAGGGGCCAGCAGGTGCTGACAATCCCGCAGGCGCTGGAGTTGTGGCAGGACGCGCTGGCGATGCGGTTCAACACGCGCGACGACATGGAAGGCTTTGCCGTGGTGCCCTTCGCTGTGCTTGCGGTCGCAGAGGAGGAGGGCAATGCGTGACCCGATGCAGGACATATTCGACGCTGCCGAAGCGGCGCAGGATGCGCTGCACCTGCAATCTGGCTGCGAAACCGCCCTTCGCGCCGCCATCGAGCCGTTGCTCGCAGGCGATGTCGAGCGGGAATGCATGGTCTGGGCGCTGGTCGAAAGCATCGTGCATTTCCGCCAGGACGCGACGGCCTGCGTGAAACAGATGCAGGCCGCAAGCATGGGGGGGGCCGCATGATCTGGGACCGGGTAACAATTCTGCGGGCGATATTCCCGAGCCGCGCTACGGCGGGAGAGGTGGCCCGGCGCTGGCGTGCCGCCGCCACCCGCGAGCGCGAGCTTGCCGCCGACGTGATCCGCATGGGCGGGCTGCTGACCTTGCAGCCGATCGAGAACGGCGCGCCCGACCTCAGCAATCCGCAGCGGCTAGCCTACGAGGCCGGCCGCCGCGATCTGGCCCTGCAACTGCTGGCCATGATGAACCTGAGCCTTGACGAGATGAACACCCTGATGGAGGACAATGATGTTTAAGACCCTGCTTTTCCCGGCCCTGCCGGTGGCGACCCGGCTGTTTGCAACTGAAGGCGGTGCTGCCGGTGCTGCGGCGGCGGCCGAAGGTGCTGCCGCAGATACCGGAGCAGCGGCAGCCGCCAGTGGTGACGCCGCTGCGGCGTCTGCGGCCAAGTGGTTCGAGGCGGCGGACTACTCGGCGGAAGATCGGGCGTGGCTGGCGGCGCGCGGCTTGGCCGAGGATGACCCGCTGAAGGTGCTGCCGAAGACGATCCATGGTCACCGCGCCGCCGAGCAGCGCATCGGCAAGGGACTGGATACCATCATGGACCGCCCGGCCAAGGATCAGAACCTGGCGGACTGGATGCGCAGCAATGGCGCCATTCTTGGCCTGCCCGACAAGGAAGAAGGCTACACCGCCGCCCCGCCCGAGGATTGGCCGAAGGATGCCGCCTGGGATACCGAGTTGGAGGCCAAGGCCCGCAAGGTGGCGTTCGAGGCGGGCGTGCCGCCCGACGTGCACAAGGCCTATGTCGGGCTGTTTGCCGAGAAGATCAAGCAAATGGATGCCGCTGCCAAGGAAGGCATGGTCAAGGCGCAGGGCGACATGATGGCCGAGTTGCAGCGCGACTTCGGGGCGCAGACCGGCGCCAGGATCACTGCGGCAAAGCAGGCGGCGCAACTGCTGGCCGAGAAGGCGGGCATGTCAACCGACCAGTTGAGCGGCATCAGCCAGGTGCTGGCCGCAAAGACCGGCGATGCCGGGGTAATCCGGTTGTTCGCGGCCATGGCCGACATGATGGGCGAGGATACGGCGGTGGGCATCGGCAAGGGCGGGCCGCTGACCATGACGCCCGCCGAGGCACGGGCCGAGCTCGCCCGGTTGAACGCGCCGGAGGGGGAGTATGCCAAGGCCTTTTCCGCCCAGGATGCAAGGGCGATGGCCGCGTTGAAACCGCGCATCGAACAGCTTTCGAAGATCGCAGCGGGCACCTCCTGAGGCACTGCACATATTCGGCATTCTGTAAAGCCCCGGTGCCGCGCGCACCGGGGTTTTTTATGGTCGGATACCACTTGAAGTTTGTTGCGATCTGTGCTTCACCAGATATTGACGGGCACCCCGGTATTTTCGGGTCCAGATGACAGCAGCAAAGACTGCCGCCCCAGATCAGCGGATGATCAGGACGGGTCCGCATCGATCGGGCACCCCTTCCGAAAGCTCACACATCGTCGTCAGTTTTCAAGAAGGAGGGGAAGATGCCCCGTGCAATGAACGTCGAGGCACATCACCGGCTGATGTATGCCAATTCCGTGACCATGGTGGCCCAGCAGAAGCTGGACCGTCTGAAAGATGCCGTGACCGTGATTTCGGCCAATGGCGAGGCGCAATCGACCACCGATCTGTTCGATGCGGGCGAATACCAGTATGGCGAGGCGCGCAGCCGCACCAACCCGCAGAACCCGATCACCGGCACCCGGCGCTGGCTGATCCAGCCGCCGGTGATCGAAAGCGGCGATCACATCGACAAGGAAGACAAGTTCGCCACGGCGACCGATCCGACCTCGACCTACGTCACCATCCACACCAACCGGGTGCGGCGCGGGGTGCATGACCGCACCCTGGGGATCCGCAAGGATGCGGTGAGCGGACTTTACCTGGTGGCCGATGGCGGCATCATGGGCTACGCCAACGAAGGCAAGCGGGCACAGACCCAGACCACCCTGCCAGCCGGGCAGTATGTGCCGGTCGGCACGACCGGCCTGACGCTGGACAAGCTGCGCGACGCCAAGCTGACGCTGCAGAAGGCCGAGTTCGGCATGGAAGATGATGACCCGCTGTTCTGCATCATCACGCCGCAGCAGAACGACGATCTGCTGGCAATTGCCGTGGCATCGGGGGTGAACCTGAACACCTTCAATATCCAGCAGTTGCAGTCCGGCAAACCCACCACCTTGCTGGGTGTCAACTGGATCATGACCAACCGCCTGCCGGTGTCAGCGACTGCCAACACGGTGCGGCTGTGCCCGATCTTTTCCAAGGCCAACATCATCCGTGGTGTCTGGCAGGACATCACCGGCGACATGTGGAACGACACCAGTGCCAAGAACCTGCCCTATGCCTACGTCTCGGCCTATGTCGATTGCGTGCGCAACCAGGACAAGGGCGTGATCGTGATCGAATGTCAGGAATGAGCTGACGGGCCGGGGGTCAGCCCCGGCCCGCCGTTCCCGTTTTCATCCATCGAGGAGGCCATGCTATGGCAGTCGTCAAAGGCAAGTCCGACCTGTTCCCGGACACCCCGCTTTCCAGCACCGCGCCCGATCCGGCGAAGGCGCGCGGGCGCACCCGCAGCGCGACGTTCACCGTCACCAACCTTGCGACCGACAGTTCGGGCAGCAGCTATCATCTGGCCGATGTTCCCGCCGATGCGTTGTGGGATGAGGGCACCATCTTCAAGGTCAATGGCTGGGGTTTTGCCACGATCAGCATCGGCACCGCGACCGACGTGGACGCGCTTTACACCGGCCTGATCTCGGTGGGCACCTATCTGTCGCCGGTGGTGGTCGGCGATGCCCGGCACGGCCTGCCGATCTGGCAGGCGCTTGGTCTGGCGGCAATGCCCGATGGCGCCATGGTCGGCATCTATGCCCATGCCGTGGCCGGTGCCACCGGGGCGGGCACGCTGACCGGCAAGATCGTCTACCGCCACCACTGAGGGATGGCCGGTTGAACCCCGCCGGGGCCGCATCAGGCCCCGGCCCTGCCACAAGGACCGATCATGCCGACGCCGATTGCCGCCAGCACCATTGTCGCCCAGGCGTTCCGGTTCATGGAAGCCAGCCCGATTTCCAGTTTCGACGATGACAGCGAGCAGGCGCAGGCGGCGCGCGAACAGTATCCGGCCGCGATGGCGCAGTGTCTGGAAGAGGCCGACTGGTCCTTTGCCTCGACCTGGGCCGATCTGCCGGCCGCCGCGCTGCCAGCCGGGGCGGCGGCAAACCCGGATATGCCGTATGTCTTCATGCTGCCCGGCGATTGCGTGACGGTGCAGGAGGTCGGCGACGGCGATACCCGCTGGTCGCGCGATGCGATCGGCCTGCGGGCCGACGATCCCGGCCCGCTGTCGATCCGCTATACCGCCATGGTGGTGAACGAGGCCCTGCTGCCTGCGACGTTTCAGGTGGCGGTGGCGCTGCATCTGGCCGTGTTGCTGGGGCCGCGCTGGCTGACCAGCCACTCCAAGATGGAAAGCCTTAAAGCCGCAGCCGAAGTGGCGCTGAAAAAAGCCATGCGCCATGACGCCCGCAACGCCAGCCAGGCGCGCTATGACGGGCAGGAAGATCAGGGCGACTGGGTGGCGGAGGCGTTGCGGTGACACGCACCAGCCCGCCGCAAGTGGCCTTTTCCAGCGGCGAGCTGGACCCGCTGCTGCACCGCCGCTTTGATTATCAGCGCTTCCAGACCGGCATGGCCACCTGCCGGGGCTTTCTACCACTGGCCCAGGGCGGTTTCACCCGCGCCCCCGGCACGTTCTACCGCGGCACCACCAAGGGCAACCGGCCGGGCATTCTGGTGCCGTTCCAGTTTGCCGCCAACGATGCCCTGACCCTTGAATTCACCGCCAACTGCATGCGCGTCTGGCGCTATGGGGCGCTGGTGATGGCTGGCGCCAGCCCTTACGAACTGGTGACGCCGTTCAATGACGCGGCGATCGCCGCCTTGCGCTGGGTTCAGTCGGCCGATGTGATCTATCTGTGCGACGGCATCCATCCGGTGCAGCGGCTGGCCCGCCTTGCCCTGGATAACTGGACCATCGCGGCGCAGGTCTATTCGACCGGCCCGTTCCGGGTGCAGAACCTGACCGAAAGCCATACGGTGCAGGCCAGCGCCATGACGGGCAGCATCACGCTGACCGCAAGTTCGGCGTTGTTTGCCGCCGATCATGCCGGCAGCCTGCTGCATCTGGTGCCAAGCAACAACACTACCATTCCGCTGTTCACCAGCAACGAGGCAGCGACGGTCGGGAGCAAGCGCCGAAACGGCAACAACGTCTATGAGCTGACCATGCGCACCGGTGCCAATGTCGGGCAGAACGCGCCGATCCATGAAGAAGGCGAGGCGCTGACCGACAACAACACCAAGTGGAAATTCGTGTCGGACAACGCGGGCGTGGCGCGGATCACCGCGATCACCAGCCCGACGCTGGCCAGTGCGACCGTGCTGAAGACCGTGCCACAGGCCTGCGTGGACGATCCGACCTATCGCTGGTCCGAGGGTGCGTGGTCTGATCGGTATGGCTATCCGGCGGCGATCGAGATGTTCGACCAGCGGTTGGTGTTTGCCGCCACACCGGCCGAGCCGCGCAGTCTGTGGTTTTCGGCGGTCGGCGATTTTGCCGACTTCACCCCCGGCGTCGAGGCGGACAGCGCGTTTGGTTATACCATCGCCGGCGATGGCAGCATCAACCGGGTGATCAACCTCAAACGCGGGGCCACCGGCCTGCATATTCTGGCCCTGGGCGAAGAGTATTCCACCCGCTCGGAAAGCCGCACCCAGGTGATCGGCCCGACCACGGCCGTATTCGGCACCAATGGCACCGTGGGATCAAGCCCGGCCCGCCCGATCGCCCCGAAGGGTAACCCGATGTTCATCAGCCGCGACAAGCGCCGCGTGATGATGGTGGTCTATTCGTTCCAGGAAGATGCCAACCAGGTGGTTGCCCTGTCGCGGATCGCCCAGCATCTGGGCGCCGCCGGTTTCGAGCAGATCGTGTGGCAAGGCTCGCCCGAGCCGATCGCCTGGCTGCGCCAGGGCGACGGCAATCTGGTGGCGATGATCCACGATCCCGGCGAGGATGTGCTGGGCTGGGCTGTCGTGCCGATTGCAGGCGGGATCGCGGAAAGTCTGGCGGTGACGCCGGATGCCACGGGCGCCAACGATACCGTCACCGCCATCGTGCAGCGCCAGATCGATGGCACCACGGTGCGCTGCGTCGAAGACCTGGCACCGGTGTTCGGCATCCTGACCGGGGCCGAGCCGATTGCCACCGCCTGCCATTTCTACTGCGCCATGGCCTTCGAGCCCGCGACCCCGACTGCCACATTTGTGGTGGCGCATCTGGTGGGCCGCGAAGTCTTTGCCTGGACCGATGCCGGAGAGTTCGGGCCGATCACGGTGCCCGCCGGCGGTTCTGTCGATCTGGGCGCGGCAGTGGGGCGCGCAGTGATCGGACTGTTCGACGCCACGCACCAGGCCGAGACGCTGGACATTCAGGCGGCGGCGCCGGACGGCAACAGCATGGGCCGCCAGAAGCGGCTTTACAGCGGGTTCGGCGTCGGTCTGCACCGCTCGGCGCAGGGCAAGATTTCGGTGGTGGAGCGCGATTTTGCCACCCCGGCCCGTGAAGGCCAGCAAACCAATCTGGTGCCGCGCGCGGTGGCGATGGATCTGACGCAGGCTTTCAGCGGCCTGGTGCGGATCGACGCCCCGAGCGGCCATGCCAAGGAACTGTCGATCCGCATCCGGCCCTACAGCGGTGCGCCGCTGACCATCACGGCAATCATTCCGACGGTGCAGGAGGCGGGCCGGTAATGTGCATTCTAGGCATCATCGGAGCTTTGGGCATGGGCGGCGCCGCAACGGCCACCGGTGCTGTGGCGGCCGCCAGCACCTTGCAGACCATCGGCACGTTGGTCAGCATTGGCGGCGCGCTGGTGCAGGGCGCGGCCGGCATGCGGGCCGCCAACCAGCAGGTCGCGGCCATCGCGGAGCAAAAGCGCACCGAGGCGCAACTGACCGCGGTGCAGGACCAGCGCCAGCGTGCCAAATTTGCCTCGGCCATTGCCACCCAGCGGGCCGAGCTGGCGGCGCGAGGCGTGCAACTGGACAGCGTGACGGCAATCGCCCTGGGCCAGACCGCGGCGCAGGAAATGAGTTTCGAAAGTCAGGCCACCCGTTCCGGCGGTGCAGCCCGCCAGCGCGAACTGACGGCCGAGCAGCGCATGGCCAAGGCTCAGGGCCTGTCGTCGATGCTGAAGGGCACATTCAGGGCGGCCTCCAGCCTGCTGACCGCCGCCCCTGATCTTTGGCCCGGCCTGCTGACCGCCGCCCCTGATCTTCGGCCCGGCCTGCTGACCGCCGCCCCTGATCTTCGGCCCGGCCTGCTGTCGGGCAACAGCAGGGCCAGAGAATGAGCCTGACCGTTCCCACCGCAGGGGTGATTGCCGGCCGCTCGGCCACGGTGCGGATTGCCACGCCCGATACTGGCGCGATCCTGAGCGATTTCGGGGCCAAGATGGTCGAGGTCGGCACCAAGTGGAAAGCCGAGCGGCTGCAACTGCAAGGCCAGCAGGCCCAGCTTGCCATCACCCGCGATCTGGGGCAGGCGCGCCAGGAGGTCGAGCAGATCGCCGACCCGGCTGCGATCGGCCCGGCCTGGGATGCCAAGGTGGCGGAAATCACCGATCGCTACATTACCCACGATGAAAGCGGCAAGCTGACGATTGACCCGAAGCTGGCCGAGCAGTTGGGTCTGACCCTTACCGGGCTGTCCGACCAGCACGGTCTGGCGCTGGGCAACCGGGTGATCGAATTGACCCGCTCGCAGCAGGAGGCGACCTGGATCGAGGCGCGCGACCAGATCACCACCGCAGCCGTGACAGCAGACCCCGAGACCTTTGGGGCTTTGCTGGCACAAGGCGAGGCCTGGATCGATGCCCGCGCCGCCAGTGGCCGGATCGATCCCGCCGCTGCGGCGACCGAAAAGCAGACCCTGCGCCGCGAGGTATTGCAGGGCCGGGCCGAGGCGGCAATCCAGAACGATCCGCAGGGCTTTCTGACCGCCGCCGACGCTGGCCAGTTCGATGCCATGGGCGGCGATCTGCTGGGTAGCAACCGTCTGGCCGCCGAGCGCGAGCTCGCGCGGCGTGCCACCGAGGCCGAAAAAGCGGCCAAGATGACGGCCAAGGCGCGGTCGGATGCCATCGACATCCGCCTGACGGAAATGACGAAGATCATCCGAACGGGCGCGCGTGCCACAGACGAGGCATTTCTGTCGGACCCGGAAGTGATGGCGAGCGAAAAATACGGTGCGGCCAAGGCAGCACTTGATCTGCGCAACGAGATACCCGGCATCCGGCAACTGACCGTGGCCGAGCTGGATGGGGCGATTGCCGCCGAGCAAGCCAGCCCGGTGGCCCACGACTATCAGACCGAGAGGCTGGCGGTGTTGCGCCAATGGCGCGACGAGGCGGCGGTGGGCTGGGCCACCGATGCCCCGGCGATAGCCGAGAAGGCGGGCCTGCCGGTGCCGAAACTGCCCGACTTCAATCCCGCCGACCCGCAGACCTATGCCGCCGGGATTTTCAGCCGTCTGAGTTTCGAAAAATGGGTGCAGGCGCAGGGCTATACCACCGCCCCGGCGGCGCTGTCGCCAAGCGACAAGGCCAAGCTGAAACCCGTGCTGGACCCCAAGGCCGACTTCGGGCCGAAACTGGCGCTGGCCGAAGCGCTTGCCGCCGGAACCCAAGGCGACCCGCGCGCGCTGGCAGGCCAGATCGGCGCGTCGCCAGCGTTCGTGCATGCGGCCGGTATCATGGCGACCACCGGCAACAGCACCCTGGCCCAGTCAATTCTGCGCGGCGAGCAGAAGGACGCGCTGGGCACCGTGGCGCTGCCCAGCACAGACGCCATGAACCTGACGTTCGACGAGGTCACCGGCGGGATTTTTGCCGACGACCCCACCCTCAGGGCGCAATACGGCGCTGCGGCGCGCGCACGTTATGCCGATCTGGCCGCCGGGGTGGATCCGAGCCAAAAAGGCGCAGGCATCACGGTCTTGGGCGTCGGCTGGCGCGACGACCCGGCCGCGGTTCAGCTTTACACCGACGCGGTGCAGCAAGTACTGGGGGCCACCCCGACGACGAAAGGCGCGCTGACCATCGGCGGGGTGCAGGAAATCAACGGCGCGATGGTCGCCCTGCCGCCGGGGGTGGCGGCGGCGGAGGTTGACGCTGCGCTTGATGTGATCGGCAGCAAGCACCTGCAAGGCCAGCGCTGGACCCCCGAAGATGGGGGCGGCTGGACCAGTGCCGCGACGGCCACCCCGCCCGATCCGCTGCGCGCCTTGAAAGGCGCCAGCATCACGGGCGCAGCCCCGGCCTTTGGCCCCGATCCGCGCGCATGGTTTGACATGGTGCATCTGCGTCGGGTGGGCGAGAGCGACATCTACGAGATGCAGGTCACAGTGGATGGCCGCACCTACACGATACCGCAGGCTGATGATCCGAATGGCACCGCCTATCGGTTTGTGCTGTCCGACCTGATCCGGGAGACACGCCCGTGACCGTGGACGAAGAACTGGCCCTGATCCATGCCAACCAGGCCCCGGCGGCGCTGGGGCTGGGCGTGCCGCGTGGGGCCGGGCAGCCTGCGTCGGCTGCGGCTGCGGCTGCGGCTGCGTCCCAGCCCGCAGCACCTGCCCCTGCCGCCGTGCAGCCTGCGTCGGCTGCGGCTGCGTCCCAGCCCGCAGCACTTGCCCCCGCCGCCGTGCAGCCTGCGCCCCAGCCTGCGGCGGCAGGGGCAGGTGCTGCGGCGGGGGCAAGTGCCACCGTGGCGAAACCGCTCACCCGCCCCATCCCGTCTGGCCTGCCGCCGCCGGAGACCGGGTTGCCGCCGCTGCCTGCGACCGACGCCAGCACCTGGGACGTGATGGCCGCAGGCTGGCAGGCCGAGACCATCCGCACCGACGCCTGGAGCTATTCGCAAAAGCAGCGCCAGGCGCTGACCGACGATCTGTTTGCCCGGTTGCCAAAGGACGCCAGGCAGCGGGTGATGGACCGGCGCTGGGATCATGACAACAACGGGATCGCCTTCGAGGACATGGTGCTGGCCGAAGTGGCAAAGGCGGCGGCGGCCGATCCGCAGGCGTGGGGCGACCAACCGCTGTCGCGCGCGGCGTTCGACGCCCAACTGCTGGCGCAGCGCAAGAGCGACATGGCGGAAGCGCAGGGGGTGCTGGACCAGCCCGGCGGTGCCGTGGCCGAATTCGTCGGCAGCTCGGCCCGCGCCATGACTGACGCGACCAGCCTGATGCTGATGCCGCTGGGGGTGGGCGGCGGCGCAGTGCGCACGATCCTGACGGAAACGGTTCTTGGCGGGATTGGCGGTGCTGCGACCTTGCCGCGCGAGTTTCAGGTGGCCGACGAGCTGGGGCTGCCCACGCCTGACGTGGTGTCGCGCATCGCCTTGTCGGCGGCACTGGGCGGCGGGCTGTCGGCGGGCATTCTGGGCATCATCAAGGGCTTCGGCCTGGTGTCGGCGCGCCGCGCCGCGATCCGCGCCGCCACGCCGGGCGGCGGTGACGATCTGGCCAGCGAGATCGCGATCGACAAGGCCGAGGCCAGGATGCAGGACCAGCAGACGGTGCCCGAGCGCATCGCCCGCGCCGAAGCCAATGCCAAGCCCGAGGCCGGCACGCTGAGCGCGGTGCTGGCCGATGGCAATGGTGCCGGAGCACTGCCGCCGATTGCGCCCGATGCCCCGGAAAACTGGCGGGCGATCCGCGGCGGCATTTTCCAGGGCGAAAGCGGCGGCGACTACAACGCGCTGTTCGGATTTTCCAACCGGGCGGGTGGCCCGTTTCAGGATGTGAAGCTGACCGAGCTGACGGTTGATGATGCGCTGGCGTTTGCCGACCCATCGGGGGCCTACGGGCAATGGGTAAAAGGCAAGATCGGTCGCGTTGCTACCCCGATGGGGGCCTATCAGATTGTCGGTGCCACGCTGCGCGCGGCCAAACGTGGCCTTGGTCTGCGCGGCAGCGAGCTGATGACGCCGGACCTGCAGGAGCGCCTGGGTGTGTGGATTTACCGCACCCAGGGAACTGGGGCCTGGACGGGATATGTCGGGCCACGTCCGAATTTCGTCCCCGGTGCCAATGCCGCCCGCTGGACTGACCCATCATCGGGTGGCCCCGCCTATTCCGGCACCAGCCGCGGCTACACTGGCCGCGACCAGGTGGCGGTCGGTGACAGCATGCGCATCGATGTGGCCTATGAGGTGGTGGATGCCAGCAGTCTGGTGCGGGCCTTTGGCGACCTGCAGCCGCGCGACCGCAGCCGGATCGCCTCGGACGCCCAGATCGCCGATATTGCGGCGCGGCTGGACCCGGCGAAGCTGATGCCCGCGCCCGATGCGGCCAATGGCGCGCCGATTGTCGGGCCGGACAACATCATTGAAAGCGGCAACGGTCGGGTCGCCGCGATCGGTCGCGCCTTTGATCTGAACCCCGACCGCGCCGCTGCCTACCGCGCCGAGATCGAGGCTAACGGATTTGCCATACCGGAGGGCGTGACGCGCCCGGTGCTGATCGCCCGGCGCAAGACCGAGCTGAGCCATGACGAGCGGGTGCGGCTTGTCAATGACGCGCAGGACAGTGGCGTGGCAGTGCTGACGCCGACGGAAATGGCCAGAACCGCCGCCCGCGCCATGACAGCGCCGGTACTGGGCCGTCTTGACCCGGCGCTGCCCCTTGGGGTCGAGGCCAATGCCGCCTTCATACGGGCCGCTTTGGCGGGTCTGCCGCGATCTGCCCGCAATGCGATGTTCGACGCGGGCGGCCTGTTGAACAAGTCCGGCGAGCGCCAGTTGCGCGAGGCGTTGTTTGCCCGCGCCTGGAGCGACCCCGACATCATCGAGATGTTTGCCGAGACCGACGCCGGCGAGTTGCGCTCGCTGATGGATGCGCTGGGGCGGTCGGCGCCGAACTGGGCGGCGCTGAAGGCCGACATCGAGGCCGGGCTGGTGCGCCCCGAAATGGACATTTCCGGCCATGTGCTGGATGCCATGAGGATGATCGCCACCGCCCGGACGCTGGCCGGGCGCGAGGGCATGAGCATCGGCAAGGCGCTGGCCGAGCTGCTGGATGATGTCGATCTTTATGCCGGGGCGGTTTCGCCGCTGACCACGGCGCTGATCCGGAAATTCTGGCGCAACGGCCGCGCGGCCAGTGCCGACGATGTGACCGCGTTTCTGACCCGCTATGCCGACGATGCCCGCAAGGCCGGGGCTGCGGGCGGGCTGTTCGATGGCCCCGGCCCGCGCGACGTGCTGCGCGCGATCGACCCCGAGACCTTCGGCGATCTGCCGGAAAACCTTGGCGCGGTGCGCGGCTTTGCGCAAAAGCCCGCGCCCCCGGTCGCGGCCCCGGCCAGGGGCTATGACGCCGGTGCCGCCAGCCCCGAGGCCGAGGCCGCCGATGCGGCGCTGCGCGATGCGCTGGAACAGCCAGCCAGTGAAAAACAACGCGCCGATCTGGCCGCCGGGCAGGCGGTTGACCCGGAACGCGCGGCGGCGCTGGCCGAGATCGCCGCCGCCCGCGCCGATCTGGGCGACGAGATGCTGGCGATCAAATTCACCGGCGAAGACGGCACCCCCACCAGCCTGCGCGAGATACTGGACGACGTGAGCGATGACGCCAATGCCACCGCCGCCTTGCGCGGCTGCGGCATCATTCCAAAAGGCACCCCATGACCACCATGCACGACTGCATCCAGACCGCGATCGACAACGGCGAGATCGACAAGGTGCGCGGGCGCGCCGCCCAAACTGAGTATGCCCGCCTGAAAGCGCGCTATCTGGCGCTGGACATGACGGAAGGGCAGGCTTCGATCCGGGCCACCGCCGATCTGAAAGAAGCGGCCCAGGCCAGCCAGCGCGAGCGCTATCACAAGGTGCTGCATCAGTTGCAGACGATGCGCAAGATCAAGCATTTCATCGACACCACCCCCGATCCGTCGCGGGTGCTGACCGGCCTGATGCGCCAGGCCGAGGGCCACGGCTTCAAGGGCAACAACGTCGAGAAGATGATCGAAGCCTGGGAAGACCGCACCCGGATGAAGATGCAGGAGGTGCTTGACGAGGTCGGGCTGAACATGGTCGGCAGCAGCCGCGACACCGCCCGGATGGACAACATCATCCGCGAGCGCCACGGCGAGGCGACCGGCGACGTGGTGGCCAAGAAACTGGCCAAGGTGCTGGAAGACGCCGAAGACATGCTGATCCGCGCCCTGAACGAGCGCGGCGCAAACATCACGATCCTGAAAAACCGTGGCATGGGGCAAAGCCATGACGGCGGGCGGATGCGCGCCGCCGGGTTCGAGAAATGGGCAGCCTTCACGGAAACCCGGCTGGCCTGGGACAAGATCGACGATCTGGCCACCGGCCAGCCGTTTGCCGCCGCCCCCGGCCAGGTGCCGCCGCGCGCCGTGACCCAGCGCTTTTTGCAGGATGTTTACGATGGCCGGATCAGCGGCGGCTGGAACAGCCGCGACCCGAGCATGGTGACCGGCGGCAAGGCGCTGTTCAACCGCCGCGCCGAACACCGGCTGCTGCATTTCAAGAACGGCACGACGCAGTTGGAATACAACCGCGAGTTCGGCACCGCCGACCCGTTTTCCTCGATGATCCACAGCCTGATGGGCATGGCGCGCGATGTCGCGCTGATGGATGTGCTGGGGCCAAACCCGGCGGCGATGCTGGAATTTGCGCATCAAGCCGCCCTGGCGCGCGCCGCCGAGCTGGGCAGCGACCCCCGCCTGATGGCGCGGGTGGACCGCGAGGCGGCGCGCGCCAAGGCGATGCTGCACGAGGCCAATGGATCGGCCAGCATCACCGAGTGGCAGGCCACGGCCCGCTTCATGTCCGGCACCCGGGCGGTGCTTTCTTCGGCGCAACTCGGGAGCGCGGTGATTTCCTCGGTCACCGATCTGGCCACGATGACGGTGGCGGCGCAGACCGTGGGGATGAATGCGCGCAATGTGCTGTCGCGCTCGATCGAGCTGACCGCCAAACACTCGACCCGCGCGACCGCAAACCGGATGGGCTTTACCGCCGAAACCTTGGCCGACGCCGGGGCCGGTTCGGCGCGCTTCATGGGCAAGATGTTCGGCAGCGGGATTGCCGAACGGCTGAGCGGGATCACCATGAAGGCCTCGGGGTTGGCGTTCGTGACCGACATGCGCAAGATCGCCTTCCAGATGGAGTTTTCGGGCTATCTGGCCGAGAACGCCGGGCGCGATTTCGCACAGATAGACCACAGCCTGCGGCGGATATTCGAGGCGCGCGGCATCAGCGCCAGGGACTGGGATTTTCTGCGCGCCAGCGAAGGCCGGTTTGTTGCCGACAACGGGGCCGATTTCATCGCGCCGTTCCACTGGCTGGAAGCGCAGAAAGCGATGCCGCGGCGCGAGGCCGAAGATCTGGCGATGCGGATGCAGATGATCATCCGCGAGCAGTTGGAATTCGCGGTGCCGACCGCCAGCCTGGAAGCCCGCGCCGGGCTGCTGTTTGGCACCAAGGCGGGCACGATCGGCGGCGAAGTCGCACGCTCGGGGCTGATGTACAAAAGCTTTCCGCTGTCGCTGATGCTGGGGCAATACCGGCGCTTCCTGAACATCGAAGGCGGCTGGAACAAGGCCAGGTATCTGGCGAAAATTGCGGTGCTGCTGGAACTGACCGGGGCGCTGGCGATCCAGTTGAAAGAGATCGCCAAGGGCAACGATCCGCGCCCGATGAACACCCTCAAATTCTGGCTTGCCGCCGCGCTGCAAGGCGGGGGCCTCGGGATCTTCGGTGATTTCTTCGCCGCCGAAGCCAGCCGCGCCGGGGGCGGCATTGCCGAGACGTTAGCCGGGCCGGTGGTGGGGCTGATCAGCGATATCGGAGGTCCGATCGTCCGCAACACCACGGCCCCGGTGAATGGCGAAAACACCCACTGGGGCCGCGATGCCACGAACCTGGTGCGCGGCACCACCCCGGTGGCGTCGAGCCTGTGGTATGGCCGCGCCGCCTTTTCCCGGCTGGTGGCCGACGGGCTGCAAACCTTTCTCGACCCGCAGGCCAAAATCCAGATGCGGCGGCAATTGCGCCAGATGCAGAAGGATTACGGCACCCAGAACTTTGTGCCGCGTCTGGGCATGGGCCAGAAGTTGCGCGCGCCCAACCTGATGAATGCCTTTGGAGACGGGAAATGACAGTCGAGCTGAGCACGCCCACCCAACGCTACACTGTCGCCGGCACCGGCCCCTACGCGCTGCCCTGGCCCTATGCCAGCGATGGCGTGGCCGCGGTCATCGAAACAACGGGCGGCGTGCGCATCGGGCTGGTGGTGACAGACAATTTCTCTGTATCCCCGGCGTCATCGACCACGGTCGGCGATCTGTTTCTGACCCCGGCCGCCGCCGCGCTGCATGCCGGTGCGGTGATCGTGATCGAGCGGAGCACCATCGCCGAACAGGGCTGGCAGGGGTTGATGGGCGCGCGCGAGCGCGGGCTGGAAGCACAGCTTGACCGCACCGTGATGACCGTGCAGGAACTGTCGGCCCGGCAACAGGGCACCTTGCGCGTGGCCGGCACGCTGAACCCCTTTGTCTGGGACGAGGGCACCGTGCCGATCCTGATCGACGGCCAGCCGGCATCAGGCCCGACGGCTGCGGACATCACGCAGGCGCAAGATTATGCCGAGCGGGCCGAGGCGGCGGCGGCCAGCATCACCGGGCTGTCCTATGGCGTGGTGGATACCGGCACAGCGGACGGAACGAATGGGCCGTTTGCCTTGTCGCAGAACCCCGGCCTGAACCAGATCGTTGACTTCTACGCGGACGGCAAGCGGCTGGACGCCAGCGAATACGCTGTGGTCGCAATGGCGACGCCGAGCGGTGTCGGGGTGCAGACCACGGTGCCGATGCGGGATGACATTACGTGGATCGCCCGCTATTGGGGCGTCGTGAATGTGCCCGACAGCCTGAACACTGCCTTGTCATTCAGCACGCGGGAAGATTTTGTCGCGGCCGTAGCTGCTGGCATCACGGTCTATCCCGGCTACGTCGCCTTCGCGCGCGGCTGGATGTATATCGTTGAGACCGGCTACAGTGGCATTGTCGATTTGCCGGGCTGGCGGGCGGTCAACGTTGCGCGCAAATTCACGTTGTCCGAGGTGCAAGCCACGACCTTCTTGTCGTCGCCAGATCACGATGTAATCCTTGTCGCTGGCGCGGGAAATATCGTCACAACTTACATCGCCGTCGCAGCGGCAACTGATCTGATCACCGGCGACCTGCGCACCTGGGTAAAGGGCTCTATCACGCTCGACGATGCAATCGCCATCGGCACCGAGGTTGCCAACAGCATGGCGGTGAACGGAGCCGACATTTCGTTTCCCAGTGGAACGGCGGCTGCGCCCGCGATCAAGTCAGCAAGTTTCCTCGATACCGGCATGTTTTTCCCGCTGGCAGATCAGGTCGGGCTGGCAACCAACGGCGTGCAGCGGGTGCTGCTTTCTGACGCCGCCCTGCAACTCGACGTGGCGCTGACCGGCTCGGCAGTGCAGGCCAGCGCCACCGATGCCAGCGCCGGCCGGGTTCTGCTGAATGGCGCGCATGGGTTGGGTTCCACGGCGGTGACACTTGTTACCGACTACAATGTGCTGACCGTCACCGGGTTCTATCGCAACAATGCGGTGGCCACCGGGGCCCCCACCACCGGGCTGTATTACTCGGTGCTGCACATCGCCCATTCCCCCGATGGCACCGCCAGCCAACTGGCGCTGCGCTCGGCCGGGGTGGTGGCCAATGAGATGTGGCTGCGGCGCAAGGCCGCCGGCACATGGTCGGCCTGGGACAAGGTATTTCACAGCGGCAACCTGCTGTATTCTGTGCCCGCCTATGGTGGCACAGCCAACGCGATCACCCTGACCACGGGATCTAGATTGGCGACCCTGCCGGCCGGACTGCAATTGCGGTTCCGGGCGACTGCCGCGAATACCGGTCCTGCGACTGTGGCGGTGGATGGCCTGACTGCCGTGGCGATCAAGACGATCACCGGGGCCGCACTTCCGGCAGGTTACATCCGCACTGATGCCAATACGGTGATCACCTATGACGGCACCAACTTTATCGCGGATCGGCAGATCGAGAGTGGGGCTAACTGGACCAAATGGGCCGATGGCACGATGTGGTGCGTCACGGTATCAACCGGGCAAGGGCCGATCAGCACAGCTTCCGGTTCGTCATTTATCCAATCGCCCGGTCTGGCGATTGGCGCGTTGCCGGTGACTTTCATTGCCGCGCCCGCACGGTCTGTTGATGTTTTTCAACCCAGCGGTGTAGCGGCGGGTATTCAATCGGCGACGGCACCAACCACAACGACGGGCGGGACGGTGCAGATGATCAAGGCGGTAACGGCCTCCAACACCGACTTTACCATCACCGCAACCTTTACCGGAAGGTGGTTCTGATGGCGCAACCATATCCGGTCACCACAATCCCCTGCACCCGCTCGGTCGGCGGGCACGCCTTTACGGGGCGCTACTGGAAGGCGCATCCGGTAGAAGTGCAGGACGTCGATCGCAGAGGCCCGGCGCAACTTGCCGCCACCATCGCGGCCAACGCCATCTACCGGGCGCAGAATTACCCGGTGGAAAACAAGTATGTCCTGGTCGAGGCGTATCTTGGGGTCGAGTTCAGCTATCAACCTGTTGGCACCCGCCGCCTGCGCCCGGCCTTGATGCGCGCGCCCTGGGCACCGCAGGATTGCACGCGGTGGGGGCCGCTTGCCATTCAGGGTTATGGCGGAGAGGGTTTTGCCGGCGGCACCCGCGAAGAATGGCAGGATGACAACGCTACCAACTACGCGGCTAGCGGCACCCGCGAGGCCGAGGACAGCAATCGACTGAATATATGGGTGCCGACCGGGAAGGCACCGGCCGGCGGTTGGGGCGTTGTGCTGTTCATGCACCCCGGCGGGTCAAACTATTTCAGCACCATGCCGCCATCATGGCGGCCCCACCGGGCGGTGGCCGAGGGGCTTATTGTCTGCTCGCTCGAATATCGTCTCGGCACGCTCGGCACATGGTGGCACCCCAGCATGCCCTCGGACGCGGACTATCAAGGGGTCAACTTCGGGCTGACGGATGCAATTGCCGCGCTGGAATGGCTGCACGAATACATTGCCGACTTCGGCGGCAACGCGAGCCTGATCACGACCACCGGAGGGTCGGCTGGCGGCAGCATGTGCGCCAGCCTGCTGGTGCATCCCTATGCCAAGACGCTTCATCGCCGCTCATGGATGGATAGCGCCTCGTGGCCGACCAATACCCGCTGGCAGTTCGGCCCCTACCGTCACACCAAAGGCATCGAGCAATGGCACGGCGTGCGCCATGCGGCGCTGAACAGCGCGGCAAGTTACATCAAGGACAGCCAAAACCCTGCCCGCCCGTGGTCAGAGGCGATTGCAGAGAAAGGCTTTCTTGCCGCGGTGCGGGAAAATCTGGACATCGCCACATTCATGGCGCTCGACGGTGGCGGGCGGGATTTCACTGGCCAGCAGTTGCAAAATTGGACGCCGCTGACCGCGTTCATCAAAGGCGCTCGTGTGGTTTACGAAGGTCGCCTCTACCAGGTGATCAAAGCCGGCTATACCTCGTCTGCAAGTTTTTGGACCGACTACGGCACCGATCCTGAAAACCCGATAAATGATTGGCTGGTCCGCACCGACAAGCTGGCGGTCATTCAAGGTCGGGGCCTGACGACAGTGAACGACGGGATCACGGTTTTCCACTCGAACAACCGGGCAGCGGCGATTGCCGGGGCCTTCGACGGCGCGCATGACGTGGTTTGCGCGGCGGGGCAGCAGGAAAGCAGCGTCATTGGCTACGGGCTGTTGCCGTTCAGTTGGAACCGGGAACTGGACGAGTTGTCGGGCGAGACCTGGGCGGAATATCTGGCCGGCCCTGTTGTGAACACGGACCACAACGGCGCGCCGGTGGCGTGGAGCAGCTATGAAGTCAATCGCAACACGTTCAACTTTGCCTACCAGCATGGGGCGCGGCGAATTTCGCAGGCGGTGACGGAAGCCGGCGGAACGGCTTGGCTGCTTTATGGCAACTATGTGGTGGACAACACTGGCACCAGAATGTGCGGCCATGGCTGGACGACCACAATGATGTTAGGAAACCCGCACTACAAAGCGCCAGCTACGCTAGCCCAACCAACAATCGCCCTGGTCACGGCGAATGATGTTCGGGTCAGTGATGGTCTCGTTAAGGCGCTGCGCAATTTCGTCTACACCGGAAACCTGAACACCGACCCCGGCCTGCCGGACAGCGGCCTGAACTTGTTTGCGGATGATTGGGGCCAGACCTTCGTGCCCTACTCGGTGACGGACAAGAACTGGAATGTGGTCGGTTCGGTGCCATACCGATCCGCCAACGCCTGCACCCCTGACGTGACCAACCGGCCCGGCTTCTGGACCCATGCCTTTGATCACTTCGAAACAATGATAGGTGACGTATGAAGCAGATGGACTTTTCCCTGCTGGGGCAACCGAAGGCTGGGGCCTGGTTTGCCAACGCGATTGAGCCGATGGCGGATGTGCTGCGCGGGCATCGCGCCTTCTTCGGCGACAGCGTTGGCTTTCTCGGGGCCACGGCTGGGAACAACGCAAGCACTGGATCGTGGGTGCAGGCCAATGACCCCGGCTCTGAACGTATCCCGCTCGTGTCCTACGCAAGCACCGCTTTGGGGCTGGCAGCAGTCGCAGACCTTGAGACGTTCTACGTCAAGACCGTGGTGCTGGGGCTGGACCGCTACACGCAATACCAGCGGCAGGGTGCCGTGGCGGTGGCAACGAGTCTGATCATCAACGAAGGCGACCGGGCGCAGTGGCTGGAGACCGCGGCGCAGGTGGTATCTACGACCACGCACGGCATCGCCGTCACAGGTGCGGCGACGGACAGCGGTGGTAGTAATGCCCTCGGGTTGGTCGGGTATGTGCGGCAGACAGGCAACTTGAACAACTGGGCGGGCTATTTCGAGGGCGTGCGCACGGCGGCACTCGGATCAGTCTGGGGCATCGAACTGGCGGTTTACAATTTCCATGCCGAAAGCACCTCCAGGCGCACCCCCTACGCCGGCGGATGGGAAGGCCAGACCATCGGTCAACGGATCCAGAGTGGCGGCGGCAACCCGACCGCGGAACTTTTCCCTGCTGATGTTGCACTGGAGATCGGCCGCGGCCCCGGCACCGGTCAGACATTCAAGGTTGGCATCAACATGGAGGCGGTCGCACTGGAAGCGCGGCCGGCCGATGCCTCGGTGTATGCCTCGCAGAAGGACGCGATGCTGCTGCCCACCGGTGCCGCGATCCGATGGTTTGCGCCGACGGGTGGCGCCGGTTCCATCGTGATGTCACTGGTTTCCTCGATCAGCGCGGAAGCCAATGCCATGCAGATGAAATTCAACGATAGTGGTATCAGCTTCGTGAACGACATTGGCGAGCCGTTCTTCTTTCTGAACAACGGGCCGAACACGGCGGCGGTAAACTACCTGTCGATTTCATCCGCCGGCGCAGGCTTGCCCCCAACTTGCGCTGTCGCTGGGCCCGATACCAATATCGGCCAGCGCATGAATTTCAAGGGCACGGGCACTCTGAACCTGAACGGCGGCACCCTGCCGCTGTCCGCGGCGGGGCTGGCGCCGGGGGATCTCTGGAAAAATGGCAACTATGTGATGGTGGCATGATGGAAACCGAAACCGTGGTGATGCCGAAGGGCATGTTTGCTGCTGTGTGCAACGTGCTGCGAACGGTGCCAGCGGAGGCTTATGGCCGGGCGCCGCAAGGTGCCGTGACCGATCTGATCAACGCGATGGAGCGGTGCAAGGTCGAGGCCACGGCCCGCCCGATCACCGAACGCGAGAAGGAAATTGCAAAAAAGAAAGAAGGCAGCAATGCCATTTAAATTTGATCCGAAGCTGAATTGGAATGTCGCGGTCTATATTGTTACTTTGTTGGTC
>Ga0210043_1000548_pt1 | contig 39425 bp, 50 predicted proteins | sample CryGeymet201501t_FD_183990 | JGI IMG/M metagenome (GOLD analysis project Ga0210043, IMG submission 183990) | Groundwater microbial communities from Crystal Geyser aquifers in Utah, USA - Crystal Geyser metaG 2015-01t (SPAdes) (version 2) | ecosystem: Environmental > Aquatic > Deep subsurface >... | reverse complement strand
TCTATAAAATTTACGCAAAACACATAAAAATTCTGAACCTAGAGTATCAAGCGATTATTCAGCGGATTTAGAATAGCCTTCGTCCTCAGATTTCTTCATCATTGACTCGCCAAATCCCATGCCTTTGTCTTTCATCATTGGTCCGAAGTCGTCTTCCTCTTCCATTCCACCATCTTCAAGCTCTTTGAGAGCCATCTGAAGATGTTCAACTACCATTTTGACTTCAGAACCTTGCTTCTCACAAAGGTCAATGGTTTTCTTGATTAGGTCAGCAATTTCCATTTTGTATTTTGAATCTCCACTATTTGGAAGATTGTCTTTACCTTCAGGTTTGATTTTGATTATCATCATTGGGTCCATATTCTTTAGACTTCTACATAAACCACATAACCACCGACAGCTACTGCTCCAGACAAATTCAATTGGAGAGCAATTCCAGAAGCCGTTTCAAAGAGTCCTACTGGACAGAATGGACCAACCTCACCTTTTCCTGCGGCATCCATATAGAGAAGTCCTGTCAAATCAGTCGTGTCACTCTGGAATTTAGCGTTCACAGCACCATTACAACTTAGTCTGAATGCTAGCACTCTGATTTTTTTATCAGTGACTGCGGCTACGACAGTATTGTCTCCAGATGAAGAAGCGGCAATTGGGGCGAACTTAGGAGTAAGAGCCACAGCATCATTCATAATTACATCTGTCTGAAGAGCTACTCCCATATTGTCTGTCAGTCTGTCGGCAACAGGCATGCTATCAACATCAACACTACCAATGTTGTTAGCTCCAGCAGGCAATTCTGGAAGAGCCTTCACATCAACCTCAATACCATTGGCTCCAATTACCGCACGAGTGTCGGTAGTTCCGTCTTTCAATTCAACAGCACCGATTTCAATATCACCAGCAGAGATTGTGACTCCAGCAGACAAGACAACCTTTAGGTTGCCATCCGCATCAAACTGAAATTCAACAGCATCTCCGTCAGCTGGAGTTGGAGCAGAAGATTGATACCTTCCTCTTATTACTTGGTCGTTCTTGTTTGCCATGAGTTGATTAGATAATTTTTAGTTTTTGATGTCAATGTCAACTACAATGCTTCTCCCCATTCCATTTCAGCTAGGGCATCCACATTGGTGGTTGTCAGTCTTTGAACTGTGATTGTAATAATGTCTGAAGATGCGTTGTCAGCACTGCGAGAGAGAACCAGCTTACGCACACCTGCCTGCGACTGAAAACTGTTGGTTGATGTAGCTGGTCCACTGGCAAGAAATGACCTTTTTTGAATTAGCATCCCTGGAGTAAAAGAGGTAGCCGTCCTGTTGTATTCAGCAACACTGTTAGTATCAACCGCCACCCAAGTTCCGCCTGTAACTGTTCCATTTAGTCTAACCCTGAAGATACAACTTCCTTTATCTGAGGTAAAGCTAAAAGACTTTGGAATAAGCAGAGCTCTGTTTTCTATTGAGTTGAAGGTGGAAGCGAGCCTAAAAGAAATAAGGTGGAGCTCGTTCGCATCAGCGGTTGCAATTACTGAACTATTTCCCTGAGCAAATTCATTCTCAGGCGGCTCTTCTCCGCCACTAGAAACCACTGAGGAACAGATTTGTTTCATGTCAGTCTGACTGGCTGAGGTTCCAGTGTTCTCAATCCTATACCTGATTGGTAAGTTTGCGGTTGACATATAAACGGCAGTCTTAGCATTGACATTGTGGAAGGTGTGAACAGCCACAAGAGCACCAGAAGGTGAGTAGACCCTGAAGTGGGTCTCACCAACACCTAGCCACTGGAAACTAATCTTGAAAATGTTGCCTTTGTTAAAATCTAGTGAGGCTATTGAACCACCGTTGAAGCTGGCTTGAGCTACTTTTTCGTCAACAACAGAGCCAGAGGTAGAACTACGCTGGACAACCGAAAACTCAGTGCCATCAAGTTGAAAAAACAATCCATTGTTGTCGTCAAAATATCCCCACTGCTTCTTTACATTCTCTTTTCCATCTCCAATTACACCAGTGAGGGTGATTTCCCCAGCCTTACCTGCTTGATAGCGGTGGTATCTGCGTGAGGTCATCTGTGCGACATCACCAGAAGCGGTGGTGACTCTCAATCTGACACTGGATTCCTGCGGAAGATGAGTAACTGTGCCACTGCCGACCTCTTTTTTGTCAAAAAGTAATGGTTGTAGTCCGTATTTGAAGATGTAATCGCCAAGCGTGAATGGTTCAGCCATCTCAATGCGATTGAAAGCATCCAACTGAGCCATGCCACCATTGTTATCCACCAATTTGATACGCCCAACAGTCTCGTCACCTGGTCCAAGAACCTCAATAAGCCTACCATTCGCATCGGTTTGGATTTCAGTCGGCTCACCATCAGAAAAGACAGGAAGTATTGACCTAAAAAACCCTCTCAAGTTAGAAATCCCCATTTTCTTGGGGTCATATCCGATATTAGACATACCCCAATTAGACAATTTTTACAGCCTCAAAACAAGGAGGTCTGCTCTGGAAGCTGTGCGATTTCTTTCTTGGTTTTCTCCGCAAGTTTTGCGGTAATATTGGGGAAACTGTCACCATCAACCTCAGCTTTTGACCTCATGCTGAGATTATCCACTACAGTCCCAGGACCAGCATCAATCACAGGTTTCCATCGTGCGTAGTTTCGGTAGGTATGGACAATATCAGTCTTCGCCCAATCACCATTCTCCATTGTGAAGGTAATCCGTGAGTAAACCGACTCTGTTCTACTCATCTTCATTGGTAAAATTTTTAGAACCGTGCCTTTCATTTGTCTCTTTTTACTTCTAGTTGATAACATTTTTCGCAAACTGGATAGCCTAGCCCCATGTGATTGTGAACTTCCTTGGAGGTATACATCACCCCAAATTCTTTGACAGTTCCACACTGAGCACAGGCAACTTTCCTCTTCAGGTCGGGGTGATACAAGTAGCAACCCTCGGGGAGTTCGTATGGGTCGTAGTCACGCTTTTTATGATTCCACTTTTGTGCTTTCATATTTTTTGATAGCCGTATTTGTAAAATTCGTCACGAGTGATTCGGTAAACCTTGTCCGTGACACCAGGAGTAGGAGACAATTGTTGGTCAATTATCTTGACCGCCATCATTTCATCGTTGATTCCAGTCACCAGGAGAATAATACTCTTCGTGCCTGACCTACGAATACACTGATTGACTTTTATCTCCTCAAATTCTAGTTTTTTCATATAATTACCAAGACTGCCAGGGTGCTAATTTATCCAAAACAATCATCCTGTCTTGGATGTGAGCGTAAAAGAACTTTTTGTGTTCTCCTCTCATCCACTTCCTTAGTCCTTTTGGCTCTGGTAGTTCGTCAATAAAGGTTTTTTCTTCATCATAAACAAGACAGATGGCTTGCTTACTGGTGGTCATTAGGGGAAGCTGAACTTTGACTATTATTTGTTTCATTTGATTTTGATTACATCATATAATTCAAGCTCTAAAATCTGCTCCAAACTGGCTTTGTTTATCCATCTAACTTGCTCCCAAACCTTACCAATAATCTTACAGTTGTCTAAAATTTCCTCTTCTGAGGCTTGGTAATAGTTGTTATCTTCAGTCCTAAAATGCCAGGCATAGGGAAATCTAATCTCGAATTTTTCTCCTTTTTCCAGATGGACTTTTCTGGGTTTTTTCTTCGCTTCGATATGAAAATTGTTTACTAAAAAGCAATCGGTGACAACCTCGTAAATTTGTGCTTGGACTATTTTTTCCATTGTTTAGTTTGACTATTAACTACTTTGATAATAGCACCTTGTAACTAGATGTCAATAGATTTATAATCCAATAATGAGAATTAGACCTTCAACTTTTTTCACCTCAGATACCCACTTGGGTCATTTTATGATGACCAAATACCAGGGTAGACTGGATGGTTTTGAAGAAGAAATAATCGCCGCATGGAACTCAGTAGTCACCAAACATGACACAGTGGTCCACCTTGGAGACCTTGGTTTGACCAACAGGGATAAGCTCAAAGGTTGGTGTAAAAGACTGAAAGGTAAAAAATTTTTAATACTTGGAAACCACGATTCACAAACTGATGCCTTTTATGCCGACTGTGGTTTTACTGTCATCCCCGATGCTCACGAATCTTTCAGAGACAAATATGACCACTGGCACGACTTCATTTTTACTCACGAACCAGTATTCACTCTTCCTGACAATTGGTTCAATGTTCATGGACATCTCCACGGCAACTCTCACCGAGGAGCCATCATAGACGGCTACAGACACTTTGATGTAGGAGTGGATGCTATTGGTTACGCACCAATCAGACTCTCTGAAATCATGGATAAACTCTACTCTCAACCACAAGAATATATTCAGATATTTTAAATGTAAAATGATAAAATATAGTTATCTGGACCACCAGGGGAGACAATCATTGATGAGGTAATATCCACCAATTGCTCACTCCCAGGGATAAACGAAAGCCCTTCAAAAACGATGAGACAAAAACAGAGCTCCTGACAATGCTTTCTGTCAGCTGGAAATAAGTGACACTGTAGAACAGAAACCTTATTCTTAGAAGAAATAGCTTACTGATACTCAGAGAAAAGAGACCAAATATCAGGAACAGGAAACTCAATCCTTTTAGAACTACTGTATCAAAATTTCCCTCAACTACCTTTCTGACTCATCCTACAGGCTCACATAATCTGAATACAATCATGAAGTATTTATTTTGTGTATAAAAAAAATAATTAGAGTATCTGAGGAGGTCAAATAGTTTTGGGATTTCAACAAGCTGGGTGCCCGCTGGTCCAGCCCCCCACCCTCGGCGATTCTCACTATTGACGGGGGTATGAACTTATGATAGTAGGGGGGTCTAATCCTGAATAGTTATCCCATAGGGGTTGAATCTTCATAACTGTGCCTGAGTATTGTCGCAAAAGTGATATTGTGCGACGCATCAACACCCCACACAAACCCGAACAATTGTCAATCACTGAACTTGAGAGCGTGCCTGATAATCTTAATCACCTCCCATTCTGAGCCTAGACAATTACCGCATAAGGTGCGGTTATTACCACGCTCTATCAGCAGACAACAACAAAAAACCCCGATGTTATTCGGGGCTTCTTGCTGTAATACCTCTAAATCGTTCCGTGGATTATTCAGTGAGTAGAGTATCATCCATCTCCTGCCTGATGTCCTCTAGGTCTTTGATGATGTCTGAGAGATATTCGGGCTCTCCATTCTCTAACTCATTCTTATCTCTCCTCATGTTTAGATTGCCGTAGTTCTTCTGAATCCATTCCAGAAAATAGATGTTTGAGGCTAGTCGCTTCTCCAGTAGTTTGATGTCTTCTGTTGTCATAGGCTTTAGAGTTCGTGAACACTTGGGCAAATAACATTGTAAAAGTCTGCTATTGTTTCCGCTTCTTGGTCGGTCAATTCTATCTCTTCGTATTCTCCCCAATCAGCTTTGTAGTAGACTCCTCCCACTAATTCACCTTCTCTATATCTGAGCTTGTAGCCGTCTTCAGGACCGCCCCAGCTGAGTAGCACCTTAATCTCCATCGTGGTATCAAATGAGAGCGGTTCTCGGTAGTCCTCGTGGTCTTGAGGCTCGTCTAATTTAGAGAGCTTCTTGATTGTTTTGAGCTCTTCGCTCAAGTTGTCAAATAATTCCTGTCTGGTTATTTTGTTAGCCATAGTATTAAAAATAAGATTGATAATGCGAAGTAAACACGAGCGAGAATAGTCTCATGCTTGAGCTTCCCCTCGATGTCTCGGAGCCTCATTCTATAGCCCCTGTAAGTGTCTTTTGTTTCCATATTTGGGTTAGTATTTAATAACTAGGATATTGGACTCGCTGACCTTTCGGACCTCGACCCAATCCTGACGATAGTATGAGTATTTTTTACCGCTGTCCCAGTCTGATTCAATTCCCATCTTGTAAATAAATCCTACATGGATGCCGTCCCCGATATAGATTTTTTCTCGTGTCTTCCCGTCGTAATTCTCTCGGAGATATTCCCGAACCTCTTCCAAGCTGTCACGCTTGATAGTCTCGTCGTAATAGGTGCGGAACCCCTCGGACTTGCTTCCCAGTTGCCTTGATGTGTGATTGATGATTATTTTGAAGTAGTTTATTGGTCTCATTTTGATAGTTTGGTAACTAATAATATGCCTGCGTTCTTGGAATACTCGCAGAGCTTTGAAGCCTTGCCCGTGTTGTAGTAACAAAGAGCCTCGGAGTCTGTATATCCTTTGTCTATTATCTTGCCCATATAGTCCATAAATTTGGAGATTTGAGCGTGAATAGAGTCAAAGCAATACTCGTCAAGAGCGACGTAGCCTATCTCATTGACCTTGCCTAGTGCTTTACAATCTAGGTGGTGCCCTGCTGGTGCTGTGCCGTTGTTGCTTTCCAGTTCGTGAACGATTCTATAGAGCTTCTCTAGTCTCTCGGTTTTCTTGTCCTTTGTTGGTGTCTCGTATGCTTGGACTTCCTGAGCCAGTGGGCTTAGTAGTGGCTGATTGTGCCATTGAATGAAGCTGACAAGCTGAAGAGTGGCAAAGACAGAGAGCCAAGAGAATAGTAGAATTTTAGTGCTTTGATGTTTCATATTGTTTGGTTTTAACTGTTAATCTTTCGACAACCCTGTCACCCTCTTTGATTAAAATGGTTCTATACCTTAGTTGTCTTGTGTTCCAAGCCTTGAGCCCTGCTTGGTGTCGGGTGTTTTCTCTTTCTCTTTTGATAGCGTGGAGCTTTACAAGTCCCATGAATCCAAAGAGTAGAGCAGTAAAAATGATTTGTGCTGTCATAGTCTTTTAGATGATTGATAATGTCTGTAGATTGTCAATGTTCGGTGTCTCGTTTGCTTTCCTTGACTACTTACATACTAACATTGTGTAAGTGAATAGTCAAGTGATATAGGACAAAGCACCCATATAAAATGAGGCTAGATAGTCTTGAATGGCGAGCTTATAGTTGTTTGAAATGGCGAGCCTCCAACACTTAGGCTGAGGTCTCAACTCTCTTCTTTGGTTTCGTCTTCGGCTGATACAAAGCTACACCCTTCTTCTTCTTGGTGGTAGGGATTTTGATAGAGGCAACCGAGGGGAGTTTGATTGGAGTAGTCTTTGGAAGTGAGATTGTTGGCAAAGAGATTTTCTTTACAGCCAGCTTAGGAAGAGAGACTCCTTTGACTCCAGTGCTACTAACCTTGAGCCCTTGTAGTCCTCTTGAAACGGCTGGTAGATTTGAGGTGGTAATCTTATTCGCTTTGGGTAGCACAATCTTACTGGCATCATTAAGCAGGTTCTGTCTTGCCTTCTCAAGGTTAGTGTTGATAGTCTCTGCGTTCTCTGGTGCTAGTTCCAAGAGTTTTTGTTTTGTCTCTTCAATTATCTTGGCGGCGTTCTCTCGGTATAGTTGGACCGCTCTCTGTTTGAAAGCATCGTCATACTGTGGGTCTCCGAGAATCATCTTCAGTTTGTCCTTTCCAGTATTTATTTTGTTGAGCTGAGATTGAATCTCTTGCTGAGTAGAGAGCTTGGTGTAAACCTCTTGAGCTAGAGCTGGGTCTTGAGACTGTAGGTTCTTGAGGATGAGTGAGTTCTTGGTTGACTGTGAAACACCACCCTCTTCAAAAAAGTTCTGTGCTTCTGGAAATGAGTAGCGACCAAACAAAACACCACGAAGTAGGTTAGGGATGTCTTTCTCAATCATGTATTTAATCTTGCCAGCTTTGTCTTCAGCGAATCCTTGAATGTAATCCTTGGCTCCAGCCAGTGACTTCTTGATTTGTCCACCACCACCAGGAGGCAGGTAGGACAGAGCTGTGCCAGCAAGAGCACCGAGTGGATTGTCTTGGAGTTCTTGAACAGTGGGGAGTTGTGAGGTGAGGGGGATTGAACCTCCACCAACTGCGGTCTGGACAAATGGAATGTATTCCGCAATCTTCTTGCTGATTTTCTGGAGCTTCACATTCGGCTGGTCACTGGACCCTGCTTCTTCTGCCGTGAAAGAGAGAGCATCAATGGGGTCAAATGCTGGTCGTCTGCCAGTCATAGTCTCAAAGACATTGTTGAATAGCCACGAGTAGATGGCAACCTGACCAAGCATGGAGGCGAGCTTCAACTTATTGTCTTCACTCATGTTAGGAATATCCTTGGCGATGAAGGACATTTGGTTATTTATTTCCAATTGGAACTGAGTGAAGAGTCCGACCACTCCCTGATTCTGGAAGAGCTGGGGCATCTGTCCGAACGAGCGGTCTCCCATGACACGAGCGGCATATTGGTCAGCCATGCTCATCGCCTCTTCAGGAGCAAAGCCTTGAGCTTTCTTCTCAAAGTATTTACCAGCTACGATTGTGTTGGCTGAGAACTTATCTAGTGCTTCAAAAATCCAGCCCATCTTTTTACCTGTATCTTGCCAGAGAGTGGGAGCCAGTGGTCCTTGAGGGAATCTATTGGTCAGGAATTGAGAGGGGATTTCGTCAATCACAAACTTATCCACACCAGTGAACGGCTTCAGGGTTGAGTCCACCAATCCACTGAGGAACGCTTTCTTACTTGTGGTGGCGGCGGCTTGAGTCAATGGAATAAAGTTAGTGAGAGCAGAGCTTAGATTTCCTGCTACCATGTTGGCGGATGTTTGTTTCTTGGCGAGGTCAATCCATCCGAAGAAGCCACGACCAAACAAACCTTCTGTGCCACGAGCCATGAGGGATTTTTTTCCAGCTAGTGTATTGACATAATCACCTAGCCAAGCTGTGAAGTTGGAGGCGAACGATTGAGGTAGGTCTTGATTTTTCTGGACCGCTTCACGCAGGACTCGCTCTAAGGCTCGCCCTCTCTGAACAGTTTCGGTTCTATAGATTTGGTTAGCGGCAGGGATGAGGTATCTGTCCACAGCTCCAATAGCTGACTCAACAGTTTCAGTTCCAAGACGAGGTTGTGCGAATTTGAAGAATTGTTTGCCAGGCTTGAAGTCAGCTGTCAATCCGTTTATCCAGGTGGGTAGGGATTCACTACGAGTTATGTTGCCAATAGCATCAAGAAGACCACCAAGTTCTTGAAAATGTGTGTAGTAGTTTTGTCTTTTTGCTACTGGCTCAAACCCATACTTGGTTATTTCATCGTTGATTTGAACCAAGAGCTTGTCATAGAGCTGGCGGAAATACCCATCTGCTTGGACTACCTTCTGCCAGTCTGGGGTAGCCGCTTTCAATTCGTCAAGTGTCATTTGTTTCTCGCCATACTTCATCACCAAGGCATCAAGTTCGGACTTGGGTTTGATTCCAAGGTCGTCAATAATGTTGGCTCGGATTTCATTTTTGATTCCATCCACAAAGTTGTTTACCTTCATGGTGTCCTCAGCCACACGATTGAAGAAGAAGTCTTTCCATTCCTGTGCGTTCTCTCCTGCTACTGCCTCAATGTTTCTACCTGGTGTTTCACGATTGAATCCAAGAGTGGCTAGTAAACCTTCTCGGTCTTTCAAACTCTCCACACTCTTGAGAATTGTTGGAGGAACCTTGATGTCACCCTTGCCAGCCAGGTCTATGGTCTCAGCCTTCAGCTCTTTCTGGTAGACCTTATCCATTCTGGTCCCGACGGCTTTGTTTTTGATTTCAAGTTGTTTTGGTGTGATGAGTCCGAACTCTTCGTTCATTGATTTCTGTAGACCTTTCTCAATTTCGGCGAACTCTTTCTTTGAAGTGGTTCCACCAGGCACAAAGTTAGTGACCTTGCTCGGCAGTTCAACAACCACATCAGCTTTCTTAATTCCAAGTTCGTTCATAGCTGTGAGTCGGTGTCCACCATCAAGGACTTCTCCCTTTGGAGTGACTACGATTGGGTCCATTGGTTCACCAGCCCGAATCATCTGCTTGTATTGCTCCACTCTGTCTCGGAATACTTCATCGCCTTTTGTCTCCAGAGTTTTGACCAGCGACTCCACATCACGCTGACCACCCGAAGTGGCTTTGTCTAGTGTGCGTGCGAACTCATCTGGATTATTGAAGACTGGTTTGAAGTTGGGTTTGATTGAGGGCATTTCAATTCCCGATTGTTTCCTAGCGATGTCGGTCAACTTGATTCCTGTCTTCTCAATTTGAGGAGAAGGAAGTGTGTTCTTGAATCCGTCAAAGACATTGGCAACGAGCTTGTCTCCTTGTCTCTGGAGAACATATCCCTCACCAGTCACTGGAATCTTTTCTTTGAGCACGCTTTCCAGTGTGTCCTTAGCGACATTGTATTTTTTGGTGAGGGCATCCATTACTTTTCCGAACTCCAATTTGATTGGTTCTTCGAGACTGTCGGCTGATACTGGTTGGAGTTTGAACTCACGAGAGATGGCTGAGATGATGTCATCAGCTGAGTTCAGGGCAATCTTCTCAGCTTCCTTGCCACCAAGTTTGATACCGATTTTCTCAAGTTGTTTTGTTCCAGCATTTCTCAGAATATCATCAACACCAGGGACCGAGACATCCAGTAGACCACCAGCTATCAAGCCACCATAAACCAGAGGAGACACAGCTCCCTTGGGTAGTCCATACTTCTCAGCAAGTGGAGTGAGTTGCTCAATTTTCTCAGGTGCTCTGGCTTGGATTGTCCTCAATGGTTTGTCTCCATAAAGAAATCTACTGATAGCATCTGAACCAGGTTGGACATCGGGACTCTTTACATTGGCGAGATAGTCCATGAGACTTCTTGGGACCTCATTGAATCCTCTGAAGACAGGCTGGACCACAGTTTCCCTTGCTAGATTTCCAACATCACCGAGGTTGTATTGTTTAGGAAGTTCAGTGACATCACCAGTTTGCCAGTAGATTTTTTTAGGAGTGACAGGGACATTGGCGACTGCGTTCTTCACACTAGCAAGTAGGTCTCCAAGATTGCTCGTCACCGCTTTCGGAGTGAAGGTAGGGTTGGGTGACAGCTGTGCTGAAGGAGCACTTACAGGGGGTATAGATACCTGTGGAGTAGGAATGTTTTGGAGTTTGAGTGGGGGTATGTTCAGACCTTGAGGTGTTAGCTCATCGTCTTTCTTCTTTTTGAACAATCCCCTAATAGAGTTTAATAAACCATCCATAAGGAGATTGTATAATTTTTGAGCTTGTCAGGACAACGACCTACATACCCAAAGCGTTCTTGATGCTCTCGTCAAAACTTCCAGCTGGTGCTTTTGTAGTTCCACCAAACATGGAGCCATATCCCAAGTCTGAAGCGGCGGTGTTTAGAGCAGAGCTAGGAAGTAAGTCACTGGCAAAGTCTCCAGTCTGTCTGGCTTTGGCGAGTTCGGCGGCTTGCTGTAATGCGATGTTCTGTGCTCCACCTTGTGTGATTGGGATGTAGATGTCTTCCCCTGTGGTTGGAAGTTTCCCGTGGACGAATAGACCTTGCTCACCCTTACCATTTGAAGTTGTCATCTCTCCACCAGAACCAAGGATTTGTTTTGTCAAAGCAAATTGCTGAGAGTAGTTGCTGATGTTTCCTTGAGCACTACTGACTTTACCAGCGGCGGCAACTGCGACAGCCTGCTCCAATTGTTTCTTGGATTGTTCAAGCCATAAACCATAAGCCAGCTTCTGGTCTCTGATTTTGTTCTCGGTATTTATTTTGAGGGAGTTTGCTTGGGTAATGGCTGAATCAATGTCGGCTAGTTTCTTGTTTAGAGCCACACCTTCTTGACCTTGAATCTCACCAATTCTACCTCTCAACCAGGTGTCAACATCACGAGCGGCTCTCTTGCCAGACTCATCTAGCTTGGTGGCTTCTGCTCCATAGAATCTAACAGTCTCGTTGACGGCATCAGCAAAATCACCAAGGGCATTTGTCTTACTAACTGCCAATTGCTTGAGACCTTTGTTGAAATCCATGAGGACTTTTGTTTCTTCACCTGCGGCGAAAGAAGAGTCTTGAGCTCCACGAGCTCTCATCATTCTTTGAACCTGGAGAGACATATCTTTCCAGTTACGAGCTAGGGTGTCGGCAGTTTGTTCTGTCTCACCGATGAATCCTTCTTTTTGTTTTTCAATTGAGGCAGTCTCTCTGGCTTTCTTAGCTTCAAGTTCCGAGAGTCCTGATGTGGTGTCGGTAGCGATGTCGGTCTTTTGCTGTTCAGCTAGAGTTCCAGCTTCAGCTTTTTGTCCACGAAGAGCTTCAAGAATTGTGTTGTATTCTCTGTCGGCTCTGGCTGTGGCACGAGCCTCAATGTCGGCGGCGAGAGCGTTAGTGTCGCTTCTACCATCTCTGGCGTATTCGTCTAGTAAGTCTTGGACATCTTGGTCTCCCATGTATTTTCCGTAGACAGAATCTTTGACCGACTGTTTGATTGCTCCAGCATCAAACTTTTCTCCTCCACCATTACCACCATCTCCACCACCAGTAGCGACAGGTTTGTAGTTTCCAGCGGCGATGTCAGATTTGATAGCGGCTTCATCGGTCCATCCCCTGGATTTGTAGTCTTGAACAATTTGGTCGTAGGTTTTTTGCCCTTCAGCTGGTAATGCGTATTGAACATTCTGGGAAGTATAGACAGGTTTCAGGTTCAAAGAAGGAGTTGTCTTGTTAAGCTCAGCAGTCCTAGTGGTCATGGTTTCAACCTGTTGCTGGGGTGTAAGAGCGGCACTGCCTTTTGATTCAAGAGCTTCAGAATAACCCTTCTCAGGGAAGATGTCTCCAGTCAATTTACCCACAACATCAATTGCTTTACCCACTTTTCCTTGGGCGGAAGCCAAGAGCCTGTTACTAGATGCTTTGATTGAATCCATTATTGATGCCATGAGTGTATTGAATAATTTTAGATTTTCCAAGTCAAGTCAGAGTTCACTCTCGGATGCCGCAAAAAAGCCGCAATTCTGAGCAAATAAACCGCAATCATGTTACAGTTTGACACATTCGCAATAGTGTTGTAAAATTGACAAGATGTAAGTAGTTCATTAAACTGAGGTAAAGTGATATACCTACTGAATAAATTTGACCCTGAACTGTTTTTCCAAAAAGAGGATAGCAGGATTCTGGTCTTTCATTTTTGGGAAGCTACCGAATCACGGATTCAAGAAGTGATGAGGAACAATAGGCTCAGAAGTATATTCAGTAAGCAGGAGGTCATCAACCTCTTTGATGTCAAACAGAAGATTCAGATGGTTCAGACCAATAAAATCAGGCTCAAGCTGTATGACAGACTTATCATCTGGACACCAACAGGGAGATACTTCATCATAGAAATTACAAAATACATAAGCGTAAAATGAAAAAACTTTGGGCCGTAATCAAGAAAATTTTATTCCTCTTCGGGGGAGCTTATCTGTGGTTTATGTTTGCCTACCACACTCTCTACCGAGATGAGTGGGCTCTCAGTGCTACTGGAGGAAACCCACTTCCCAATGAGTGGACCTTCATTCTTCTTCCAGTCATGGTCGCCATTGTCTTTCCAGAGGGCTTCAACCTAAAAGGATTCTGGAAGGTTATATTTATCTCAGTCATCGTAATTTTATCCCTAATCGGAATGTTATTCTTTATGACCACGATGAGCTCAAAATCATGAACGAAACAAAACTAGCCAATCTATTCAAACAGTATGAGGAACTCATGAGTATTGTCCGAAAGAATCGGAAACAAATCCGTGCTAAACTATCCGAAAACCAAACAGCACGATTGGCAGTTGATGGTTTGAAAAAAGAAATCAAGCAAGAAGTAGAGAAGATAATGACCCAGGAAAATAAGAATCTCTACCAGATTGCCATTGAATCTTTTGGAGAAATTGACAAACGATTCCATATACTTTTCACCCTCCTTTCTCGCACGAAATAGACCTTGACATCTATCCGATACTGTGTGCTACATTGGAGGTAATGCTAATTCCAAACCCCCAACTTTTAGTAACCAGCAAGCCCATTCCTCACCACAGGGGATTAGCATTTTTTGTGGCAAGAGGCGTGGGCTTGGTGTTTATTAAAAAGTAAATGAGCTGGTTCAAACTTCACCGAGATATTTTTGAAAACGAGATGTGGTTGTCGGAAACTTTCGACAAGAACAGAGCTTGGATTGACATGATTGGAAACGCAAATTTCAAAGATAGTATTCTGTTTGTAAGAGGTAATGAGGTGAAAATCAAAAGAGGTCAATTAGCATGGAGCGAGAGATTCATGGCAGAAAGGTGGGGCTGGTCTAGGAATAAAGTTAGGCGTTTCATAGAATGGTTGGAAAATAGACAACAAGTGAAACCACAGAAAAGTAATATCATTAGCCTCATAACTATTGTAAATTATGGAAAATATCAATCAGACGATACCACAGACGATACCACAGAAAGACCACAGACGATACCAATACATAAGAAGGATAAGAAGAATAAGAAAAGAAATACAAAAGAAAAAGTGTGTGTCATTGATTTTGATGAAGAGAAAACCAAGGAGAACCTGTTAGAGTTGATTATCTGGTTCAATGAAAAACAAGACACCGCCTTCAAAATCCAAGGTAATCCATTCACCCGACTCCTTCCAAACTTCAATTATTGGTGTAATGGTTACACACTTGGCGAGATGAAGAAGGCTGTCTCTAACATCAGGAATCATCCCTACTGGAGTAGCCAGAATGTAGACATGAATTGGTTACTAGCCAGAAAGACCAGTAAGGGGATTGAGGTGGATAGGTTTGCCGACCTACTTGGTGCGAATAAAAAGTTGGCTGAACCCAAGAGGATGTCCAGTTCTGAAGCTGACGATTACTTGAATTAAAAATTAAACAAAAAACAGATGACAAAAATTTCACTGGCAACTGCCAAAAAATACATCAACAAAGGGATGTCAATTTTTCCAGTAGATTTATCAGCCGATGCTTCTGGGAAGATTCAGAAGAAGCCAGCTGTCGCATGGAAAGACTACCAAACCAGACTAGCAACAGAAGAAGAATTGACTCAGTGGTTTGAGGTTGAGTCTCACAACGGACTAGGATTGGCGACAGGTAAGGTCTCGGGGTTAGTGGTCGTTGATGTTGAATCAAATGCCACTGAGGAAGACATCAAGGGAATTGAATCAACAATGGTCAGCAATACAATCAGCGGTGGAAAACATTTCTACTTCCGCTGGGCTCACGACATCAGGAACACAGTCAAGATTGAAGGTAAGCCAATTGATTTCAGAGGTGACGGAGGATATGTAGTTCTACCTCCTTCAAGCTATGGCGAGAGAAAATACTCTTGGGACAAAAGTGAGATTGAAAACTTGACCGAACTACCAGCCTGGCTAGAGACAATGCTCACCACAAGAACTGAAGAAATCAAACCAGCAATCTATCAAGACTTGGAGGGAGAGGAAGGTTTTAGAACTGCCGAGAAGGGCGAGAGAAACATGGTCGCCGCTCAGGTGGCTGGCTCACTATGCCAGGGGATGAAGAGAAAACTCTGGAACCCCTATGGCTGGCTAGCCTTCAAGGATTGGAACGAGAGAAATGAAGAGCCATTGACCGAGAGAGAACTTCACATCATCTGGGACTCCATCACCAAGACAGACCTCAGAAACAATCCTCTCCAAGACATCACGCCCGAGAAGCACAATATCTACACTGGACAAATGGCGGTGACAGTTGCCAAAAAAATGAAGGAGGAATATCAAAACGGAATGGAGACTGGATTTGAATACCTGGACAAATACTTCAGCTTTATGCCAGAACAACTCTACCTCCTATCAGCCGAGACACATATCGGTAAGACCACCTTTGCCTTGAACTTATGTGGAAGAGTCGCCAGTATGGGGCACAATGTTTTATTTGCTTCACTGGAGCAGGGACTGTTTATCGTCCCGAGAGTAGAGTCAATGTTGGGTGGACCATTTCCCGACACTCTTTCCATTCTGACCTCTGACAAAATGGCTTCGGTTCAAGCCTTGAGAAACACCATTGAGGGTATGGCACAAAAGCCAGAGCTACTCTGTGTTGACCACCTTCACTTTATGAAAATGGATGGGGTGGGAATGATGGAGGACACCGACAAAATAATGTTTGAGTTCCAGGCGATGGCTCGTGAGATGAAGATTCCAATTATCCTGATTGCTCACATGAGAAAAACTAATCACGACAACATGCCAGACATTGATGATTTGAAGAGTTCCAGTTCCCTCGGTCAAGTTCCTTCTGTGGTCCTCATTCTTTACCGCAAACGCATCACCAGCATTGAGAAAGCCAACGAAGAAAACTCCTATTTTTCTCAGTCGGGAGCACTTATAATTGCCAAGAATAGAATCCAGGGTAGGACTGGTATTGTGAAGTTTGAACTGGCTCAATCAGGAGAGTTCAACTTTATGAAGATGGAGAAAAAAGAGACCCAAACAGTCAAGGATGCTGAGTCAGCTTTTGGAGTGAAACCTTACAAAGATGACTAAAATACCTATTGACATCTACTCAAAAAGAACTAAACTATTACTAGTTACTAAATAACAAAAACAAAATATGGCATTTTCAATAAACCATGTCACACTCTTAGGCAATGTTACCAAAGACCTAGAGCTCAAGTATACCCCTAGCAACACTGCGGTTGTTCGCTTGGCGGTAGCCACCAACTTCTCCCGCAAACAAACAGACGGAACCTACAAGGATTTTCCTACTTTCCACAATGTTGTGGTGTTCGGAAAGATAGCTGAGTTCCTCGCAAAGAGTATCGGAAAAGGAACCAAGATTTATGTTGATGGTCGCATTGATAACCGCTCTTACCAAGCAAATGACGGAACCACCAAGTATGTCTCAGAAGTCATCGCCGAGAATGTAATCCCGATGGTAGCCCCCAAGACAGCAGGTGCTCCTACAACCGCTCCAGTCGCTAGACCTGCCGCACCAGCACCAACCCCTGAACAGCAAGCCTATGTTGACGAAGCTGTCGAGGTGTTCACCGCTGGAGTAGATGAAGACGGAGTTCCTTTTTAATAATCAACTAAAAACAAAATGAAAGACTTTATCATAATTATGGTCTCAATGATTCTAGGGTTCTCCCTGTTTATTGCCTTCCTGCTATACATCCCAGCGACTGGAACTTATTTCTTCAAAGAAACGAACACTGTCTGTCGTGATGAAAAAACTTGGGGATATGGAGAATCAAAAAGATACTGCCTCCAAGGAGTAGAGATTCCAGAACAAAACACACAAACATTAAATATCAATCTAGCTAACTAACATGGCAAAAGAAGAAAAAGGCGTAGTGGTATCGAATCCACTTTTACAAATGGCTCCAATATCAGCGACAAAAAGCTGGTATAAAGACTTCGTAAAATTCAGTCAGGACATAATGAAGAAGGACATGGACTATGGAATTATCCCTGGCACTGGAACCAAACCAAGTTTACTCAAGCCTGGTGCTGAGAAGTTGAGATTCGTCTATGGTCTCGGAACCGAGGAAACGATGACCGACAAAACCATTGATATTGACAAGGGGTTCGTCAGTTACTCCTACAAAGTTTCAGTCAAAAACAAAGAAGGAATCATCCTGGCTGAGTGCGAAGGCAACTGTAATTCTTTTGAACCAAAATTCAGATACCTCTGGGTTCAAGAGTCAGCTCTACCAGCAGGGACCGACAAATCAAAACTCCAAAGTAGAACCAGTAAAATCACTGAGTTTGATTTCGCAATCTCCAAAGCCGAAACTACTGGTCAGTATGGAAAACCAGCTGAGTATTGGCAGAAGTGGCAGGATGCTATTCGTAATGGCACAGCTAAGCAGACCACCAGAGACACACAGAAGGGTAAGTCAATGAAGGCTTGGGAAATGGGAGGAAGCCAGTTCAGAGTTCAGAATCCAGACATCATGGGAATGACCAACACCATTATGAAAATGGCACAGAAGAGAGCCTTCGTTGGAGCTATGCTCTTGGCTACTGGAGCTTCAGAGTTCTACACTCAAGACATTGAGGACATGACAGACGGAACTTCGGTTCCCGAGGTTATCGCAGAGCCGTCACCAATCACTCAACCTGTCTCCTCAAAAGCTGAGGAAGGTGAGGTGGTCGCAGAGCCAGCTCCTCAACAAGCACCTGATGAGGCACACCACAAAAGAGTTGAATGGATAAAGGGTTTAATTGCCGCAGGTAAAATCAAAATGAACCGAGACCCAGAATCTTTGACCTCAAAACAATCCATCATGGTAATGGATAATTATAAAAAATCTATAGGAAAATAACATGGCAGACTACTACATGGGATACAAAAAACCTCAGCTTGTTTCAAAAATAAGAGAACTTGAAGCTGAAATCAGGAAGACCGCAGTCAATCAATATAAATTTGAGCAAGCGACAAAAAGAGTTGCGGAGTTAGAGGAGAAACTTGAGGAAATAAAATCTGACAGAAGTGGTGGTAGGGCTTACGAGGAGGGTGTCGCATCTACTTTGAGGAATCAGGTTGAATACTTTCAGTCTATTTTTAGAATAATTGCTCTACCATCAGACAAGATTATTGAGATAAAAAGAATAGAAGAGGAAGAAAGAAACAGACCAAAGAGTGAGAAGCCATTTAATTATCAACCTGGTAGGGAATTCAGTCCCTTCTAAAAAGTTTATGAAAAATACAAAAGCAGTAGCAAAAAAAGAAATCAAGTTTGATTTGTCAGTATTAGAGAACTTCGTCCAGAGCGGAGATAGTTTCCTTATGAACCCTGATGCCGAAGACTTCATTACCAAGTGGGTTCTATTCAAGAAGATGGTGGAGAAGGCTGATGAACAGGTGAAGAAACAAATCCAAGCCAAGATGCTTGAGACCAACACTCTCAAGGTTGAAGGTGAAGTCGTCAAAGTTTATCGCAGATATTTTGGAGACAGGTTTGAGTCAACCGACAATCAACTGGCAATCGGTATGGGAGTGGCTTACGAAGAAACCAAGGTCAAGTTAGACACTGCCGCCATTGACAGATTTGTAAAAGAGAATGGAAATCTCCCCGAGTGTATCAAGCTCAAAGACCGCACCGAGTCAATTGTAATTAGTGGAGTAAAAGAAAATGGAGAATAAAGTAGACACCGAATTACCAATGCCAAGATTTAGTCTCGTAGGTCAGAAGGATGGAATGTTTGAAGTTGAGATGGCTGAACCAGTAGGTTCAATTGCCGACATGATTCTTGAAGCGATGTCTCAGGACAGCCGAATCAAAATGACCATGCTACTAGCGGTCTCAAGCTATCTGCAAGAAGAAGCCAAGGCACTCGCCACCCTAATGAAAAAAGTAGAAGAAGCAAACAAAGATAAAGGCTATGTCAAAAATTAGATTATCCTACTCACTAATGTCTTCCATCAAATATGGAAGGCGTGATGATGTCGTCAGACAATATCTCCGCATGCCTAGCGAGGTCAACGAGAATATGAAGCGTGGTCTTGATTTTGACAAGATGGTTGAGGCTGAGGTTGATGCCAAGAAACAATTCCCTATTGAGTTCAACTCTCTCAAGCTAGTAGCTCCTCAGTGTAAATTACAGGCGACTGTTGAATATAACGAGCTGTTCTCTATCAAAGGAGAGCTTGATGTTTGGGACTTACCAGCCATCTACGAAGTGAAGAACTCCATTACCAAAGACAGTGCGGAATACTCCGACACTGGTCAGCTAGACATCTACTTCCTTCTGTCTGAGCTGGTTCCAAAAGACCACCCACTATCCAAGGCTGACAGAGCCTGGCTCTACCGCTTTGACCCTGTTCACAGAACCTACGACACCTCTCTCATCTGGAAGTCCCAGAGAAGGATTCAAGCCGCCCGAGATATGGTTGAGGAATATGGTCCCCAGGTATACGAGATTCTAAAATCAGAAGGAATTATCAATGACTAACCCAAAATGATTGAACCACTAAGAGGCTACATCGTAGTCAAAATGATTATCAAACAAGCAAAGACAAAATCTGGTCTTGACCTACCCGAAGAGATTTCTAAGGACATTAGCCAAGAAGCTGAGGTGGTCGCTGTCGGGAAGAGCATCCTCCAAAACGGAGAGCTAACCCCAAGCCCTGTTGAAGCTGGAGACAAAGTTCTTTTTAGACCATTCACTGGCGTTAAGTATGGAGATTTCATTATTCTCCACTTCAACGAATTAGTAGCTATCATCAAATAAAATGATTACAAAATTCAAGTTCAAATTCACATACAAAGATGGCTCTGTTAAAGAGTTCAAAGATGTCTCTGGCTACCAAAGACTAGACGACAAAATGTTTTTCGTCCAATACAAAGAGATTCAGGAGTCAAAAGGTCTGGTCAGAAAAACAATTACTGAGTGGGTAGATATTACCAACATTGAAAAAATAGAGTCAGAACAGGTTCTCACCTACGAGTCTAAACAGGAAATGTTGATGGCAGACATGAAAAAATCTTGACCTACTACTTACGAACTGTTATAAATAAAGTATGCTAGAAAACATTTTCCCGACCAAAGAAGAGAAGCGGAAATTAGCCAACAAGATTCGTAAGGGTTTGAGACTCGTCACCTGCTCAAATTGTGGAAGACGAATAATCTACAAGTGGGCTGAGGAAGTAATAGCCGATGCTAAATGTGGCTATAGAAAATTACCAACAATGATAAAAGAATAAAATGACACCAACAAAAATCTTGGAGTTTGATGCTCCAGCTCGTGAGAAATTACTAAAAGGAATTGAGATTCTAGCAAAAGCTGTAGGCTCAACTCTTGGTCCCAAGGGCAGAAATGTCGCCATAGAACGCCAGTATGGTTCTCCAACTGTGGTTCACGATGGTGTGACTGTCGCTCGTGAAATCTATCTGAAAGACAAGTTTGAAAACATGGGTGTTCAGATTGCTCGTGAAGCCGCCTCATCCACTAATGATGTCGCAGGCGATGGCACAACCACGGCAACAATCCTAGCCTACGCAATTGCCAAGAGAGCAATTGAAGCTATCAACAATGGAGCTAATCCAATGGTTCTCCGTGACGGCATAGAGAAAGCTGTAGATTATCTGGTTGATGCTCTGAAGGTAATGAAAATTGATGTTGATTCTCCCGAGATGATTAAACAGGTAGCCACTATTTCCGCACAAAATGCGGAGATTGGAGAAATCATTTCTCAAGCTATCACCAAAGTCACCAAGGATGGAGTTGTCACTGTTCAGGTGGGAGATGGTCGTGAGACTGTTGTGGAATACAAGGAAGGTCTCCAATACGAGAAGGGTTACACCTCAGCCTACTTTGTGACTGATACCCAGAGAATGGAAGCTGTCATAGAGGATGCTCACATTCTAATCACCGACCAAATAATTTCCAGTGTAGAAGGTCAGCTGGTTCCAATCCTAGACAAGATTGACCCTGTGAATAGTGGTATCAAGAACATTGTCTTTATTGCCGAGTCTATTGAAGGTGATGCTCTAAAAATGTTGGTAGTAAATAAAATTCGTGGCAACCTGAATGTTGTCGCAGTTCCAGCCCCAGGATTTGGAGACAGAAGAAAAGCCATGCTTGAAGACATTGCCATTATCACTGGTGGAACTGTCATCTCAGAGGACACTGGAGCCACTCTGTCTGGATTTGAGGTTCACATGATGGGTAGAGCCAGTAGTGTAATCGTTACCAAAGACACCACCACCATTGTTGGAGGAACAGGAGACCCAATCAAAGTCGCAGAGAGAACCGAGTCGCTCAAGCACCAGCTGGAGAATGAGACATCTACTTTTGACAAAGAGAAACTTCAAGAAAGAATTTCCAAACTGTCCAGCGGAGTAGCTGTAATCCATGTTGGAGCATCCACTGAAATTGAGATGCGTGAGAAGAAGGAAAGAGTCATTGATGCCGTCAATGCCACCAGAGCCGCTATGGATGAGGGTATTGTTCCAGGTGGGGAAACTGCTCTCTTCAAAATCGCTAAGGTTTTGGACAAAAAAGAGTTCACTGAAGAAGAGATGGCTGGAGTCAATATCATCAAAGAAGCTCTTCGTGAACCATTCTTCACGCTCATGGAAAACTCAGGTCTGGACAAAGATAAATACATCACAGATGTCACTGAACTACCTTGGGGTATGGGAGTTGATGTCAAGGATGGGAAGGTCAAAGACCTCATCAAAGCTGGTGTGATTGACCCTGTAAAAGTTACGAGGAGTGCTTTGCAGAACGCTTCATCGGTTGCGATAATGACCATGACCACCAACACTTTAATCGCTCGTGAGGAAGAGCCAAAAAGAGTTGATGCTGAATAGCTTCTAGCTTTAACAATTGGAAGATTTGTAGCGTAATCTATGGAGGTGCGACTATCACTTACCACGATTAGGCTACATCTTATGGGAGAGTAGCTCATCTGGTTAGAGCGGCTAGGATTATGACTAGCAGGTAATGAGTTCGAGACTCATCTCTCCCATCAAATGGAAAAAATTTTCATACCAGGCAACACACCAAGTTCCAAGAACTCTAAGTTTTGGACTGGAAAATTCCTCATCTCAAACAAAACTACATTGAAGTTCCGTGACAACACGGAGGAGCACTTCATGGTAAACAAAAGAAAATTCAAAAGAATGTTCCAACAAGAGAAGCCCCCATTCATTGTTGGCTTCTTTTTTGTGAGAGACAGCAAAAGAAGATTTGACTATGTGAATATCGTCCAGGTGATTGCCGACCTAATGGTGAAGTTCGGATGGATGGAAGATGACAATGCCGACTTCTTTGTTCCAGTGTTCTTGGGGTATAAGGTTGACAAGCTCAACCCAGGTGTGGAGATAACAAACGCTTTGATAAGTTATCCCAAATATAAAGTAGAAGCCGTCTAGGACAATCGTAGTGGCAAGTCGTGCCTAATTAGAATCTCAATAGACCCTTCTCTACAAAATCTGAGCCTATTTCTTTTCCTAAGTTGTGAGCGGCTCTATCAATTCCCTTGAAAAATGCTATTGCTCCAGCAACTGCGGCAATTTTCCAGTCAAGGTTGAATTGTCCAGTGGTGAGAATGGTTTCCAACTGTGGCATGATGACAGCGATGGCGGCGATGATGCCAACACGGAGAGATTCTTTTATAGTGTCTTGGACAAAATCAATGAGAAGCATCAGTTTCTCTTTGTGGTTGTCGTAGTTGAGGAAATCCTCAATGATTTTTGGTAGTTTCATTTTTTGTTTGCCTTTCTGGTTTCCCATAATTTTTTAACACCAAGTGAGATGAGTTGCCCTGCGGTGTATTTGTCCACCTGGGACAGCAGAGCTTTCTCGTAAAGACCTTTGTAGGGTTTGTAATACTCAACATCTGCCAGTGCTTTTTGATTTTCTGCCTTTATCACTTTCAAATCTTTGGTGACAGAAGCCAAGTCTTTATCTTTTTGTCCGATAGATAGGCTCAAATCGTCCACAGTTTTTGACAAATCTTTCTGGTAGGTTTCCAAATCCTCTAATTTTTTCTTCATATTTGGAATGTCTGCCAAGGCTCCGAACGCTTCTCGGACCATTCCCTCGGTTGCTGACTTCTCTTTTAGGAAGTTGATGATGTTTTGTTCTTCTTGTGTCATGGTTGGTTTTGTCTCCACAGCTGGAGTGGTTAGTAATTTGCTCTGGTCAATGAAACCTCCGTAGCCATTAGCTCTGTCTCGGGGTAAAAGATAATATCCCCAATGACAGTGAGGTCCAGTTGAATATCCTGTATTGTCTGAAATCGCAATCAATTGTCCTTCGGAAACAATATCTCCGACTTTTACTTTGAGTTCTTTGTTGTGACCAAGGACTGAACCCTCTTTGTCATTTTCAATTTTGAGATACCATCCGTAGCCATCAGCATCAAGAGCCGCCTCAATTACTTTTCCTGCGTGAGGGGCAATTATCTCGGTTCCACTAGGCAAAGCCCAGTCCATTCCATTGTGTCCCTTGTAGTTGTATTTGGCATACATGTCGGGATTTGCTCCGAAAGACTGAGATAATCTGAAGTCACCTTTGAAGGGTTTAATCATAGTTACAGTATATCATTTTGTATTTTTCATCCCTTTGTCCAAGCTCATCTCTCTGAATTTTGACATATTTTTATATACGAAGTAAGCGGGAATAACAAGGGTGGACTTCAAGAAATCTGACCAAAAGTTGTTCAGGTGATTGGTAAAAGAGACAATCGCCAGTGTCACAAAAATACAACTGATACTGAAAAACAGTATTTCAAGTGAGGCAATAATAGGACTCTTTTTCATTTCTGTGCTTGCCATTTTATATAGTCTTCCTAGAAAGTAGGACTCAAAAGCAACCATTAAAAAGACCCCTGCTCTTACCACATCAAGGAATTGGAATATGGGGGATGAGTTCATTTGCTTTCTCTACACCTGCTAATATGATGATGGAAACGACCAGCAAGAAAGTAATTATTTTCCAAAACCTCATGTCTTTATTCATTTGCCCTACTGTGGCTTCAAAAACTTTTACTGCTTGTGCGTTGGCTTTGGAATTTTCTTCCAGAGCTGTTCTGTGAAGAACATTATTGTCGTTCAACGACTCCAAGGAAGTATTGATGCGAGTCATAAACTCAATGAATTTAGCATTTTCAGCTATGTATCTATTGAGGAACTCGTTCTGGACAACATCGTTGGTGCTCATATTTTACCCTACAAACATTGTTAGTAACCCCGCTCCGCCTGATGCCTCTACCAAAGTAGCATCTGACACATCTGTAAAGGTGGGGTTGGTAGTTCCTGTAACACTTCCAGAATGGTGAACGGCAATACGACCGACTGAACCAGCTCCGCCTGAGCCTCCCTGATTGGCTCCATTCAATCCACCAGAACCACCTGTTGCTGTTGCTTGATTTGTCCCAAGAGTTCCCGTAGAACATACCATTAAAATACTTCCACCAGCACCACCTCCACCACCACCAGAGTATTTGTATGGGTCTGGTAATCCGTTTTGACTCGTCCCAGCGTTACCATTCATAACAACTCCAGCACTCAGGGTTATTGATTTTGAAATTAAAATAGAGATAGCTCCTCCATTTCCACCAGCACCACCAGCACCAGAATCACCATTATCGTTTCCTCCAGAACCACCTCCACCACCAGGAGTTGCTGTTATTAAGTCGGTTGACCCGACAGCTGAGCCACCAGTTCCAACAGCTGAACCGCCACCACCAGAACCATTTGTTCCAGCGGCACTGTTTCCACCTCCACCACCACCAGCACCATCGTTAGTTGAACCACCACCTCCACCACCATTTCCATTTGCGGCAGTAGAGCCAGTTCCACGAGGACCAGCCGTTCCCTCACCCTGATTTCCAATGTTACCACCACCAGACTCGTTCGTTGCTGAACCGAGATAACCTAATCCCGTTCCAGTCAGAGCTCCTCCAACTGTGATGCTTGTTTTTGCTACGAAAGCTACAACTCCACCAACAGAACCATTCCATGCCGTCAGACTAAAAGCGTTTACAGTAAGAGCATCATATTGGGTTAGTTTTATTATTTGTGCTCCAGCCACATAGCTGTAATTCATGTTTACAGACATAACCAGTGAGGTTGAGCCACCACCAGACAACACTTTGTTTATTTCCCACTGACCAGCTCCTGTGCCCCTAGTTTGGTGAATCAACACCAAATCTCCATTAGCAAAAGAAGTAGAACCAGCTGTTAGGTTTGGAGAACCTGCCGTAGCGGTAGCTGTTGCTACAGTTGGGTGTGCAGAAATAGTAGCGTTTCCAGCAGAGCCATCACCCCAGGGCTTCCCTGGTATTACTCTGTCTATTCTTTGCCAAGCGTTTAATACTGCCATAGTTTTTTAGATATTTTGACCAATAATAAATCCTTGATAGGCTCCAGAGCCAGTGACGATGAAGCCAAAAGTATCAGCCTTATTCAAAGTGGTAGTGAGTGTAGGAGCAGAGCCACCAGCCCAGGAAATTCCTGAGAACCAAGTGACAGTTCTCGAGCCAGTTCCATCTTGTTTTAGGGTGATAAGAAAAACCTGACCGATTTTATCATTTGAAATAGCAAGAGTTCTGTTTCCACCAAGAGTGACTGAGTGTTTTCCTGTGACTGAAACATCAAAGGTGACTGTAGCTCCGTCAGTGTCGGCAGTAATGTCGCCATAGACAGAGTTGATTTTTGGAATACCAGTTCCCTTACCATCAATTACCAGGTCAATGTCCGTGTCATCTCCGACAGCCTCAATTTTAGGAGCCTCAGTTGTAATGGCGTTGGTTACTTTGACATGGTTTACAGCACTAGCCGTGGCTGGTGTTTCAACAATTTCATTCCCATTAGTGTCAGCAATTGCGGTTCCAATTTTTGGAGAGGTAAGGGTCTTGTTGACCAGCGTTTGGACTCCAGACAGTGTGACGAATTGGTCGGCGGCGTTGATTGGTTGAATAGCGAGTTCCACTGAGGAAACTGTGGTAGGAACAGTTCCACCAGTCACATTGACTGTGGTGACATTAGCTCCGTAGGATGAGCTTACAACCGCACAGATGACAGAGCCACTGAGCCTGACAATTCTTCCTGCGGTAAAGTAGGCTGTCTCATCGGCTCCAGTGATAGTGAAAGTGTCAGCATCAACTTTGGCAAAATCGTAAGTGGCATCTTCTGTGAGAAAACCACTCTCCAGGGCATCAACTACTTCTTGCCAGTGGGAGGAGGTGAATTTTTCTTTGTAAGCAGTATTTTGAGCGTGCTCAATACCAACACCTCCATTGTTCACACCTCTCTCAATTGTGATTATGTTTCCAGATACGCCAGTAACTCTAGTAAGCTCAGCATTGTCACTACCAGGCTCAAACTCTAGGTAGGTAGGTAGTCTTGTGGCATCTGGGGGAGTGGAGATTGTGGCTGATGTAGCTGAATCCGACAATTGAGCAGAAAGGGTTCCGCTTAGAAGTCTCTCTGATTGTGGTAAATGCTTTAGTGACATAGGCTTATTAGATAATTTTCAAGTTAAATAATCAATTCATCCCTCCTGTTGTCAGGGTCTTCCATTTCGTAGAAGCCAGACATGGTTTGGACAATAATGTGGTTGTCAGAATTTCCTGTGACCTCAAACTGGTGATAGATGGAGTAGGCTTCAAAATACATTTCTTTTTCCAAAAGTTGTTGAGCATCGGGAACACTGGTAATTTCGGTTCCTTCGTCAAACATAAACTCGTCAAACATTCCCTCACCAATACCTCCAGCTGACTGGTAAGAAACCGCAGTCTCGTCAACCAAAGAGGCACCATCTTTGAAGGTCGTGAAAGTGAGCCTCCCCACTGGATTTTTAAGTTTCGTGGTAGTCGTGGTGAAATACTTCAAGATGGTATCTTCTCCACCATCTACTCTCTTTACCCTCAAAAGACTCTCAATGCTGGCTCCGTCATCATCGTAGGTTCCGTCCACAAGGATTTGATACACCTTTCCTGTTCCGCTTTGGGCAGCAAATAACATTTGTTTTCCAGTTGATTTATCCCAAGTCGTGAAGCCACTGAAGTTCTGATTGTCCCACTTACCAAGGAACGCCAAATACCTTCTGTCGTAAGGATACGAAACCTCTCCGTTACACAAAATAAACTTTTGTTCAAAGAAAGAGGCTTTGAATACTGACATATCCGTTTTCTCCAAAGCATCAAGTTGTGGCTGGATTCTGTTGCTGATGTCGGAAGTTCGGATAACATTGAGCTGGGTAGGTTCGTAGCCAAGGATTCTGTAGCGACCATCGGTTCCGAGGAACACCACATCTTTTTCCATCCTTTGAACTGAATCTGGAGAGCTAGTGCCATATTGAGGAATGACAGCGGTAAGCGTGGGACCACCATCAGAACCAAAGACAAATTTCCAAATAGAGTTTTCCTTGAAAATAAATAAGAAATCTTCAAATCCAATCATAGCTGTAACCCTGTCTCCATCTCCTCTACCTGGCTTCACCCAGCCACCATTGTCTGAAGGAGAGAAGCTCTCCCAATTGCTTCCAGTTCCTCCATAGAACACAGTGTCTGGTTCCTGAAGGTTTCCACCAACAAAAAGTGTGTTGGCGTATTTGGCAAAAATGTTGCCTTTGACACCACCTGTAGTGTTGAAAGTAGGAGCCTCGTATATGAGAGAGCGAGTCTCGACACCATCATCAACAAAGGACATCGTAGCTCCTGATGCTTGTTGGTCAATGAAGGTGAGAAGGGTCATGGTGCTCCCCTTACTAGATTTGTAGATATTGTAGCCTTTGACATCCGCATCGGTTTTTCTATCCCAAGTGGAAGTAATTTTGTTGGTTGCGGTCAAAACCGAAGGACCAAAGAGAGAGATTGTGTTGCTTAGCTCTGTTTCTCCAACATCTGTGACAGCGGTGATTCCATACTCATATTCGGTATCAACAGCTCCTGCGGCTAGAACAGCAGAGTTTAGGGTGACGGCAGTGACATTGTTCCACTCGGTGATAGCACTTCCGTCAGTTTTTGCCATGTAGTCAACTCCGTTTCCAAAGTAGAAGAAGCCTCTGAGAAGAACTCCACGCATGAAAGCTGTAGTGTCCCAGGTCTTTGTATTGTCAATTTCAGTAGCGACACCTCCTGAGTTCACGCTGTAAAGTCTGCCGTCAAACATCACGAGCATGACATTCACATTTGTAATAGGGTCTTTGTAGATTCCAAAACCATTGAAATTCGTGGCTCCACCGACTTGGGTAAAAAGCCTTCTACCTCTTCGGGGAAGACGAACGGAAGAACGACCAGTAAGCTCAATGTTTACGCCATCGTAGAACTCGTTGTCACGAATTTCGTTATCTTCAGCGAATGAGTTTTGTCCTCTTTGCCAGCCATCATATTTCCAGGCTCTCAATTTGGGAGAACCTCCGATTCGTCCTGCGTAATATGAAGCTCCATTTCCTAATGCCATGCTCCAATTTTACAATTTTTGGGAAAGAATAAGTTAAACAGGATAATTTCTCTGGTATCTGACATAGCCCATGAGGGGCGTAACCCTCTTAGGAAGGTCTCTCATCTTGTTTGAGGCGTTCATCATCACGACCTTCTCTTTAGCGGCTTGGTAGTCAATAAGGGCGTTCCTGGCATCAAACCTCTGCCTCTTCCCATCGTGGATTACAGCTTTTGCGGCGAGAGTAATAGCGTCAAGAGCATCTTCTGGAATGGAGATGTTTAGAGTTTCGGTAGAGTTTGCGGGGGTAATGAAGGTAGCGTAGTAAATGACCTCAACTGATTCAGTTCCATCAATCGTGTCAAAAAATCCGAGGGTCTTGGCATCTTCAGAAAGCCAGACAGCACTACTGGCAACCTGACTTTTTTGGTCAGCTGAGAGTGGGGTGAACTTTTTTCCACCTACCCACACAGAGTCAAGACCCCAAAGCTGATTGTAGTCAGAAATGAGAGTCTCAAGGTTGTATTCTTGGACACCAGATGTGGTGGTAAGAGTGTAAGTTTTTTTAGCCCAATTGAATTTAGCTTCAGTTAGAAGTTGTCTGACACCATCAACTGCCGCCGAGATTCTTTTTGCTGTCGTGTCAGTAGAACCTTCGTTCAGTTTGTAGGAAATTTTCTGGAGAACTGGCTCAATAGTAGTTATCATACTAGAGCAATTGTATAATTTTTAGTCCAAACAAACTACTCGACTACATCCTCGCCGTTCTGTTTGTGCTTACCCATCATGTGAAGTCGAAGACCAGCTTCGTTTTTAGCCTTGAAAGCACACATCGGACAGGAGGTAAGAAGTTGATTCACCGAAACCTCTTCAGCCTTCTTCTCCATCATTCCAGTTTCGTTGGGGGTGACATCATCTTGGCTTCTGAAATCAATACCAAAGTCCTTGTGAGACTTCAAGCCTTTGATTATTTTTGGGTCAAAAGTTTCGTAGCGATATTCCTCAAAAACACACTTGATACCAGGGACAATCATCCTGTTGCCAAAAGCATCAATCTGGATTCTCTGTGGCATGAGAACAATTTTGTGTTTGCGGAAGTGAGAAATGAATATCATATTTTTTATTGCTCGACTGAGTATTCAACTAATTTAGCCATCTCTTCTGGAGCCATGTCATTGAGGAATTTCTTGAAAGCAAAAATTGCTTTTCCAGGGTTGTTTAGATAAACTTCCTGCTCACTTGAACTTAATTCGGAAACGAACATTTTGTAGACTTCAGCGAGAGGTCCTTGGAGAACAATCTCAGAAGGAACAACTTCCTCCACGAGAGCTTCTTCTACTTGGACTTCGGGAACAATGACTTCTTCTTCTACTGGTTTGGTAACTTTTTTCTTTGACATTTTGATTGTGTGATTAGTAATCAATCTAGTTACATACTACATTTCCTAAATAACTTTGTCAAATCACGAAAAAGCCCCTCACTGCTAAGGGGCTCAATCGGTGACTCGTTCTTACGAACTAGGCGGCGTAGGATGTGACTCCTTTGATGTAGCCATGTCTGTTCTCAAGCATGAATTGGAATCCAGCTTCAGTAAGATATTCTTCTTTCAAAAGGTCATCTCCAGCGGTTTGTCTGTTCTTCAAAAGCTGAGTGTCTCGGTTCTTGGAGTTTCCACCAAGGTAGCGATATTGGATGAGAGACATATCAACTGCGAACAGGTAGCCATTCCAGGTCGTGTTTTCGCCCAAGATTCTTTCAAGGGTGAAGTCAAGACTGCCGTGGACGGAGAGGTAGTTGGTGATAGCGATTCCGTAGGTTTTATCCTTGGGGAACATATTCAACTTGCCTTTAGCCCAACTGTTGATGGCTGAACCTAGAAGAGGAGAAGCGAAGCCCATCTTTTTGTCTCCACCAGCTTGGAAGATGTCGGAGATAAAGTCTTCAAACTCTGCTTCTGTCAATTGGGATTCAGTCGTCACATTTGTGGAAATGTGGGAGCGAAGACCACCAGTAGCACGAATTGGTTGAGCTCCAGAAGTGTCTTCTTTGGCTTGACCAAACAAGGCAGACCTTTCCATATCCTTCATGTGGATTTGGAGGTTTTCTCTTCGGAGACCAGCGAGGTCGGATTTCTCAGCTAACAGTTCGGTAGCATCATCAGTTTCGGTGACAGCAAATGGCTCACGGAAAATCTGAGTATAGTTGACCACTTTCGCAGAATTACTGGAAAGAACTGCTCTGATAGAAGCACCTTCAGCGTTGGCGTTACCAATGATACATAGGACATCATTGTCGGTAACAGTCGTAGCGGAAGTAGCACCCCATCCTCTGGAAACTGTGAGGTCGTTGGTAGAGATTGAGCTAACTCTCATCTGCTCATTGGTGCTGACATCAAGAACGACATCACCAGCTCGGAATTTTGTTCCGTCATCAACAGCAATTGTGGTTGCTCCTGAAGTGTAGTTGGTTGCGTAATTGACCGCATCATAGCGGGAAGGAGACTGTTTCTCAAAGTGACGATACTCTGGGTCTACAGTTTTTACTTTTTTTAATTTTCTCGCAAAAAACGCTAAGGTAGCATAATCTGGGTCAATCATCCAGATTTTGTCACTTACATCAGGCTGTCTTTGGTCCTGATTTATGTTTTCTGTTCCACGAGTTGTTTGAACTAGTGCCATAGGATTTATATTTTCCTAATTAGTAATAGCTCTATTGGATAATTGTGTGAAACAAAATGTCAACAGGGGGTCTAGCCTCAGTTTAGAAGGAGAAATTACCAGGACCAGGTTCTTGACTCTTCTTTAGTTGAGCCATAGCATCAATATCGTCTTCTACTGGATTGGTTTTTCTTGGGGTTTCACGACCATTCATCGGAGGATTGCTCTTCAATTTTTCGGTCGGGTCCTGAACTTGTGTGGTAGTGCTATTTCTGTCAGCTAAAATGTCGGTAATAATTTCCTTCAAATCTTCGTAGGTCAATGGAACTGGTTTGGTCTTATTGGCTTTGGCTTCTCTTTCTCTTTGAAGGGTCTCACCATCAATAGCCCTTGAAACCATTTTTTCTAATTTGGTATTACCTTTGAGAACTGGAAAATCTGTGTAGAGTTTTGTGGTAGTGGCAACAGCTTCTTTCTCTGCTTGAGCCTCGGAACTAGCCATGTTCATCTCAGAAACCAAAGCGTGCTTCAACATGCCAAATTGAGCGGCGGCTAGAGGACCATCAACCAGCGCACTTTGAATACCCAAGATTAGAGTTTGGGTGACATCTCTCATATACTCATCCATCTGGAAAGTCTTTCCACCATTTCCATCGTCAACATAGTAACTCTCAGCTATAGGGAGTTTTGTTTGAATGACAGGAACTGACTTCAAAGCCTCAAGTCTTTTCTTAGCGACATCATCACTCGGGACTTCATTCTTCTCAGTTTTACTGATTGAGTCTTCTAGTTGTTTTGTGTAGGCGGTAAATTCTTCAATAGAGTTAAATTCTTTTTCTCCGTATTTGATTTTCTGGGAAGGAGGAGTTTCTGGGACAGGGGGTGTTTCTCCATCTGGAGGGGTAGCGCCAGCATCAGGGGTTTCGTCAGGATTTGCTGGGGTAGCAGGAGGAGTGTCGTCTGAGGGGGGAGTGGCTGGGTCTGCTGGAGGATTATCACCAGGAGGAGTAGTTTCCTCTTTAGAGACTGTTTTAATATCTTCGGTCAATGGAGAGAGAATGTCTCTTTCTTCTTCTGTGTCTCCAATGTTTTTGAGAAATGATGGTCCGTCTAATGACATAAATAAATACTACTTACTGATTGGCAAATTGTCAACACTAGGTCAGTCCTCAAGATTCAAAAGTCGCTCTTTATTCTTAGCCACATTTGCTACCCAGCGAACCCACTTACCTTCGTGTTTGAAAAATATCTTACCATTCTTCAGGTCGTAGAGATGTGGAGGGTGAAGTTTGACACCATGACTGAAATCTCCTCGGTGGACCACACACTCTGCCAACCTCTGGCTCATGTTGGTAATTTCAAACCTACACTTCTCGGCTTCTTTGTCGGTCAATTTGAAAATTTGTTGCTCGTCAGAATACTCAATTCCATTACCTCTTTTTGCGGCATCCCACATCGCCTTAGTCTCCACTGACGGCTCTTCAGATTTTCTATTATGCCTTGGGTCAATTAGTGGTCTCATTGTTTTGTGCTTGTTCCTCTTCTAATTTTTGTTTCTCTACTGCCATGATTGCGTTCATAATCATGGAACGGAAATCCTCAATTGTTTCAATCCTACCATTTTGGAGACCAGCGTGATAATCAGCTGAAATCCAATGATTCGCATACCTGATACCTCCAGAAACGCCTCCAGTTGTGACCTTGGTATCTTTTGCCAGCTCAGGATGACGGAGGTTTAGGTAGGCATCTTCCTCAACCTGCTTGAAAAACTCAACAATTATTCGGTATTCGGGAGTCTTGCTGAATCTATAGAACCCAATGTTTCTTTTATCAGCTGTGTCTTTTCTTCGTTGAATTTCCTCATCTTTTCCTTTTCCCAGGGACTGTTTTCGTAGTAGTCGGTCCATTCCTCGGAGCTTTTGCCCTTCATCCCAAAGTCTTCTGGTGAACTCGCTAATACTTTTTCTGAGGAACAATCGTCTATGTTCAACCTCCACGATGGTATGTTCTGCTGGAATAGGGTTCTGTTGAGAGTTCTCTTTCCTGTTCCCTGACACGCCTGACATACCCTCACTGTCAGTTTTCCTTTTCCTCCAGATTCTACTAATAAGTTTTCCCAGCCACATTTTGAACATTTGAATTGGTATTTAATAAGATTGTCGCACTTCTCACAGAGGTATTCAAGTCTGGTAGAGTGGTTCTTCTGAACCCAAACTGGCAACAAATCAGTATTGTGAATATGACATTTCCTCATTAGTCCAGTTTACACTATTGGATTACTTCGGGGGGAGGAAGTTGTCCGCCAGCGGCTAGAATCTGTGCCAATGGGTCTGGTTGAGTAGCCATTTGTCCATCACCCTGGAGGACTGGTGCTGTAGGAACTACAGGAGGAAGTTGTGGCGGTAATTGGGGTGGAGATTCTGGGGGGGTCTCGGTCTTTGGTGCGTTTTTACCTTCCATTCTTGCTTTTCTGATGGCTCTGACCCAATAGATGGCATCGTGGAATCCATTGGCGGTGAGGTATTTGACCAAGAAGGAATCATAAACATCTTCGGGGATGTTGGCGAATGGACCTTTTTGAGTAGCAAATCTGTCGGCAACTGCGTTTAGCCTCATCACATCAGCCTGTTGGTCCACAATCATGGCAGAATCTGGGGTGACTTTAATGTCCATCATGCCTTTGATTTGTTTCAGTTTTCCAGCTTCAATCTTTTCGTTGGTGAACTCTTCAGCTCCTGCGGTTCCAGCGATTCTGACCAATCTATCCTTGTTGATGAACTGCTTGGACATTTCTAGGATGAAATAACCAAGAGCCTTGAGGGTTAGTTTCTCAAACAAGCGAGCTTTGACTACGAACCTAGCGTTGGCGGCTTCCTGAACGAGTCTGAGACCTCCATAAGAACGACCAGCGAGGGAGTCTCCTTCCATTCCTTGAGCATAATCACCGACTCCAGTGACTCTCTGGATGATTCCCATGAGGGCATCTGACTCTTTGTAGGCTGAAGCAGTCACATCCTGTCCTGCGAACATCCTGACAGCTCTGTCTACATCTTTTACTGCCGTCATTGAGTTCGGGATTGGAACAAATTCATCACCATTAGCCATCATGTTGGGGTTGTAGACCCAAATTGAAAGCATCGCCTGAATCAAATTATCAAATCTCATGTTGTGGATGTCGGTCACACCATCTTCTAGCTTGCGGATAGCATCAATTTCACCTCGTGAGAAGTAGGAGTGAGGGATAACCACATCGTGACCAAAGATAAAAGGGTCAACCATGACATCATAGGGATTCCTCATGCCGTCTTCACCAGTAAGCTGGTGAGTTTCGTTCACAAAAACATGAACCTTGTCACCTTCCCAAACTTTGTCCACCATAATCATGGATTTCTTTGGGTCATCAGTGCCAGAAATTGAGTTCTTATTGTCGGGATTGGCAAACAGTTCGTTGTATTTACGCAAGAAATCTTGGGGAACCTCAGTCGTGTATCCGAGTTTTCCCTCATCGTTCATTTTCTGAAGCTCGTCCATTGTCTGTTTGTCGTAGTCAAAGATGGTAGCCTCGTCAACCAAATCAGCGAATGTCGTCATTTCACGCTCAATTTTGTATCTCATTTTGCCAGTCTCGGAGAACCCAGGGTCTGGTAGGAAATGGAAGAAAGGCTTGTGTTCAATGTCAAAGTCATCCAAGAAAGGCATGTCAACAATCTTTTTGCTCCAAGTGACTTCTGATTTGCTCCCCTTTTGTTTCAAAGTCTCAGCCATGTCCAGAACTTTTTGAATTTCTTCGGAATCTTTGAAACCAGCCACATCAAGGTTAGCTAAATACTGGACAATCTTTCTTGATTGTCTCCTCCACTTGGCTCTAAAAACCACATTACCAGTGATGAGTTCTTCTTTTACGCCTCTCTGAAGTTTGAGATACATAGGCTCACCAATTAGTTCCAGTTTTGGATTTGCGTATTGGGTCTGAACGACCAGCTTGGCTGTCTGTTCAAAAGGAACATCGTCAGGTTCTACTGCGACAGTGTTGAAGTCTGGGTCTTTACCGATGATGCGAGGCATGACAGTCTCCACAGTTTCGTAGGAAACAGGTATGACAGTTTTGGAGACAAAAGGATAGGAAGATTCGGACTGGTTGCCAACATCAAGCCTACCTAAATAGTGCTTGTAGTTATCAATTGACCTATCCCAATGTGGAGTGCTGAAATCAATTGAGAGCTTGAGTCGTTGTTTGTATGTTTCTTTGACTGTCATATACTATTTGAAGACCAAATATGGTAATTTGAAAGCCTCTTTCGTCCTCTTACGCTTATTGTATAATTTTTTTCCGCCTGTTTCGTAATTGTCCAATAACCAAATCGCAATTGCCAGGTTCTTGAATCGGTAGCCATCACCAAAAGAGAGGTTCAATTGGTCTCCGTCACAGGAAATAATCTCTCCCATTTCACGCACGAGTGGTTCGTCAGGAATTTTCACCTCAAGGTTGTTGATTTTTTGTCTGGTGTGGTCCACCGCAATTGGAAGGTTGCCAGAGTCTATCCTGAAAACACTGTCGTATTTGATACCACCCTTACCATCAGGCTGATTACACATTAGGTTTGGGTAGAACCGATTCTCCATTTCATTCGCCACCGCCTCACCTTCTCCTGTTCGGTCAACGATTATCGTGGCGTAGTTGAAGAATTTTCCAGCTCTCTCAAGAAGATTACAGAACATCAGAGCCGTCAAGTCTCCCTCAATTTTAGCCACAATTTCATCCTCATCCTTACAAATTATGTAGGCTAGAGACTTTTCTCCTCGGGTTGCCACCATGAAAAACTCTTCTCGGCTATCAATAAAGTCTTCCTCCTCCTTGACTGGTCTAAAAACTGTCACCAGACTATTGACAGCAAACCTGTGGACTCTTGGGCTGTGGTTCAGAAGCAAAACTCTGTGAGAAGCTCTGACTAATTTGTTCTGCTCAATGATTGTTGTCGTCGGAAAGTAGCCACGAGTGTCTCGGAGTTTGTTATCAAAGTCTCGGAGAACATCAATAGCAAACCAAGAAGCCATGAGAATATCTCCAGCGTGCTGGTCTGGGGTGTAGGTTGCCATTTCGTAGAGAAGTTGCTGAACCTTTTTGAGACTATCTTTGTCGGCTCTCTTGGTAGGAATGACGATTTTGTTTTGTTCCATGAGCATGGAAATCTGAGCGATACCAGTGCTCTCATTGAATTTTTTGAAACCAGAGGTGTGGAATCCTTCAATTGGAATGTTCTCTTCAGCCATTTCCTGTCTCAACATATCCTGAAAGGACACATTTTCCACACGAATCTTGACTGGCTTATAGTTGTAGTAAGCATCCAAAACTCTCTGCTTGGTTTCCTCGGGAGACCAGCGACCAAAATCCAACCAAAGTAAGTATCTGTTACGCCTATCATCCATTCCCCAGACCGCAATAGCCGAGTTGTCAGCAGTGCTCTTTTTGGAGATAGCCAAGTCAACACCAATTGCCACCACCAAGTGACCATAATCCTTGAAGAAGGGATTTGAATTGTCCCACGAACGGACCAAGGTTTTCATACTTCCATTGGCTGAGGCGGAGTTCAGCATTTTTTCCTTGAACAATCTCTCTTCTTCACTCCCTGGCTCATTCAGATACTGTCTCATAAAAGCACCCTCGGTCATGTTTTTCTTTTTCTCCATCAGCTTCGTGAAATCCCACTTAGCTGTCCAAAGAGTTCCGTTCATCAGGTTTTTGTAGAGCTCATACCGCTTCATTATGTCCTCATCAAACACATCCTGAGCCCGAAGTGCCAGTGGGAACTCAGTCAGTTTGTATGGAAGATATTTCATCTGCTCCTTGCCTGGTTCAGTCCTCATGTATTTTTCGTTGTAGATGAGAGCTTTCAGTTTTAGGCGAACATCAAAATTTGATTCCTTCCATAGATAGTCATAAATATCATCCTTATACCAGACTGTTCCAGCCACGATTAGCTGACCATCATCCTCCAAAATTGGGAGCAAAACATTTTCAAACCATTCTTTGGTTTTGGCACGAGCTTGTTTTGTGCGAGCGGTGTCAAGGTCAATAATATCGTCACAGATAATGATGTCAGCACGACGAGAAATTAGTTTTCCTCCGACACCAATAGCCACAAGGGTAGGGTCTTTTTCATTTGATTCTCTTTCCACAATCATCGCACGCTCACCCCACCTCTTTGGAGTAAAAGGAACTAGCCTCCCAAATTTTTTATGGAGGTCACGATTGTTTTCCAACTGATTCATAATCGCACGATTAAATGACACAGCTATTTCCTCGTTGGCTGACACAATAATGATGCGGATATTGGGATTTTTGTAGATTCGGTAGAGAGGATAGTCCATTGTGTAGCACTGTGACTTGGCATGGAAACGAGGGGCTAGGTTCAAGATGTTTTTGTTTATCTTTTTCTGGGTATTCAGGCACATCTTACCTTCTTTGTTTTGGGTGACTTTGTTGTCCAAAATGTCATAGAAAAGTCTGTGATGCCAGTTGAGAGGCATTTTTTTTGGGAGATACTTTTCCACAAATTCAGAAAGACTGGGAAAACTTTTTGGACGACCTGGCTTTCTTTTGGGTTCAATCATAGCTGAAATCAGTATAACAGGAACTTACCAATTGACAAATAATAAATACCAATCTACCATGAAAGTATGAGTGAAAAAGTAAAAATCCTAGTTGTCATTCCAGCCTTAGAGGGTCCGAAAGCCGAAAACTCCGCCTGTCTCGCAACCTATTGGGGTGAGCATAAATATCCATCAGTTATCCACTATGTCAGTGATACCTATATTCACATGGCTAGAAATCGTGCGATGGTTATGGCGGCTGATTTGAAAGCCACGCACTTGATGTTCATTGACTCTGACATGACTTTCCCGAAGTGGGGAGTGGACAGGTTGGTTGAGCAAAACAAATTGATTATCGGAGGACTATACTTTGGCAGAAGGACACCACTACCAGTCGTTCTGAAGGTGAATGATGAAACAAAGAAATTAGAAATTTACAAAGATGTCCCCCAATACGATGAACCATACGAAACTGATGCTGTCGGAACAGGATTTATGCTTATCAAGACCGAGGCATTTTCTCACATCCAACCTCCTTTCTTCTCTTACTCTAACCCAAAGGAATTTGAGTTGGTCCCGAATCCATTCCCTGGGAACGAGGTTGGCGAGGATGTCTACTTTTGTCTCAAAGCTCGTAAGGCAGGTCTCAAAGTTTGGGTAGACCCGACCATTCCACTAGGGCATGTCGGCAAAAGAATTTACACTCGCACTGATTATGAGGCGTATCACAAGAATGGTCACGCCGATTTATATACTGAAAAACTTTATTGAGATATGAATTTTTCTGTTGATTGGTGGAGCCAACATATCCCGAATTGGAAGAAATATGTTTTGCCTCCGCTTTCAGACAGAAAAGAAATTGAAGTCCTAGAGATTGGAGCTTTTGAAGGTCGCTCCACAGTCTGGATTTGTGAGAATCTAATTCAAAACCGAGGCTCATACCTCACTGTCATTGACACCTTCCAGGGAAGTCCCGAGCATGAAGAGATGGGTGTGTCAACTAAAAATCTAAAAAGTAAGTTTGAGGAGAACACCAAAAAGTATAAGGAAAAGATTTCTCTGTTTGTCGGCAAGTCCCAAGATATTTTGAAAGAGTCTGGTTTTGACCAGCCTTGGTATGACCTCATCTACATTGATGGCTCTCATATGGCTCAGGATGTCATGGAGGATGCGGTGCTGAGCTGGAGAGCCTTGAAACACGGAGGAATAATGGTCTTTGACGATTATCGATGGGAGGGTGGACATTCAGAAGATGAGAGACCAAAAAAAGGGATTGATGCCTTCTATAAAATTTACGCAAAACACATAAAAATTCTGAACCTAGAGTATCAAGCGATTATTCAGCGGATTTAGAATAGCCTTCGTCCTCAGATTTCTTCATCATTGACTCGCCAAATCCCATGCCTTTATCTTTCATCATTGGTCCGAAGTCGTCT
>Ga0210043_1000547_pt1 | contig 39444 bp, 60 predicted proteins | sample CryGeymet201501t_FD_183990 | JGI IMG/M metagenome (GOLD analysis project Ga0210043, IMG submission 183990) | Groundwater microbial communities from Crystal Geyser aquifers in Utah, USA - Crystal Geyser metaG 2015-01t (SPAdes) (version 2) | ecosystem: Environmental > Aquatic > Deep subsurface >... | reverse complement strand
ACTCCAATTTCCATCCATTTTCAATAAGATTTCGCTTAAGATCTTCGATAGCTTCATTCTTGAGATCCTCATAATATCCCATTTCTTGACGGAAAAACTTTTCTTTTGAAGCATCAGTATCTTCAATATTGAATCCATGACCCTTGCCTGGAAGGATAGAGACGCCGCCAATGCTCGCCGTCCCTTCCATGCCCGACCAGCGAGCGGTGACAACGACGCAGCACCAGGCCCACAGCGAGTTTTGCGAAGCTTCGATGATTTGATCTTCGAGTTCCTGATCTTTATCGGCGTCTCCCGAATCAAACGAACCACGAATAGAAGAAAAATCTTCTTCGAGAGACAGAATGAACTCAATCTCTTCGAGAAAAAGAACCTTGCTGACAGTGAGGGCTTTCATGACTTTACTATAGCGCCTTTATGGATGCTGTCAACCTATAGTTGAACGATTGCAAAATGAATAATCTGGACGGGTCCTTCAACTTTAGTCACTTCAAATGGGAATATTCCATTCAAGGCTTGCTGCGAATAGCGACTTGGTAATCATTTTTTCATTCATTGTTATTTCCTTTTACACTTTGCAGGCATTTCTTACTGTCGCTATAGCGATTGGAAAGAAGGTTGTCAACGGGCAAAGAGAAAAAAAGCTCTGGTATTAAATGGTGGCGCTAATGCTCGCGCTCGACGGTGGCAGTGAGCCGATAACGAGCAACAGCCCAACCTGACGATTCATCTTCCGAATCATCCTCACCAGCATAATTCGAAACAATAGAAACATAAATTCCTGGATTGTCAAGAATGTAATCTTCGAGACCTCCGCCGATATATTCAGAATCATGCATAATAGGTCCGAGATACCTTCCATTCTTTCCGCCACTTTGGCTAGAAAATCCGGTCAATAGTTCCCATTCATCAGAATCCAATTCACCTTCCCACAATTCAGGAGCATAAATTGAATCTGGACCTTCGGAAATAGAACCATCATTATTGATGGTTACAACGTGGTCAAATTGCATCATATCATTTAGGGATTTTTGATTGGTATTCATGATATTCTCGCTGGTTTTTTATTGTTACTTGGCTTTATGTTTATGACCTCAGAGGGACTTGAACCCTCATTTTCTGATTGAAAGTCAGATATCCTAACCTTTGGATGATGAGGCCGGTACCAATATTTATTGGTTCATAAATTCAAAAATGTATTGTTGCCCTTGTCGTCGCGTGGTCTTGGCACTTTGCCTTTTGGCCCATTGGCGATAACCCGTCCCGGCCTCCACGACTCCGCTAAGGCCCGACACATGACTCCTCATAGCCTGTTCAATGAAATCTTCCTTGTACCCGCTGGCAATCAATCGTTGTTTCAAACTTTGACTTCGCTTGCTTCGAGACATAAAAATCCTTTTTATACTTTGTGCCACTTTTGATTGTGAGGGAGACCATCATTCAGGCGCGCATAGCGCACAGCCTGGAATCCTTCGTCGCTTTCATTAAACTTTTCGAGAGCATGTTCAGCATTGTAAGCCCAGCAATCCCATTTGTAGGTTGGCGAGCCAGGATCATTTGGTCCCGAAACATACTCAATCGAGAACTTATAGAGCGTCCCGTGAAGGCCAGGCTTTTTGAGTGGAAAGAATCGAGCCATGAAAGAAGTATAAATCCGTCGAGAGTGATGTCAAGCCAAAAAATGGAACGAACTTATACGAAAAAATTCAATCTAAAAAATGGAACGAAAAAATGGGCGGTTGCCCGCCCATTCATTCATTGCGATTTATTATCACCGCTTGCGCATTAGCAGCGCGGTCGCATGCTTCTCCCACTTGCTGGGAATATTCTTGCGATAGTTGCAAAGCAGAACAATCAACCGAAGCGAAAGCTCACGCCACTTCTCCGCATTTTCCATCACAAAGCCAAGAATTTCATCCTGCACTTCTGGATCGGTAATTCCGTTGTCTGCCATGATTTCGGTGTCTCGGCAGACCTGGACAACCCGGAGCATTCGGCGACGCTTGCTGTGGAGCCCGAGGCTCATGTATCCCGAGCGCGACAGAAGCGCCTTAAGGTGCTCAGCGATCTTGTTTCCGCGCTCGATTTCGCGCTCGAAATCAATATTGGTCATGAAAAGGATCCGGCCCTGGAAATCGAAGCTATTTGGGATATCCTCAGCAATCAAGGTGTTGGACTCCTTGAGCCAGCAAATCTTGCGCTCCTTGCCAGGAGGACGAACTTCCAAAGCCGCCTTAAGCAAGTTGAGCTTTGTTTCGTCAGCGAACACTCCGTCGCAATCGTCAAATACGAGCACTCCGCCATCCATCGCGCGGAAAAGCGCCTTGTAAAGATTCACGGCGGAAATATCGCCCTTGATCATTTCATAATGGCCCTCGGCCTGCTCTTCGTACTTCTCAACACAATGCGACTTACCACACCCAGGAGGACCAGAGACCAGGCAACCCTGGCGCGATCCGCACACTACCTGTTCAATACATTCGTCAAAAGTAGTGAAACGATCGCCAATATCATTGATAATCTGATCGTCCGAAAGATCGTCGTCGGGATCCCTATAGGTCTCGGAAGTTGATCCGTCACCACTGGGCTTGTGATGGCCGGTCGGAATATCTCCGCTAACGACACCATCTTGCAAGGCGCGCATAAGATGCGCAACACGCGGTGAAATGCTCTTCTCTGGATCATTATAGATCTGCGAAATGGTAGGCTGCGAAACGTGGAGCCCCAAGGATCGGGCCTTATCCACTGCCGCCTTTTGCCATCCGCGGTGAGGAGCGCCAAGCGCGCTGCAAATCGATTGGAATTCGTCGTGATTCATGTTGGTTTCCGTTTTCCTTTTAGGCTTCTCGCCAGCCCCCACACTATAATCCTTTCAAGCGGCATCGCAACCCCATTCACTAAAGATTTTTATCATCCATTTTTTGGATGATAATTTCATTATTTGGCTCGATTCATGCATGGCAAAGACTTATTGATTAACAAGATCTCTCTGAAATAAAAATGGCGCATAATGCGCCATTGGTGGTCGAAGGGGTAGGACTCGAACCTACAGACGTATGGGAATAACTTGTGTCCGCTGGCCGGGCGGAGTTGCTCCCCGGTCTTTTTGCCATTTCCCCTCGATAATAATGGATGGCCGGGAATATTCCCGGCCATCCATTCATTGGCCGATTACTCGGCAGCGACCTCGACCTCCGCGCTCTCGGCGCTCTCCTCGACCACGGGGTTGGCGGGGCGACCGCGCCGCGGGGTGATACCGGCTTCCTTAAGGGCCGAGCTGAGCGTGGCCATGGCCCAGAGAACAACCTTGCCACCGCGCTTCCGCTTCATTTCTGGCATTTCCCGAATCTGGCCGAGGGTCTTGCCATCCTGGTACTGCCCGACCAGGAAAGAAAGCTGATCATGGTCGAGACCCTTACGGCCACGGGGCCGCATTTCGGTCGCCGTGTCGCTTTTGGGGGAGTCACCGCGAAGGTGGTAGTAGAGCGCCGAAGGGGTCACGTTGCACCACTGTTGCTTGCTGATCTTCTCAGCGCTCCAGCCGTCTTCGTAGAGCTTGCGGGCGCGAGCGAGAGCCTTGTCGCTGATAGCGCGGGGGCGACCGGGCGGGCGCTTGGGGGTCTCGGGCTCGGCCTTGACGGTGACGGTGGGAACGGGGGGAGCAACAACGGTGACGGTGGTATCGGTTTGAGTGTCCATTTTCTTTTCGTTTCTTTTCGTTCTGGTTGGTTGGGTTTCTTGGGGGCGTCTCCCCCGACACAAACAGTATGGTGCCGCCAGTCGAATCGGCAACCCTTGGACGATAACTTTTTCGATGAAAGATGATAAGCGTTTGATTTCATTCTCTTTTCCAAGGGTCGATTTGTTTTGAACAGAAATGGCACGGCGCATAATCCGCATTATTGGCCATTGGGAGGTAATAATGAATCATGGCCCTTGGCATGAATCTTGTATGAGCATATTTTGTTTATTAATAATTTAAAGTTATTTATTAATAACTTATTTTGTTAATAAATAACATTTGACAACTTGAGGTTGGATCTGCTATCATGGTTTCCATGAAAAGCAAATTTTTATTGATTGCCTTGTCTCTTGGATTCTTGCTCGGCTGCACCGTGCCATCCGATCGTGCTCGCTCAGTCCTTAGTGATGCTGGGTTTACCGAGATCAACCTGGGAGGCTACTCCTGGCTCGCGTGCGGGCAGGACGACACCTTCTCACGAGAGTTTTCAGCCGTCAATCCAAGTGGTAAGCGAGTTCATGGCACGCTTTGTTGCGGCTTCTCCGTTGGTAAAGGATGTACAATTCGTCATTAGAACCCTTGCATCCACCGCGAGCCGATCTATACTTCTCCCATGGTCCAGAACACCCAAACTGTGGTTGTAGCTATTATTAGCTCCTAGGACAAATAAAATGAAAATCAAGGAAATTCAAAATTTACATTCTGGCGATGAAGTTTTTTGGAAGGATCCAGATAAAGGAAAGGGTAGTCGTCATTACATAATTCAAAGTATTGAGATTATTGGAAAAGATGTAGCAGTAATAACAGATATTGATGGCACTGTCTTGGAATGCCTAATCGAAGAATTGAGCTAAAAATGGCTAGCGAACACGAAATTTATTATCGAGAAGTGGCTTGTGGCTCAGCCTGGTGCGACGAGGACGCCGATCGGTGTGGTTGCAAGGGTTCTGGCTGGTGGCTTTCGGAGCTTGATACCTGGCATAAATGCCCGCTTCATGCTCCTAACGCGGAACATCCAGAATATATGCAATATGATCAAATGCTTATAGACGCACAATATGAAGCCGATTGCTTCGATCCGCGTGTTCCTTCTGTTCCCGAAGTTATTGACGAAAACGACATTCCTTTTTAAAGGAAAGGCGCGCTTGCGCCGCTTAGGCGGCTGTTATTGATTAATAATCAAACTCCATGCATAAACCGTGCCAAACATAATTATGGTTTGCCTTATGGTCATTATTAATAAATAACAATGAGAATGAAAAAAAAGGCGCACAATGCGCCTTTTTATTAGTATCCACGAACAGGGTCACCAGACTTAATGTCATAGGCAATTCGGAGATAACTATCATTCGGAGCGTTGCAGCCATGCGATGCTCGGGTTGCGATAGATTTGCGAATTTGACCCAAGGTGACATTAGGAGCTATCGGATTCTCCTTTTCCTGCTTCTTGACATTTTTCAAACAATTCCGATAAACCTGTTCACCCTGGCCAAGCGGGAACGGGGAAGCTTTGACAGCCCACACAACCGCAATTAGTTCTTCTCGATTTAGCAGGTTTACTTGCTTTGCGCAACTTTCTGCCATAACCGCTGAAAGCGACCCAGCATGAGACTTCTCAAGAGAAATGGTATCATCAGGATTGATAATAATTTTGGTTGCCATGATGGTTTCCTTAGCTCAGTCGATAGGCGACGGTCGGCTTGAACCCCAATTCTTCTTCAAGATCTGTACCAAGCTCGTCGACCTTGCATTCCTTATTGTCGCAAGCAAAGTGTTCTTCCGGGCTTTCCTCGAAAAGCCCGATCCACTTACTGAGGCTGCTAACCTTGGTTGTTCCTGGGCCTGCCATTTGGCCGAGGCTCCATTGGATCAGGGTTTCGACGCCAACAAGACAGGCTAGCGTATCACATTCATAATCGGCCAAATGTTCATAGTATTCGCGGGCAGCCTCACCAGCATCTTCGGAGTCCATGAAAAGGATCCATTCTTGATTTCCGTCTGTGATCTTTGCCTGACTTTCATCATCGACGGAAACGTCAGGATTATCGATGCGTTCGCCGTCAATGATAATGTAATCATTATCTTCGGTGAGCATGATTTCAGTCGCGCCAGCGAGCCACGGAGGGGGCATGTCGTCGGTTTTGTGAGTCATGGGTAGAGTGTAGCGACCTTTCTTCGCTGGTCAATAGGAGATTTCATTTTTCTTTTGGCACAAAGTTTGCAAGAGTTTTTTTAATATCTTTCTTGCTTGCCTTCTTGCATGGGCAACGGTTATTTATTAATAATGAAACATGGTGCGCATAAAGCGCACAATTTAATTTTGATCAAAACGCTTGCGCTGGCTCTGATCGGGATTATTGTGTGTTTGTGTCAAGCACTCACTTTACAATCACAATCAAGGTCGCATACGACAAAGCTACTATTCCTGACAACATGATTAATCACTTGCGCGATAATGTGCAGCGGTGTGTTGAATGCGCGGAGCTTCTTAATGATAGGAATCTGGAAGCTGTCGTTGATACCTGCGTTGCAGACGGCTTTGCAAAAGCTTCAAAAAGATTCTTGACAAGTGAGGATCCCTCATGTATATTGAGGGGGAAGAAACAGCGAGGCGCTGTCTCTGAATATTGAATGAGCACATTTATGCCGATGGGAATGGTCCCATCGGCATTTTTAATTCTTTCAAAAGTTATTAATAAATAAATAAAAATAATAAATAAAGGGCGCACAAGGCGCCCTTTATTTATCCGGCCTTGATTCCCCAGTCCGTTCCGACCTGGAATGCGAGATCCCACACAAAGTGATCGGGATCGTCGAGTGGTCCGCCTTCTTTATTGCAATTGAAATATTCACAACACATTTCGGCGAGTTTGGTGCAGTCAACTTCTCCGGTCATGGAGTCGACGCAATCATTGATATTCTTTTCCATCCAGGAACGTGCGGCTTTTTCGGTCATGGGTAGAGTATGGTTCCTAACCAGCCAATGGCAAGCGCCGAGCCGACAATAAAATAAATTTCTTTATCCCTTGCCAGCGCTTGGATCATGGCTATCTTCTCTCCCATGAACGATCACAACCAGCGAGCCATCGAAGCCGTTAATGCCGCGCTTGCTGCAAATATCGAGGATTTTACCGAAAAAAAGGATCGTGAGTTTTTCGCTCGCCATTGCCCAGATATAAAAATTTTTCATGTTTCTTGCTTTTCTCGGGAAACTTGTGGCATGAAATTTGCAAGCGGCAAAAAGCGATTTTGGACCATTCGTGTCTCGGTCACTAGCTGGCCTAGTCGGGGAGTCAAGGCTAGGCTTTGGGAGGCTTGCGTGATGATTGTTCGCGCGGCGCTTGCTGAGCATTTTGACGAGTACGGAGAAGCCTATGCGATCGAAGCTGGCGCTCCAAATTAATCCTTGCTTTCTCCGCGACAAGCATTATACTTCTTCTATGTTCGTGATTACCAAAGACCATATCGGCAACGTTTCCGCTGTTGGAATTGTAGGGCCGCGGTCGGCGCTTAATGCGGTCGAATGTGACGTTGCCGAAAAAACTATCAAAACCAAGGGTCAGCGCTTTAAGATGTATGATGATGATGGTGAACTTTATTATGAAGGTTACTTTCTGTCGCATTCTGAGGAATCTGACGAATTTGAGCCCTTGACTTGTTTTGGCGCTCCCAACGCTGGCGCAACCGAGATTCGATACAAAAACCCCAAAACGAACAAATTTGAAACGCTATAATAACTGCCGAACTTTAAGGCGGCAAATCCGATGGGGGCAAAAGCCCCCATCGTTGTTTAACTTAAGCTTGTTAACAAATAACTTATATACAAAAAATCGCCATTTGTCCGTGCCATAACCAAGTTTTCATAGTTTTGCCTTTTTTGCGAGGTATTGAAGGTTCAATTCAGCGAGCCATTGGGGACAGACCCAGCTCAAAGCACGCTTAGGAAGCGTACCATCTTCTACTTGGGCTTCAATCCAAGTCTCCCAGTACCATAGCAAATCATCTTCATTCTCGCAATCAAAAGTTTCCATAACTTCGGATTCAAACAGATTGCGAAAATCGTCCTTAGATTGCTTGCTAGTGGGCATTCCCATGCAAACAAGATAGCAACGATTCGAGCGCTGGCAAGGGATAAAGAAATTTATTTGAAGCCATGTTTTTGGTACAAAGCTTGCATAGCATTTGGTTATTAATAAATAAAGTGTGCGCTAATGTGGGATAAAAAACTTTGAAGTTTCTCCTTGCCATTCCTTCGATCGAAGCTATCTTGTTTGTATGGCCGAGAGCAATAAATCTCTGAGGGAGCTTGTCAAATCCTGGCGGGACAACGCGACTCGGCTCGAATCGATGGCCGAAACCCAAAAGTCGGATCGTATCCGGCTCAGCAAGGGGAAAAACACCAAAGCTGGCCGCTTCGAGCTTGAATTGCGCGAGCGCGTGCGAACCTTGCGCCAAGCGGCTCTCGATCTCAGTTGCGCGCTCAATGCGCAAGACTTGGAGCGTTTGAAGCGCGGTCGCAATAAGGATTGAAAATAATCCTTGCATGAAGCCCAGACCGATCCATACTATCTTTGTCTCGCAAAAAGGAAATCCAAAATGACCGACATGAAGCAATCCCTCGTCTATACTACCAAAACCTATACCGAAGGCGGTTACGACTTTTTCGAGATTACGGTACAGAATTGTTATGTTAGCTCGATTGCCGATCGAATCATTGGCACGATTGATAACAAAGCTGGTTATGAAGACGAGGCTGCCGCGAAGGCTATGTTTGATTTGTATTCTGAAATGCGAAATACTGGTTTTGATACGGAATACGGAACCATGACCTATGGTGCTTATCTTACCTTCAAGTGGATGAAATATGATAGCGTTAGTTATTGCAGTCCCGATCTGAAGATGCCAGCAAATATTGAATCTGCTATCAATAGCAGCAAGGTTCTCGAAAAGATTTGCAAGAAAAATTGTCGAATGAAAAAGGAGCCAACGGCTCGCTGGGATCAATATCCAGGCCGACATTTCGAGACTCCCGAAAGTCTCATTGCCATTCTTGACAAAATGAAGGTTCCCAAAGCAACCGAATTCAAGAGTTCGCGTTTCTGGACAACCTACCTCGCAGGATGAAAAGATGCCAGGCTTCAAGCCTGGCATCTTTTTTGCATTTTCAGACTTTATTAATTAATAATAATTTGCTAGGCAAATTGCATCGCAACAATTAATAAATAATCAATACTCTTGCATGGCAATTGGTTATTAATAAATAATCAATGCTCTTAAAACAAAGAAAAGCCCCAGAGAGCTTTTCTTTGTCCAATATGTGAGTTATTCCGGCGGTGCGCGAATCGATTTATTGGTCATGGGTTGATCTTGTCTTTTATAGGTTTCAGCATTTGTGGTCAAGCCCAAGGAATGTTTTACTTGGGAGGATCTCGATTATTGTTTGACATGTTAGTCCTTTTCAAAACTCATTAAGTTCGATATCATAATTCTCATCGTGCGAGTAATTTGCGAGTTCTGCGCGCGCAGCGTGACGATCCGCGCGACGAGCCATGCGCGCCGAATATGAAGCCGAGGACGAACCCGAACACAAGAACCTGCGCGAACTGCGCGCGTAGGAGGCTTCCGAGCGGTGGCGGGATGGCTGCGAGCGATGCATACAGACACAATAGTCCCGATCGAAGCGATGGCAAGGGGCAGCATGAAAGTTTTTTATCGTCCCTTCTATCTCCGCGTGATTCTTTCAAACATGACCAGAAACGTTGTTATGCGCTTGCATGAGGGGTTTTTGATGGTTCAAGCTGGGATGCTCCCCGCAAAGGTTAACGGCGTTCCTTATGCATCCTGACGACCATAAAAAAGATTGAAGATAATCCTTGCATGGAGGCGGGATCAGGTTAGGCTTGTTTCATGGCCAGTAGCCCAACCAATTACACTGCGAGCGACATTAAGCCTGGATTGAAGTTGTTTTGCAATGGATATCCGGCAACCGTTATCAAGGTTTGTACGGGAGTTTTGACAGGAATGGCTGAAGTTCGCGTTCCTGGTGGTCTCACATGCGAATCGATTTCGGAATTGATCCGATTTCAAAATTATGTAGAAAATACCCGCTGAAAACACCTTGCATTAAGGCCAAAATCGGACCATACTTGATTGAGGAGACAAAAAAATGATTCTCGGAACCATTGGAAATCTTGTTTTGAATAAGTGGATCAATCGTCGTGTCCGTCACTTGGATGATGGCATGACTGGAAAGGTTGTTAGTTCGGAAAGCTCCGATAACCAATTCCTTTTGCGTGTGTGCTGGGATGATAATTCCGTCGATATGCATGCACCGAGCCAACTTGTTCAAGTCTACCGATAAAAAAAAGGATGCCAGATTTTTCTGGCATCCTTTTTGCATTGCGTTTGATTATTAATAAATAACCGACGCTCAAAAAAAGGCGCGCAAGGCGCCATTGGATTAGCCCATCAATCCTTTCAATTCTTCCCAATTGTAATTGATGGTTTTGATATCATTGAAATCTTTGTCGTCCTTGAACATTTCGATCATGCGCTCAACGCGCGTAACTTGCAAGAAGTCCTGGATGGAGACGCCAAACTTGCGCCGAGTATACATCGCATTCGCGCGAATGCAATTAATCGCACAAGCCCACAAATGCCGACTCTGCTCGGGACTGAACTCGACCGTATGATTTGCGAGGAATTTGACGATCCTATCAATATCCCCATAACCTAGCAAATCGAATGACAAGGGCTTGAAATGTCCCTTTTCGTCCTTGATCATGACCATGAAATCCGAATAAACCGAACGCTTTGGAGCGTTCACGCGGTTATTCTTGGGGTTTGTGGTCTGGGTCACAAACCGAAAACCTTTCTTTTGTTTGAATTCGATGTTGAAAGTAATGTGGCAAACGTTCCGCCCATAAGGGTAGTCGTTGCTACTCTGCTCGCCGGTGACAATCTCGTATGATTCGCTCATTTGCTTGACCTCGGAGACACTATAACCTTGATCGTGGCGATGGCAAGGCAATAAATGATTTTATTTTCTGAGCATAATGGCATAGTCTGTGCATGCACGTTGTTATTTATAAATAAAAAATGGATGCAAAACCAAGCCATGGCAAGGCAATAAATGATTTTATTTTTTGGACGAATCGGGCCTTGCGTCGTCTTCGATCGGACTTAGACTCTCTATGCCATGGAAAACACCGCGCCTTTTCAAATCGTTCGCTACCGCCACCAACCCGAGGATTTTGAAGTTGTGCATTCTGCGCGATCTCCCTATGAACTCCTCGGCTGGGCTTTGTCCAATTTGAAGGTTTCATGGCTCGATCGCAGCATCTATTGTATCCGCGATGCGCGCACTGGAAATATGTTCTTCAATTTTAAGAATAATAATTGGTGTCCCGAATTGGACATCTTGGACGATATCGTCGAAGCTGCCAAGGATGCCGATTATAACATGGCTTATGATTCTAACCGTGCGGTTTGGGGCTAACAAGAAAGGCGCATAATGCGCCTTTCTTTATTAAGTCGGCTGGTTATTTGTTAATAACCGAGTGTTATGCAAAAAGCCCGCCAAGCGGGCTTAATGTTTATTGGCTCACGACTTCGACTTCGCTGGTTTCGAGCTTTTTTTGCGCGATTTTCACGGCCTGCTCTTCGGCATCGTCCGCGAGATCGGCCATGGGCGAACCGTCGTCTTTGACCTTGACGGTAATGCTAATTTCATGCCCGTCGCCATCGGCGCGAGTCGCGGTGAACTTGAAAGTAATTTCATCCATTATTTATGCCTTCTGCGCGGCGCGCTGCAATCGGTAGAAAAAGTATCGAGCCCGCGAACCGTTCGCATTCTTTGGCTTATGGTACTTTTGTTTGATTGCTTCCTTAAGCAACATTTCAACCTTGTCGCTCGACAAAGCATGAAAGTCACTTTCGGTAGGAATTCCAAGATCGTCGAGAACTTGCTTGGATTTGGCGGGGTCGGCGAGAGCCATGCAGACAAGGTAGCTACGATCTGAGCCTCCGCAAGCGATCGAAGTACGATTTTTTCTGCGCATAACGCGCTCTATTATTAGTAAACAAGTTATGTTATTGCAAGATGAATGCCAACTTCAAAGTTTTTATAGTGCGAAAACCGCGCATTTATTGTTGTTTTCGATCGCGTTGGCTGGACTCCTTCCAACACAATCGGAAACATTGTTATGCGCTTGCGTGAAGGGTTTTCGAGGGCTAGCCGAGGGATGCTCCCCGCAAAGATTAACGATGTTCCTCGCGCCTTCTATGAATCCGCGCCCAAGGCGCACAATTTCTGGGTTGGCATTCTCTTTGCAATGACCTAATTTATTTATTAATAAAAAACTGCGATGCAAAATAAATGCCAAATTAAAAAAGGTGCCCGGATTATTCCGGGCACCTTACCTAGTGCGATGTGAGTTTTGAAAGGAGGTGGAGGTTATTTCACAATCCGCACTAGGATTTAGAGCCGAACCGTGGAGCCGTCTGCGCGAATCACGGCATCCGGCATGAGCGCCTTGAGCGCTGGAACCTTGCGACCTTGCGCGAAAGTCGAAAGGAAAGTCGAGCAAGCGGTGATTGCAAAAACGGTGAGAAATAGAGCGGCGCTGGTCATTTTGGTTCCTGGTGAGGCGGGGTTGGCTCGCCTCGACACTCACAAGGTAGCTACGATCTGAGCCTGCGCAAGCGATGAAAGCAAAGTTTTTTTAGGCGCTTTATGCGCCGATAATAAAGCGCGAAATGCGCTTGGCATCCCTCTTGCAATGGCTTAACTTATTAACAAATAACGAGGCATATTAAAAAGGCGCACAAGGCGCCAGTTGATTATGGCACAACGGACCAAAGTGATTGTGACAATTGGAACATTGCGAAAAAAAACAATGGAACCAAGATAACTGCCGCGAGAATGAGAACTCCGGTAATTGCGTGAGCCACCATTTGATTGATTTTTTTCTTTTGTGAGTATTTCATTTTTTCCTTTTACAAAACAAACATTTCAGGCAAATCCCGAAGCGCGCGTCGCGCGCCAGTCAAGAAATTGACAATGATAAGGCGCGAGGCGGGAACAAACACGGCGCGAGCGCCGCAAGTGACTTCTACGTCTCCGTCGTCACAAATTGACTGGATCGTCCCTTGCATACGATCCGCATCATCCGCGAAAAAAGGATCGTCCATAGTCCACGCGGGACCAATTTCGACAAAAAGACCGAGAGAGAGATCGGCGACAGTGGCGGTAGCGGGAACAAGCATCACAGACACAATAACCCCGATCGAAGCCATGACAAGCGTTGCCAAACAAATATTTTTCAAAGCCCCAGAATCGATCCTAAGCGGCTTTCATGCTCTCGGGCATGGTCCCTCCAAAAAATAGCTAACAACGTTCCTCGCGCCGCATAACAGCGTTTCTTTTCAAGTTAGACCGCGAACAGAGAACCCGAAACCCGCCTCCAAAAAATGGCGGAAAATGCGCTTAATTTTGATTTTCATTATCAATAAATAAATGATGCGCTTAATTCGCATTGGCACCATCCTTGCATGCGACCCTTTATTTATTAATAAAAAATGGCCATGCAAAAAATGGGCCAATTAAATAAAAAACGGGAGATCCGAAGATCTCCCATTAATCACGGGACTCAGGAGCAATACCAGGAATGTCGCTTTTCGTCGAAATACCAGGAAACATTGTTGCTATTAACAATGTTCATGATTGCATCTTCTGCCAGGATCCGATCGTCATAAACTCCAATGACAAGCGGCTCGGTTAGCATGGCTCGGCAGCAAACGTGGTAACGCTCGCCAGCCTTGCGCCGAGAGTCAGGATCGATTTCTTTGATAAAAATTTCGTACATGTTTGTTTCTTTTGATTTGTTTGATTTCCAAAAAATGACTGAAAAACTAACTTTCCAACAATAGCAGCTTTATTTGCTATTGTTGGATCTGTTAGGTTTTTAGCCTAAACCCAGAAGAAACCGCTACAGTCCGAACACAGATGCGACTGGTAGCTGGCACACGATTTGCATGGGCGCACCTTGCGCAAGTGCTTGTGCAGATCCTCGAAAATGTATTTTTCGAGATTGTAGGTGAGAGTCTCCCGAGCGATCTCCTCGCCCCACATATTAACTTGTTTCTCCGGGATATCCGCGGAGATCGTGAGCCTGGAAAATGCGATAGAAACATTTTCCACAATATCGTCAATTTCGCTGGAGTCACGATCGGTGACTTCGGCAGCTTGCGCAAGCGCCGCGCTCCAAATGTCGGGATTCTGAGTTTTGGCATCCTGGTAAAATTTTTGGTTCCACATGGCTTTTGTTCCTTTTGTGAGGATCGAAATCTGTTCTCAAAAAATAGCTGAAAAACTAACTTTCCAGCAATAGCAAACAAAGCTGCTATTGCTGGATCTGTTAGGCTTTTAGCCTAATATCCCATATGGTCGTTATATGCGCAAACGCCGTAAAGCATACCGGCCTCCATGGCCAGTTCGCGCGACCATTCAGAATCGAACGCTTCGCGCTCGCGCTCGCGCTCTGCGAGACGTTTGGAGATCTGGGCGTCCGTCATGACTTGTCGCACATTGATCGGATCGACGTACTCGCGTTTGCCATGTAGCGTAATGCGGCAGATGCGCAAGTGAGAGATCAGCGCAAGATTTGCGCTCAGTTCATCGTGAGGATTATCATATGCGCGTTGAGCGCTCGCAAGATCGTTGAAATCATAGGATTGCATGCAATCATCGTTATCCTCGTCAGGATGGGATTGCCACAATTCGACAGCGAAGTAGGTTTTGTTGTCCATGTTTGTTTTCTCTGTTTTGTTTGGATTGTTGGAGTTCAAAAAATGAACTCAGAAAATGACTGAAAAACTAACTTTCCAAGGATAACAAACAAAGCTGCTATCCTTGGATTTGTTAGGCTTTTAGCCGGTTAGCGCGGGAAGCGCTATCCCATGAATTCTTCGATCTGTGCGCGAGCAAATTCGAGCCGATCGTTGCCATTCCGATCGTAGCGGTTGCGCGAATCTGCCAAAACCCACGAAACGTAACCCCACATGGTCTTACCCTGCGCAGCTTGCGCCTTGCTCGGGTGCGGCATGTTCGACAGATCTTCGCGGTAGTCGCGCATCATTCGCGCGATGAACGCTTCCGCGGCTTCCGCATTTGGCGCAGAATTTGCGGTCGGTGCGCCGTTTGCTGCCACTAGGGCAGCATCCGTCACGTTCAAGATCTCGCGCCAAATACGACCCAGGATGCCAGGGTTATTTTTTGCGCGATCGTCGCGCCCCTCGCGCCAGTCGCCAAAGCGACCAACCCGCTTAACCGTGTGCCCCTTTCGGCCATTCACGGTTTTGCTCGAAACGTAACCTGGACTACAAAATCGGATTTGATCCGTGCCCAGCCCGCGAACCAGACCGCCCGCGCGCTTGCCGCTTGCATCGGTGTGGCCATTGATGATACTTGTGTAGATCTTGACGCGAATGTCGCCCTTGGGGCCACGTCCGACCACTTTGTCCCACACTTCCTCCTTGGTCTCACCACGTGCGCCGATCTCCTCCATGTAGGTAAACCCGGCGAGGGTCAGAACGTCGCGGATAGCGCGGGCGAGAAGCGCGCGGCTCGCGTCGTCTCGCGGATCGTATTTCGTCGCGTGATCGTAGATCTCGCGGGGAACATCGTTCCACGTGGTCTCGCGACGCATTTCGGCGCCAGCGCTTCGCGGCTCCGGGTTGTCGACCGCCAATTCTTTAGCAGCCTGCGCGATTAGCGCATCGTAATCCAGATCGTGATCGATGCAGATACGCATCGCCTGGAAACGCGCATTTTGCGCTTCTTTAGGAGTGCCAGCCTTAAGCGAGAGCTTAAGGAGTTTCATTACTTTGTCGGTTTTGTCACACATTGTGATTTTGTTCCTTTTGAGTTTAGCGTGCTAATCGCGGGATCAAAGTGACATAAGCAGTTTGACCCCGAGCATTAGTGCGGTAAACGCGCTTTGTTTGGTTTGCTAGTCCTAACATCGCGGTACACGCGCGCGACGCCTGCCGCGCGAAATTCGCATGTTCGACATTTGAGTTTTCAGAGAGCAGCGGGTCCGCGCGGCGCTACCCGCGCGGGTGGGAGAGTCTTTGGCCGTTTCGGCCTTTCTCCCCCCGCGAAACCAATATGGATCGGGTCAGCCCCGCGGCAATAGGTTATTGAAAAAAAAAGATCACAAGCAAATTCAACGGCTTAGAAGCCCAATTTCCTGGCATCATTATTGCCGATCCGAGAAACTAACATAAATGTTTTTTTAACTTTCTTTAAGCGACATTCCTATTGGATCAATTCTTGCAAGCGCGGAAAATTTTAACCCCGAAATCCTTAAGTGGGCACGATTCTTGCAATTGGCACGATTCTTGCAACGCGCGGGCGCACGCGCCGCTTATTAATAAATAAATCTCGCAATTGCAATTTCGATGCCGCTTACATTTGCCTACATTTGCCTATAAACCAAAATTATTGACGAATTTCGGGCATATCCCTAGGACGCGCGAGGATCGATTGTGAGCCGTTTTTAATCGGTCCGCGGTCTAGGGTCGACTTTGCCTTAAAAACGATTCTCCGCGCATCCTCGCAAGCCCACGATCGGCGCGAGCGGGGAAGTCAAACCCGAGCAAGCCCACGATCGGCGCGAGCGGGGGGAGCCAAACCCGAGCAGATCGGGCACCAAAAACAAAATAAGTAAGACAATGTAACCAAACCTGGGTTTATGTAACCTAATGTAAGAAAGAGAACATAAGGTAAGCATGTTACCACGCTTGCCTACATGAACCTACACCCGCCCACATTGTAACCAATTGAAATCAACCCACCCACATTGTAAGCGTTTTCTTACATTTCATCACAATGTAACCAAATGTAAGAACCTAACCTCACTTGAATACCATTGACCATATCTTCCCACACGACCCTACGTAAGCGCATGGGGAAGCACACTTATTTACCTTTGCCTACTTTTGATTACGTTTGGATTCAATTAACCTCATTTCATTACGGGTCGGACAACATAAACAATTTCATCACAATGTAACCAAACACAATCAAACGTAGGAAGATGTAAGCAAGGTAATCAAAGGAATGCAAAGTAATCACATAAGCCCAGACTTGCTTACCTTATCCCATATGAAACTTCAATCACATTCACTAGACCACACAAGCCCATATTTGCCTACAATAGAATTCATTTGCATTCATTAACATTCATGAACGTTAACGTAATAACATGTAAGAATCATCCCACACATTTGTAACCGTCTCATTATCAACCGTTACAGTCCGCGCTGTTACCTTGCGCAATCCACGCATCACAATCGCGCCGGACAACAAAAAAATTATGGCACGATCCTTGCCATGCGATCCAGCTTACATTTCAACCTATCACGTTCCACACGTTGCAACGCCCATGGAACATCCATGCGCATAATTCATAATCATCGTTCCTAACAACGTTATCACGCTCCTATGACCCAATTCCTCCCTAACATGCCTTGAAACATATACCCAAGGGTCCTATACCAGCCAACCCGATCGGCCCACACAATCGATCCTCGCTCGTATTAGGACATGTATTCCTATGTAAGACATTTCTAACCACACTCCCCTACATCCTAAAATAACATCCCTAACATTCCTAACCATAACATAAATCCTATTCCTAACATAAATCATCCCTTTATTCCTCATATTCCTAATTATAACAATATTCCTAATCCAAAGGATGGATCCACGATCCGTAACCCCTATAACCCATCCTATGCAACCCCTATGCCATGTTTAAACCAAATATAATCAATAAAGCTAACAAAACATTATTTCCTATTATAAGTAAAGTGTGAGCGTCTAAGACCGGCCATTTTGGTAATCTTTAATACAATTCATTTCTATAATAAAAGTAATGATAGGAATGTCGATATGATAAGATATAGGAGGAATCATGCCGCCAGCATAAGCTAACATTCCTAACATAACCGTGATAACAAAGCTTAGATAGCTACCAAAGCTGTTGGCATAGGGATTGCATGGCGTCGGGTTATTAACAAATAACGGATTGAAGCTAATATAAGCGACAAACCTGCCAAAGCCAATTATGTCGAATCATTCATATTTGACGAACCTAGCTGTTAGAATTCGCAGGAATAGGGGTTTTAAAATTGGCTCATTTCTTGCATGCGACCCCTTATTTATTAATAAATGAGAAATTAGTGTAAGCTGGCTTACACATTTTGTGAGAAAGTAACAAAACAGAGAAAGCTAAAGTGCCGAATCATTCATACCTGACGAACCTAACTGCACGAATTCGAATTTAGCTGTCAAAACTAAGGATAGAAATATGATTAAAGATAAAGTAACAAAAGAAGCATATCTGTTATTTCCGGTTGAAATAGGAACGATGAAACCTAACATGGAGAGCATAGCTATTTTTCCTAACATGGGTGAAGCTCTCAAAGCTAAAGCCATGCTAAAGAAAAGTAAGGTGTTAGCAATAATACTTCCTATAGTTATGTTAGATACGAAAGAGGAGTTTGAGGAGATTTGGAAGGAACGCGTAAAGGGCGCAATGTTAGGATCATTAGGATGCGTGACAAGCGGAAGTCTGGAAGGTTCCTGTCATTCCTATTATTCTTCGCGCCGCATAACATAATATTCCTCCCAGAACTCTTATTAATAACCTATCTCTTATTAGCAATGTTATCTATATTAGGTTGGGTTTCAATTGTAAAGTTACTTATATCGCTTATGTTTGATCAATTTGCTTTGAAAGCTTTGGTAGCTATCCTCGCTTATTTATAAACAACTTTGGTTATGTTAGGAATCTTCGCTTTGTCTAAACCTTGTTATCCTAATATAACTAATCCTGCGCAGTCTCCGCACCATTAGCTTCGGCAGGTTTGGTAGCATAACATTGTTCCGCGATAACTCCGCATAACTCATATTCCTAACATTCCTCACAAAGCTAACAATAATAAATTTCTTCGGTAGCTTTGTGAGTCTTGTTAGCTTCGGTAGGAATTTCTCCCGGCCGCGCTATCCCCGCATAACTCCCATTACTAACCCCGTACTTACAGGGGCTTACATTACCCCCTAGTGTGCCCCCCTGTCCTACCCCCACCTACACCCCCCTACCATGCGTCTCTAAAAGCCCCCTTTTGTACCCTCACTAAGTCCCCACAAAAATTCCTGGCAAAATTTTGCCATTTTAGGATTGCTTCCCCTTTTTCAAAAAAGGGGTTATGGCAAAAAATTCTGGGGGCAAATTTTTGGGATTTTGGATTGACAAATTTTTTGGGTCATGAGATAATTGGACAGAGAGCGATTTGGGCCACCGAATGAAATTAAAAAGAAAAAAGTTTAGAGGTCGTATTGAATGGAGAAATCCAGAAGGAATGTTTCATAGAGAAGATGGTCCGGCCATTGAATATAAAAATGGAGATAAGTATTGGTTTATAAACGATAAATGTCATAGAGAAGATGGACCAGCCGTTGAATATGCAAACGGAGATAAAGAATGGTATATAAATAATAAATATCATAGAGAAGATGGTCCGGCTATTGAATATGCAAGCGGCCATAAAGAATGGCATTTAAACGGAAATCTCCATCGAGAAGATGGCCCGGCCATTGAAGCAATAAATGGCTTTAAGGCTTGGTACTTGGATGGAAAAAAATTTTCAGAAAAAGATTTTAATGAAAAAATTGGTTTATATAGGTATTTTAAATTAGATTTGCTATCATATAGCACAATCGTTGTTTTAGATTACTTAATGAACAATGGACATGAATCTTATTTTGAAAAGAAGAGAAAGTATGTTTATATAAAGATTCCTTCATCGGCAGGTCATGTCATTGAATACATCTACCAACTACGGGCCAAGGACCCGCCCACGAATCAGGAGATTGCAGGATGAAAGATTTGATCGCTGGCATGATTTTCGCGGTCGTTCCCGTCGCGGCGATGGTAGTGGTAGCGTCCGTCGTGGCCGTCATCGGCTGGGACCTCAGCGATGCTCAGGTCTTCGGGCTATACATGCTTGTTCTCACGGGCATGGCAATCGTCGGAGTTCCGCTCCTGATTTGGTCGGATCGAAGGTTTGAAGAAAATCTCCGGGCCGAACAGAATCGGCGAGACATTGAGCGCGAGAGGAATATGTACCGACGAAGAGGTTGAATCATATTTGGAATATTATGAAAGTCTTTAATAATTTCAGTTAAAATTTTGGAGTTGCATTTGGATTGGGGATGTGGGATGATGGAAGGATGAAGGCATTCTCAGATTTGCGTTTAGTTGCGGCTCTTGATCGAGCCATGAACACCCAGGAAATAGTGACTCACTTTGGATTCCACTTGACGTAACACCGCGCGGGACCGCTCGGTCTCGTGCCACTGACCTGGGTTGCAGAGGGTTGTGGTTGTAATTTTAGCAAAGAAGATAAATAATGCTTGAAAAAGAATTTTTTGATTTTGGCAATGGTGAAGTTCCCGCGAAGCGGCATGTTAATTTTGACGGTTCAACTGGTGGCTGGGTAGCAGATTCGGCTCATGTTGATTCAACATGTTTTGTTGGGTATGATGCAAGGATTTTTGGAAATGCTAAGATTTATAGAAATGCTCATGTCATTGGAAAGGCTAGGGTTTATGGAAAAGCTTGGGTTTATGGGAATGCTTGTGTTTCTGGAGATGCTCAAGTTTTTGGAAAAGCTCAGGTTTTTGAAAATGCTTGGGTTTATGATAATGCTTGTGTTTCTGGAGATGCTTTAATTTATGGGAATGCTTGGATTTATGGAGAAGCTTATGTTTTTGGAAATGCTAGGGTTTCTGGAGGTGCAAAGGTTTTTGGGAAAGCTAGGATTTTTGGAGATGCTCAGGTTTCTGAAAATGCTCAGGTTTCTGAAAATGCTTGGATTGAAGGAAAATCAAGAATAAAAGGAAACTCGAAGATAAAAGAAAAAGCATTTCAATTTGATTTCAATTATTCTTTCGTCGAAGAATTTGAAAAAGAAGAGATTAAAGAAAGAGATTTGACAAATGAGCACATTTGATTTTAACGACGGAAATGGAGAAGTTGCCGCGAAGCGGCATATTAATCCTAATGGATCGGAAGGTGGTTGGGTTGCAGATAGTGCTTCTGTTTCAAAATCTGCTTATATTGGAAAAGATGCAAAGATTTTTGGAAAATCTTGTGTTTATGGAAGTGCTGATGTTTTTGGAAATGCTCGGGTTTTTGGAAATGCTCAGGTTTATGGGGATGCCAAAGTTTTTGGAAATGCTATGGTTTTTGGAAAAGCTCAGCTTTATGGAAAAGCTAGGGTTTTTGAAGATGCAAAGGTTTCTGGAGAAGCTCAGCTTTATGGAAAAGCTAGGGTTTTTGGAAAAGCTAGGGTTTTTGGAAAAGCTCGTGTTTCTGAAAGTGCTTGGGTTTATGAAGGTGCCAAGATTTATGGAAAAGCTGATGTTTATGAAAATGCTAGTGTTTTTGGTAATGCTCAGCTTTATGGAAAAGCCTTGGTTTATGGAAATGCCTTGGTTTATGGAAATGCCTTGGTTTATGGAAATGCCTTGGTTTATGGAAATGCCTTGGTTTATGGAAAAGCTGATGTTTATGAAAATGCTAGTGTTTTTGGAGATGCCAGGGTTTTTGAAAAAGCTTGGGTTTATGGAAATGCTTTGATTAGAGGAAAATCAAGAATAAAAGGAAGTTCAAAAACAAATAAAGGCATTTTTCAATTTGATTTCAATTATTCTTTCGTCGAAGAATTTGAAAAGATTGAAGAAAAGGAATTGACAAATGAAAAAGTTTGAATTGGATTTCTTGAAAGAAGAAGCTTTATCTGCCGGAATAAAGTTTGATTTGGATAAAGAAGACTTAGAAGATATTCCAAAGTTCTGCGAAGTTCTTGGAATAGAGATTAATTCCAAGTCTGAAAACAAAGACAATTGGCCATTTTTATTGCCGATAGATAGGAGTTTAGGATGGACAAAGGGAAACATAAAGTTCATATCGAACAAGGCAGGACATATTCTTTTTGACGTTACGATTGAGGAGATTGAGAAGGTTTTGCATTATATGAAAAAGGTTGAGAACAGGGGTTCCAACAATGTTCATTCAAAATTGACAGAATCTGACGTTAGAAAGATAAGGAATTTGAGCAATTCTGGTTTGAGTCAAAGGAAGCTTGCAAAGAAATTTGGAGTTTCTGATTCGACGATCGGAAGGATTATAAGAAGGGAAAAATGGAAACATGTTTAATGTTTTCTCAAAACCCCTGTTTTATTGGGTTATAAAGGAAAATAAAAATGCGCGCGGAAATTAAGAACACATTTAATTTTAATGATGGAAAAGGTCCGGTTCCGGCCAAAAGGCATATTAATCCTAATGGTTCTGAAGGAGGTTGGGTTGCGGATAGTGCTTCTGTGGCATTGTCTGCTTTTATTGAAAAAGATGCTTTGGTTTTTGGAAATGCTAAGATTTATGGAGATGCTAGTGTTTCTGGAGATGCTTTAATTTATGGAAATGCTCAGGTTTCTGGAAATGCTCAGGTTTTTGGAAATGCTAGAGTTTGGGGAGATGCTAGAGTTTGGGGAAATGCCATAGTTTATGGAAATGCCATAGTTTATGGAAATGCCATAGTTTCTGTAAATGCTTGGATTTATGGAAATGCTTGTGTTTCTGACAATGCTTTGATTTATGATAATGCTGAAGTTTCTGGAAATGCTTGGGTTTATGGAGATGCTTGGGTTTATGGAAATGCTAGCATCTGTGGAACTGCTCAGGCTTATGGAGGTGCAAAGGTTTTTGAAGATGCTCAGGCTTATGGAGGTGCAAAGGTTTTTGAAGATGCTCGTGTTTCTGGAGGTGCAAAAGTTTTTGAAGATGCTCGTGTTTCTGGAAATGCTTGGGTTTTTGGAAATGCTTGGGTTTGGGGAGATGCTGAAGTTTTTGGAAAAACTTGGGTTTCTGGGAAGGCTAAAATTTCTGGGAAGGCTAAAATTTTTGGAAAGGCTAAAATTAAAGGAGACTCAAAAATAAAGAAAAAGATTTTTCAATTTGATTTTAATTACTCTTTCATTGAAGATCTTGAAGAGGAAAAGATTAAAGAAAAGGAATTAGAGAATTCTTAAAATGGTTGACGCCAAAACAAACAAAAGAAAGAATAATATGTTTAAATTGATTATTAAAAAAATCATTTGCAGAGTTGATGGGCATTTTTGGAGCGAAAGCAAAATCCAAAAAGAGGGAAAATTTATATGCAATCGATGCAAAAAAGAGGCAACCCAGTATGAAGCTTAAAGAAATTATTGAAAAGAAAATATATAAAGATGTTTTTAAAATTGGAGATGAAGTTTTTTCTTGTTTAAATGAAAAAACTTCATATAAAATAAAAAACATTTCACAAATAGGAGAGAAAATGGTTTTCCAATTTTTTAACGATTCAAACTCTCACTGGAGTTCGTTCTTTTATAAGAAATAAATATTATGCCAAATTTTAAGTGAAGCATTTTTGCTTGCATTTGCCAAATAGACATGCTATGCTACGTTTCATATGAAAAAATTTTCTGATGAAGAGCTTATAGCAAAAGGCTTATCTCCTAATGGTTCAAATAAAAAAAACATTAAGGTATAAGGCATCAGTTATTTCAGCAAATTCTTTTAAAAGGGGAGATATTGTTGAGGCGATTGATACAACAGCTTCTTGTTATGGAAAGATTCCTTATCAATTGACAATCGGAAAAAAATATACAGTTTATAAATCCAAAGAATGCGTTATTGAAATAGTCAATGATTCAGGGCGCTTTGTTAATTATTATGCAAATCGATTTAAGAAGATTGAAAAATAATTGGTGGTAATATGAGATTACATGAAATATGCAATATAATAGCGGCAAAAATTTTTGTTCCTGGAACAAAAGTAGAATGCATGGAGCCTACTCATAGGTTGGAATTTGGCAAAGTTTATGAAGTGAAACAAAATTGGAATATATATTCATTTGGCGATACATCATTTGTAAGTTTAAATGGTATTGTTGGACCTTTTTGTGCAACAAGATTTAGAAAGGCAAAATGAATTATAAAGATTATTTACAATTAAAAGTTGGTGATTTGACTAAACACATGGGATTTATTGAGGGCTTTTATGTTAGAGATGAAAGATTTTTTACCAAAAGTCTCAAATTTATTTCTAAAATTATCTTTGAAAAACAAAACCGACCTGAACCTTCATCTCCTGTTGGTTGCATTAGTGGTACTAGTGTTGTGGCTGGTGTTATCATAAATGGCAAAAGAATTCATTATTCAAATCTTGATTAGGGGATTTATAAAATGAACTTGGCAGAAATAGCAAATAAAGTTGCTTTTAAAATACATGAAACATGGTATGGAGGTTGAGTGCATGATTAAAGACGGAAAAGAATATGGTTCTTTTGTTTATCCTCTCGCAAAAGGAATTTACAAAATTTTAGAAGTTAATTCTGAAATTATAAAATTAGACGGAATTTTATGCGGCAAATTTGCCAACAGATTCAAAACAATTAAAGAAGGAGAATAAATGCAACTTTTTGATATTGCAAATAGAATTGCCACAAGATACTTGGCTCCTGGAACTATTGTTGAGTGCGTTGATCATAGGAATATATTTTCTCGTATTCCAAAAGGAACCTATACAATTCTAAGCCAACATATTGATACTGTTAGATTGACAGAAGAGCTTGGCCATAAATTTGCCACCAGATTTAAAATTATTTCAGAACCAAAAAACGAGATTTGATTGGAGAAAGTATGAATTACAAAACATTTATTGAAGATGTAAATATTGGTGATACCATTTATTTTATACTTTACGGTGTCAAAAGAAGATCAAAAATTATAGGACTTTATACCATAAATAAAGGTTCTATAACAGACTACACTACAAAATCTTTAGATTTTTTACTTTCTGCAAAATATAAAACATGTGTCTCCGCGCTTGCCCCAGGGGGTGAAGTTGGAGTTATTTTAGAAAAATTTTCGATTTCTAATCGTTTGCATCGTGACCATATTATTAGCGTTGTAAAAACAGAAAAAGAAGATATTGAAAAACTATTAAAAAAAGCAGAAACAATGGAAAAGAAGGTGCGCATTTGGTGGCATCCTGAATCAAAAGATTTTATTCCATTTAGTAAAATTGATAAAAGATGGGATATAACATCGGGTATTCCGAAAGAAAAGAATGGTGGATGGTCTTTTGGATCGCCCGACGAATCTTGGTGGTTTAGAGTCGCTGGTTCAAATTTCAATCATTATGAATATGAATTTCGAGCTTTCAGCGGCGCCGCGACGCCGAGTCCCGTTATTGTTGCAGCGGCATTTGAGGATTAAGTAATTTGTGCAAATTTCTGAATATACTTGATATAATAAGGAATGAGACTTTCAGACATTACAAATGGTTTACAAAAAGAACAAATTGAGCCTCAAAAAGATCATGCAAAAAGAATTCTTAAAGAGGTTTCAGAAAATTTTGATTATGCATTAATAGCTGGTGGAGCACCAAGAAATTGGTCTTTCAACATACTTGCAAACGATTTTGATATTTATGTTTCTCGCAAGATTTGCTGCAATGAAGAAGAACAAAAAGAAGTTGATGAGAATATTCAAAATGGAATAGATCATTTGTCATCAATTTTTGGAAGCCTTGGAGAAAATCGAGCAAACAAAGAAATAAGCTCAAATCCTTATGGTGGACTAATTTTGAGTCACCTATATGACTTTATAGCACCTGAGTTTCCAGATTGCTCGTCACATTCTCAAAAAAAACAAAAATGTCAGTTGATTGTGATTGACGATCATTCAGAAGACATTATAGATTTTGATTCCTTTTCTAAGAGAATATTTTCTACTTTTGACTTTGGAATATGTATGACATCAATGGATAAAGATGGAAATTTTTACAATTCTCCAATGTTTAACAGAGATAAGAAAAACAAAACTTTTACAGTAAATATAAGCCAATTAAAAAGAAATAATCAGTCTGGGATGGAAAAGCTTGTTGAAAGATTTGAAAAGATGGAACAATACTTTCCAGATCATAAAATGAGAATTTCGATTTAATTCTAAAATAAATTAGATAAATGGGCGGACATCCGCCCATTTTTATGAAAGAAGTTTAAATATGAAAAAAATACTAAAAGATGAATTGCCAAAATTTCCAGACATTGGATGTGAAGGAGACTGTGAATTTGTCCCTTCAGGCATTGGAATATGCTGCAAAGCTGATGAGTGCAATCGATATATTCACCCAACCAACAAATATTATCCTGCGCTCATTGCTTATGATAAAAAAATGATGGATTTCAACAAGCAACAAACATCCATTTTCAGAAGTCCTGGACCTACAATTCATGAATTGGACTTAGACCCAGAAATTTTTCACTCTATAGTTAGTGGATTTAGGACTTTTCATGTAGAAGAAGAAGATTATTCAAATAGAAAATTTAATGTTAATGACAGCATATATTTTCGAAAATACGAAATATCAACAAAAGGATTTGGAACAACTGGTTCTTATGTCAGAAGAGATGGAAAAAGAACCGATGATCGAGAAGAGGCTGATTTGATGCATATTAGAATAAACTATGTTACACGTCAGAGTCCTGGCCTGGCTCGTGGATTTGCAATTCTTGGACTAGATATTAAGGGACACTGGAGATCTAATAGGTAAATGAAAATATTACAAAATGTAATAAGGTACATTATAAAAGAAGGAGTTCCAAAAGAGCCTTCTGTAATGATTGCGCTTTATCCAAATGCTGAAACAATTTCTAATATCGTTTCTTATCGAGATAAAATTAAAAAAATGCATGATTTATCTTCAATGAGCGAGATATTGCCAGAGAATCTACATGCAACTGTTCGATGGTGGGATTCTAGAATTGGAAACTATCACAAAATTGCAATACAATTAGGAACATTTAAATTTGATGAATCTATTGATGCAAAGATTACAGATGTAGATGTTTTGGGAGATAGCTTATCTTTGATGTTGGATAGCGTTTCAATGCAAAGATTGTTTGACAAGGTTGACAATCTTGTGCTAGGATATGGTGGGCCTCCTTCGACATACCCCAGGTATAGGCCTCACATTGCTTTGTTTTATGGTGATTGGGACAATGTTATTGTTGATCAGGTCACAGAGCAACCAGATTTTCCAATTGTTTTTGACAGAATTAAAATGACAGATAATTCTGAAAACATTTATTTAAACAAAAGAATTGAAAATGGTCCAAAAGTATAATTGCAGAAATGCAGAAATGAAACCTTTATGAGGGACATTGAAAAACTAATAAACGTTCATAAAAAAAGAAGTCGTCGTAAAAAAATACTGCAAGGGATAAGAAAAACAATTGATATTACATCGTCTATAGCTTCTACATTGCTATTGGTGAGAGAAAAGCCAAGAACATTGGATTATCTTAGCGTCGGAGTTACATTGACAAATATGGGACTTCGTATTCATGATGAAATATCCAAATTGAATGTTACAGACCCAAAAAGTTTTTTTGATCCTTCCATTCATTATATGATTCCATATACATTGGAAAAAACTGTTTTCCAATTTATAACAACTAAAGAAGTTTTGTTATCGTTTGAGAAAATTTCTTTGAATAGAAGTTCAATTCTTTCATATGATATATTTTGGATTGAAAAAGATGACACCAAGCAAACTCCATTTTGTAAAATAGAGGAAAAAGAAGAAGTCATTTCTGGTGTTGGCGAGTTGCTCTGGGCGTGCAATGGCTCAAAAAATGTTGCATTAGACAAGTCTGGCGAGTTGCTTGCGTCGGATGAAAGTCTTGATTTTGAAGTTATTGAAACAAGGGCAATGAAAGAGCTAGAGAAGCGTCTTGTAAAATTCAAAGAAAAAGATATTTCTCGTTCTTATTTATTGGAGGGTCCGCCAGGAACTGGCAAAACATCTGCTGCAATGCATCTTATCAAGAAACTGGGTCTCAAAAGCCTAAGGACAACACTGTCTCAGCTTCACGGAGGGGAATGGCAAGAAAGTACAAATGCGGTAGGAAATTTAGATGTTTTATTAAGGGCACTGAAACCTGACATGATCATTATTGATGATATTGATCGTTCTTATATGAACGAACAACAAATGCTTAAGTTGCTTGAAACAGCAAGAAAATATTGCAAAATTATCATGGCAACTTGCAACAATAGAAATTTGATGATTGGTGCAATGCTTCGAGTTGGTCGATTTGATGATCATATAGAAATAAATAGACTGGACCCAGAAGTTGTAATACAAATGCTAGATAAGGAAGATGCTGATTTGGCTGAAAAAATGTCAAATTGGCCAATAGCATACATTCAAAATTACAAAACGGTCAAGAGTGTAATGGGAGGAAAGCAGGCTCGATTTGAAATAGACGACATGGAAAGTCGAATTTTTGAGATTGCATCAAAAACCAAAATAGAAGGTGCAATGAAGTTTAAGCAGCCATTACAAAAAGGAAAAGAGACTGAAAAAGAAAAGCCAAAGAAAAGAAAACTGAAAAGAAAAAAGTCAAGTAAAAAGAAAAGGATTCTAAAATGAATATTATTACAAAAATAAAAAATGCAATAAAAAAATACAATTTCAATCCTTATTCTGTTGATATGGCAATTCTTCCAAATGAAGATTATTCAATAGAACAGAAACGTCCTAATTTATTGACCGTTTATTTTAAGGGGTCTTGTATAGGAAATTCTCTTTCGGAAGATTCGGCTGTTAAATATTGTTGGTCTCATTGGAAATCAAAAAAAGATTAAGTTTGATAAAATAGAGCATGAAGTTACAAAGATTGCTCAACCATTATGAAAGGAGGTAAAGGCAACCGTTTGATATTGTCTCACCTTCTAAGAGTGATTGTAAATATATAAAATTTTGTGAAGCAACTTTTACATTACGTGTTGATGTTATTGGGCTGTATCAGGACTTTATTCATCCTAAAAATACAATATTTTTCGATAATAAAAGAACTATAAAAAAAAATTGATATATTAGCTGACAAAATAGAAGATTACGTTAATGAAAGCGCTACTCACAGGCTTGCGACTGAAATATTTTTTAGAGAAATAAATGAAAATTGTATAAAAATTGCAAAAGACTCCATTGTAGAAATAGAAAGCTACAGAAAGGAAGAGAGCAATCGACTAAAAATGCTCAATAAAAGGAAATACATATGAACATAAACGAAGCAGTACAAAATTTAAACTTACCAATTCAAAAAAAAATTGAAGAACAAAAAAGAATTGCTACAGAAATACTGAAAACTCTTCATTGGGAAGGCCATACTGATGCAATAATTGCTGGTGGAGCGCCAAGAAATTGGCAATTTGGAATAGAAGCAAGAGATCTTGATGTTTATTTTACGAAAACCATTTCCAATTCAAGAATAGATTATCTTTTTAAAGACAAAATTGACATTGATACAGGTGCCTGCATTCAGCTTGGAAAGCCTGGCTATCTTGACGAACCTTATTATGGCGGAAATAATACAATTAAAAAAGTAAAAGAAACATGTATTGAAGGAATGAAAGTTCAGTTTATAACCTCCAATCCATCTAGAGTCTTTGAGAATATTCAACCGAGTAATTATAAAGATATAAATTTTGCATATGTTCTATTTAAAACATTCGATATAGGAATATGCAAAATAGGATTCAGAAAAGAAGGGAACTATATTTTCTCTTCAGACTTTAATGTAGATAAAGAAAATAAAAAATTAACAATAAAAATCAATGAACTTAAATTGATTAATGATCTTAAAAATCTTCCTAAAAGAATTGAAAAGCTAAAGAAGTATTTTCCTGATCATGAATTGAATATTATATAAAAAATATTGCAACGGATGAATTAAAAATTTGCCGTTTGCAATTATTCTAAATATATAGAACAATGGATTTCAAGGATATTGATGAAGGAGAAATTCTTTCTATAGATGAAATAAATGGGTGGTGTCTATTTTTAATAGCATATGGATTATCTCCATATGCTATTTTATATGACAAACCTTATGATGTAGTTTTGAGTCAAAAATTAAAACCTTTTGCTTTTTTTGAAGGAACAGAAAAAGGAATTGAATTTGCTCAATTTGTTTGCGAAAACAAGGGTTGACATTTAGAGAAAAAAATGCAACCTTACCTTTGTGAGCAAAGAAATTCAAATTCAAAATGGAGAAGCTAAGCGCATAATTTCTGTTTCTAACGCTTTTGAATTGGCGTGTAAAGACGCCAGCATTTGGGAAAGAGATAAGTCCGAGGGTGAGGATGAGGTTGAAAACCTGCGAAACACGCAAGAAAATTTAATTTTTGTTCTTGGAAAACTTACAGAAGTTTTGTATGAAAAAGAGATATTAACAACAGATGATTTATCTGAAATTTTCCACACAATAAGATGGGAAATAACTTAAAGGACTTATATGAATTATTCACAAAATACACATGACTTAACTTTTTCAACCCTACTGGACAATGTTTTTCATTGTGGAGAAGCTGTTGAAAACAGAACAGGGGTACCAACAAGAAGCATAATAGGAGTACAATGCAAATACGATCTTAGCTTGGGATTGCCAATTCTAACAACTAAACATGTTGCATGGAAAATGGCCCTTGCTGAAATGTTATGGTTTATTTCGGGAAAGTGTGACACACTTGAAACATTGGAACCATTTGCACAAAAACTCTGGTCGCCTTGGGCAGACAAAGATGGAAATCTTGGACCTATATACGGACTGCAATGGCGATCTTGGAATCGTGATGCCCACTGGCATGATCAAACCATTCCCATGATTGATCAGCTTGAAAGTGTTATAAAAGAAATTAAATCAGGTTCAACTTCTCGTCGCTTGATTGTTTCGGCTTGGCAGCCCGCAGAAGTTGATAACATGGCACTTCCTCCATGCCATGTTCTTTTCCAGTTTACGGTTCGCACAGGAAAGCTTCATCTTCAACTTTACCAGCGCTCATGTGATCTTCCCATTGGTGGACCATTTAATGTGGCTCAATATTCAATATTGCTATGTATGGTTGCAAAACTTGCAAACCTAACGCCAGGAACATTTATTCATTCGATTCATGATGCACACATTTATGAGAACCAAGTTTCTGCCGTAATTGAATGGATCGAGAGAGAATCTGCGGCAAATTCTCCAACCCTTATAATTCATGGCGAGCAAAAAACAATTGATGACTTTAAGTTATCTGATTTTGAACTTATAAATTATAAGCATTCTGGAAAAATTTCTATTCCTGTTGCAGTCTAAGCAAGATAATAAATCGATTTATTATCCTCGACCTGTTGCGCAGCTTGTTTGGATATGTTATATTGAAGGAAGAGAGGCCACACAAAACAATGTCATTAATTAGCCATTTATTAAAGGGAGTTATGTCGGGAGCCGGATGGACTGCGGGTAAAAAACTAGCAGACGATGGAATCGACAAACTTCGAGAAAAACTCAAAGAGCATAAAGACGGGAAAGATGAGAAAGAGAATGGAAAAGATTCTTTAGAAGATATCGAAATCCCAGAAGACGAAGAAAAGTAACCCAACCCCAACAAAAATGCTCTCGGATTAAGTTTCGAGAGCATTTTTTTCCATATAGTCAAATAGCTTTTTTATATGTCTTAAATAATATGTCCATAATAGGAAGTCCTATGTTGAAATTCCAGCTTCTCATCAATCTTGTATTATGATGCAATTGATGATGGGCTTTTGCGGCCTTCATAAATGGAATTTTGAGCAAAACATGATCATCATTTAGATGGGCCATAAAGTGTATTGACTCATATGCCCCATAATAAATCATACATGTTGCAAACATAAGTAATCCTACATTTAAGCTAAAGAAAAATGCACTAAATAGGGATGCTGGGATTACTATAAAAAAAATTAGAGAAAAAACAACTGTTCCGGTAGCAAAGACTTCTCTCATATCTTTATCGCATTCTATATTCATGTATTCATGAGTAAAATATCGATGATGTTTTCCGCTATGCGTCCTATACATTTTTTTTAATGGCTTTACTAAGCTATGCATTGGCCAACGATGAAATGCATATTCCACGAAATTGGCCAGTAAAATTGCCACAGGAATAACCATCAATTCAATCAAGGATAGTCCACTAATAAAAAGTATGGCAAAAAAGGAGAGAAGGAAACTTCCCCCAATAACGGCCACAAGATGAGACACTCCAGACAGAAGATATGACGTACTCTTCCTGTGGTTCTTGCGAAATGCTCGAACCTTCATGTTAAATAAATAACAAGAACTTGGACAAATGTATCCTATTTTGTCGAAATAATCAATTTTTAGCTAAAAACAACAATTCTGTATTTGTTGTATGGCTAATTTTCCCAACTTTTTCGCCTTTTAGGTTATGAATTCCTATCTTTGCGCCAACATATCGTTGATATGGCACTTCAATTATGTCAATTTCTCCAAATTTTGTCGTTAGAATGCTTAAAATTTCATCTTGGGACAAATAACCTTCATTATTAAATGAAATTAATGCTTTTGGAGCAGACAAATTGTCTATAACTGCCTTAAATTCATCAAAAATGTATCTTTTACTGTTGAAATTGCTCTTTTTTGTCCTTACATCAACTCTTTTTTGAGCTTTTCCGTACATTTCAGGTTCATCCCAGAGGCATAAAGTCTCCCAAATATGGTAATTTCCACGATAATTGTGCTGATTATAGGGAGGATCTATATAGGCCAGATCGGCTGATGTTTTTGCAGAAATCTTAGCATCTCCAATAATTGCCATTCCTTTCCCTTTCGAAAGTTTTGGCATTCTTAAAGACAGATCATTATAAGAACGACTTGCCCATTTTTTCAAATAAGCCATTTGAATTCCGCATGTTGAATCAACTCGATCGGCAGCTTCGATAAGAGAAGTAAGTAATATTGCTTTTGTTTCTTCAGAAATGTCTGACATTTCATCAATTTTTTCACGAATTGATTCAATTTTTAATCCATTCTTTTCTTGAAAAAAGTTTGAATTTATGCAATATGACTTTGTAAACCAGCCAGGCTCTTCTTTGGCTGAGAGCTTATTTAGTTCATTTATTATTTCTTCTGCTCTCTTGCTATCTTCGCTCTCTGGATCTATTTGAACATATGTTGTCGCAATGATATGGGCATATTTGTTTATGTCATTAGATATGACCTTTATGCCTTCATTTTGAAGGGCATGTCCAACCCTTGATGTACCAGAAAAAAGATCAAGAACAAAATTAGGATTTTCTTTCTTTATTATTTCCACAATTTTTGTAATAAGAAGTCGTTTGCTGCCAATATATTTAATCATCTAATTTATCTCTAAAAATATTTGTTCTATGGTAACTCATATATTCTGATCTTTTGCCTGGCAACCTTATTCTTTCATTTCCAGTTAATCCCAGGCATTGCATTTCCCATTCGCTCAAATCTTTGCTTGTTAATATGCTTCCTTCTTCATCAAAAGAAATATATCCATGATCAAATGCTCGATGAATTGAAGACAGAAATAATATTGCATTATTAGGATCGTTTTTTTCCTTGTCATTGCAAACAGAATGTGGTTTGATGTGGCATGCGTCTGTGGCAAATATGAGAGAAGATAATGTAGCTTCGCACATACCTGCACCACGAACAATTCGATTTCTAAACGTTCTTTGTCCCTTTCTTTGGGCCATAAAGTAATATACAAAAAAAATAAGGATTGTTAATTATGAAATTTTTAGTAAATCTTTTATTTAATAAAAGCACAACAACTAATTGTGTTTGGAATGTGGCAGAAAAAATCAAAAGACACATTCCAGATTTTATCTATTCAAATTATATTATTCCAAATTTTATGAAATCAAATTATTCAGAATACTTTGAAAAAGACCTTCAAAGTAAAATGAATTTTTATTGGTTTCTTTTGGGAAAACCAATAAAATGGAGAGTTGCCACCATAAAAGATGATCCCGATATAGCCCCAGAAATTCGATTGTTTTATGAAGAAAATAAACTTTTGCCAATATTGATTATAATATCTTCAAAATTTAAAAATTTTGAAAAAAAAGATTTAGTAAATAAAACAATTGACAATGGGCTTTCTTACGGAATTTCTTATATGCTTGGAAATGCACAAAGAATGAAAAAAACAAAATGGCTAATAAAATTATCAAAAATGATTAGAAATATGCCAGAACCAATGAATATTGAAGCATTACAAAATAGATGGAATAAAGTCCAAAAAGAATGGAATAAACAATAGAATGTCACGAGAAAGTAAAATAAACCCATTTGATATGCCAGAAGATATAAATGAATGCCATGAAAAAAATGGTAATAAATTTCCTTGCAAAAAATGCAAAGGAACAAAAAAAGAAAAACAAACAAACGATTAAATTTTGTATCATATGGCAAGCCCGAAAGGCCTAAGGAACCAAAATGAGTAAAAGAATCAATCAACAATTTGAAAATGGAAGAGTAAATACGTTCACCACCGGAAATCCACGAGGCAGCCTTCCAAACTTTGATGTTAGCATTTCGTCACCAGCCAATGGACAGCATCGCCCAACTGAGCTTTCTTTTGATTTTGAACAAGGTGGCCGTCGTCGCAAGTTCACTCTCAACGGAAGAAACTCAAGAACTCTTTATGAGGTTTTGAGTCGTCACTTCAGCGAAGTTGACTAACTTCGAAAATTTGTGGTATGATCAAAGGGATGCATTTGCATCCCTTTTTTTTTGGAGTAAACTTTGGAAATAATTGAAGCAAAAGCTGGTAAAAAGTTTAAGCCTGGTGATTTTGCTTATGTTAGAGCCCTATTTCAGCCACACAGGGTTGGCATGATAATTCTTTATTCTGGCACAATTAAATCTTGGGGAACAGGAGAAAAACAAGAAGTTTACAAAGTCTTAATTGGAAAACAAATATGTCTTTTTAATGAATTTTTATTAGATCCACTAAACAAAGAAACTTCCTACAAATTGTCTCGCGTCTCAAAAAATTAAGCTTGAACTTTTTTTCGGCCTGTGATAGACTGTCCTGACCTATGTCATCATCCGATCTAATTCAAGTTGATGGAAAAGTTATAGAAGTTCTTCCATCAAATAAATTTTTTGTTGAATCAACAGATGAAGTCAAGACTAAAATTTTGGCACACTTGTCTGGAAAGATGCGACAAAATAAAATAAGAATAGTATTGGGAGACCTTGTGTATGTTCAAGTTTCCCCTTACGACCTTACCAAAGGAAGGATTGTTAGAAGAAAGGATCGTTAATTTTAAATGTTTTTAAAACTATTTATGTCACCAAAGGTGGTAGCATATGTAATTACGCTATTACTTGGAAGACCTGACATTGCAGATGATTTAATTTCAATCTGTAATCGTGAGAGTCGTTGTACGCTTGTTGAAACTCATAAAATTGACAAGCATATATCGAACAGCGAATGGCATGGCCAAGTAAAACTTGGCCATTTGGATCCTGAATGCCAACCAAGAAAAGCAAAAGGAGGATGGGCCACACATGGACCATGGGGCCTGTCTGCTGGCGCGCATTGGCGTTGGGTTCCTCCTTGTTATCAGCCGGAAGCATTTAATAATCCATATGTTTCAGGTTATGTTGCAGCTAGAAAATACATTATTCAATGTTGGCAACCGGGAAAGAAAAAGGGATGGTGCAAAGTTTCTGCAACTGCAAGAAAAAATAATTTAAGAAGAAGAAAGAATAAGAAATTGGTAAAAATGGAGAGACCAAAGAATTGGTGGGAATTCTACACTAAAATTCCTTGGTAAAAATGTTATTGTTCTTGGTATTCTCTCCTTATGAAAAGAAGTGTTTACCTAGTTGGGCCGATTACTTGCCTTAGTTATACAGGTGCAACAGACTGGCGTGATTATGCAAAGGATTTCCTAAATAAAAAAGGAATATCTGCCTTGAATCCAATGCGTGGAAAAGATTATCTTTCTAAAGAAAAAAATATTTCTGATGATTACAGTTCCCACGTAATGAGTACAAGTAGAGGAATTATGACAAGAGATTATTTTGATTGCATGAATGCCGGAGTTATTCTTGCCAACTTTTTGGGAGCAGAAAAGCCCTCAATTGGTTCGGCTATGGAATGCGCTTGGGCGTATGTAAACCATACTCCTCTTATTGTTTGCATGGAAGAAAGCGGAAACCCGCATGATCATTCTATGATAAGAGAAGCAACAGGTTATCGAGTAACCTCTCTTGAAGAAGGGCTACATATAGCATCCGCAATACTTGGAGATTATCCATAACAAAAAGCATGCCTCTCGGCATGCTTTTTTATTTAAAGAGGATTTAAATGGAATCAAAAATAATAGAAGGCGAGTGTTTGGAAGTTCTTTTAAATGAAGATTTTCAAGATGAATATCTTAAAAAAGTTTCTCTAATTTATATAGATCCTCCATTCATGACACAAAAAACACAAAGGATTCATGAAAATTCTTATGAAGATAAATTTGATTCTTTGAGAAATTACATTATGTTTCTTCATGCAAGAATCCAGCGTGCAAAATCTTATTTAAAAGATAATGGGTCTTTGTTTGTTCATGTTGACTATAGAACGGTACACTATGTAAAGATCATGCTTGATCGAATTTTTGGTCCCAACATAGACGACCAATTTCCAGAATGTAAAAATTTCATGAATGAGATAATTTGGGCATATGACTATGGTGGAAGATCAAAGAAACACTGGCCCAGAAAACATGATACAATGCTTTGGTATGTTAAAAATCCAAAAGATTATATCTTCAATTTCGACGAGATGGATAGGATTCCGTATATGGCTCCTGGTCTTGTTGGGACAGAAAAGGCAAAATTAGGAAAAACTCCAACTTCCGTATGGTGGCATACGATCGTGCCAACAAATTCAAAAGAGCGCCAAGGCTATCCAACACAAAAACCGATTGGTTTGCTAAATAGAATAATAAAAGTCCATACGAATCCTGGTGATTTAGTTATGGACTTTTTCGCAGGTTCTGGAACGTCTCTCGTTTCAGCGGCTAGTCTTGGTCGGAAATATGTTGCCATTGATAAAAACCCTAAGGCGATTGAAATTATAAGAAAAAGAATTTCAGAAATTTCTTGACACGAACTGTGTCATTGTGCTACAAGTTCGTTATGTCTTTTTACGAATCGTTTGAAAACGTATCAGGCCTGGAGGTATATTGACACTAGAACAATCAGTATTTGAAGATGATGATGACTATTTTGACAACGAATACGACAATGACATATTGTCTCTTTCTCGCTTGTCAAATTGTATCGATTCTCTTTTTGGAAAAAAAGAAATAAAAACAGAATATGCATTGGAAGAAATTACAGAACTAAGAGCATCAATAGATTGCGCTGCTCTTCTTTTTCTAGAATATGAAAATGCAGAAGACGAAGACTTGAAGCACGAATTTGGATTTCAATATTCAGAAATAGTTGCAAATATTGGAGATCAATTAGAAGAAATTAATAGATTGGGAAACAATCTTTATATTCATTAAAAAAGGAAAAAAATGAACAATCGTAAAATTGAAAGAATTAATGATGATCAGCTTGCGGCACAAATGAATGCAGTAAAAGCACATATCCGCAGAACAAGAAAAAATAATGGAATAACTCATGATGCTGAAATCGAACTCTGTTATTTAGAGAGAGAACAAGAGCATCGTGAAACAGCCCAAAAGGCCCATGAAAGATATATAAGGCAAATCCAAGAAGAATATAGAACAACCACAAGAGAAGAAGAAGAGGCAATTAAAGAATTTTTAGAAGGTGAAAACCAACTACATGACCAATACAGAGCACTATAAAAAATTAGAATTATTTGCAAAATCTTTAGGATATAGAATTATTGAATCCGATTGTGATTCGTGGGATTATAAATCCAAAATTATCTGCAATAATTCAAGAAGAAGGCCAGATAACCGAGTTATATATTTAGCCCATGAATGTGGCCATGCTCAGTTTTTTGAGAACAAAAAACATGAATATAATGACATATTCCCAGGGTTTGGTCAGGAAGGAATAAATAATAAGGTTTCAGTTCTTGAACAAGAAGTCCTTGCATGGGATGAGGGACTGAAAATAATTAAAAAATTAAATATTCCAATAAATATAAAGAAATTTGCAAAAATAAAAATGACATGTCTAAAGGATTACTTATGAAAGATAAAACTTCTCTAAATCAGTATTTTTCAGAGATTGACGGAGGAAAACTTCTAACAAAAAGTGAAGAGCTTAGGCTAGCGAGAATAATGGATGATGGAAGATGGCATGATAAAGATGGAAATATAAATCCTAACAAATTATGGGATCTATCTAAAGACCCGGCTATTCTTAGAAGATCCAAGGCAGCGCGTGAAAAGCTTATAAAGTGCAATCTGAGACTGGTTGCCTCTGTCGCAAAAAACTATCAAAATAAAGGCTGTGAGCTTGAAGACCTTATTCAAGAAGGAAATATTGGACTAATTGATGGCATTGACAGATTCGATCATAGAAAAGAGCTAAAAATTAGCACATACTGCACATGGTGGATTCGTCAGAGGATTGACAGGCTTATTTCTAACCATGGAAGAACAATAAGAATTCCTGTACATGTACAAACTCTTTCAAATAAATTGAGGGCTATTCTAAGAGGGGTGAATTATAAAAATGGAAATGAAATAAATGCAGAAGAAATTTCAAAAGAACTTGGTTGCACAATTGACATGGCAAAAGAGGCACTTCAGGCAATAATGCCTAATCCAATAGTTACAATAGATCATATTCAAACAGAAATAGAAGAAGGAAATGACAAATCTTTGCATTCATCAATCAAAGATGAAAATTATCAATCACCTCTGGATGCCGTTGTTCAGGCAGAACTTATTGAATCAATTAGGGAACTAATAAAAGACTTGCCTCCACGTGACGAAAAAATTCTAAGGCTTAGATTTGGAATTGTAGAAGATGAAAAAGATCATAACGCTTGGCCAATCACGGAAGGCGAAATTGAAGAACTAGAAAAGAGGAAAAATGGCTGAATACAAAAAAACTTGGGCAAAAAGATTTAAAACATGGCGTCAAAAAGAAAACATGACAATTGAAGAATTTGTCATAGAAAAAATGTCACCTTTGGGCCAGGGACACAGCAATAACGTAAAAAAATACAAAGCCGTTGAAAGTGGACGTGCTGCTCCCTCAAATTATCAGAAATCTAAACTAATGGAGGAGAGAACTTGAGTCAAAATTCAAAATATGCAACATTAGAAACACCAGGAGCAATGAGCTTCCCAGCCATCTCTAATGAAATAGCAAAAGATGGAATTGCACTTACTCCAGCTAGAATTAGAGTAATTATACTAAAATGCTTAGAGAAAATAGTAAAAAAACTAGGTACAAAATATGGTTGCCCTATGAGTCGAGAAGCAGCAGAAGAGATTGTAAAAGACATTGATTTCCAAAATACAATTGCATTTTTCATTCAAAAGGCATATGAAGCATAGTTATATATTATGGAAAAATCAAAATTAGATTGGAAAACATTTTCATCTCGTCGCCGTTTAAATGTTCGTGCATGGATTGAATCTAAAGGATTCAAGAAATTTTCAGATATGGAAAAATGGCTAATTGATCGAGATATGGAACCACCAAAAAA
>Ga0210043_1000546_pt1 | contig 39512 bp, 42 predicted proteins | sample CryGeymet201501t_FD_183990 | JGI IMG/M metagenome (GOLD analysis project Ga0210043, IMG submission 183990) | Groundwater microbial communities from Crystal Geyser aquifers in Utah, USA - Crystal Geyser metaG 2015-01t (SPAdes) (version 2) | ecosystem: Environmental > Aquatic > Deep subsurface >... | reverse complement strand
CCAGATCAGCTACATCTTGAACCCTGTAGCGGGGGTGTCGACTTCACCGGAATCAGGTGCCGACTTCAATCGGAATGGGGTGCCGCGTTCCAGCGGAATCAGGTGTCACGTTCGACCGGAATACGCATCTGTATAATCGCCGCTTTCTGGATCAGTTCAAGCCGCGCCTGATCGCTGCGGCCGAGCGCAGTAAAAAGCAGACGGCCCTGCTGATGTGCGATGTGGATCACTTCAAGGATACCAATGATACCTACGGGCATAAAGTTGGTGACACGGTATTGATTGCTACAGCCAATATTCTCGATAAGGCTGTACGGCCATCCGATTATGTGATCCGTTACGGTGGTGAAGAGTTTCTGGTGATCATTACCGATGCGGATGAGAAGAAAACGATGGAGATTGCCGAGCGCATTCGTTACAAGCTGGAAGAGCATGTGTTCACCAGCGATGGTGTTAACTTTTCCAAAACGCTCTCAATCGGTGTAGCTATCTTTCCGGGTGACTCGGATGCATTCGATGCCTGTGTCCATCTGGCCGATACAGCACTCTATGTTGCCAAGGACAGCGGGCGAAATCAGGTGATCCGCTATCTGGATGGTATGATCAAGGATGAAACGGCAGGCACCTGAACAGGAGTGGTTTAGCTGCTGCTGAGTAGCTTTGAGGCCTATCGGCATCTGCGGGCGTTTAGTGTGGCGGCGGCTACTCGTTGTTGTCGAATCTGGTCATCTCCTGCCCGGCAGGAATGCGCCCGAGATTGATGCCGATAGATTCGGCACAGCGGATCAGTTGCGAATCCATCGGGACATGGCGGACAACACCTGCCAGCTCTTTTAGCGGAACCAGTGTGATGTCCGGCGTGTTCAGACTAACCATGTTGCCGAATTTCCCCTCTGCAGCAGCTTGGACAGCATGGCTGCCGAGCCGAGTTCCGAGGATGCGGTCAAAAGCGGTGGGGGAGCCACCGCGCTGGATGTGCCCGAGTACTGTGCAGCGCACCTCAAGATCGATCTGTTTTCTGATTTCAGTAGCCAGGTGGAAACCGACGCCTCCGAGTTGTGGAACCCCCTGTAACCGGGTCGATGCCGCCTCCTGCACAATGACATCACCGCCGATCGCTTTGGCCCCTTCAGCAATAACAATGATGCTGAACGGGCTACCATTTCTTGCCCGCTGCCGGATGCAGTGGACCACACTTTCGATATCATACGGTATCTCCGGAATCAGGATGATGTGTGCGCCCCCTGAAATGCCGGCCTCCATGGCTATCCACCCGGCACTGCGCCCCATCACCTCAAGGATCATGACCCGCTGATGGCTTTCACCTGTGGTGTAGAGTCGATCCAGCGCATCGCATGCAACCTGAACTGCTGTCTGAAAACCGAAGGTATAGTCGGTTTTGTCCAGATCATTATCGATGGTTTTGGGAATGCCGATGACCGGAATCCCCAACTCGAACAGGCGATAACCGATCTCCAGTGTACCTTCGCCACCGACGATAAACAGGCAATCCAGACCCAGTTTACGGACGGTGTCGACCGCCCTGTCAGCATAGTTATGGATACTGATCGAGTGGTCAGGACTCATCTCGCGCCACTCAAACGGATTGCCCTTGTTCGTCGTGCCGAGCATGGTACCGCCAAGTGTCAGGATGTTGCGTGTGTTGTGAACTGTCAGCTCGGTTGTGCGGTTGAAGACCAACCCATCAAAGCCTTTCTCGATACCGATTACCGTGGCCCCATGACCAAAAACAGCAGCGCGTGTTACCGCACGAATCACGGCATTGAGTCCCGAACAGTCACCACCACCGGTTAATATGCCTACGCGTTTGATACTCACAGCTGCCTCCTGATTACTGGAACAATGAAGTCACAGTTTGCCTGCATGTTTCTCTTTCACGTTTTTGACAAATCATAGAATGAAATCGTTTTGTTTGCATGGCCGTTATGATTCCCGGCGATCAATTAGCCGCCGTATCACTGCCCGTCACCAGCATTCACAGGACTCCCTGATTTCAGGAGCCGCACATCAGTTTCTCGGCGCGAGCCAGATCAGCCGGGGTATCGACGCCGATACAGTGGAAATCACCGACAGTAACTGCAATAGCATATCCGTGATGCAATACGCGCAGTTGCTCGAGTTGCTCGATCTGTTCCGCCTCACACGGCGAGAGTGTGGGGTAGATCAGCAGGAACTCTTTGCGGTAGGCATATAGCCCGACATGCTGCAGCGCATTGGAGGATCCTGAGCGGGGAAAGGGTATAGAGGCGCGGCTGAAATACATGGCGCGCCCCCTGGCATTGGTAACCAGCTTGACGACATTGGCGTCATAGAGATCGTCCGGATTGCGTAGCGGATGCGCCAGTGTAGCCATCGGCAGGTAGGCATCCTCATTGAACGGCTGCACCACAGCGCGGATCGCCGCCGGATCAATCAGCGGCTCATCGCCCTGTACATTGATGACGACATCGCAATCCATAGCGCGTACCGCTTCAGCCAGCCGGTCGCTGCCGCTGGCATGTTCGGGCGCGGTCATGCAGACCATGACGCCGGTTGTTCTGGCTACCTCGGCAATGCGCTCATCATCGGTAGCAACAAATACCGGCCCGAGATCGGCCGCCTGTGCTTTTTCAATGACATGGATAATCATCGGTCTGCCAGCAAGCAGCGCCAGCGGTTTGCCGGGGAAACGGGTGGAGCCCATACGGGCGGGGATACCGATAGCGATCTTCATAGCCAACCTAGTGTGCCTGGATCTCGGCCCAGTTGGCCGTTGCCGTACCCAGTTTGCCGACCACTACACCTGCCGCGTGATTGGCCAGTGTTGCCGCTGTCAGCGCATCATCGCCGCGCGCCAGACAGGTGGTGAAGGCTGCGATAACGGTATCACCGGCGCCGGTGACATCAAAGACATCGCGGGCAGCGGTCGGGATATGGTGATGCGCTATGCCGTCAAACAGGGTCATGCCCTTTTCCGAGCGGGTGATCAGTACATATTGCAGCTCAAGCCGCTCATGCAGCACCTTTGCGATGGCCTCTACATGGTCATCGTCATTACGCACGGCCATGCCGGCCATGGCGGCAGCTTCCATCAGATTCGGTGTGATCAGAGTAGCACCGCGGTAGGCGTCGGTGTGTTCCGGTTTCGGATCGACAGCGATAATGCCGCCCTTTAATCGACTGATCAGGACGCGGATAAAATCCGGGGTCAGTACACCCTTGCCATAGTCAGAAAGGATGGTGGCGGAGGCATTTTCCTGCAACGCATCCAGGCTGGTAAGCAGGGCCTGATGCGTTGTTGCTTGAGCGGGCGTAGTCCATTCGCGGTCGTAGCGCACGACCTGCTGATGGCGTGCGATAATACGCGTTTTGATAGCGGTCGGCCTGTCATTGGTTTTCGTGATCACACCGCGGTCATCGGAATCCAGCTCGGCTAGGCGCTGATGTACCCAGCGGCCCGGCTCATCATCGCCGACCAGTCCGAACATGGCGGAAGGGGTATCCAGAGCGTGCAGGTTACGCACAACATTGGCCGATCCGCCCAGCCTGCGATCAATGCGCTCGACCGATACAACCGGCACCGGTGCTTCAGGCGAGATGCGCGTGACATCGCCCCAGATAAATTCATCTACAATGATGTCGCCAATGACCAGAATCATATGTTTTTAACCCTCATTGTTAAGGTTTCCAGTACAGATATGTTTCGTTTCCCTGAAGACGCCAATGCTTAATTAATTCACCTAGCTTCGGGTCTTCCACCTCACTCAATATGTATACCTGACGCTCTTTACCATCATACCAGTGAACAAACTGATCAGGCGGAGTGCGGACATTAATGTAGGCACCAATACTCAGCCCAGTGGAGACGTCGTTCATTGTACGTAGATTTTTCCCATCTGTGAACTGCATAATATCCTCAACTACTGCCCGAATGTCACGCTCTGGTCTCCAATCCTTGATATAGGGGAGAACCGCAAAACTGTAGGGTATTTTCATGAGGATAACGATGATGATGACCTTGGATACCAGGGCTAACTGCTTGAGATTCAATTGCAGAGTCAGTCCTGTAATGACCAGTGCCAGCAGACCGTAGAACGGTATCAGATAACGGGCAGTACCTGCGGCAGATAGCCAGAAAGGAAGTAGACAGAGCAGCAGGATATAGAGAATGGTCACGAGATCCCGGTGCAATACATAGCGTTGCTTTTCCTTAAAATATAGCCAGATCAGGATCAGGGTTACAGGAAATGCACGGCCAAGGAATAGCAGCGGGTAACTAATCCAGTGGTTAAGATAACTTAGTAGACTGTAGCCAAGAAAATTGCGCATCGCATCGCCAATGGCAACGCTGGTATTGGCGCCACCAGCAAGAATAAGATTTTGATAAATCCACGGTAATGTGAAGCTGGCAAGCACGGGCAGAATATAAAATAAATTGAATAGAAGATTCCAACGCTGATAGCGCCAGATCAGAACCAGCCCTGCGGATAGATACATAACATAGCAGCTGATATTTTTAGTCAGGAATGCCAGTGAAATTAGTACCAGGGAAATCAGCAGCCACTTGACCTGTTTCTCTTCAATTGCAATCCAGAGACTGGATATGGCGGCAAAAATAAAGAAGCCAAATGTCGCATCGGCATATCCCAGCCATCCGTACCAGAAAAAAACTTCACCCATGGTGAGGTAGATCAGGGCGCCAAGCCAGGGTACATTACGCTGTTCCGGGAATAATTTTCGGGCCATGAAGTAGACGACAGCAGCCGACCCCAGTGTGGCAGAAACTGATACAATGCGGGTGGCAATTTCAAGGTGTGACCAGCCGATCACTTGAGCTACGCAGATAATCATCCAGTTATACAATGGTGTCTTGGGCCATGCCAAACCAAAAACAGATTGATGCCACCAGTGTTCATCTACGAATATTTCATAGGCGCCCAATGCATAGTAACTCTCTTCAGCTACATATTGCATAACCGGAAGTGGAAGAAACATGGCTACAGCGGCAAGTAGCGTGAGTATTTTTAAAGATTTAATAGTCATAGTGATTTTGTCATGCAGGGCATTGGATGGGTGATCAATGGCGCTGATATTGAGAAACTATTTGAGTGATATGATCCCTTCATCCTGTTTTGCAGCTCATAATCAAATAGGTGTAGGGAACACGTAATAGATCGTGTCGTGGTGTGCTGGAAGTGAAAGGGAAGTTATTTTTAGCCAGCTTTTGATAGCCGCTCTCATTTCTAACATTTTGACCGCGATCATGCTCAATCAGCCAACGGGCGATAGCTGACTGTTTTGGCGTGAAACAGGGATCTACTGTAATCACAGTGCCGTTCTGGTCCAGCGCCTGATAGGCTAAATCGAACAACGTTGTTGCTTCATGTTCATCCAGATGGTGCAATACACCAAAGGCAAGAACCACGTCAAATTTACCCAAATGATCAAGATGAGCACTGTTTACCAGATCGGCGAAAAATTCACCTCTGTGTCCGAAACGTCTCTTGGCCTGATCAATATATTCACTGGATGCATCGAAACCGACGTAATGAACATCATCAGGCAGGAACTCGAGAATTTCAGCTGTTCCACAGCCAATATCAAGAACTCTTAACCCTTCGCGTTTGGGAAAATATTCAGTAGTGAGAATTTTCCGGGCTTTTCTGACACCGAGAAAGTTCTGCGTGAAATTGTACATGGCCGGATGCGAGAGGATGCTGCGGATGCCGCTGGTGATCTGTGCCATTACATAACTCCGGAGTGACGGATCTCAAAAATCATCGGTGTTGACAGGCTTGCCGGAATATTGCGAATCAATTGCCTGAAAGGTGTTTTGACCGCCAGATTGGCAACTGCGGAGATTATACCTTGATGCCGCTTCTGGAAAACAGGGTCTTCGTGAACCCGTTTGAATGCTTTGTACAACAGACTTTTTTCGAAGTCACATGTGAGGTTTTGGGTGCGGCAGAAATGTTTAATCTGCCTGCAAGTGATAAAATTCAGCGAGTCCCATATTTCAGTGTCGGCATCATCAGGAAGAAACAGACGTGCGCTCAGTGTACGAAAATGGCGGAATACAGGGATACCATAATGTGGTTCATAAGGTACCGTGTAATTGGGGCATGCATGCACCATCTTTCCATCTTTAGATAATACAGAAGCCATGGCGCTGATTGCAGATGCCCAGTCAGGAATATGTTCCATGACGTTGTTGCTGAAGATCAGGTCAAAACTTCCGTGTTCATTTACAGTCAACTCCTGAGCCGGAGCGGTAAGTACCTCAAGACTTATGTTGGAGAAGTGCTCTCGAATGGCGTCTTTGGTCTGGTCAAAAAGACCGTAGCCGCCAAGCGCTGGTTCCAGAGCAATTACTGGATATCCCTGTTGTTTCAGAAACAGACTTAACAGGCAGAGGCCGGCGCCAACTTCCAGAATGCGCTCGGCTGCTTCAAGCCTGTTGGCTACAAGATCAAGTGAAACAAGACTCTCGTTGGCATAGGTGTCCAGCAGTGCCGAAATTTTACTGGCAGGTTGACTGGTGGTGGAGGCGACCTGCAGAGCAATAGCATCAAATGGAATCTGATCCAGAAATTCAAGCAGTTTGGGTTTTAATGTCAGGTTGTCTGGGCTCATGGATGCATTAGAAGGATAGACCTTTGCCATTTAAAGGATGCAGGGAATCTACCATGATGAAGGTCTCGAATTCAATGAGAGGCGCCCGAGTATGGTTTTAGACAACATCAAGTTGCTTTCTTTTCCAGGTTAATGCACCGACTGTATATTGAGGTTTGCCATTGAGTTTCAGGTAAGTTCGGCCAAGGTACTCTCCGATCATGCCGATGCAGAGTGTTTGCACACCGCCAATAAACAGAATCGTCGCGATCAGTGATGCCCACCCGGCCGCCATTTCAGGATGTATCATTTTCTGGATAAAAATGATGCCTATCATGATGATACTGAACAACGAGATACCAAAGCCCATAAAAGAGGCGAAACGCAGAGGAGAAACCGAAAAGCTGGTTGCCATTTTCATCCACAGGGAAATGGAACTGAACAGATTGTAGTTCCCTTCACCCTCAAAACGTACCTGATGTTGGATATCAATAGCTGTAATTGAGCGGGTGACATCCAGAATAAGGCCATCTACATAGGCGTATGGGCCATCGTATTTAATCACCTCCATGACCACTTCTTTTTGCATCGCTTTAAATGATGAGAGGTATAAACCTTTGGGTTTGCCCAGGAATTTTGATGATGCCCAATCGTTAAACTGGCTGCCCAGTTTCTTCCAGGACGGGTGTTTACGATTAATGTAGCGGGTATAGCAAACATCAAAGCCACCAGAGATGGCTGCGACCATATCACTTATTGCCTCAGGAGGATGCTGCATATCATCATCCATGATAACCACAATGTCGCCTGATATATGGTTTAGTCCGGCCATTGTTGCATTATGTTGGCCAAAATTCCGGCGAAGAGAAATACCTTTTATGAACTGATACTTATCAGCCATGCTGCAGATTACTGCCCAGCTGTTATCAGGGCTACAGTCATTAACCAACAACAGTTCAAATTGATCGGACATATTGCTATTGATCATCGCAGCATGGATCTTCTCAACCAGGGTGGGTAAAATGTTTTCACTTCGATACACTGGAATCACAATAGAAACCCGAATATTCGATGAAGCCACGTCCGCCATTAATATATATCCTTGCTCAAATGTAAGTATTCAGCAGACATCATAAAGGTAGGCTTCTTACCGTCAAGCAAGCAACAGTCGCTGAGCTTCACCGGAAGAACGTACCTGCCTGTGTGTGATTTCACAGAGCAGCATTCGCATCTGTTTTGCTCACTGCTTTATTTTTCTCCGATGATCTTCCTGACCGCTGAGGAGATGGGTGTACACGTGGAATATGTGTACATTCATGACGGTAGTATGGTTTTCTGAGGTCATGACAGAAAAAATGTAGAGGCGAAGTAACTCACTCCGTTCAGCCATGGGTTCTTACCTCGCTTCGCATGCAAGTAGCAATATATTAGCTGGCAACTGCTGCTGCAATGCGTCCAAAAGTAATAGTTGAAAGGAAGACAGGTACACGAGCAGGTCTTGATGCCGTTGCAATATGCTATAGAGGTCGTATCACCGCTTAAGGGAAAAGTGCGACATGGTGCTTGCCATTCTCCTCGATAAATACCTCAGGCCCGTAGTCAGTGACAATACGCCTAATATCAATATCCACGAGCAGCCGTCATGGGGATGGGCTCTCCGAAGATTTTCATTCGAGTTCATAGGCCCTAGTGTTGCAGGATGAGGATACCTGAGGTGATATTGCAACATGATACTTGATCGCTATATGTTGCGCTTGTGGTTGGGCCCATTTATGGGAGGGCTGTTTTTGGTGCTGGCCGTCATGTTGCTCGGGCGGGCATTGAAGTTACTGGGTACGGTTTCTGAGAGTGCCGAGGCATGGGCGTTGATTGCCGAGTTACTGGTATTGACGATGCCCTATTTTTTATTGCTGACCGTACCGATGGCTTTTTTCCTGTCACTGCAGAATACGATAGCCGGCCTGCAACAGAGCAGTGAGATGGATGCGTTGCGGGCATCGGGTTTATCCTACAGGCGTATGTTCCGCGTATTTTTTGTGGTGGCTGCAGTCCTGTGGATGGGATTGAGTTACACTTCGATGGTGTTGCTGCCGCAAGGACAGTTGGGATTTAATAATATACTGGTCAAAATATACGCTATGAAAGGGGGGGGTATCAGCTTTGCCCCACAGCGATTTACACACGGCCTGGACGGTCTTACCGTCTATGTGGATGGCGCAGATGATGATGGTACCTATCACGGGCTGGTTCTTGAAGATCATCGTGACGGCGTATCGGTGGTTTATACGGCCAAGTCAGCGCGCTTTGATATGGGTGGCGAATACCTGTTACTGAAGTTGCATGACGGGGTGCGTCTGGAGGGTGAGGGAGATGATCAGCGCATGCTCGCCTTCGACCGTTATCAGGTCAGCATTCCGCTGCCGGGTGGCAGCAGAAAAGCGCTGCAATCGGGTGACCATGTGACGATGATGACCGTGCATGAGCTATGGCAGGCCATGCAGAGCTCTGAGGATGGGGCAACCATTGCCGAATGGCATCGCCGGCTACTGCTGCCGACAACGGTGCTGATCCTGTTTTTCTTTGCCCTGCCCTTATCGCTGACGCAGAAGCGATCCGGTAAGGCAGGTTCGATGGTCGCAGGCATCGCCCTGCTGGTTGTCGTATATAATGTGCAGTTGCTGTTGCATCGTCAGGTCAGTCAGGGCGAGTTCCCAGCGTGGTCGATGTGGCTGGGACAGGCCATGCTGCTGTCGGCCGGTCTCTATCTGTCGAAAAGGGCCGAGTCTGATCGTATGCCCAAGCTGTTTTCCTATGTCGGGGAATGGATCTATCTGCTGCATCAGGCTGTGATGAACGGGTTAAGCCGGCGCTGGAAGGCGGATGAAACGTAATGATCAGTCGGTGGCGGGTGTAAGCTGGCGGTAGCAGCGCACCTGTTCTTCGGCAACCGCGCGCCAGCTGCGAATTTCCGGCTCTCGCTGGCTCTTTAGCAGGGTCATACAGGCGGCGGTCCAGCTATCGATTCCGGCACTCATCGGCAAGACTGCTTCAGCTTCCAGTTCAGGGGCGATGCCGCAGGCATCTGATACCAGCACAGGTACTGCTGCGGCACGTGCTTCGGCTATCACCATGCCATATGGCTCCTGGCGCGCCGGATGCAGTAGCAGATCGAAGCCGGCATAGAGCGGTGTGCTGTCTGTTTCACCCAGCAGTTGATAGCCGTCATTCCAGCCGGTAAACAGGTGCTCGATATCTGCCGGCTTCGGGCCGGCAACAACAAATTGCAGGTTCGGTCGCTTCTCGCGCAGTTTTTTTACTATGGCAACAGCCAGATCCAGCCCTTTACGTTGCCACTCCTTGCCGACAAAACCGATGATGCCGCCATCCATATCCGGTGTGTGCGCCGCCCGCACGGGAATCTTGCCGACGCCGGGCGCTATCGGGGCAGTCATGCGGGAGCCGATACAGGGGTAATAGTGGTTCAGTGCACTGCCGATCATGGATGAATTGGGAATGACGGCCTCTACCTGTCTGCCGCACACTTCACGATGCTCCAGCCACAGATTGGCATAGATGCGCGGCGAGCAGCGTTTCCACAGGGGTTTGTCACGTACCGATGCAAATGGCGGGCCGTGGAAGGTGGTTGCATGATGAACGGCTGTACGCTCATGGCTATGGATAATGCGGGTGCTCTCCGGATGGGCGGCAACCCACTGTGAAACCCTGTGCGAGAAACGCAGGTGGGCCAGCCAGCGCGGTTTGGGGCGAAGGCTGCCCAGTTCAATACAGGTCACGCCGGAGGGCGGCAGATCGGCGTGAATCGCTTCACACAGTACACTGACCTTATGTCCCATCTCCGCCATTTCGCGGGCCAACTCCCAGACATAACGCTCCATGCCGCCAACCGGGCCAAATCGGCGTACAATATAGAGCAGATTAAGTGGCTTATTCACGACCTGGCGGCTCATCCCAGCGCTGCTTGCGCTCGCACAACTTGGCGTAGCGGTAGAAAACACCTTCCAGATTACTGAACGCGATAACAAAACCGGCCCAACCATCCAACAGCCCCAGCTTCAGAATATAGATGCGGAAAAAAGACCACAGGCCGCGCAGCACTGCTTTTCCCATGCTGGCGCTCACCCCACGGGTTTCGAGGCGGTCGACGCCAAGCGTGGAGTAGCGATTCGCCTTGTCCAGTGCCTGCGCCATGTTTTTAAACGGGAACTGCCAGATCGGTGTTTGCATATGGCCAATGCTGCCGTGCACATGATAGCGCTCATGTACCTGATCCGCCTGCTCGAAGCTCAGCGCGCCCTTGCGGAACAGCTGCGGCTGGCGGTAGTCCGGATACCAGCCACAGTGTTTGATCCAGCGGCCCATAAACCAGTTTTTGCGCGGCACATACCACGCATCGGCACTGGTCTGATCGGTTATAATGCGGCGGATCTCCTCTGCGGCTTGTGGTGTGCAACGCTCATCGGCATCGACACTGAAGATCCACTCATGGGTACAGGCGGCAATTGCATCATTACGCAGTTTGCCGAAACCTTCGAAATCCAGTTGCACGACGCGTGCCCCCAGGGATGCGGCGATTTCAGCTGTCTGGTCGCTGCTATGGGAGTCGGCGACGATGACCTCATCGGCCCACAGTACACTTTTTACCGCATCGGCGATCTTGTCCGCCTCATTGTAGGTGATGATATAGACCGATATTTCAGCCATCGCTTGTTTGTCCCCCGTTAGCAACCGTATCTGGCTGTTGCAGTTGTCTGAGTCCGCAAACGGCTTCAATGCGCCGCTCATTCAGGCAGGCCTGCAGCATGGTGTCATTTTCATCCAACCGGTGACGGGAAAACTCGTCGTGCCAGAGGTGCAGTACAGGCGTGCCGCGCAGGTTGCAGCGGCGAAAACCGGCATGCAACAGGCGGGCGGTCAGATCGGAGTCCTCGCGTCCCCAGCCTTCAAACGATTCGTCAAAACCGTTGATGCGTAGCAGGGCAGCTGTCGGACATGACAGGTGGCAGCCGCGGATGCCATCCAACTGCTCACCCGGAGATGACAGTGTCGATGGCAGCAGCAGTGGCAGCAGGCGATTGATATGCCCGCGCGCACGTTGATTCAGCCACCAGATAAACGGGTGACCGGTGATAAAACAGGACTCCCGGCACAGTGCAGTGGTTCTGCGCTCAGAGAGCAGTACGCGGCTGCCGCTGATAAAGCAGTCATCGCGGGCAAAGCGGCGATGGGCGGCGATCAGGCCCGGCAGGGGAATGCAGTCGCCATCGGTGAGCAGGGTATAGGGCTCGCTGATGCGCTGGATTACCTGATTATGAATGCGGGCCTTGCGAAAACCGTCATCCGCTTGCCAGACATGCTGCAGTGGCACAGGAAAGTCAGTCTGCATGTGCGTGATCAGTGCACGGGTTTCATCGCTTGATCCGTCATCGGCGATATAGACGCTGAAATTCAGATCAGTTTGCTGCCGGTATCCCTCCAGCGTCAGGCACAGAAAGTCAGGAGCATTATAGGTTGAAATAACAACAGCAATGCTGGCCGGCATATTCAACGGCTTAACGCTCCTTGATCAGGCCATTATCCGGCAGCGCGTAAATCAGTGTAAAGCCAACCCAGTTGTATAACTGGTAGCCTGCTTCTTCGAGGTAGCGATGCATCGGCTGCTCCAGGATGGCATGAATATCTTTAAGGTGGCTTTCGGTCAGCAGGATTTTCGGTTTGTAGCGGTTCATATCCAGTGAACGGATGACAGCGAAATCATGCCCTTCGGCATCGATGGTCAGCAGATCGACTGTTTCACCGGCAAACGGGGAGGCATCAATAATCTCTGTCAGTGTGCGGGTCTCCAGCTCCTGCTTGCTGTATACAGGTGTATCTGTATTGGCGGCTACCTCGGGATCGATGGTGGAGCCCAGCCCGTAACGGCTGTAGTTATAGACGGTAACAACCTCTTTCTTATCCGATACCGGCGCATGTACATTGCAGTCATTCGGCCGGGCCAGATCGAAGCAGCGAACCTTGATGGCATCCATGTCGATATTGATGCCGTGCCAGCCGCGCTTGTGCAGAAAGCATGTGTTGGAAAATTTACTCGGATGGTAGCAGCCGACATCAACGTAGAGACCCTGCTTTACATGCTTGTCCAGCCAGTCGTTAAGCACGACATCCTCTCCGAACTGGGAGTGATGGCGGCGGGAGTGACGGGTCAGATAGGTTTTGCGAAAGATATAGGCTTTATCAAACAATGCGCTCAGACTCATAGTTGTTTTCCATTTTTCGCAGGGATAGGTGTGGCGGTGTTGTTTGCGATGACCGGCGCGGTATGCGAATAGGCCGTCAGGTGGGCAAAAATGCGCCCGAACTTGATTTTGGCCATCATCTGGATCGGAATATGGCGTGCGTCATCGGTCATCCACAGTGTCATCTCACCGCGGTTGGTGAAGATGCCGGCTGTCTTCAATTTAGGTGTAACCAGCAGACAGCTTACTTTTTCACCCCAGGGGGTGAGCAGTGTCTCCCGCTTGTTCTGGATGTTGACCTCGATCTCGTAGCGTTCGCGGGAATCGAAGATGGGAATCTTGTAAGTTTCTCCGGCCTTTAGCTCTAGCTGGCGTACGGCAAGAAAGGCATCAATGACGCTGAGATGACCGGCCGGCACATCAAAATATTCACTGATCTGATGCTGGGTATGTGAAACCCGATTCTCTTTCCAGAGAAATTCCGTTCTTTTTTGCGCCGTATACTTACGCTCATGCAGGTTGGCATCAAACAGAGTGCTCTGCATATGGCCATTGACACACACGCCTTCAGCGGTGATGTAGTCACGAACCTTTTTGAACAGATCGAGTGCTTTATTGGTGCGGGCAAATGTTTTTGCCTGCCAGCCCTCTGCAGTTGCCGTGATATCCATTGTGGCGGAGCCGGCATTGATAAATTCCCAGCCGACATCAAAACTCATATGCTCGCCGACATAGGGTATGCAGTCGGGGTTACTTTTCTCGGCTAGCGCCATGACCGGAAGCATCATGGCAATCAGTGCGGCCAGAGCGATCCGGCAAGCCTGCTTTACCATGTGCCGTGCAGCAGTCCGAGTCCGATCATGCCGGCTGCACCTGCGGCAAGTCCCATCACATGGTTCCATTCACGATGTTTTTTTACCATCTCCCAGCTGAATTCACCGCTGAATATATCAGGGCTCCAGCGCGGCAGGATGGCAAAACGGGTGGCCATGAAATCACGATAGGTATCGCCGAACAGGGCGATCAGGTTCTGCTCTTCGTTCTTCCATGTTGGCATATAGATGATGAGAAATGATACCGTGACAATAATAAATGCAGCCAGGCTGTCAGCGGCAAGGCAGAAGCCGGTGGCGATGATGAAGTGGCCCAGATAGAGCGGATGGCGGCACATGGCGTACGGGCCGCTGCTGGTGACTTCAGCCGACTTGTGGATATAGCCGGAGGCCCAGATACGCAGGGACTCTCCCAGTGTGATTACGGCCAGGCCAATCGCCCAGCTCTGCATGGTGGGGTGTGCGAGCAGCAGGATGGCAGCCCCCATCAGGATGCTGGCCGGAATACGGGCGCGCAGTAGTGCCTTGTGCAGGCGTTGGGTGGATGTCAGTTCAGAGTTCATGTAATACCTTTACAATGGCATCGGGTCGAATGCGATCCATGCAGATGAATTGATCGCATGTGCGCTTGAAACATGGGCCGCAGTCCGGATTCGATTCGACATGCCAGTGTTTGTCTCCTATGGGCGCTGAGCGCCAAGATGCAGATGGCCCCCAGAATGTAACTGTGGGCGTATCCAGTGCGGCAGCCAGATGCAGCAGGCCGGTGTCAGCGCCGACTACAGCGCGTGCGCCGGTGAGTAACGCGCACAATGATGACATACTCAGGCGTTCGGGCAAGGCGAAGCCACCGCACGCTGCTGCCAAAGATTGCGCCTGCATGCGTTCGGCATCATTTCCCCAACTGAAAACAGCTGTGGCGGCGACCTCAGGCAACGACCTGGCAATGTTGAGCCAGGTTGCCGTCGGCAGCTGTTTTGTGGCCCAACCGCCAGCCGTATGCAGAATAACATAGCCGCGTTGCGACAGCCCGAGTTCTGCCAGCAGGTCTGCATTGGCAGAGCAGTGCGTCTGCTGCAGATCGATATGCGGCGGCTTGTAGGGTATAGGCAGGCTGGCGTCCTGATGACAGGCTTCGGCGACAACATGCCGATATTGCTGAACAACATGTCTCTCTTCTGCGTGAAATGGTACAGGGGTAGTAAGCAGGGCGCTGATCTTTTCGCGCAGCTCCCGCTTGTCTATGCCATATACCGGCGAGCCACAGGCTCGGGCCAGCATGGATGATTTGATCAGTCCCTGCAGGTCAATCACCGCATCAAACCTGATCGCGCGGAGGCGACGGATAACCTGCCACGCCGACTGCAGCGGATTCCTCCCTTTCAGGGCAACGCGGTGAATCTGTACACGGGCCGGGAATATCTCGCTGACAAAAGCATACCGCTCGTCAACCAGCCAGTGGACCTCGCTGACATCCGGATTGATCAGCAGATCATCCAGTGCAGGCAGGCAGTGGATGATATCACCGAAAGCTGAGAGTCGAACGACCAGTACCTTCATGCGGCGAGCAAGTCGAGGCAGGCATCACTGAGCATCTGCGGAGTGATATTGGTCATGCACGGATGGCCTGCGACATGGCATTCGCGCTGCAGGCAGGGGCTGCAGGCAGCCGGCTGGAACAGGATACGGACGTGCTCGCCACTGGGTGATGTGCGTGCAGGGTCGGTTGCCCCGAATGGCGCAACGGTGGGGATGCCGAGTCCCGCAGCTACATGCATCAGGCCGGAGTCATTGCATAACATCAGTTGAGAGGCGGCGATCAGCTCCAGTGCCTGCGCAAGCGTTGTCTCTCCTGCGGCATTCCAGTGCGCTGTATGCAGACCGGCAAGAATACGTTCACCTGTGATTTTATCTTCCGGCATGCCGAGAATAAGAGGTTGCCAGCCGGCTTTCGCGAGCGTGTGACATACGCTGGCAAAACCTGCTTCAGGGTAACACTTTGCGGCGCCGAACTGGGCGCCGGGGGCGAGGGCGATGACCCGTTGCGGGTCAAGACCATGTGCCAGCATAGCCTCTCTCCCGTTATCAATAGCGCCTGCGGGGGCTGTCAGCCGGACATGGCGCTCAGTCACCTCCATGCCCAGAGAGGTGGGAATATCGAGGTAAAAGTCGCGGTGATGCTGGTACCTGAGGCTGAGCCTGTGCTTCAGGGCAGTAGAGAGCAGCAGGCGGCGCCACTGGCCACGGTAACCTGTAATGTGGCGGTTGCCAGCCATTCGACACTGCCATGCAGCCCTGAACGAGTTGGGAAACAGGAAGGCGGCATCTGCCTTGACGATACTATCTGCATAAGCTGCTTGCGGCAGGTTGAGCCAAGGCAGCAGCTCTTGCAACCAACCGCGCCCGCAAACAGAAATGCGCACGGACGGCTGGTGCGCGCGATAGTGATCGGTGATTGCGCGCATGGCCGGCTGCGCCATCACGGCATCGCCAATCCAGTTCGGCGGCATCAGCAGGATATGATTAACAGCGCTCATCGGGGGCCTCATTGATCTCTATAGCCTCATCATTGATGCTTTCCTGACGCAGGGCGCAGACAAAAATGCGCTCAACGCGCCTGAGCAGCGGAAACCAGGCAAGAGAGGTTCTGCGGGTCATCTCCTGAACGATGTTGAAGTGGCGGGAGAGCGTACGGTGAATCCCTGTCAGTGAATAGTAATATGGGTGGGTTTTATGACACAGCGCCGGCGCACAACATTCAGCATAATAGTGCAGGCGGGCCTCAAGCCCGCTATGTGTGGTCATGATCAGGATAAGGCGCCCGTTCGGTTTTAGCAGGCGTTCCATCTCATGCATGATCAACTCCGGGTTCATGGAGCAGGAGATGGCATGGGAGCAGATGATCAGATCATAGCTGGCAGAGGGCCGATCGATACGTTCTGCGCCGCTGGTCAGGTATTTACCGTCTGGTAATTTTCCGGGAAACATGCGCCTGAAGTCATCCAGCAGGGGATCCAGGTATGTTTTGTTTTTTTGCGGCAGCTTCTGACTGACACAGACCGGTCCGCAGCCAATTTCCAGTATCGAGGCTGTATTCGGATATTCACGGGCAAAGCGCAGCAATAGCGGCAACAGATCGCGCTCGGCTCTTTCCCGCTCCCGCTGAAGGTTTTTCCGGCCCCATTTTTCCAATGCCTGTTTCTGCGCTGCTTGCCAGCGGAAACGGGATACGGCGCTGTGTTTACTCATCTGGCTGCTGTCTCTTGCTCATCAAGATAGAGCCAGCGGCGGTGGATCCACAGCCATAATTCCGGTCGGGCATGGATGAGCGGTGCAAAGCTGTCGCAGATCAGCTGCATCTGGTTTGATTCATTGCTGTCTTTTATATCGATATCAATGGGCCAGAATTTAAGTTGAAAAGAGAAGCTGCGGCCAATGCGCTGTAATGCGATGCCCATAATCGGGGTATGATACTTGTTATGGATGGTGGCTGGCAGCGTGGTGGTGTTGGCCAGATGACCGAGAAAGGGGACAGGGAGGCCGCTGGAGAGGTGCTGGTCGATCATCAGGCCGATACAGCTGTTCTCCTTGATGGCTCTTGGTAGCCAGCGTAGCCCTTTGTTGCGTGCCTGCAGCGTTGCACCGAAACGTCCGCGGGCCTGAACGATAAAATGGTCAATGGGCTGTTGCCGTATGGAGCGGTAAACACTGTTGGCCTTGTACCCCAGCATCGAGATGCTGAGGGCGCCAAGTTCCCAGTTGCTGTGATGGCAGGCAGCCAGAATGACGCCCTTTTTTTGGGAGAGCGCCTGCTTCAGCAGCTCCTCGCCCGAAATTTCAATACGTGAAAGCAGGAACTCTCTGGAGCGCAGAAATACATGTGGTAATTCAAGCGAGGTGCGTCCCAGCTCTGCACAGGCTTCGCGAGCAGTGCGGGTGCGCCAGTCAGCGGATTTTTCAGGATAGACCCGCAGCAGATTTTTCAAGGCAATCTTGCGGTGACGCCGATCCATATAATAGTAGACGCGGCCAAGCCCTGCGCCCAGTGCACCGACAACCCTGACCGGTATAAAGCGGATCAGGTAAAAAAGCAGCTTCACCAAAAACAGCAGCATGGGAGGCAGACTCAGTCGGCGAGCGCTGTTGCCTCATCGATCAACATCACCGGAATGTCATCGCGTATAGGGTATGCAAGGTGGCATGCATCGCATTCAAGGGCTGTCTTCTGCGCATTGTAGTGCACCTCACCCTTGCATTTCGGGCAGGCAAGAATTTCCATTAAAGCTTGATCCAACATAAATAACTCCGTTGAGCTGATAGCCGTCACCCATCAGGGAGATGAGCGGGCTATGATAACGCAAATGCGGCCTGAGAACAGGCCGCATCGGAAGCAGTGCGCAAGGCGACTTTAGTCGTCGTTGAGTATGCCGAACAGGGAGAGTATATGCTGGAAGAGCAGGAATACATCCAGATAGAGTGTCAGGGCTGCAGCAATGTATTCATTATTCGGATAATCACGCAAAATATTTGATGTGTCATACAGGATAAATGCAGAGAACAGCAGCACGCCGACACCTGAAAGCGTCATTTGCAGCATTGGTGATTCAAAGAAGAAATAGTTGGACAGGCCGAGCACGATCATAGCCACCAGACCGGTCCAGACAAAGCCTTTGAGGAATGAAAAGTCGCGTCTTGAAATAAAGGTATAACCAGTGAGTGCAACAAATGTAACGGCTGTTGTCATGAATGCCTGCGTGACCAGCATCGGGGATTTTGCAGCAACCATGCCAACCAGTGGAGCGATGGCCATGCCGGTGATGCCGCCAAAGGCGACCAGAGCTGCAAAATTGATGCCCGGGGTATGGCGCACTGCCTGCACGGCGAAAATGCCGCCAATCATGATGAACAACATCATGAACGGATGCTCATACGGGAAGCTCATGCCCATGGAAAGGTAGGCTCCGATGCTGCCGGCGGCAATGCACAGCGCCAGCATGCCGTAAGTTTTACCCAGAAATCCGATGCGGGCATCGGCCAGTTGGGTTGATTGCATGGTTGTTGTATTCATGAACTCTCCTTGGAAAAGATGATAAGGTGCTGCGTAGTGAAGATAGGGTCAAGTGTTACCGGTGAAGTGTTAACAACGGGTTAACGGATGTGCTGGTCGTGATGGATTACTTCCACATCGATAATGTCAGATCGTTGCTGTCCGGAGATCTGCTGGATAGGCAGAAATTTGTTGATGATCAGCTGCCGTAGTGGTGGCACCAGCAGCAGAAAGCCGATTGTGTCGGTGATCAGACCGGGTAAGAAGAGCATCAGGCCGGCCAGAGCCAGAAGCAGGCCGTGAAACCCATGGTCGGCCGGTATTTCACCGCGAGCCATGGACTTCTGAGCATCAAGCAGCGTGCTCATGCCCTGCCAGCGAATGATCAGGCCACCGAGTGCAGCGGTGAACAGGCAGAGGGCAATGGTGGCAAACCCACCAATGCCGCTGCCGACTTCGATCAACAGATACAGCTCCAGCAGTGGTACCGTGATAAATAGTAGAAAGAATATTCTTAGCATGGGCTATGTATAGGGGGAGAGAGGCGTTAATTCAAGGGTTGGCGGTATATGGCAAGGCAGGATGACGGATTACAGCTGTGCGATCCGGGGGTTGTAAGAGGGTTATTGCTGGTATAGCGGATAGGCGCTCAAATCCTTACCCGTTGTGGCATTGGGCAAGCTGGATGCAGAAAATGAGCCGCTCAACGGGATGATGTGATAACCATCCGCCGCATCCGGGTCGAGAGCAATAATATCGCTGCTGCCGGCGGTAATGCCGCCTATAACGATGGTTTGATTGCCGGCATCTGTATTGACAGCGATCTGGACACCCGCTGTCAGGGTTCTGATCTCAAACAGTGCGCTGCTGCCATCGGCGAGGGTGACGTTTTTGCTGATCAGGCCGTTGGCCTGTTTGTCCGAAGGGGCAATGGAAACATATTCATGATTCTCATCGTAAAACTGATTTTCGAATAGAAGAAGGTGATAAACATCGGAAACAGCCTGAGTATTTTTGGCGCGAACCTGATAGCCGTGCATTAATGGAATAGCGATGGCGGCTAATATGCCGATGATGACCATGACAGTCATGATCTCGATAATGGAAAATCCCTGCTGCCTGTCGGTCATTGTCGTGTTCCTTTTTTTTGCCGGCCGTTGTCCGGATCTGTAAAGGACATTAGCAACTTAGTTGCCATAAATGGCTGGATCAAGTTTTGTTAACTACTGCCGTTGCCAAAATAATAACGATCGGGTGCTTTGCCACTACAGGCATCCTGATATGCTTGTTCGTTATGTTCCCAGGGAAAGTGCTGGGCTTCGATAAGTCGGCCAACGCTACACGCCTCCTGTAATTTTCCGCTGCTGGTCAGTGTGTAAAACAGTATCTGATAACTGGTTGCAATCGGCAAATCATGTGTGGCGGCTCTTAGCGGTGGGGTCACCCACTGCAGTAGTCCGCGGTGGCTGCCTGTGGTAGCCACATTGTAGGCTATCCAGATTGAGGGCAGGGCCCCGACTCGTGGGATGTTGGCAAAGCTTGCCAGCCTCTTGGCGCTCTCGGCATTGTTGATGTCAAAGTTGTAAAGTGCTCTCTCGGCAGTAAACCACTGCATCACGGTGGGGCTGGCCCATATCAGGAAGGTGGCTATGGTGATGGCCATCGCGCCGATTGCCGGCCCTCTGGCGGAAACTCTCCAACAATTGCGCCGCAATGCCGGAGCCATGGCGATACCGGCGAAGAGGGCGGTCAGAAGTAGTGGTAGCGGCCGGGTGAATGTGATGTTGACCTGCGACTGGAGAATAAAGGAGAGGGCCGCCAGTGCGAAGCAGAGACGGATGCTGTGGGGTTGTTTGAACAGTCGGAATGTTACCTGCAATAGCCGCCCTATGCCCCAGAGTAGCGGCAAAAGTACAATAAGGCCGCCTTCAGCCATCAGGTGTAGAAACAGGTTATGGGCACTGAGATAGTTGCTTGCCAGGTAATGCGACAGGCCGAAGTGGTTTAATAGTTTGCTGGCAGCCGGCGCGGCAAGCCATGACTGGGGTGCATATTGTCCCCAGCCAGAGCCGGTCAGTGGTGCCTGCATAAATATGGAGATAGCAGTTGCCCAGATGATTAGGCGCGCCTCCATTGTCGCGCCAGCAGTGCTGGCGAGCATTGCAATGCCATTTGGTTCGGCAAGAGCGGGTTCACTGAGCTGCAGGATTAGTGCCCCTGTCATCAGGCCCAATAGCCAGGGTAAGATGAAACAGCGCATCATTTCTCTGGTGTTGGGCTTAAGCGCAAACAGCAGGCATCCGACGCAGAGTAGATATGCCAGCCATTCGCCTCTGGATAGCGTATCAAACAGCATGGCGGTAAAAAATGCTGTGGCAATGAAGTAGCCTGTATGCTTCTCTTTCCATGCCAGCCAGTGGGAGAAAAGTAGTGCGAACCCGATCAGTCCAGCAAATATATTACCCTGGTTGAAGGGGCCGGCCAGCTTGAGGGCCGGTGCCAATGCCAAGGTGACAGGGCCCATGAGCAGTGGCTGCCCGTGTGTGCCGCCTAACCAGACGAATAGTCCGACGAGGGACCATAATGCGGCAGCCAGCAGGTACAGCTGAAGCAACCGTTTTAGCTCGCAGGTAGAAACAGAGCCCCCGAACACAAACAGTAACACCGCTGTTGCATAGAGTATGGCTTGCAGTTGCCAGTTCGTGGTCGAGATCAGTTGTCCACTACTATAGAGCCAGAGTTGGGTGGCTATCAGTAATAGCGATATAACCAGCAATGTTTTGGGCAGTGGGATGGGGCGCTTCTGCTCAACCAGCAGGGCCAGGCAGAGTAGCATGCTGGCGGTGCACGCCAGCAGCAGGTTGACGTCGTGTGGAAAAAAACCGGGATAGGCGAAGGGGGTAAGCAACAATAGCAGGAATGTTGCGGATGTGACCGGGATGAAACTAGTCCAGAGGCTGCTGCAAACCTTACTCATGGAGGTCATGGATAGGCGGACCAGCTTGCCAGATCATCCGCACCGGTTGCTGGCGGCACGTTCGCCTCGCTGAATATGCCAGAAAATGTTTTTTTACGGAAGGCGGCAGAGACGGCATCGTAATCAATAGCAACAATGTTGGAGCTGGATTTGTGCCGGGCACCGACAGTGACCGTCTGTCCGTTGGCATCTACCACAGCGGCAACGCCAATGTCGGGAGAAAGCCCTCTGACAGAGAAGTTGACAGTGACGCCATCGATGGTGACATTTTTGTTGATGGTGCCGCTAGCGTTGATATCGGCTGTGGCAATGGCCACGAATTGCCTGTGTTCATCATAAAAGCTATTTTCAAACAGGAACAGCAGTCGTGCATTCTCGATAGCTGCTGCATTGTAGGCATTCAGACGCAGACTGCTGAATGAGCCGATGGCAATGGCTGCAAGTATACCGAGTATGGCGACGACGATCATCATCTCGATCAGCGTAAACCCCCGCTCATCCTGCTTCATGGCTGTGTCTCCCTTTTCTTTGCCAGCTGCAGGCGTGCGATGCGGGCGTTGATGACATCACGGTATTCGGCCGGAAGGGATGCCCTTAGGTAGAATAAAAAACGGATGCTGCTTTCGGAGCCTTCAGATGCCTGTAGGAATTGTGAGGCCAGGCCGACTGCCAGCGGCGGGGCATTCGGCCGTTTGATTGCCTCGCTCATCAACTCCGAAGCGCGCTTGTCATCATGCAGAAAGTCGTGTGCGAGGAAGCCTGCCATGAATGGCATCTCCCAGTCCCATGTGCGGGCATTGGCGCCTTTGCTTAGCAACTCGACGGCTGCAGATGTGCCCCGCTCATGAAAGGCCATCAAGCCGGTAGTGAGTCGGTAAACATCCCAGAACCAGGGATCCAGTTGCTGTGCGGCAGTCAGTCGTGCATGCAGTTTGTGCCACAGCGCATTGTGATCGCGCGATTGTGTTCGTATCACATCATAGATCGAGAAAACTGCGAGCAGATTGAAGTCGGCTGCCGCTCCAGCAAATGGTCCGGCCAACACTTTTTGTGCAGCAGGAGGCAAACCCTCTGTAAATAAGTGGGGGCGATCTGTTGTTTGTGTTTGTTGATGAAAAAGCGACATGCCATAGAGGCAGAGGCCTAAGGCCATACAGATCCAGGTGAAGGGGTGGACCCTGTTGCTCACAAGTCGCGCCGGGAAAACAACAGGAAGCCGGCGGCAGCAAGTAACATGATATAGCCCATCTGGGCGATCAGGAACCAAGTAAGTTCTGCAGGTGGCAGTGGCAGGCCGTGGGCGATTGCCAGCGCTATTCGGGCGCCAGTCATGTCGGGGAAGAGGTAATCGACTGCATGAATCAGCGCTGCGGTCCAGTCTGGTACTTCTGCCATGACCTCGGTAGACGTCATGGTTTGCATGACCGATGGCAGCAGGAATGCGAGTCCGGTAAATACGCCAGAAAACAGCATCATTTCGACAAGTCCCGATGCCCATGAGCAGGTGAAGATCACGATGGAGAGTATTGTCAGCGATTGCAGCAGTGTCATGCCGCTGAGCATGAGCGGAGCCCACCAGGATACACCGTGTGCCTGAGCCGTCGGGGTGTAATTCAGTCCCCATGCCAGTGTGGCTGTGGCAACCAGCGTCATCACTGCCAGCAGCAGCAGTAGGCCTGCGATAATGCCGAAGACTCTTGCCCGCAGGTAGGTGGAGCGCGACATATGGGGCAGAAACAGAGAGGCAATGCCCTGGGTGAAATCCTGAGCGAGAAGGCTGCCTGCAATGACCAGCACATAGAATGTGGTCAACAGTGACATGCCAAGCCAGAGCAGGTCCAGTTGCACCTTGATGTTTTCCAGCAGGAACAGGTTTGATATTGCCATGGCTCCGGCCGCGATGAACAGGGTCGAAGCGATAAGTGCCCTATAGGCGGGAGCTGACAGGATTTCACGCAGGGAGAATGCAGCCAGTGCAAGTGCTTTATTCATGACTGTACTCGGCAGTTTGCATCAGTCTGCTCTCCAGTGCTTCTGCTTCGCTCATGCTATGCTCGGTGATGTTGATCTCATCCACAATGGAGCCCTGATGGATCAGCAGTACCCGCTCGCACAGGCGCACAAGATCCGTCACGATATGGCTGCACACCAGCATGCCGATGCCTTGCTTGTTTAGTTCCAGCAGTATTTCCAGAAACTGTTTTCTCCCCATGACATCGAGCCCTGACATCGGCTCATCGAGAATCAGCCATTGCGGGTCGCCTGCAATGGCATAGGCAAGGGCGACACGCTGGCGCATGCCTTTGGAGAAAGAGCGTAACGGTTTGTGCCAGTGTTTTTCGGCGAGTCGGACGCGATCGAGTAGCAGAGAGGGTGCTGTTTTGTCAGAAAATTTGTTACTCAGCTGCAGGGCCAGCCGGATGGTTTGCCATGCCGTTACAGAGGGGGGGAGTTGAGCCAGTTCTGGCAGGTAGCCGATTCGGACATGGGCCGGTATGTCGACGCTGCCGGAATCCGCTTGTACCAGACCGAGAATGCATTTAATCAGCGTGCTTTTGCCGGCGCCGTTGGGGCCGAGAAGGCCGGTAACAGAGCCCTGTTTCAGGCAAAGAGATGTGGCTACCAGAGATTGGATGCCCTGATACGACTTGCTAAGGTTGCTACAGCAGATGTTAGTCATTATGAATTTACAAAGGAAACGGGGCAGCCGATGCCGGCCACCCCGATTTCATCTGTTAACAGGTTAGCTTACAGGCAGGTGGCGGTTACAACAGGGGCCGCGCCTTTTGTGATGCCTGTTGTAATGGTTGCAATACTAGGAGCTGCATCGGTTGCAGTGTAGCACTGGTCACCGGCAGTATGCTTGCTCACGATTCTGTAGTTCTGGCCAGCAGTGCCGCCATTTGCACTAGATCCGGTAGATACGCCAGAAGACATTGTCCATGTGGTGGTACCTGTAGTAGAGCCACCACCAGAGAGTGCCAGTGTATGCGGGCCCGTGCCAACGGTCAAAGCTGCTGGGTATTCGTTGTTGTCGGTATAGAAGGCTTCAAACATTGTTACGCCGGTATTGGCATCAGCTGCAGCTGCAGCATTGAATGCCTTGGTGCGGTAGTTCGAGAACTGCGGGATCGCAATCGCGGCCAGAATGCCGATGATGGCAACCACGATCATCAGCTCGATGAGGGTAAAGCCTTTTTCATTGTTCATCTTCATAGAATCTCCTTCTGTTTTAGCCATTAATAGGCGTTATCATTAACACGTCGCAAGGGCTGTGCCAGTGCAGCTGCTCTATTTTGAGGCGTTATGATTGATTGTGTGACGTTTTATGTCACGCAGGGGGTGCCGCTGTTGGTCAGGTTCTCTTTGGCGTTGTGGTGCTTTCGCAGCTTGTCATGAGTCCATAGTCTTGCGGCGCGAAAGGATGGAGGTGATGATGGCAGTGTTGTTGTTCAAGCTAAGGGGTGTGCCGGATGATGAAGCAGATGATGTCAGGGGGCTGCTGACTGAGCATGATATTGCCTTTTATGAGACGACCTCCGGTAGCTGGGGTGTCTCCATGCCGGGCATATGGCTGCATGATGGCTCGAAATTGGCAGAGGCAAAGGTGCTGCTTGATGGCTACCAGCAGGAGCGCGCGCGAGTCGCTCGGGATGAGTGGACAGCATTGAGGCAGAAAGGGGAGCATAAACGTCTCTGGCAGGGTATTGCAGCCCACCCGTTCAGGTTTGTGCTGATGTTGATCCTGATAGCCTTTATGTTCTATGTCACCCTTAGCCCCTTCGTGCACTTCGGATAACTTGAATTTACTGGTCTGCAAGTCCATGGATCACTATATTGCAATGTAGCGGTGTGACTGTCCGGGTTGAAATCGGGCGAGCGGTTGAGGGAGGTGTGATGAAACATGTGCTGACAGATATTCCGGGTATTGGCGAAAGTAGTGCGGAGCTGCTGATGGAGTATGGTATAGATTCGGTTAAGGCGCTACGCAAGGCCGGTATTAAAAAGCTCTGCAGGGTACCCGGATTCGGTGAGGTTCGGGGAACGGTTGTTCTGGCTGCAGTCGACGATCTGAAGGCTGCCGATAAGGCGGCGAAACAGGCTGGTAAAGATAGACGCAAGGCAGCGAAAGTCGCTGAGAACGAGGCCGGGAAGCAAGCCAGACAGTGGGCCAGGGTCGCGAAAAAAGCGGAAAAAACACACAGCGCTGACAAGCCGAAAAAAGGGAAGAAGAAAAAGTAAGTCTGTTTTATCGCGTGCAGGGAATTCGCCTGTGAAGACTTGCAATCGGGCTGCGTGCAGTAAGGGTAAAGCGACCATGATCCGGGGAGGGTGCGTGAAGCAGAGGGATGACTTTGATATTGTTATCGTCGGCGGTGGTGCAGTAGGCGCAACGCTGGCACTGGAGCTGGAGAGGCTGGCATACCGGGTTGCCGTGGTTGAGATGCGTACGCCGTCATTTGAATCGGTCAGCCCTGAGCGTGTGATTGCGCTTAACTACGGTTCCCGCGCTCATCTGGAGAAGTTGGGGGTGTGGCAGGAGCTGGGTGAGACCGGCCGGATCACGCAAATTATGGTCTCCGAAGTCGGTAATCGCGGGCGCGCTGATCTGGATGTGTCCGAAATGACATCCCTGTCTGAATTCGGTTACGTAGTTGAAATGGGGCCGTTGCTGGCGCCGATCTATAAGGCGCTGGAGGCGTCATCCGTCCGGCTGTTTTCTCCGGCCACCGTGCTGGATGTGGACAACGGGGATGACGGCGTGACTCTCCGTTTGCGTCTGGATGGCGAGGAGCAGCAGATTCGTGCCGCACTGCTGGTCGGTGCCGATGGCACCAACAGCCAGATTCGGCGCATGGCCGGTATTGAAACACGCGGGTGGGATTATAATCGTTTTGGCATTGTGGCATCGGTTGCATGCGCGCGTGCACATGGCGAAGTGGCCTATGAATGTTTTCGAAATGCCGGCCCGCTGGCCTTCCTGCCGCTGGCAGACGGGCGCTTCTCGATAGTATGGGCGGTGACACCGGCTGAAGCTGCACAGCTGCTGGAGATGGATGATGAGCGGTTTACCACTGCGCTGCGCAAGGCTGCAGGTCCGGATGTGATCAGTCAGACGGGCGACATTGTCGGGGTCTCCGGGCGTGGCGTCTTTCCGTTGGAATTGACCGTTGCATCCTCCTATGCCGCAGGGCGTATTGCGCTGGTTGGTAATGCTGCCCACACCGTACACCCGGTTGCAGGGCAGGGTATGAACCTGGGGCTGCGTGATGTGGATGCCCTGGTCACGATGCTGGAGAGTGATCTGGCCCGTCAGGATCCGGGCCAGAGTATTATACTGCAGGGTTATGCCGAAAAGCGGCGTGCCGATGTGCTGGCTGTGGCAGGCTTCACCGAATCAATGCTGCACGTCTTTGGCAGCAGCGTGCCGGGGGTGAAATGGCTGCGCGGCCGCGGGCTGGATGCACTGCTTTCACTGCCGCGGCTGAAAGAGAAGCTACTCAGGCAGGCATCGGGTTTGGGGCAGATGGGGGGGGACGGGCATGCGTAAAACTCACGGACAAACCGGTATGGATGCGGATGTGATTATCGTCGGCGCCGGTATGGTCGGGCTGGCGCTGGCCTGCGCGCTGAAAGATAGTGGTCTGCATATTATTATAATCGAGCGCGCGGAAGCGCAGGTGCGCTTCTCGCTGGGCCGGGATTGCAGGGTATCCGCCATTGTCAGGGGCAATCAGCAGATCCTTGCCGGTATCGGTGTCTGGCCTTATCTGGAAGGCGATGCCGAGCCGATCCGGGCCATGCGCGTGTGGGATAATCAGGAGGCTGGGGGTATCCGCTTTGATGCTGCCGAAATTGATCAGCCGGCGATGGGCTATCTGATTGAGAACTCCTGCACCCAGGCCGCGATGCACAGGGCCTTGCTGGCAAGCGATGATGTCGAATACCTCTGCCCTGCTGAAATAAGCCTGCTTGAATGGTTTGATGAGCGGGTGCAGGTGAGCCTGAGTGACGGGCGTGTGTTGAATACGCCGTTGCTGGTGGGAGCGGATGGTGGCCGCTCATGGGTGCGCGAGCAGGCGGGAATCGGTTGCTATCAGCGTGATTACGGGCAGCAGGGTATTGTTGCTACTGTGCGACCGGAACACGGGCACAGAGGCACGGCCTGTCAGCGCTTTTTGCCGACGGGGCCCCTGGCGGTGTTACCTATGAGCGACGGTTTATGCTCGATTGTCTGGAGTGCAGAGCAGGATGAGGCCAAACGGCTGATGGCCATGGGCGATGATGAATTCTTGTCGGCCCTGAATGCCACCTTCGGGCCGGTCCTCGGGCGTGTGGTGGAAGCAGGCGAGCGTGCCGCCTTCCCGCTGATAGGGCGGCTGGCGCATCATTTTGTGCGCGAGCGGGTGGCACTGGTCGGCGATGCGGCGCACTGCATCCATCCGTTGGCAGGGCTGGGCGTGAATCTGGGCTTGCGTGATGCCATGGTGCTGGCGCAGGAGATATCGGATGCCAGGCGCTTTGATGAGGACTGGGGCGATATGGCTGTGCTTGATCGTTATATGAAGCAGCGTATGCCGGATGTGCTCAGTGTGATGGCATCGATGGAGAGTTTTCACCAGCTGTTTACGCATGATTTTCCCGGCCTGAAAGAGTTGCGCGGATTGGGTATGCGGCTGGTTGGCAACAGCGGTCCGGTCAAGAAACTGCTGATGCGCAACTCCACCGGCCTGAGTCTGCCGGTGCCCAAACAGATTAGTTGAATTGGTGCTGGCACAGAACTGCTCCTTGCCAATGTAACTGACAGGCTACCCATATGGACAAATTTGACCGTATTCAGCAGCTGCACCGTATTCTGGTAAGTCACCGTTACCCGGTGAGTACAACAGATTTATGCAGGCAGCTGGAGTGTTCGCGCGCCACCTTGAATCGCTCAATTGATTATATGATCACGATGCTTGCTGCCCCTATAGTTAATAGCCGTGGCAAAGGTTATTTTTATGATCCGCATATCGCCTTTGAATTGCCGGGGTTGTGGTTCACCGCCGAGGAGCTGTATTCCTTGCTGTCGATGCGCAAGCTGCTTGATGAGTCAGGGCCGGGGGTATTGCAGCAGGTCATGGCACCGGTGCAAAAACGCATTGAGCGTTTACTCGAACGAAACGGGCGGGGCGGATCCACAGAGATGGCCAGGATTCGCATCCTGTCGATGATGCCACGCAGCTGTTCCCTGCCGTACTTCTCCAGAGTTTCAACGGCAGTGCTGGAGCGTAAGCGCCTGAGTTTTTCCTATGCTGGTCGGGGCGATAATCAACAGAGTCAGCGAGAGGTGTCGCCGCAGCGGCTGACCCATTATCGTGACAACTGGTATCTGGACGCCTTCTGTCATCTGCGCAACGGCCTGCGCACGTTCTCACTGGAGTGCATGGCGGGTGTGTATGTACAGGAGACTTTGGCTGCGATGGATGTGGATGAGGTAGAGCTGAATCTGCAGTTGGGCAGCGCCTATGGCATATTTGCCGGTGTGGCGGACAAAGTGGCTGTGCTCCGTTTTGCGCCGCAGCGGGCGCGCTGGGTGGCGGATGAAGCGTGGCACCCGCAGCAGGAGAGTCGCTGGCTGGAGGACGGCAGTTATGAACTGCATATCCCCTATGCCAATGCTACGGAGCTGGTGATGGATACCTGTCGGCATGGTCCGGAGGTTGAGGTGATCGAACCACAAAGCCTGCGCGATGCGGTGGCCGGTCAATTGAAACTGGCGGCAGCCCGATACGACTGAGTCTCATGTTTTGAGACATTAGCTACTCATGCTTTGGCGCATGAAGCTGATACATAGAGAAACCGATTCCCCAGTAAGGACCGATACCTGCTATAGTCCGATTCACTTGATCGGGGGAGAGGGGTTTCTGGCACCCATGATAAACAGTCTACAGGACAGGCGCTCGTTGAGCCGCCGCGCCATCTGCGTGCGGCACGCACCAAGGTGTTGCTGGATGAGGCGAAAAGCGGGGGGTGCTTATGAAAGATTTGTCTCCCAGTGATCTGAAGACCATCCTGCATTCGAAGCGGGCGAATCTCTATTATCTGGAGCATTGCCGCGTGATGCAGAAAGATGGGCGTGTTCTCTATCTCACTGAGGCGAAAAAAGAGAAACACTATTTCAACATTCCTATTGCCAATACCACGGTTATTTTGCTGGGCAACGGTACGTCAATTACGCAGGCCGCCGTGCGTATGCTGGCGCAGGCTGGTGTATTGATCGGCTTTTGCGGCGGGGGCGGTACGCCGCTTTATATGGGTAATGCGATTGAGTGGATGACGCCGCAAAGCGAATATCGGCCTACTGAATATCTGCAAGGGTGGCTGGGTTTCTGGTTTGATGATGATCAGCGCTTACGCACAGCAAAAGCGATGCAGCAAGCTCGCATTGATTATTTATGCAAAGTCTGGTCGAAAGATCGGGAGCTGAAGCTGGCAGGGTTTGATGCCGCAGATGCCGGTCTTTCCGGAGCGCTGGAGGCATGCCGCAGCAGTGTTGTATCGGCAAGCCAGACAAATTATCTGCTGGTTACTGAGGCCAAACTGACCAAACAGCTCTATAAATTTGCAGCAAAGGCAACAAAGATGAGCTCATTTGTTCGGGAGCACGAGGCAGCCGATAAAGCCAACGCTTTTCTCAATCATGGCAACTATCTGGCTTATGGCCTTGCCGCGACCACGCTCTGGGTGCTGGGTATTCCGCACGGATTTGCGGTGATGCATGGGAAAACGCGCAGGGGTGCATTGGTATTTGATGTGGCAGACCTGATCAAGGATGCGCTGGTGCTGCCATGGGCATTTATTTGCGCCAAAGAGAACGCTACAGAGCAGGAGTTTCGCCAGCAGTGTTTGCAGGCGTTTACCGATCACAAGGCGCTGGACTTTATGTTTGATCATGTGAAGGAGCAGGCGCTCAGAGACAGGAGCGTGGCTTCGATATGAATCAGTGGGTTGTCAAAACCAGAATCATTATCAAGGAAAGATGCCAATGAAAACGGATATGGCCTTATTTGAGGATTACAAAATTCGCCGGATTTATGACGAAGAAGCGGAAATCTGGTGGTTTTCGGTGATTGACATCGTACAGGTGCTAACACAACAATCCGACTACCAAACTGCCCGCAAATATTGGAATAAACTTAAGCAACGGCTAACCAGAGAAGGTAGTGAGTCGGTGACAAATTGTCACCGACTGAAATTGCGTGCTGCCGATGGTAAAAACTACCTCACCGACGTCGCCACCGCCGAAACTCTGCTGCGTCTGGTGCAATCCGTACCCAGCCCCAAGGCCGAGCCCATCAAACTCTGGCTGGCCAAAGTAGGCTACGAACGTATGCAGGAAATGGCCGACCCTTCCCGCTCCCTTGATCGCGCCCGCGCAACCTGGCAAAAGCATGGTCGCAGTGAAAAGTGGATTCAGCGGCGCATGACCGGGCACGACTGCATGGATGCAGGAGGTAGAGCAATGCAGGGAGCAATTGCCGAGGAAACCCGCAACAAACTCACCGATTACTGGTCTGAACACGACATCAAGCAGGGGGAAGAATTCGCCATCCTCACCAACATCATCCACCAGGAATGGGCTGAGGTCGGTATCAGGCAACACAAAGACCTGAAAGGCCTCAAAAGCCAGAACCTGCGCGACCACATGAGTGAAGCAGAGCTCATCTTCACCGCGCTGGCCGAACTCTCTACCCGGCAGATCGCTGAAAGCGTCGATGCGACCGGCATGAATGAAAATACCACAGTGGCAAAATCCGGAGGCCGCATCGCAAAAAACGCACGCAAGGAACTGGAAACAAAGACCGGAAAAAAAGTCGTCACCACTGAAAACTATCTGGCACCAGATAAAAAACCGCGCATCAAGAGTAATAAAGGCAACCCCAAATGATGGTGACGTTTATCTCCCAGTGCGAAAAGAATGCCCTGAAGAAAACCCGGCGGGTGCTCGATGCTTTTGCTGATCGTATCGGTGATAACACATGGCAGACAGTGATCACCGAGGATGGCCTGAACACAGTGAAAAAGATGCTGCGCCAGACGGCGAGCAAAAGCACAGCCGTCTCCTGCCACTGGATCAGAAGCCGTTCGCGCAGCGAGTTGATCTGGGTGGTGGGTAATCGAAGCAGGTTTAATGAACAGGGGATTGTGCCAGTGAATTACACGGAACAGGAGGTTGAACAATTAAAGGATAAAAACCAATGGAAAACACTGGAAGTCATGCAGTTCGCCGCTGCTATTGCAGGCCTGTTTCACGATATTGGCAAAGCCAATAAACTGTTTCAGAATAAAATCAATCCAGACATAAAAACCGACGCATTTGAACCGTATCGCCATGAATGGGTTTCTTTCCTATTGTTTCAGGCATTCGTGGCGGACAAAAATGATCATCAGTGGCTGGAGGCATTAAGCGAAATAAACCAGGATGCTTTCTCATCCTGCTTTAAAGATGGTTTGGATGGCGCGAATAGTCCCAAATTATCTGAGTTGCCAGCTTTTGGTCGCTTGGTGGCATGGCTTATCGTGACACACCACAGATTGCCAATTTATCCCGGATGGAAAGAAAATTCCCCTCCGAATTTACAATATTTGGATGAATGGGTTGATAAAAATTTCAATGCTTTGTGGAATTCTTACCGCTGTAATGATGCGGATCAAAAAGAACGGATAGATGAAAACTGGGTGTTTGCGGCACTGCCTTCACAAAGCATGCAATGGCGCTCCAAAGCTTGTATGTTGGCTTCTGAAGCATTGCCCAGACTGAATGCTTGGCTGAGTTCAGATGAGGACTGGTTACATGAACAGCTTTATACCAGCCACTTGTCCCGTCTTAGTTTGATTTTGGCTGATCACTATTATTCTTCTCAGGATGAAGTTACCCAAGAATGGAGAAATCCACATTACAGGGTTTATGCCAACACGCAGTGGGTTGATGGCAAACAACAATACAAACAACAGTTGGATGAACATCTGATCGGTGTGGCGCAGCATGCAATGAAAATCACTCGGGCTTTGCCCCGTTTGAATGACAGCCTTGAAACACTTGATCCAAACAGCGCGTTGACCAAAAACGTACCAAAAGAACTAAAAGAGCATTTTGGTTGGCAGGACAAGGCGAGGAAGCTGGCTGAGAAAGTTGGTAAGGGAGCTCTGAGTTACGGCTTTTTTGGTGTTAATATGGCTTCAACAGGCATGGGGAAAACCCGAGCCAATGCCAAGATTATGACTGCAATAGGACGACAAACCGGACGTGTGCGATTTAGCGTGGCTTTGGGGCTTCGTGTGCTCACCTTACAAACAGGTAAAGAATTTCAGGACGAACTCAAGCTTTCTGACGAAGAACTCGCAATTGCTGTTGGTGGAACTGCAATCAAACAGCTTTTTGAAAATCAGCAACTCCATAGAACCCAGGGGAAGGCAGGCGAAAAAACGTCAGTGGAAGATATGGGGAGTGAATCACAGGAGGGGTTGCTCGATCCGGATTTGTATGTTCACTACAAGGGCGGATTGGAAGAACACAGTCTGAGCTGTTGGACAAAGAAAGAAAATGGTCTGGATAAGATACTGCTGGCGCCTGTTTTGGTTAGCACGATTGATCACCTGATGCCCGCAACTGAAGGTACAAAAGGCGGAAAACAGATTCCTGCCACCTTACGTTTATTGACCTCTGACCTGGTATTGGATGAGCCCGATGACTTCGGATTGGATGATTTGCCTGCATTGTGCCGTCTGGTGCATTGGGCGGGTATGCTTGGCAGCCGCGTACTTTTTTCCACCGCAACCATTCCACCCGCTTTAACTTATGCACTGTTTCAGGCTTATCAGTCTGGATGGTCGCAATATGCAAAAGCGAATATTGAAGGATGGTCGGGTGAAATTACCTGTGCGTGGTTCGATGAATGGGAGAGCGATAGTAGCTTATGCAACACATTGGATGGATTTAGAAAAACGCACGAAGGATTTGTGCAAAAACGCATCAAGCATTTACAGATCTTGCCAGCAAAGCGCATGGCTGAGATTATCAGGTTAGGTCGGGAAGATAATAAAACTATCGCGGAAAGCATGGCGATTAGCATCCGAAATGGAGCGATACGCTTGCATCAGGATCATTGTCTTCACCATGAGGGAATAACGCTCTCCATCGGTTTGCTACGTATGGCCAACATCAACCCTCTAATTGCAGTTTCAAGAGCACTTTTAAAACTGGATGCGCCAGAAAGAACCTGCATTCACTATTGTATTTACCATAGTCGTTATCCGCTTGCGATACGTTCATCTATTGAAAACAAACTGGACAGATTGCTAAATCGAAAACACCCGAGTGCCGTCTGGCAAGAGCCTGAAATCCGGCAAGCCATACAGAAGCACCCTGAAATCCAACATCACATTTTTATTGTGTTGGCATCCCCTGTGGCAGAGGTCGGGAGGGATCACGACTACGACTGGGCCATTGTTGAGCCCAGTTCGATGCGTTCTGTCATTCAGCTTGCAGGCCGGGTATTAAGGCACAGGAATCAGGTCCCCGATAAAGCCAACATCCTGCTATTAAATAAAAATTACAAGGCACTTGCGAATAAAATGGTATGCTTTGAGCGTCCGGGATTTGAATCGACAAACCTAGTGATGAAATCACACGATTTGTTTGATGTTCTGGGTGATGAGCAATATAAACAGATTACGGCAATTCAGAGGATCACTCTGCCTGCATCATATCGAACCAATGCAAATGGAGAATATGAGAATCTGATTGAGCTTGAGCATAAGGCATTGAAAGAAAAGTTATTCAACAAAGATACGGGAGCAGGGCTGTGGTGGGAAAAACATCCGCATTGGTGCGGTGAAGTGCAACGGCAACAACGCTTCCGTGATTCAAATAAGGATGAAGCCTATTTCCTTTGGCTGGATGATGCGTTTACTACCCCAAAATGGAAATGGAAGAATGAGGAAGTTTCACCGCCAGAGTTTGGTGATCCTTCGGTCAGTTTTAATGCTGTTGAAATGGATGAATTTGGAGAAGGTGTGAGTTTCTGGTTTGAGCAGGATGCTTTGACGGTTTATCAGCAACTGGCTGATGATTTTGGAATTGAATTGAAAGAAGTCAGTCGCCGTTTTGGCGAGGTTCGGCTAACGGAGTTTAGCAATGAAGCTCAGGAATACAGTTATCATCCGAGCTTGGGAATTTATCAGGAGATTGGGAGAGATTAATGAGTGAAGAAACCAAGAAGCTTGAATCATGGTATGACGTGATGTCTGATTTTTTCCGGAGAAAGTATGAAGCAGAGGAAGAAAAATATCTCAAAGAAGAGCTGAAGTCAGTGGGAGAGCTTTATAAAAAAGAGAAATACTTCGATGATGAGGGTATCGAACTTCTCTTTGATACGAAGCGGAATAAAAAATCCAACGCCCAATCGGCGCTTTCTTTTCAGCGGAAAAGAGCAATGCAAATGTTAAGGCTGTCAAATCAACCGGCAGGGCTGGATATTGCCCAGAAAAAAGAAGAATATAGGAGAAAAGTCGTTGGCCTCAGGCAAAAGTACACACCCTGCGAATGGCTGTCGGCAAATTCAAATAGTGCGGGGAGCGTCAGCTTTGCCACTCATGTGATCAAATTGACACATTCCAAGATTGATACGCCATCCTTATTCGATTGTATAAATGAGCGTGATAATGCATACCTTACGACATCATCATTATCTACCAAAATAATTGATGGGGCAGTGGCCGGTAATCAATATGCCCCAATATTTCAGTTTCTGGAGATTGAATTAGATAGCATTAAGTTGGCTGAACAACTTTCCAGAGATGATCATATTTTCGAGGGCTTTTTGCCATCAGGAATGAATGATGAAGCAGCTTCCCAAGAGTTGTTGAGTAAATGGACGCAAGGATTCAGGAAGGCGCTTGATCGTGGAGCCCCGGCAACTCATTCTCTAGCTAAACAAATATATTTCCCTACTGGTGACAAGAATAATTGTCATGATCAAGCCAGCTATCACCTTTTGTGTAATGTTGTTTCGTCCTCGCTAGCTCATACGATTCACGAAAAGGTTTTTGATGAGGATCAAAAAAATGTAAAGACGGCCAAAGAAAATAAGCGTTTTTCTCCTGATGAATTGTCAAGGTTTGTGCAACGATCCACCTTAAGCGTAACGGCAAGCAACCCTAGTAATGCCTCTCAATTAAATGCGAGAAGGGGCGGTAAGCTGCATTTGTTTTCAGCTCAGCCACCCACATGGCAAACCCAGCTTGAACCCCCACTTTATCGAAAATCACTGTTTGATGTTTTCTACAACTCCTCCATCAATACGGAGTTGGACTACCTGCGCGACTTTCTGGTGCGATTCAAAAAGCTGGAACTAAGCATCAAAGATCCCAAACGGATGCAGCATCTTGAACGTTGGGTGAATAATATTATTGATGAGTTTCTGTTCTATGTCGGCTCCATACAAAGCCTGCCATCTGGTTGGTCGGATCGTGAAGGCATCAGGCTGAAAAAAGAGCATCAATACTTGCTTGACCCCTGTCGCATGGATGAGGCATTTCAATCGGCAAGGCAGGGTGGAGATTGGCAAACGGTCATTCGTGCTGACTTTGCCCTGTGGTTAAATCGGAGGTGTCGGGGTAAAGATAAGCAGTTTACCCCGCAAAAAGAGCACACACGCCTATGGATGAAGTTGCTGGAACCAGCTCTGCGTGAATTTATGGAACCGATCGAGGATGAGTTGAAACAGAAGATGGGGGAATCCGTATGAGCCAATATCTATTGATTAACCGCATAAAGGTGCAAGGAGCAAATGCCATTGCCGGATTTACCTGGGGCTTCCCAGCTATTACCCATTTTTTGGGGTTCACTCACAACCTGTCTCGCAAGCTACAGAACAACTCTGGGATTTCAGATATCCGGCTGTCTGGATGTGCGGTGATTGCACACCAGCATCAGGTTCATACCTATGGATATAATCAATTTATTCAGAGTAAAAATCCGGCTTACCAATTTGGGGAAGATTCAAAAAACAAGGTGGGTTCGCCGCCGATTATCGAAGAAGGGAAGATGAATATGACGGTTTCCCTCTTGGTCAGTTGCGATGGAAATATCGGCAATCGCGAAGAGACGTTCAAGCAATGGATCTATAGCAGCTGTCATCGGCAGCGTTTGGCTGGTGGAACCATTCTTGAGATTGGAGGGGTAGAGCTTTTCACGATTGATGATGGACAGAACAAAAATAATCTGAGAATGCTCGCCCGCAAGTTGCTTCCGGGCTTTGTCCTGCAGAATCGTTCTTCATATCTCGAAAACCATTTTGAGGAATTACAGCAACAAAATCAGGAAGCGGAGTTGTTCGATGCATGGCTGGATTATATCGCTCTCAAGCAAAAAGCTAGACCTGCTTCAGATCAAATAAACCACCATTTGATTCAACAGACGGAACTTCATCCAGAAGATGAATCGTACCAGCAACTATTCACTGTATGGCAAAAGCACAAAGAGTCCCCTTATGATCAACAAACGGTTCCAGATGAGTTGAAAATTTATTTTCAGTCATTACCTGATAATGGCGCGAATAAACAGCTACTTGAACAATGGAGAGGCTATTGTGACCCGAATGGAAAAACCGATGCGGATTGGGAGTACATCCCCAAGCCAAAGCAGGGGTTTCTGGTTCCCATCATGGTTGGCTACAAGGCTATTTCTCAAGTTTATAACAATGATGGGGTTGCTAACACGCGTGATTCTGAAACCGATGTCTGTTTTGTTGAAGCGGTGCATAGCATTGGAGAGTGGCAAGGGGTTCACCGATTGCGAGATGAAAAGGCATTAAAACAATCATTATGGCAATACGATTATCAAAAGCATTGGTATCTGTGTAAACAAGTCATTGATTCAAAACCAGTCGAAAATGATGAAAATATTTATCACGAAAATCCGAATGATTTTTCCTGATTGATTGAATACTTACTATAGGAGAGTAGATATGAACAATAAAACACAAACTATCGCATTACCGAGTATGTTGTCTTTTGAGCGAAAGATGGAGCCATCAGATGGATTGATGTTTGCTGGCAATTGGGATGAGAAAAATCAAGAAGCCAAATGGAGTTCAATTCCAATTGTTAAGCGCCAGAACCGCTCAACCCAAAGCGCCTATGGGATTGATGACATTAAAAAAACGGCTCCGAATCCTGTGTCATCCGATAGTGACGATGCCAACCTGCCGATAGACAAAGATACACTTAAAGTCAGCTTTTCCTTGCGTGTCGTAGGCAGCTTGGGTGCTCCCTTTGCCTGCAATAAACCAGATTTTGCCGATGTGATTCAAGCGAAGGTTAAAGAATTTAAGGCATCGGATGAAATCGATGATCTGGCGTTTCGTTATGCCTACAATATTGCTAACGGACGATTCCTCTGGCGCAATCGGGTGGGGGCTGAAGAAGTAGAAATCCAGATTACCGTTCATGGCGAGGAGACTCCGCTGACCTTTAATGCTTATGATTTTTCATTGAAGGATTTTGAAAAAAACAAAGAGAATGAAAAACTGGCAACACTGACAGCTGCTATTAAAAAAGGGCTTGTAGGTGATGAAGAAAATAACTTCGCGTTTATGAATGTAAATGCCTTTGTTAAATTGGGAAATGGTCAACATGTGTTTCCATCTCAGGAAATGAATACGGTAGAAAAAAAGAAAAAGCTGTTTCACCTGGATGGATGTGCAGCAATGCACAACGTTAAAATTGGCAATGCCATCCGGACAGTTGATACCTGGTATGGCACCCAGATGATGATCAAAGCAGAGGGCAAAGGAAAAACAGAGACGGTTGATGTTGATATAAGGCTTCCCATCGCAGCGGAACCTTATGGTTCAGTGACGCAACATGGACGTGCCTACCGCCCATCAAAAAATGATTTTTACACGCTGATGAAAAGCTGGATAAATGAAGTGGATATTGAAGCTGATCAACGGAAGTATGTGGTGGCTAACCTGATTAGGGGAGGCGTATTTGGTGGAGATTCAGAAGCGTGAGGAATTATGTTGAATTATCTCTTACCCCCGACCTTGAAACGCCTCTTTATTACCTTTGGCAAAAAGTGTTTCAGCAGATTCACATTGCATTGGCAGAGAATAAAAACAGCGATGGCGAATCAGCGATTGGGGTCTCTTTTCCGGAGTATGATGCGGCCGAGTTTTCTCTGGGGACAAAGCTGAGGCTGTTTGCTCAAAGTGAGCAGGAGTTGAAGCAATTCCAATGCGAGAAATGGCTGGAGAGATTGAGCGACTATGTGAGTATCGGTGAGATTCGGGCAGTTCCTGAGCATGTTTCGGGATATGCCTGTTTCAGCCAGGTGAAGCCGAAAGGCAGCCGAGAAAATTTAGCCAGGAGAAGGGCTAGGCGTACAGGTGAGTCGTATGAAGAGGCATTGAAACACTTCGAAGGTTACCAGCAGGAAATAAGTCGGTTGCCCTTCATTCATATGCAGAGCGTATCTAATGGTCATAAGTTCAAACTTTTTCTTCAGCAGAAAATTACTGCTCATCCAATACAAGGCCCCTATTCCTGTTACGGATTAAGCGGAAGGAGCACAGTTCCCATCTTTTGACCAAAGTTTTTTGCTCTTTACAAATAGCTAATTATTTCAATAGGTTGCTGCGTATTCCGGTCGAACGTGACACCTGATTCCGCTGGAACGCGGCACCCCATTCCGATTGAAGTCGGCACCTGATTCCGGTGAAGTCGACACCCCCGCTACAGGG
>Ga0210043_1000545_pt1 | contig 39535 bp, 57 predicted proteins | sample CryGeymet201501t_FD_183990 | JGI IMG/M metagenome (GOLD analysis project Ga0210043, IMG submission 183990) | Groundwater microbial communities from Crystal Geyser aquifers in Utah, USA - Crystal Geyser metaG 2015-01t (SPAdes) (version 2) | ecosystem: Environmental > Aquatic > Deep subsurface >... | reverse complement strand
CCAGCCGGCGGCGTCATGCCCGACGGTATAGCGCGACACAAGGTTTGCGCATTCCAGACACAAGGTTTGCACACTCCCGGAGCGCCGGTTTGAGCGCGATTTAAACGCCCCTCAAACGTTGCTGATAATGAGCTCTCCGACACGCTTCGCGCCGCCCTTGGCGACGGTGTAGGTGGTCTCCACGGGCTCGATATTGAACCCGGCAAACAGGTCTCGAACCTCGGGCCGATCGTTGATCGAGAACAGGAACCGCCCCTCGATCTGGTGGAGGAGGATGACCAGCTTCATAAAGTCCGGGCGACCGAACATACCCTTGCCATAGTCGCCTTCGTTGCCCCAGTAGGGCGGGTCCAGATAGAACAGGGTCCCCGGCCGATCGTACCGGGTGATGAACTTCTCGTAGGACAGGCACTCGATCACCACGCGCGCCAGGCGGCTGTGAACCTCCTCCAGCATGGTGCCCAGTTTGGTGATGTCGAACCGTGCTGGGCGGTCAGGTGCGACCCCGAAATTCCGCCCGGAAACCTTGCCGCCGAAGGCGGTATTCTGCAGGTAAAGGAACCGGGCCGCGCGCTCCAGATCGGTGAGGGTTTCGGGGTCGGTGGCGACCAGGCGCTCGAACTCCACGCGGGTGGTCAGCTGAAACCGCATCATGTCCATGAAGGCCACATAGTGCCGCTGCAGGATGCGAAAGAAAGTCGCCACGTCCCGGCTGTAATCGTTGATCACCTCGGACTTCGGGGCCTGATGGCGGCGCAGGAACACGCCAGCCATACCGACGAACACCTCGGCATGGCAGTCATGCGGGATGGCATCGATCCGCTGGATGATATGGCGCGCCAGATTGCGCTTGCCGCCCAGGTAGGGCGCGAGTGGGGTCAGGGGCTCGACGGCCGTCAGCTTGGTCATTTGGCCCTCCTTTGGACTTCAAGCGGTGGGGGAATGAACGGCACATCGCACAGGACGCGGGTGCGCAGCTTGTAGGTGTTGGCGTGACCGGCATGGCCGATCCAGCTCATGATGACCTGATGGACCTGATCACAGGTCATCTTGCCCTCGTGATAGAGCCGCGCCATGCGCTTCATCTTGCGCCGCATCCGCCCCGCGCTGTCCTTCCTGATCTTCCGGTGGGTGGGCCAGATGCGGTAGCCGAGGAAATCGAGGGCACGGCCGTTGCTGGGCGAGACCGGGAAGATCTGGGTCTTGTGGTTGCAGCGCAGCCCCAGGCGGGCATGCAGAAAGTCCTCGATGTCGCGGCGCACCTGGTGGAGGTGGGCCTTGTCATGCCCGATGACCGCGAAGTCGTCCATGTAGCGCAGGTATTGCTTTTCGCGGAGGTCAAACTTCACGAACTCGTCCAGCTCGTGCAGGTAGATGTTGGCGAAGAGCTGCGAGGTCAGGTTGCCGATCGGGATCCCGCGCGGCAGCGGATCGCCCGCCTCGGCCGTGCTGTCGATGATGTTGTCGATCAGCCAGAGGGTGTCGCTGCAGGCCACGCGGCGGCGGATCAGCCGCTTGAGCACGTCATGACAGATCGAGGGGAAATACTTGGCGATGTCGGCCTTCAGAACGAACACCTGCCCATGCTCGCGCAGGGTGGCGCGCAGGAACGCCTGGGCACGGTCAGCACCCGCATGGGTGCCCTTGCCGGGCCGACACGCATAGGTGTCGAAGATGAAGCGCGAGGCCCAGATCGGGTCGATCGTCTCGACGAGCGCAGGCGCGGGCGATGCGGTCCTTGATCGGCAGCGCGGCGATGTCGCGCTCCTTGGGCTCGAAGACCTTGAAGTTGCGGTAAGGCCCGGTCTGGTAGGTCTTCCAGAGCAGGCTGTTCTGGATCTCGATCAGGTTGCTTTCAAGGTTTGTCTCGAAGCGGATCACGTCCATCTGGTGACGCCGCCCCTTCACGACGCGACCATAGGCGCGGTGGAGCGCCTCGAAGGTTGTCAGATGCTCGAACAGGTTCTTGTAGGTCTTGGCCATCATCTTCGCCCTTGCGGGGTTCGGCCGGAGCGAAGGGTCACCACCAGCCGATGGCTACTGTCCCGCTCCGGCCTGTTCACTTCTTTCGGCACTTGGCCGAGGAGCACAGGTCCTTTCGAAGGTGCACTGGAAGCAGCCCCATGAGGCTGCGACTTCTGGCGTTCCCCGAGAGCGGGCCGGAAGCCGATGTTCGTGTTCGCGTTCGAACGCGCGTTGTTCAGGTTGAGGGCGAAGACGCCAGCATTGCCGCCGTTGTTCCAGTTGCCCCCACGGATCGGCAGACGCTCAAGCCACATTACCCGCGCCCCTTTCCTGCAAGCTCTTGAACCAGCCGCCGATCATGCGGCCGATCTCATCAAGATGACGGCTCCAGACTTCGTAGCTTTTGAATGAGAGGTATCCGAGCTTCTGGGCCATCCTGACCTGGCTGCGCAGCAAGTCGAGCTCCGCGTCCAGGTCTTGCATCGTGGTCTTCTTGAAGTACCGCTTGTTGCAGATGATGATCAGACGAAGCAGGTTCCACATCGTGTTGCGGATTTCCTGGCTGAGCACGTGGCGCTCAGCCTTGGGAAATTGCCGCAACACGACGTAGCCATATGCGATCATGTCTTCGCATTTACGGCGGATTTTAAGGTCCTCCACCGCACCCTCCTTCGTTGGTTCAAGGGCAAGGGGCGGGCTATCGCCCGCCCCGGCAGAAATCAGGTGATCAGATGTCAGATCACGAAAGCGGGCCGGAAGCCGACGCTCGTGTTCGCGAGCGAACGCGCGTTGCCCAGGTAGAGGGCGAAGACGCCAGCATCGCCGCCGCCGCTCCAGAAGCCCCCACGGAGCGGCAGACGCTCACCCTCGTTGCGCATGTGGAAGCGCCCGCGCTCGATCGTGGTGTCATGCGGGAACATGCCCAGAAGCTTCAGCAGGTTCGGCACGGTGACGCCCAAGGCGGCAGTGAGGTCCTTGTATTGCTGAGAGGCCAAAGTGCTCCCGTTCGACTGGCTGGTCACCGAGGTGGCAAGCTGCGGGCTGCCCGTGCCGGTCGCCCCGGTCGCGTTCCATTTCAGGGTGCCGGACGTGCCGGGCGTCACCAGGGTGCCGTTCGGCATGATCGCGCGCCAGAGGGTGCTGGTGTCCGAATGATCGGCATCCGTGGCCGCCGCATTGTTGTCAGGGATGATCTGGATCTCGCCATCGACCAGGCGCAGGCCGCGCTGCCATTCCCAGACGTTGCCGGTCAGGTCCGCGATGCCCGCCGGGCTGTTGTCATGGAACCAGCTGGCCGGACCCGAGCCGGTCAGGGTGCGCGCGGCGGTGCTCGTATCGGCTTGCGAGCTGCCATCCTGCCGTCGCCCGGTCTCGTAGGTCTGAGCGTGATCGCGGCCCCCGTTGGTGTTGCCACGCGGCATGAAGCCGTTCTTCCAGCACCACAGCGCGACGGCCGACCACTCGGCGTTCGTCATCATGTGCCAGCCCGGCCCCTTGACCGAACAGCGCGCATCGGCGGTGTCGAAATTGATCGAGGCCGAAGGGTCCTGCCCAGGCATCGACAGGGCGTGGTTGTCGTGGACGCGCGCCAGGAACTTGCCGACAAAGATCTCGGACTTCTGGACATCGCCCACGATGAAGGCCGGGTGGGTGCCGGAGCCGAGCGCCGGATCGATGTCCTCGATATTGAAGCGCGGCACCACACACATGACCGAAGGATATTGCTTCGCGTCATAGAGCACGGTATTGAGGCCGCCCGATGCGGCCTCGACGGACTGGCGCAGGGCGTCAGGCGTGGAAATGGTGATCCCCATGAAGGTCACTCCTCTGTTTCAGTGGGTTCGTTTGCCTCGGGCACGGCCCAAAGCTGCAATGTCATGGCCGAAACCTGACAGGGCTGCGGCACCGAGATGGTCTGGGTCACTTCTTCCCCGTCGATGATCTCGGTCACCTCGTCCTCCGCATAGCGGCGCGGCGGAATGATGATGACGGCGGCGAAGGTATCGCCCTCGAAAGACAGCGCGCCGCTGGCATCGGCAAAGACGGTGATCACGCGCTCGACGTCGCGCTGCTCCTCGTCGATATCGATCGTCAGGCTGCCGCCCAGGGTCAGGATGCACTCATCGAGCGATGTGGTGATCTTGTGGCCCTCGTTCATGTGAATGATGTTCATGGTGCGTCCTCACTGGTAGCGCGGATTGAGAAGGGTCCAGCGGACATGGACATTGTCCGCGCTGCCCGTCTGGCGAAGCTTGAAGCCATTGGTGGCCTTGTCGTAGACCACGAGCGTTCCGACCGCCGCCGGATCGGTGGCGCTCTCGACCTCCAGCTCGACGGCATAGTCGGCTGCCGGAAGCACCTCGGGGAAGGACACCGATGCCCAGGGATCAAAGGTGGTCAGCCAGGCATTCGCGGCCTGGATCACGCGCAGGTCGGTCAGCGTGACCGCCGACAGGCTGTTGCCGGTGTTGTTGGCGGGCACGGTCACCCGATAGAGCGGCAGGCCGTTGTCCGGCACTTCCAGCGCGATCTGCACCTCGTAGCTGCTGCCCGAGCCGATCAGGAACGCATGGTAGTCCAGCGCCTCGCTGGTCTCGTTCGAGGGCACCGAGACGTGATAGTCGTCATCGGCCAGCGACACGATCATGCCGTCGATCTTGGCGCGGCTGACGCCGGTGCCGACCGTGCCGAATTGCGACAGATGCAGGGCGCGGATGTCGGACTTGCTCAGCACCATGCCGGTTATCACGTGCTTGTTCTTGATGACCACGGACCCCTGGGCCAGCACCCGCTTGCGCAGCACTTGCATCTCGCGCGCCAAGACGCCGCCGAGGCCGAGCGCCTCCTGCATGCCTGCAAGGATCGCGACCTGCTGTTCGGGCGAGAAGGCGTCATAGCCTGCCAGCCGGTCGCCCAGGTTGGCAAAGCCGCCGCGCGCACTGACCAGCTCGTCGGCCTTTTCCTTGAGCCATGCGGTGCGGTTGGCCAGTTGCTTTGCCTGGACGTTCGAGATGCCGTCCGGGCCGCCGACCACCGGGTCGGTCAGCTCGATCTGGTAGATCCCGGAGGGATAGGTTGTGGTTTCGGGCAAGTTCGCCATGGGTGCGGCTCCTGTTCTTAGAAGATGATGGTCCAGGTCCCGTCGAGGCTGATGTCGTCGGCCTTCTCGATCGGGGCGCGGGTCTTGCGGGCGAAGAGGGTGCTGTCGGCCGCGATCAGGCCGAACTCACGGATGACCTTGCCGTTCGCCTCGGTGGTCTCCAGTCTCCAGTCGAACTGCACCCGGCCGGGGCCGGGGTAGCTGTGGCCTTGCAGGTTCTTGATGAAGGGCGCGGTGAGGGCGGTGTCGTCGGGCGTCGGCCCGCTGCCATTGGTGCCAACCCCGATGCGGTTGATGGTCTTGCCCGCGCCGTCGCCTGCGATCAGCTGGGCCAGCGCGGTGCGTGCACCCACCATGATCATGTTGTCGTCGCGCCAGCAGTCGATCAGAACCCCGCTGCGGCGGATGTTGATCAGGAGCGAGCCTCTCAGGGCGATTGTTTCGGTGGCGTTCATGGCACCCTCAATAAGCGGTTAAATCGGTGGTAACGGGGCCTGAATGGAACACGCCGGTGTAGAACGGGTGCGCGCCCGTGTGTCCGATCGATCCATCGTAAAGGTCGCCCGCGTGGCGGTACCGGCCGTCATGCCGGATGTGGCGCGTCAGCCGGATCGGCATGGCCAGATCGGCCAGCGGGGGCTGGTCCGCGCCATAGTTGATGGCCGAGTGCAGGTAGTGGCCATTGTAGGAGGGCAAGACCTCGATCCGGTCCTCGGCCGCAAGGTCGATCCCCATCGCCAGCAGGACGCGCTGGCTGTCATGGCGCTCGCCCGCCTCGCCCCATCCCGAGTAATCGGCCGAGGCGTCGTGCGCCAGGGCCGCATCATGCAGGTGCCGGGTGCCGTGATCATGCTGGATCGCGCCGTCATAGCGCCGCCCCCATGGCAGCACGTCCTCCGCGAAATGCCGAACCGTGGTGTCGGCCTCCTCGCCCGGCTCAAGGCTGTCCTCGACGCCCGCGCGAAAGCCGATATCCACCAGGTGTGAACGGGCATTCTTCCAGCGCTCGATCAGCGCCACGAGGCGGGTGATCTGGGCGGCATCCATCGCCTTGTTCTCGCCAAGGTCCAGCAGGACGCGGAACAGCGCCCAGCGGGTGCCGCCACCATAGGTCTCGACGGCCGAGTAGGTCTTGTCTCCGTCATAGAGCGCAATCGGCAGACCCTCGACGATCTCGGCATCGGCATAGCCGAGCGCCTTGACCGCCTCACGGATGGCCCAAGGTGTGCCGCGATGGCGGTGCAGATCGAGAGCGCGGCGGATCAGGGCGCGGCGCTCTTCGGGCGTGGTTGCCAGATCCCAGCCATCGTCGCCCAGGATGTTGAACTGCCAGGCGAGCAGCGACAGGGCGCCTTCGGGCAGATCGTCGATGCGGTAGACCAGAAGCGTGGTCAGGTCGAGATTGTCGAGCCGCCCGATCAGCTTCAGCAGGGCGCGGCTGCGCTCGTCATCGATCCCGGCGGGCAGAAGGCGCAGATCGTCAGCCATCGGCGGACCCCACCAAGGTGATCGCGATGCCTTCGCAATCGGCCCATTCCTCCGCGCCCAGCTCGCGCCAGGCGGGCGTGGTCATCTCGACGCGGTAGACGCCCGCAACCGACAGGGCCGAGATGAACTGGCTGGGCACGAGGTCGCGGCCAAGCCCGGCGCGCCGCTCGGCCGCATAAGCTTCGGCCGCCTTCTGGACGGCGGCCATGGTGCTGGTCGGATCGGCATTGCGATAGAGCGTGACCTGCGCGGCGATCTGGTAGCCCACGCGCACAGGAGCCGCGACCTCGACTTTGTCGGTGAGCGGGCGGACCTTGTCATCCGAGACCACCTCGGCCACCAGGTCGAGCATCTCGGATCCCGGCAGGCCGGTGTCGGTCAGGATGTGAATGCGCACGACGCCGGGGCGCGGGCTGAGCACGGCCGCGTCGATGATGGATTGATGCGCGCTGACCGCATGCCAGCGGTAGGCCCCCACGGGACCCGCAACCGAAAAGCTCTCGGGGGCCTGCTGGATGCGCGCGCGCAGGCGGTCATCGGTTTCCCCGGCGCGCCCGCCATAGGTCATCGAGACATTGCTTGCAGAGACGCCCGGCAGCGGGTCGAGGAGCGACGACACCTGCCCCGGAATATAGCCGTTGCCCGCAGGCCCGGCGGTCTCCGCCTTGGCCCCAGCCTCGATCGACAGCGCTCCTGCGGGGATCTCTGCGGCGGCATCGGTGGCGAAGGCCACGCGGCCATCGCCCGTGCGCACCCGCGTCCCGGCTGGAATGACGGTGACCGAGGCGCGCGGCTCGGCCAGGCTGAACGAGAGCGTGACGATCGCCGGAGCCTCGGCAAGCCGCTCGACACCCAGAAGCTCGCCCAGATAGTCGAGCATCGGGAAGGCGGCGAAGGCCAGCAGGTTCTGCTTGGCGGCCTCCTGGATGGCCACTCGGATCAGGCTTTCGCGGTAGGCGATCAGGTCGATGATCAGGCGCTCGACCTGGGCGGGCTGCAGCTTGCGGCCGGTATACGCCTGGTAATCGGCCACCATCTCGGCGGTGAGCGCGGCCGGATCGCGATCGACGAAGTTCGGCTCAGGCAGCGACATCGCGCACCTCCGTGGCGATCATCTCGCCCCGACCATCCAGCCGCCACTCGACCGTGATGTGCAGATGCGCCGACAGCTCGATCGGCACCATGCGGATCACCTCGATGCGCGGCTCCCATTGGCGCAGTGCATCGATCCCCTCGCGGATCACATGAGGGATGGCCTCGCCGGTCGGCAGGTCGATATAGCGCCACAGGTCCGATCCGAACTCGGGCCGGTGCGGCACCGAGCCCTTGGGCGTCATCAGGATTGTGCGGATGCACTGATTGATGTCGTCGATGCCTGCGACGATCTCGCCGTGCGCATCGAGACGCGGCTGCCAGTCTGCGGCGGTTATGTTGCGGATATCCTGAACCATGGCCGGACCATGGCCCGCGCCCGCGCGAGGTCATACCCGGACAGGTGTCCGGGTCACGTCTTGCAATGTCGGGGATGGCTAACCGTAACCGTCTTTTGCGCTCACGCCAAGCACCCAAAGGCTCACTGCGGCGGCCCGGTCAGGACCCCGATGCTTTCGGGGTGGATATGGGTGTCGCCCACGTTCTTGCCGTTGTGGGTCAGGGCCGGGCCGGTGATCGCCACACCCGCCGGGGAAATCTCGACCTTCGTGCCGCCGACCGACAGGGTGAAGGTCTGCCCGCCCTTGTCGTAGGTCAGCGATGCTCCGTCGCCATAGACGATGGTATGAACATTCGGATCGGACGAGGGCGGCGCGTCGGCCGCCGAGTAGATCGCGCCCGCGATGACCCCGGCCTCTTCGCCCTGGTCCATGATCACGACGACATGCTCGCCCACGGTGGGCATCCAGTAGGTCCGATCGGTTCGGGTGCGGCCCTGCAGCACCTGCAGCCAGTAGGATTGCACGTTGTCATGGTCGGGGAACTGGACCCGGCCCTTGGCGGTCGCCGGGTCGATCTCTGTCACGATGCCAATTCTAAGCGACACGGCGCACCTCGATCTCGGTTGTGTAGCCCGCGCCGCGCTCGATGCGGTGGCGGGAGGTTTCGACATAGTAGCGCCCCGACAGCTTGCCCATCAGCGCGACCTCGATCACGTTGCCCGCGATCATGCGGTGATCGCCTACGATCTGGATGCGGCCGCGCAGGCGCTTGGCGTTGGCGCGCTTCAGCTCGGCCTCGGCGCGGGTGCGGGCCTGAGCTTCGCTCTCGACCCGCGCGCGCACCTTCAGCGTGTCGCCGGTGGTGATATCCTCGGCCTCGACCGTGACAGAGATCAGCTGCGCGGTCTCGGGGTCGTGGTAGGACAGGGTGCATTCCTTGTAGACCTCGTGGGTCTTGTCCGTGAAGGCGAAGCGCTTCATCTCGGTGCGCGGGATCAGCGCCACCGGGTCTTGCGCCTCAAGGCTGGCGATGGTCGAGAAGAACAGGACCGTGTCGCGCACTGCGAAGACATGGGCGTATTCCTCGGCCACGCGGCGCAGGAACTCAAGGTCGCGCTCGTCGTTCTGGGTCACCCGCTTGATGGTGATGTCCTCGATCTCGCCCTCGACCGTCAGCCCGTGCTCGCCCGCGATCTGCTCGGCAATCTGGCGCAGCGTCTTGCTCTCGAAGGCGCGGGTCTTTGTGGTGCGCAGGCTCGCGGTCACCGGGGCCGCCAGGCCGCGCACCGTGACCGTGTCGGGCGGGCCGTCGAAGCTGATCTCATCCACCTCGAACTTGCCGCAGGGCAGAAGGCCCCGGCCGATCCAGCCGATCATGAGGTCCATCACGTCGCCCTTCTCGGGGTACCAGCTGCCCTTCCAGCGGTGCATGCGATCCTCAAGCCGGACCTCGATCTCGTCGGACTTGCCGTGGTCGGCATCGGTGTAGACGATCATCAGCGCATCGCCTGCGATATCGCCGGTGATGTCCGCCCCCGAATAGGTCAGGACCCATTTCGCCTCGGGAACGATCATGCCTGGCGGCCCCGCTTCCAGGGCGGAAGATCGCGATCGAGCACCACCTCATCCGCGATCACCGGGATCCGCAGGCGCTGCCCTGCCGCGATGAACGGCCGGATCGGCACGGTCGGATTGGCCAGGATGATCGGCTCATAGAGGTGCGGGTCGCCATAGTAGGTCCAGGCCAGCAGGTCCCAGCGGTCGTTGTCCGAGGTCAGGTGCTCGACATAGTCCATCTCAGGACCTCACGATGCTGGACGGCGGCACCGAAGAAGGCGAGCCGGAGGGCGGCGCGGCCGCAGGTGCGGTCTGGACATTCGACCCGGCCCCCGAGGCGCGGGCGGCATTGTTGACCACGCTGATGATCGCGCCCAGCAGGCCGCCCAAGCCCCCATGCTCCATCAGGGTGACCTTGGCCACCACTGCCACCAGCCCGCCGCGCCGGTCGGTCTGGCGCGTGGTGGACTGGATCTGCTTGATCACGAACATGCCGACATACTGGCCCGAGCCGTAGATGAAGGGCAGCGCGGTGCGCATGGTGCCCGCGATGCGCAGCTTGGCAAGCTCGGCCTCGGGGTTGCAGTAGCTGACATGGAACACCAGGTCGATCGTGACCTCCTCCAGCGCCTCGCCCATGTATTGCAGGCGGGGCTTGCCCTCGATCACGTCATGCTTGGCGTAATCCCAGGAGCGCTTGTTGGTGACCCCCTCGAAATAGGTGATGAGGCGGAAGCTGATCGGGCCGAGCATTGCGAACATGGGGTCTCTCCTCAGTAATCGCGGCGGGACTGGCGGGCCAGCTCGTCCTGGACCAGCTGCACAAGCTCGTGGCCCATCGACCGCATAAGCTCCTGCATCTGCTCGCGCGACTGGAAGCCGTCGCCGCCGCCCGCGCCGCCCTGCATGGTGATGGTGGGGTTGAAGTTGATCTCGACCCGCGTCCCGGCATCGCCCCCGGCCGCGCCGGTGGCCGACATGGCGGGCGCGCTGCCCGGCTCGCCGGTCAGGCCGACCTGTGGCAGGGCGCTCGCGGCTTGCAGCACGGGCAGGTTGGTCCGGCCGATCTCGGGCACCTGGGCGGCCATGGCGGGCAGGCTCATGGTGGCCCCGGCCAGCGCCGCCGCCATCCCCGCTGTCAGGCGATGCACTGCCGCTACGGCAGGCGCGGGGCGCACGGCCCCCGCCACCGTCTCGGAGAACCGCACCCGATCCAGATCCGACAGCGGGCCGATCTTGGCGGGCGAATGGGGCAGGTGGTCGCGCATGGCCTGCACGGTTTCGCGCGTGGCCTCGATGGCTTGTGCAGCCCCGGCGCGGATGCCTTCGGCCAGGGTGCGCATGAAGGCGATGCCGTGCGAGCGGAAGGACACGCCCTGCAGCACGGCCGTGGCCGAGCGGATCGCGGCTTCGGCGGCGGCGGGGATCCCGCCTGCCTGCGCGATGGACTGGCCTGCGGCCACACCCACTGCCTCGACGCCCGTCTGGGCGGGGGCAAAGTCCACGCCCTCAAGGCGCTCCAGGTCGGCCGCCAGCGCCTCGACGGCCGCCTGCGCCCGCTCGATCGAGGCAGGATCGCGGATCGCCATCTCGGCCGCATCGCCGCTTGAGAAGATCGTGGTGAGCCGGTTCCAGGCAGCGCCAGCCATGTCGGCCGCGCCCGAGATGATCCCGACCACGGTTTCCCCGATGCCGCCAAAGGCTTCGCGGATCGTCTCAAGGGGCGACCAGGCAAAGAGTGCGCGCATGCCATCCCAGATCGCAGTGATCGCGGCGAAGGCGGTCTCGAACGGGGCCTGCATCGCGGCCGCCACCGCCGACCAGTCGAGCGCCGGCATCTCGGGCAGCACATCGGACCAGCTGAAGCTCGGGATGTAATCGAGCCAGTTGAGGGGCGAGATCCACGTCAGCCAGTCCACGGCCCCAGAGACCGCGCCGGACAGATCGAAGCTCGGCACATAAGCCGACCAGCTCAGCGAGGTGATCCAGTCACCCCAGGCCAGGGCGCTGCCGATCACCTCGGCCCAGCTGAAGCCGGGAATGAAGTCGAGCCAGCGCAGCGGGATCAGCCACGAAGCCCAGTCCAGCGCGGTCAGCGCGCCCGCCCAGCTGAAGGACGGCACATAAGCCGACCAGTCCAGCGCCATCACCCATGCGCCCCAGTCGAGGGCGGTCTCGATGATCGCGGCCCAGCTGAAGCCGGGAATGAAGTCGAGCCAGCGCAGCGGGATAAGCCACGAAGCCCAGTCCAGCGCGGTCAGCGCGCCCGCCCAACTGAAGGACGGCACATAAGCCGACCAGTCCAGCGCCATCACCCATGCGCCCCAGTCGAGGGCGGTCTCGATGATCGCGGCCCAGCTGAAGCCGGGGATGAAGTCGAGCCAGCGCAAGGGCGAGACCCACGAGACCCAGTCGAGCACCTGGAGCGCATTGTCCCAGGTGAAGAGGGCGACGAACTCGGGCCACGACAGGCTGGTGATCCAGTCCGCCCAGTCCAGCACCGAGCCGATCACGGCCGACCAGCTGAAGCCGGGGATGAAATCCAGCCAGCGGATCGGCAGGATCCACGAGGCCCAGTCCAGGACCTGAAGCGCGTTGTCCCAGGTGAAGAGGGCGACGAACTCCGACCAGCTCAGCGAGGTGATCCAGTCCGCCCAATCGAGCACCGCGCCGATCACCTCGGCCCAGCTGAAGCCGGGAATGAAATCGAGCCAGCGCAGCGGCATCAGCCAGCTGAGCCAGTCGAGCACCGTCAGGAAGTTCTCCCAGGTCAGCAGCCCCACGAAATCCGCCCAGCTCAGGCTGGGGATCATGCGCGCCCAGTCCAGCCCCTGCGCGAGCCACCCGGTGACCCGCGACCACCAGCTTGTCACCCAGCTTGAGAACCCTTCAAAGGCCGTTTGAACGTCCGCCCAGAGACCCGTGAAGAACTCCGAGATCGGCTCCCAGTAATACCAGACCAGGAGCGCACCGGCCGCGATCGCCGCCACCGCCAGCCCGATCGGGTTGGCCATCAGCGCCAGCCCGAAGGCCCGCGCCGCCACCGCCGCCGCGCGCAACCCCGCCACCACCCGGCCCGCCGCCGCAGCCCCCATCGCCATCAGGCCCGAAATGAAGGACGGGATCGCCGTCGCCGCGCCGAGCAGGAGCCTGTAGCTGAAGTTGAGAATCGCGCCGGACGCCGCGATGATCTTTGGCCAAAGCCAGACAAAGCCCATGCCGATGCGGGCGAGCACCTGCAGCCCGACCCCGGCCATCATCGCAAAGCCGCCCACCACCGACAGGATCGGCGCGACCACGGCCAGCACCCCGGCCCCCAGCAGCGCGGCGCGCAGCGCGATGCCTGCGATGGTCGGATTGGCCTCGGCCCAGCCCATGATCGACTGCACCACGCCGGTGGCCGCCCGCGCCACATCGGTCAGCACCGGCAGAAGCATCGTGCCCAGCGTGATGTTGAGCCCCTCCATGGCCGAGGCGAACTCGGTCTGCGCGCCTCGGAAGTTGTCGCCCATCTCGGCCGCGACCTGCGCGGCCCGGCCCTGGCTGGCCATCAGCTGGTCGACATAATCCCCGATCGACTGACCCTGCGCCAGCAGCTCGGCCGCGCCCGCCGCCGCCTCGACCCCGAAGATCGTGCCGATGATATCGAGCTGTTGCTGGGTGCCCAGATCCCCGATCGCATCGCCCACCTCGCCCAGGATGGTGACCATCGAACGCATGTTGCCCTGCTCGTCGGCCACCGACACGCCCATCGCATCGAGCGCCGCCGCCGCCTCGCGCGAGGGCGCGGCCAGCCGCTGCAGCATGGCGCGCAGCGTGGTGCCCGCCTGGCTTGACTGGATACCGGCATTGCCCAGAAGGCCCGCCATCGCGGCGGCCTCTTCCAGGCTCATGCCAGCGGCGCGCGCGACCGGCGCGATGTAGCGCATCGTGTCGCCCAGCATCGGGATATCGGTATTGGCGGTGGTGAAGGTCGCCACCATCACATCCGCGACCCGCGTCATCTCGGCGGCATCGAGCCCAAAGCCCGACAGGATGTTCGAGGCGATATCGGCGGTGGTGCCCAGATCGACCGCGCCCGCGCGGGCCAGCGCCAGCATCGACGGCATCGCCGCCATCTGCTCTTGCGCGTCAAAGCCCGCGCGCGCCAGGAACCCCATGCCCTCGGCCGCCTGGCTGGCCGAGAAGGCGGTGGTGGCCCCCAGCTCGCGCGCCTGGGCGCTCAGCGCCTCGAACTCGTCGCCGGTGATATTGGTGGTGACGGCGCGCACCAGCGCCATGGATTGTTCGAACTGGGCGGCAGCCTCGATCGGGCCGTTGATCGCCGCCATCATCTGGTTGGCGGCCCCTTGCGTCATCGCCCCCGCGATCGACATGCGGGTGCCCCAGTCCTGCATCTCGCGGCCGCGCGCGGCCATCCGGTCGAGCCCCTCCATCGACCGCACCATCTCGCGCACCGGGCCTGTCAGGTTGTCAACGGCGGCGATGATGACCGAAAGGTTGAAGATGCTGTCCATTTCGGGTTATTGTCCTTCGTGACAAACAAGAGGTGGCGCGATGGAAATCCTGATGCTGTTCTTCGTCCTCTTCGGCGTGGGCGCCCTGCTGGGTCTGGCCTATGTCGGGCTGAAGGCGATCTTCATGACCGTGCGCGGAACCGGCGCTCTTGCGAAGACGGTCAGCGGCGGCCTTTCAGAAGGCTGGCAGCGGGCCAAGGCGGAGCACGAAGCCGCCCAGGCCGCTAAGGCTGCGCGGCTTCGCGAGCGTCCCTGACCGCCTTGGCGTGATCGACGGCCTCTTCGATCCAGTCGTTGAGGTCGGTGATCTCCATCCCGTCCACCTCGGCCGCCGACCACTTCGTCACCGTGATCAGGGCGAAGGCATCCCTTGGGGTAGGGATTTTCCCGGCAGGCCACCCATGATCGCCGTCACGTCCTCCATGTCCATCTCGTCCAGGTCCTCGGGCAGCACCGCGTTGCCGTCGATGGTGGCCAGCGCGGCGGCCAGCGCCATCGAATAGCCGATCGGGTCCTGCGCGGGGTTCACATGCCGCGCGGCGATGCGCATGTCGCGCCCCTTGCCCTTGCGCAGCACCACCACCTTGCCCGAGGCGGGCAGCGTGATCGTGCGGGTGTCGTCGGCCTTGGCGGCGGTCTCGGTCTTCTCGCTCATGGTCTTTCCTTCGTCTCAGAGTGTCAGGGGTTCAGCCCCGGCCGGAACGCGCCCGGCCAGGTGGGGATCAGCCGCCGATGTTCAGGCGGTAGGTGGCCAGCACATCCGCGCCCGCGACCTTGTAGATGTTCTCCAGCACGTCGAACTCGAAGATCTCCTGGCTGTCGATTTCCATCTTGGCGTAATAGACCGACAGGTTGCTGTCGGGCACCACGCGGTCATGCTGCTTGAAGGATCCCAGCGGGAAGTCCTTGTAGGCGGCAATCAGCGAGACCATCACCGGCACCTCGGCCGTGCGGCCCTGCCCGGTATAGGTCTCCAGGCTGGAGCGCGCCTGCAGCCGCACCGTCTTGAACGGGTTGGCCGCCTCGCGCAGCACCTCGGAATAGAACGAGGCCCACTTGACCTTGCATTCCATCTTCTCGACGCCCGAGAAGAACTCGGCCGTGCCGACCATGCCGAGCGCCTTGTGCTCCTGCATCTTGTGCTTGACCTGCGGCAGCTCCAGCTCCTCGGCGCGCCCCAGGAGCGACGAGCCGTTCATGTAGAGGTTGACGTTGGTCAGGTGGTTGATCGCAATCTTGTTGCTCATGGGTCAGGCCCCTTTCACTGGCCGCCGAGCTGGTTAAGCAGCTCGATGTTGATGAAGCTCTCGAACGTGATCCGTTCGGCAGGCGTCGGCGGCATGAACTCGATGTCGAAGACCAGGTGGCCCGCCGCGATCTGGGTGGCCTCGTTCTTCGCCGGGTCATAGCTGCACTTGCCGTCGATCAGCGCCCCGCGCCCGATCAGGGTGCGGATGAAGCTGTTCACGCTCTCGCGGATGTCGTCGATCAGCGCCTGGTTGATCGGACGGTCGATGAACTGCAGCATCGACAGCTCGACGCTCTCATGCAGCATGTCGGCCACCCGGCGGATCGGAATGAAGTTCTTGGGGTGGGTCACCGAAGGCCAGGCGGCCGAGCGGTTGCCCCAGACCCGCAGGCCCGAGCCGAACGAGTTGAAGACCGTGACGATCCCGTTCTCGTTGAGCAGGTTCACATCCGTGGTCGGGTCGTTGATCATGGCCGACAGGCGGCGCTCGACACCCACGATCCCCTTGATGTCGTGGTTCGACGGGCTGACCCAGTAGCCCTCGTCGTTGTCCACCGCGCAGATCACGCCCGCCAGCCGCTGGCTGTAGGGCTCAAGCCGCTCGGTGTCGGTCGCCAGGTCATAGACCTTCAGGTGCGGATAGCACAGCACCATGCGCTCGCTCGACGTGTTGAAGTTGATCGAGCCATTCGGCCCGCGCCCGGCGATCGCCTCGGCCATGGTGGTGCCGATCGGCGCATCGGCCAGGGCGATGGCGCGCAGCTTGCCCGCCATCACGTCAAGCTCGGCCGTGACCGAGGTGAGCGTGCCGTAGACCGGCGCGATCAGGATCTTCGGCCAGAAGCCCATCTCGGCATAGCAGTCGAGGAATGCCTGCATGCCGGTGCGGTTGCCCGACACATCGACCGCGCCGATGATGTCCGAGGGCAGCACCTTCTCGGGATCGGCAAAGTCATAGGCGGCCTTGACCGTCTCGGCGGCCGAGATCGCGCCGCCGGTCAGGCGGGTGACGATGCCGGTGGCGGGGTCAAGCGTGTAGTCGGTGCCCGCCACATAGGTGGTCGTGGCGGTGGCATCGGTCAGGACCAGGGCGAACACGCCCTTGTGGCCAAGGTCGGCCGTCTCGTCCGCACCGAAGGTCACGTCCTTCGCTGCCTGGGCGGTGACATGGGTCTCGGGGTCGAACACGTTGACCACCACGACGATGCCGCGGCCCTGGTCGAAGATCGCGTCGAGCGCCTGGGGGATGGTGTAGCCCTCGATCTGGGTGCCGAAGTAGCGGGCGGCATCCCGGTCGGACTGGATCAGCACCGGCTTGTTGAGGCTGGCGAGCGTCCCGTCGACCTGGAAGATCGGCGCGGTGCCCACGAGGCCGACCACGGCGGTTTTCACGCCCCGGATCGGGCGCGGCCCCTTGTCGATCTCGATGGTCTCGACGCCATGCAGGAAGTTGGCGGCCATTTACTTTCCCTCCTTCTCGCCCGAGGCGGATGCCGGGCTATCGGTTTTCGTCTTGGTGGTGGTGGCGGATGCCGAGGTGCGGCTGGGCGCGGGCGCGGCCTTGGGGGCTGCGACCGGCGTCAGGTGCTTCTGGGCCACGAGGGTCTTCACCCAGGCGTTCTCGGCCGGAAGCGTGACCTCCCGTCCGGGAAACAGGATCACGTCGGTGCCGTCATCCAGCGTGGCAGCGGACATCGGCCCGCTGTAAAGGTACTTAGCCATTGATGGTCTCCCTATCGGTGGTGCCGTAATCGTCGGCGGTGTTGACCCGCTTGAGCGCAGGCAGGTCTTCTTCCTCATGGCACTCGACCGTGGTGATCGTGTGCGTCATGGTCAGCACGTGGGTCCACACGCCCTGGTTCTGGTCGATGAACTCGGCGCGCACCGGCATCAGCTTGGAACAGCCCTCGGTACGCCAGCCGGTCAGCAGCATGCGCACCGCGTCGAGCACGTCATAGGCCCCGACATGGGTGCGCAGATTGCGCGTCAGGATCGAGATGTCCCACTCGATCTTGCGCTCCTGCACCACCAGCGACAGGTCACGTGGCTTCGAGTAGACCTCGCGGCCATAGGCCACCAGGACCGCGCCGTTGGGGTGCGACATCTTGAAGGCGTCGGGCTTGTCGGGGAAGGACGCCACATGCAGCTTGTCGAGCGACCCGGCCAGCCGGGCGACGATGGCCTCTTCGATTTCGCGGATCATGGGCGCATCCCTTCGGCCAGGTGATCTGTCAGGATTTCCCCGATCATGCGCCGGTCATCGGCGCTCACGCCCAGGTAGGGGCGCGCGGGGATGGTGACCTTGCGGCCGCGCCCGGCCTGCCCGCCCAGCTGGTGGATGCGGGCGTAGGTCCGGTTCGTGCCGACCGCCACCTGCAGCCGCCCGGCGGCATAGCTCAGCGACTGGTAAAGGTGGTTGCGGTCGCGCAGTTTCTTGGCGCTGGCTCCGCGACGAAGCAGTGTGACGGGGGAATGCGCGGCCCACGCCTGGCCGTCCGGGCCGGTCTCGGCCTCGAAGCGATCCTCGGTCGATGCCTGCAGCGCCGAGCCGATCTCCTCGAAGACCGGTTGCAGCGTCATGCTGCGCTGGATCAGACGGGTGAGCGCCTCGCGGAACCCCTCGTCCTCGACGCGAACGGTTACACTGACCCCGCCCGACATCAGAAGCCTTTCAGCCGGTCGCGGCTGAACGTCCGCTCCGGGCCTGCGACAAGGGTTGGGCCCCCCGCCGGGTCGACGGTCTGGCCCACCTGGTTGAGCCCGAGGTTGATGTCGCCATTGGCCACCGCGCGCAGATACTTGATCGCGTCCTCGTAGCGCTGGCGCTGGTCTTCCATCACGTCGATCTGGCGCAGCGACAGCAGCCGGTACATCGCGATGTTGCAGGCAAGGATGCGCAGCGAGCGCGGCGGCGACTGGAGGGGCAGCCGGTAGCGCCCCTCCAGGTAGCCGTCGATCTCGTCCGAGGCATCCTCCAGGCCACGATCGAGCGCCGCCACCTTGATCGTGGCGATCTCGGGGTCGGTGACCTCCATGAGCTGCTGCTCGGAGAAGCGGTCGATCATGTCCTGGGATGTGGCGTAAGCCATGGGTCATCAAGCCTTCGGTTCGGACTTCGTCTCGGTCTTGGCCCCGCCGCGCGTGGCGGCGGGCTTGGCGGGTTCGGCCGCGTCGGGATCGTCGATCTCGACCTCGACCACCACGAGGGCAGGCTCGGCCTTGAGCTGGGCGATCTGCGCCTTCGACAGGCTGGCCAGCGGGTGATCGACGGGCGAAGCGCCGTGCTCGATCCCGGCGCGACGGAAGCCGTCGCGGCGGGCGGTGATGCGCAGTGCGGGGATCTTTGCCATGGAGCCTCTCCTTACAGCCATTCGCAGACGAGCAGCTCGGCGGTGCCCCGGTAGACGTTGGTCGCCCCGGCCGCATCGCGCTCGGCATTCAGAAGCTCCAGCCCGGCCTCTTCCAGCGCGGGCGGCACCACCAAGAGGCGCGGGCGCAGGCCCAGCGGGCGGCCATAGTCGCCCTTCATGCCCATCAGCGCGGTGCGCGCGGCCTTGTAGTTGGTCTTGTCCAGCGTCTGCTTGCTGCCATAGGCGAACTGCCAGAAGCCGAAGCCCACATTCGAGCGGCCATCGACACCGTAGCGGAAGGACTTGCGCATGAAGACGTTCTCGTCCTCCTCGCGGTCCTGGCGCACGAAGTTGTAGTCCTTGCGCACCTGGTAGAGGATCGGCTTGAGCGCGCGGCTGTCGTCGACCAGAAACCAGGCATCGCCCGAGCCGCCGCCGGTGTTGGACACCGAGGTGACCTTGCCGTCCTCGTCGAGCACCGGGTGATCGGTGTCGAAGAAATACTGGCCATCGTAGCAGGCGGTCGAGAAGCCCTGACCCAGCAGGCTGAAGACCAGCTGGTTGGGATGCGCTGCCGTCGAGCGGCCCATTTCCTCGAACAGCGGCGAGTAGACGCCATAGGTGTCGTCCTCGATATCGTCGCGGCCGACCTCGATCGTGCTTTCCCAGGACTTGTTCTTGATCGAGTAGTCATGCGCCTCGATCGACTTGATGACGCGGTCCCCGATCCACTCGCGCAGGTTGGGCGTCTGGCCGAGCCAGGCGTATTTTTCCTCGCGGGTGGTGGACGGAACGCGCGTGGCAACGCGGTTCCACTGCGGGTCCGCCTGGCCGAGGCCGCGCTGGAAGGCGGCGCTGTAGCCCGTGAACAGGCGGCCAAGATTGGACTGATTGATGATCATGTGTGGCCTCCTTAGCCGATCGAAACCCAGACGCCGTGTGCATCGACGTCCATGATGCGCCCGGCTTTCGAGCGCGAAGCGGTGCCATCGGTCTTGGCGACCGTCTGGTCATCCACGATCCAGGCATCCGCGCCGACATCGGCCAGGGCGATCTCGTCGGCCCCGGCGGAATTGGCGAAACGGAACACGCCGGTGCGCACCGGCACCGTCACATCGCCCGCGCTGCCGCCGCTGTTGTCGGCATGGGCGTCGGCCCGGCCGACCGCGACCAGCCCGGTAGCGGTGGCACCCGGCTTGGCGACCCCGGCATCGAGCACCACCAGCGAGCCCGCGAAGATGCGGGTCGCGGCGGCCACCGGGAACTGGAAGTCCTTGCCCGAGCGTTCGGGCGTGTTGCGATCCTTGGTCAGCGCAGCCATCAGACAGCCTCCTTCTTGCGCATGGCGGTGAACTCTTCAGGCGTCAGGCCCATCGCGGAGCAGACCGCCATGTCGTCGGCATCAAGCGCGCCGTCGCCGGTCTCGACCTTGGCCCCCGGCTTTGCGCCGGGCATCAGGATCGCAGGCTGGCCTTCGAGGAACTTGGCAAAGCCCTCGGGGTCCTTGGCATGATAGGCCACGGCCCAGTCGCGGTTCGCGGGCGGCACCTTGCCACTCTTGATCGCCTGGTCGACCACGCCAGCGGCGCGCTCGTCCATCAGCGTCTTGACCTGCGCCTGCAGGCTGGTGACCACCTCGATCGGGGCGAACTTGTTGGGATCGGGCGCGCCCGCATCCTTCTTGCCCAGGGCGGTGACGGCCGCCTGGACGGCGGTCGCGGTGGCGGCGGGATCCTCGGCGGGCTCGACGCCCGCTGCCTGGGCCATGGCGGCGATGGCGGTGGTGGCTGCATTGGCGCTGGTGGCCAGGGCGGTCACGCCCGACACCACGGCCGCGCGATCGCTGGTTTCCGGCAGGCCGAGGGCGGCCGCCAGTTCTGCAAGAAGCTCTTCCATGTCATCTCCTTCGGACTGGAGCTTGGGTTCCTGAGCGGCAAGCGCCGTCAGATGAAGGTTGGGATTGTTGGTGAGGCCCGCGCGCAGGACGGCCTTGACCTCGCCCTTGCGGGTGTGAAGGAAGACCGGCGAGATGTAGCGGTACTCGCGCGCAGCCACGGCGGCCGCGCCCTTGTCGGTCCACTGGACCTTGCCCCAGATGCCATCGGCGCGCGCCTCAAGCGCGACGATCCATCCGGCGGCGGGCGCGGTGCCCCCCACATTCTTGACCGCCGACAGATCGGTCTGGTGGTCGTAGTCGATCACGCCATCGAGGCCGTCGCGGGTCGATGCCGCGACCACCGCCTCGGCATCCTTCAGCACATACGGACCCCGACCATCCCGCCCGGCGAACTGCCCGGCAGGGATCAGATGCACCCATTCCGGGGCCTGCCCCGAAGCGCTCCCCGTCAAAGGGGCGGCATGGGTTGCCAGCATCAAGGTCATCGGTGGTTCTTGCCCTTTTTCGTGACGATCCGGCTTGATTGCCGACCGTTCTTGGGCAAGCTTTAAGGATGCAGGGGGACGGTCACACCCGGACAGATGTCCCCGGCAACCGGATCCGGCCCGGCGCGGATTGAAGCAAGACCCGGACCCCTTCGATCACAGATCGCCACAGACCCCCCTTAAACGCGTTTAAGGCGCGTTTAAGGACTTCGGACGCCCGCAGGGTGCGGAGAGGGCAGGAGGCCGCTCCACGGCGCTCTGAGCGCGTTCTAGGGCCATAGGGGGTTTTGCGCCCCTCACGGGCGCGCCGGGCGCATGTCGCGGACCTCGACGCGGCCGTCGCGGGTCTCGACCTCAAGGACATATCCCGCGCCCTCGATCGTGGCCCCCGCCTGCGATGTCGTGACCGCGCCCGCGTCGATCGCTGCCTGGGCGCGCCGCCAGTCCTCGGCCGTGAGAGCGCCCGCCAGGCGCTGCGCCGTCTCGGGCGGAAGCGTCACCGTCTCCAGGCTGCCGCCCAGGCGTTGGCCGCCGGTCGCCACGGGATAGCCCGCGCGCCCCGCGCCGGGCGAGCGCAGGAAGCTGTCGAAGGCCGGGCTGCGGGTCAGGCTGGCGATGGCCTCGCGCGCCAGTTCGGGGGCGGCGGCATCGAGCTTGGCGGCCGTGGTCGCGCGCAGGTGGTCCATGTTGGACCGGCCCACGTTGTAATCGAAGCCCGGATCCACGCCGCCCGGCACCTCGCGCACCTCGCCGGTGCGCCGGTTCACCCAGGAGCGGGCGGGCGCACTGGGCGGATCGGAAGGTGCCAGGCCGCGCCGGGCGATGTCGCGATCCGACAGCTGCTGGACCGTGCAGCGGCAGTTCCAGCCATTGGGCGGCGCATGCTGGTTCCACCACGGATCATCCCAGCGCAGCACAGTATCGTGCCAGCGCCGGTGCTGGTCGCGCGTCCGGTCATCGAGCACCGCGACATAGCGCAGCCAGGGCCGCCGCTCGGCCACCTGCTCGATGCGCTCCCAGCGACCGGCGGCATAGGCCATGCGCAGGTTCGTGTCATAGATGATGCGCAGGCGGCGGGGCGAGCCCAGCTGCACATCGCGGGTCTCGCCGGTCAGCGGGTCGGTCATCGCCTGCCGTCCCCACCATCCGCGCTCCTGCAGAAGCGGCGTGAGGCGGCGCTCGAACTCGCGCAGGGTGATCCCCTCGGAGATCGCCGCATCGACGGCGCGCCGGATATCGGTCAGAAGATCGAGACAGGCGACCTTGGCCACGGTGAAGGCGCGCGAATGCTCGCCGCGCTGCATGTCGCGCCAGTCGAAGGTCAGCTCAAAGCCCTTGCGGCGGAACGCCTCGACCGCCTCCTCGGGGGCCAGCGCCGTGAGGTCAATCCCCGCCAATGTCCGCCTCCACCTGGCCTGCCAGCCGCGCGCTGAAGCTGCCGCGCAGAAGCATCTCCTCCAGCGCGGCCGTGTCCATCTCCGCGATGATCGTGGCCAGCCGGTCGCGGAACTCCTCCAGGCTGCCCGCCTCGTCCATCAGCCGCCGGATCGGATCGACCATCGGATCGACCACCTCGCGCCAGTCATCGGCCATGTCATCGGCCAGGGCGTCGAGCGCATCGGGGGCGGCCGCGTGGCAGCTGCAACCCGGCGCATGGCCCTGCGCCTGCATCGCGGGCGGTGGCGCGGCAGGCGGTGGCGCGGCGGCGTCGGCGGCCCCCATCGGCCGCAACACCTCGCCATCCTCGTCGGGATCGGGCAGGCCCATGCGGTCGCGCACCACGCTCTGCTCGACCTTCAGCCCCCGATCGACCAGGTGGCCAAGCGCCTCGGCAAACTGCTTGGTGTCGATCGCCACGGGCAGGCCGATCGAGATCCGGGGATAGCGCTTCTGCGGCCCCCGGTTGAGGTCGATCAGCGGGCGGACGATATCGCGGTTGAGCGCGCTGGCCAGCTGGCGGGCATCGGCGCGCATGATGTCGCGGCGCACATCGTCATGGACGCGCGCGGCCGCCAGCGATCCGCCCGAGACCTCGGTGGTGAGCGTCTGACCCAGCACCGCTTTCGACACCTGCTTGTCGAGCCAGTTGGCCAGCTTCTCGTAGATGTCGGTGCCGGTGCCGCCGCCGGACTTCGCCGCCTCGACGAACTCGATCACCATGTTGGACGGAATGATCGCCGCCGCGTCCGACCCGATATTGGCCACCGCGCGCAGCAGCACTTCCTTGTCGGCCTCGGTCGCGCCGCTGTGGTACTTGCCCACGCGCAGCGGCTGGCCATGGACCTCGATATAGGTGATCCAGTCCTTCAGGTCGTAGTTCTTGAAGAGGTAGGCCCAGGCGGCGGCGCGCGCCAGCCCGCCCCGGATCGGCAGGCCCGACTTTGCGGCCGCGAAATGCGTCACATACTTGAAGGGCCATAGGTCCTCGGCCCCCGACAGGCCCTTGAGATAGAGCGTCTCGCCGTCCTCGCGGTCGAACTCGAACCAGCGCTGGTCGCGGCGCTTGAGGCGGGCGGGCCACCACTGCCGCTCGGACATGTCCCAGATGATTTCGGTGACCGAGAAGCCCTTGCCGATCGCGTCAAGGATATCGAAGACCTCGTCCTCCAGCTCCTCGCGCCGCAGCCAGTCGCGGATCAGGTCCGCGTTCTCGATGTCGGCCGCCTCGTCCGAGGCGCTCTCGACGGTGATTTCCAGCTGCGCCACCGCGCGCTTGCGGGTGCCGATCACCGAAAGATAGTGAAGGTCCTTCTCCTCCATCTCTTCGGCCAGCTCCAGATAGGCGGTGGCGTCTCCCTGTTCGGCCATGCGCAGGAGCCGCGTGAGCTTGGCAGGCGTGAGGCCCTGGGCCGGATGCCCCGACAGGATCGAGCGCACACCCGAGAGTGTCGGTTCGGCCTGCTCCTGCCGCAGGCGCGTCAGCTCCACCGGCCGACCGTATTGATCCAGAAGCCTGGCCATTACCACGCACCCTTTCTTGCAAAGCGGGCGGTGCCCGCCCGGTCATCATGATCGCGGTCCCCCGCGCGCAGGTCCGAGGCGGCGCGGTAGCCGTAATCGAAACTCTTTGCCTGTGTCGCCGCATGAAAATTCATCAGCGCCACGGCGGTGTCGGCATGGCGCTTGCCGCCATCGGTGCCCTTGGTGCGCACGTCGCGCGGAACCTTGCCCACGCCGCCGATCATCGTGATCTGGCGCAGGTCATCACGCACATCGCGGTCGGCCGGGATGAAGATGGTCCGATCCTCGAAGGCGCTCCTGAAGCCGGGCGTGAACTCGCGATGCCAGGCATCGGTGGCGATCAGCTCGGTGATCATCTCGGGGCCGAACTTCTGGCGCGCCTCCTGGGCCAGCGCCATGCCGTTGCCGTTGGCGTCCAGGATGCCCTTCTGGAACCGGGGCAGGCGATCGACGATCCAGTAGAGCGCTTGCTTCTGCTGGTCGTAGGGGCACTGGCGCAACTCGACGATCAGCGGCACATGGCGCGACAGGTCCTGCGCCGTGTATCCGATCACGAACGAGGTGCGGTCCTGGCGCATGCCGAAGTCCTCGCCCAGGGCGAAGGGGCCAAGCTCGGGGGTGAAGGTCTGGATGATCGGCGCGAGCTCGCGCTCCAGCCAGTCCAGCATCTCGGCGCGGCGGTATTGCTCGGGAAGGTCCAGGAAGCCCGTCGAGGGGGCCTCCCAGCGCTTGACCACATAGTCGGTGCGCGAGGCGGCCTCGATCCAGGCAAGCGGCAGCAGGACGCCTTCGCCCTCGCGCGGGATCGCATCGAGCTCTTCGCGCATGGCCTCGACCCGCGTCCCGTAGGAGCGGCGCACACGGGCATACCAGTCGCGCTTGCCCTCGGGCGTGGCCTCCCAGCCCCGGATCAGGCAGACGCGCTCATAGAGCCCGTTCTGGACCGCGTCATCGAAGGTAATGCGATGGATGCGGTAATCATAGCGGCCCTCGCGGGTCTCTTTGATGAGCTCGTTAAACGGGTTCAAAGCCCCATTATGGGTCGAGATAATGCGGATTACACCGCCCCAGATCAGCAGCGCGTTGCAGGCATCGATCACGGCCGCCACGTTGCGATGAAAGGCCGCCTCGTCGATCACCACCCGGCCCTGAAGGCCCCGGATGTTGGCGGGGTTCGACGACAGCGCCGACACCTGGAACCCGCTGGCGAAGCGGATGCGGTAGGCATTGATGAACCGGCTGGTCCCGTCCGGCTGTTTGTCCTCGAACAGGAACTCCTCAATATCGACCAGCTCGCGCGCGATCGACTTGGCAAAGCGCGCACAGACCGAGATGAACTCCAGGCCCTTGTCCTTTGTGTCCCCGATATACCAGGTGTGATCACCCCCCGCCGCGCGCGAGGCGGCGGCGATCAGGGTGCTGTCCAGCGCCTCGGCAAAGGTGACGCCGGTGCGGCGCCCCTTCTCGGCCAGCTTGAGCGGCGACTGATCCTCCACCCAGGCGCGCTGATGCGCCATGAGGATGCCCTCGGCTAGCGGGTCGAGATCCTCGGGCGGCAGCATGCCGGGGATCTGGTCATCGACCGGGCTGCGCGGCGGTGCGTCATGGATGCTCGGAAGCTCGGTCATCAGCTTGCCCGACCCACGCCCAGGAAGCCGCGCCGCAGTTCGGCCAGGCGCTCGGGCGACAGGCCCCGTTCGCCCGCCTCTTCGGCGGCGGCGACAGCCTCGTCCAGCTTGCGGGCGAACTCCTTGCGCACGAGCGTCTCGCGATCGACGTCCTGCTTCGATGCCTGGACCAGCTTTTGCAGCGCTGTTGCCATCTGCATCGCCTCGCGCGGCTCGAACTCGGCGCGCTCACCCTCCTCGGAGATCATCAGCCGGGTGACCAGGCTGTGCATCAGCTCGATGTTCATCTTCGCCGCGCGGCTTTCGGGTGCATCGCCATACTGGCGGACCAGCGCCTCGGCCACCGCGCGCGATCGCCTGATCTCGTCCCCGATCTTGTCGAGCTGCTTGACGTGGCGGCCAAGCGCCGAGCGCGAGACATCGACATCGAGCTCGCGCAGCTTGGACAGGATTTCGTCGATCGTGCGGCCCTTGCCGCGCAGATCGGAGATCAGCTCGCGCAGCTCACCGGGCAGGCGCTGGATCGTGGAGGGTCGGGCCATGCTTACCTCCGCGCATCCGGGACCTTGACCCCTTCGGCCTCGATGTCGCCGCTCACGACATAGCCGCCGCGCTCGGTCAGCTCGACCACGAGAAGCGTATCCTCAAGCCAGTCGAAGGCTAGCAGGTGGCGGGCATGCAGCCATTCGAGATCGGCACGGATCACGTCGCGGGTGACACCCTTGACCGGGCGGAAGCCCTGCCGGACGCCCTGGTAGACGATGTCCTCGCTGGCGCTGCCGCCGATCTCGGACAAGAGCTGCATGACGAACAGCCTGCGGTGCTCCGCGATGAAATCCCTGTAGCTCACTTGATGCCCCTCATAAGCCAGTCCTCGATCCGCGCGACGGATTGCGACAACCCGATCAGCTGCTGGGTCTGGACCTTTTCCGCGCCGGTCAGGGCCGCGATCTGCTCCTTGAGACCGGCAAAATCGTCTGCATCCGGCAGATGCTTGATGTCACGCTCCATCAGGTCGACACGCCGCCCGAGCGTGTCGAGCCGTTCGGCCTGGACCGCGATGTCCTCCTTGGTGGCCATCGACCGGGTTGCAGCCCGGATCAGCCAGCCCGCCGCCGGGATGAAGACCACGTTGAGAAGCGGAAGCCATTGCAGGATGTACGTCAGATCCATGCCTCACTCCGCGCGCCCGAGATCGTAGGTGCAGGCGGCCGCAAGCCCCCTGATCAGCACCACGCCCGTCTGCACGGACGAAGGGCCGCCATCGCTGGCCAGCGAGGCGGCATGGTTGCGGGCGGGCTGCTCAAGGCCCTGGCAGATTGCCTCACCGCTCGGACCCGGAACCTCCGCCGGACGAGAAGTCGCGCAACCAGTTGCGAGCATCATCACCATCAAGAGGCTTGCGATCCGCTTCATCAATTCGTTCCCTTGTTTCAACATAGTTCTGCAGCCGCGCTGTCTCGGCCTTTGCCTCGGCTTTCCTCTCGCCCTCGCGCCGTCCGCTGGTCTTCGCCAGCTTCCATGTGCCCCCGATGCCCACGATCAGCCCGAGGATCAGGGTGATGATATCGGGCAGCCAGCTCACGAGCGCGCCCTCCCGAATACCAGCTGGTACTTCGGCGCGCGCCGCTCCAGCCAGGCCCAGAGACCGAAGGCCCAGGGCATCACGATCATCGCCAGCTCGACAAGCTGATCGGGCGCATCGAGACCGATCCGGGCGACCAGAGCGTCCATGTCGATCTGCAGGACATGCGCGATCACTGTCGCGACCAGAAGCAGCTGCGCATAGAAGGACCGCGCATGCCAGGCGGGAAGCTGGGGAAGGGGTGAGGCGCTCATCGCTGATCTCCTTCGAGCCATCGGGTGACATTGAAGCCGGGGCAGGCTTTGGCGGCGTACTCGTTGTGCCCGCTCACGCGGGTGATCGGGGTGCGCATCGAGATCGCCTGGATCTGCTGCTCCAGCGTGATCCCTTGCCGGGCGGTGAAGTGATCCGAGAAACGGTCGGTGGTGGCACTGCCGAAGCCGCCGATCAGGCAGATGCCGATCGTGCCGCTGTTGTGGCCCTGGACATGCGCGCCGACCTCGGTCTCGGGGCGGCCGGGCAGCATCGAGCCGTCGCGGCCGATGATCCAGTGATAGCCGATGTCGCGCCAGCCGCGCGCCCGGTGCCAGTCGCGGATTTCCTCGACCTGCTCGCGCAGGCTGTTGTTGCCCATCCAGTCGGGCCGGGTGGCCGAGCAATGGATCACGATCTCGCGCACGAGGTGGCGGGCGCGGCCCTGGCGGATTTCCGAATGCGCCGAGGCGGTCGCCTCTTCGAGGTCGTGATCGCGCTGCGCCTGGAACTGGGCGCGCGCCGCCTGTGTGCGCGGCCCGTCGAGGCCGTCGATCGGGCCGGTATCAAAGCCGCTGGCGGCCATGATCGCCTGCTCGGCGGCCATGCGCTGGCGCGCGACATTCCAGCTGGCAGCGCCCGGCACCGCGATCGCGCGCAGCACATAAAGCAGCGACAACAGGGCGGCGCGGGTGCGCGACCCCCAGACACCATCGATCGGGCCGGGATCATGCCCCAGCGCCTTGAGATGTTTCTGGATGTCGAAGATGGTCATGATCGGGTCAACCGCTGCTGTTTCGCACCCGGCTACCCTGTCATCGCGCGGCGGTCAGTTCCGACCCGGACACCTGTCCGGGTCGGAACTGACCGCCATGGCTCAGCTTTCGTCAAAATCGTCCCCGGCGCAAGGCTTCTCTTCGCCGTCCAGCATGGAGAACAGGTCCATCTGGGCGTCCGGCACCCGCGTCCGGTAGCGGCGCACCGTCCTGATGTGGCACTGCAGGGCGCGGGCGATCTTCGCCTCCGAATGCCCCGCCTCCAGCATCTCCATGATCCGGCGCGCCATTTGCTGGCCGCGCCCGCTCAGCCAGAGCGGCACCTCCAGCGCACCCGGACCGAAGCGCTCCAGGATCGACGCGGCAGCCTCCATGCCAACCGATTTGACCAGCACATGCTCCATGTCCAGGGTGCGCCGGATATAGATCTCCGTGCCCCCGTGATCGCGCGCAAGGCGCGCGGCCGCCTCGATCCCGGCAACCTCGGCCACCTGACGCAAGGTCGGTGGCAGCCCGTCGAAGGGATCGTTGCGGTCATCTCTCATCGTAAAGCCCAGGGCTGATCCCGCGCACGGTATGCACGAGCGATGCCTTGCGCGCCCGCATCCGGTAGGCGACACGCGCAGTCAGCGTCCCCTTGCCGGTGCGCCAAAGCCCCGAGGTTGGGCAGATGCTCCAGCCATTTTCGAGAAGCTCGCGGTGGTTGCCGATCAGCGCGGCAGCGAGGCGGTCGAACGCCTCGGCATCGATCGAGACCCGGTAGGACCGGCACTTGCGGCGCGTCATTTGGAGGCCCTCCGCTTGGCCAGCTCGCGGCGCTCCCATGCCTTCAGCGCCTCGGTCACCTTGCGCGCATCCTCGGGGGCCAGCCATTCTGGATTGCCCACGCCATCGGGGCGCTCGGCCGAGCTGGTCATCTTGGCCACGAAGGCGCGCAGACCGGCACGGGTTGGATTGTCCGGGATCCCGGCGCGGCACATCGCACCCCAGATCGCAAAAACCTTGCGGACAGGCGGCTTGTCGGAGGGCTTGAAGCTGCGCGCACCATTGCCGGTTTTCGCGCCGCGCGCGCGCAGGGCGTCTAGAACCTTGGCGCGGACAGGCTCTGGCATGGCGCGGATCGACCGCTCGCCGGTCACCTGCTGAAGGAAATCGCGCCAGGTCTCGTCATCTTCAAGTCCCGGCACCTGGCGGCGGCTGGCGTGGATGGCCTTGATCGCGTTGCTCATGCCGCCACCACCAGCGCGATGATCACCGCCAGAAACACGATGCCGCCCACCGCCATGCCCGACAGCATCCAGCCATAGCAGCGCGGCGGGCCGAACCGCCCGGCCCAGATCGTGGCTCCGAAGACGACGCCACCGGCCGCGATCGCGGCCAGCGTGACGACGCCCGTCAGGTGGATCAGCTGGTCCATCTCTCGTCTCCCGTGTTGGGCTGGCTCATCAGTGCGGGGGTGCCCTTGGCCCGCAGACCGCGATGCGGTTTCGCCGGTGGGCGACCCGCCTTTCGGCGGGCCACCAGAGTGCAGGAGGTCAGATGTCAGAACGCGAAAGCGGGCCGGAAGCCGATGCTCGCGCCCGCGTTCGAACGCGCGCTGCCCAGGTTGAGGGCGAAGACGCCAGCATCGCCGCCGTAGCTCCAGTAGCCCCCACGGAGGGCGATGGTCTCGCAGTCCTGCCAGCGCCCCCAGGTGTAATCCGGGATGATCGCATCCTCGCGATCGTCCGAGACCTCCGAGGGTAGGAAGAGCAGCGACAGGTTGAAGCCCCGGTCCTGTTCGGTGTGCAGATCGGTCGGGAACCCGTCATCCTTGCCGGGGCCATAGGCCACGCCGGTGTTGACCCACGCATCCGGGCCGGGCAGCAGATCATGCCACACCTCGATTACGCCGCCCGAGGTGATCCGCAGCCCGTCGACGAACTGCCAGACATTGCCCCAGAGATCATGGATGCTGCGCCAGGCGGCCCCGGTGCTGCCGGTAGGCTTGACGCCGCCGCCATCGACATTGCCGCGCGCGATGGCGTCCTGCAGGTCCGGGGTGCCCATTTCGATCAGCGCCAGCAGCTGCACCGCTGCCTGGTCATAGACCGACCACATGCGCCAGCCCTGGCCGAGCGCCTCGCACCGGCGGCGCGCCTCGTCGATCGTGATCGAGGTCCAGGGCGTCTCGCCAGCGGCCACGCCGACCTTGCCCGCCTTGTCGGTTGCGAGATACTTGGCCACCCGCAACACCGCCACGGCGCGCCCATCGGCGGCCAGGAAGGCCGGGTGCAGATCGAACCCCTCGCGCGCGCGGGGGCTGACCCACCACAGGCGCTCGTCGCCGCGCGCCTCGAAGCGCACCCAGAACTTCGGGATTTCCACCAGGTGCAGACCATCGTCGGTCACGATGTCACGCATGCCGCCCCAGATCGGGTGGGCGTCGAATGCCTCGGCGGCCGTGGGCAAGGTGTCGCCCTCCAGATCGATGCGCCGCCACCGGCCCTCCGGGCCGAGGGCGATGCCAACCACCTCGGCGCGCACAATCCGCGCCACCTCATCCATCGGCACGGGTGTCGCGCCCTGCATCCAGCTCGTCGCGCTGTCGGGGCCATAGGTCAGGGCGGCATCCTGCCCGCTCACAAAGCGCCACATGTCATGGGCGTACTCGATCGCCTCGGGCAGCTTCGCGCCTGCCAGCGCCTTGTCCAGAAGCTCGCGGCGCAGTTCGATTTCACTGATGGTCATGATCATTCTCCGATGGTGGTGGCGGGGTGGCGGGTCAAGCTTGCTTTGGCCTGGACCTGCCGGATCCAGTTCTGACACGCGCCATAGATGCCTGTGGTCGAACTGGCGCGCAGACCGAAGGCCCGCAGGACGCCGCCCTGCCAGTCCTGGTCGAGGCGACCCTTGGGGTCGGCACTGGTGACCGCCGCCTCAAGGGCAGCGATCGTCTTCTCATAGGCACCGGGGTCATCATACCGGGACGGCGCACCTGCCTTCAGAAGCGCATCCAGACGGTCGGCCAGCACCAGCGCGGGGGTCATGTCGATAACGCGGCCCATCACGCGCTCGCCAGATCGATGGTGATCGGCTCCCAGCGGGCGCGGGGGGTGTCGCGGCGATAGAAGCGGACGTATTCCTTGGACCCGATCACGCGGATCGCATCCGACAGCGCATCCATGGCGGCGCGCCATTCCGGGTCGCCATCCTCGACCCGCATCCGGCGCAGCTGGAACAGGGCCGAGCGGTTGATCCGCCCTTCCTTGTCCACCTGGAAGGCATGCTGGATCAGGGCGCGGACCTGCGCGTTCGACCCCTCCGACCAGCGCGAGATGCAGATATCGACCAGTTCCTTGGCGGCCTGCAACTCAGGGCCGAAGGTGATCTGGTCCTGCACCTGCACCTTGACCTGCAGAGTGCCGTCGAAGCTGGTGAGCGTCACGTTGCCCTTGGTCCCGCCGAGGCGGCGGCCATATTTCTCGTTCATCAGGTCCACCGTGGTGGCGATGTCGTCGAAGGTGTGGCCCCGGAAGCGGCTGATGCGCGCCGAGAGATCCTCGGCAAAGGCGCAGATCTTGCGGGTGGTCTCGTCCATCAGCAGATCCTCGGGCTTGATCGCGTCGATCGGGACCAGGCGGCCGCCGGTGTCGCGCATGTACTTCTCGCCCTGCAGCTCGATGATCCCGTCAGACGGGGTGGCCGCTGCGGCCGGGGTGATATCCTGTTGCTGGTTCATGGCTCTCTCCTTGAAATGCGGCTCAAAGGCCGGTTACGCGGGGGTTGAGGGGGAGTGATGCGGCTGGCCCACCGGCCGGGCCGCGCGGGTGCGGTGCGGGTCCAGCCGGACCACATTCGTGCCGGGGCGCGGCACATCCGGCAGCGTGACGCTGGTCGGGATGATCAGGTCCTCGATCAACTCGACCCGGTCGGCCACGTCGCGCAGGATGTCGCGGGCGCGCGCGGCGGTCGCCGCATCCACCCGGCCCTTGTCGATCTGGCCCGACAGGCAGGCGACGACGCTGCGGATTTCCTCGGACAGCGCGGCCATCACTCCTGCCCTCCAAGATTGGCGCGCGCCTGGCGCAGGGCGGCAAGCGTGATGTCGCCGCCGCTCGCCATGGCCGCCAGCGCCAGCACCTTGCTGGCCCCGCGCAGCGCGCCGGGCTCGGCCGCGACCTCCTTCAGAAGCTCGACCTCGGGCGAACCCTTCACGCCCCAGGCGGCCGCCAGCGACTTCACGTCGCCCACGGTCGGGCGCGGGATGAAGAGGCGCATGCCGATGCGGCTGAAGATCTGCGCAAACCGCATCGAGCGGTTGCCGCCGGTCAGGCGCGAATAGACCTCGGGGTTGCCCGCGAACACCAGCCCGATGCCGGTCGCGTCATGGATCGCGATGCGCAACTCTTCCAGCGCGGCGGTGGACAGGTGCTGCGCTTCGTCGATGATCAGAAGGCCGCGCGTTCCCTCGATCTTGCGGCGGATGGCGCGGGCGATGCGGCGCGCGCCGCCCCCGGCATCGCGCAGCCCGATCGCCTCGGCCACCTCTTCGAGGGCCGGGACCAGCCCGGCGCTGTCGGGCGACATGGTGGCGATCCAGACCGAGGGGTTGGTGTCGCGGTAGTGCCGGAAGGACTTGGTCTTGCCGACGCCGGGGTTGCCGTAGATGCAGACGATGTCGCCCGCCATCTGGGCATAGCTCAGAGCGTTGACCACCTTCTCGGCCGAGGGCGAGCGGAAGAACTCGGGCGGCTCGGGCATGGCGCTCGATGCGGCTTCGCGGCGCTGGCGCGCGGTCAGCCAGTTCTCGATCCGCGCCTCGACCTCGTCATTGCTGCCCGCATACTTGCCCTGCAGCCACTGGTTCAGCGCCGATGGCGAGATGCCGATCTCGCGGGCGGCGGCGGCCTGCGACAGGCCATCGGCGTTCATCTGGGCGCGCATGCGGTCGCGCAGGGGCAGCCGGTTGGTGACGTATTCCTCGTCAGGCTCGGCGGCAATCTGGACAACTTGGGCATTCTGGGTCATCTTGAAGGTCTCTCCTGTTTTGCCTGTTTCAGGGGTTCGGCCGGGCGGTGTGGCGCACCACCGGCCGTTTTCATTCGGCGGGCGGCAACCCGTTGCGGGCGCGGACGCCTGCCAGCGCCCGCCTCATGAATTCGGCTTGTTCGTCATCATCCTCGGCCAGCTCGCTCGGGCGCTGGCGCGCAGCCATGGCCGCGAAGTCGATCACGCCCGGCGCGACCTTGGGCTGCTCGGCATCGCGGGCGGGATCCGGCATCTGCCGGAAATGCGCCGCGACCACGGAGCTCTCGGGGGCTGCGGGCGGATCGCCCGCCTCCTCGGCGCGGGCGCGCACGGCCTTGCCGTAAAGCTCCTCGCGCTCCAGCTTCGACATCCGCGTGGTGGCCTCGGCCTGCTTCTTGGCGGCCTTGATCATGCGGGCGCGGTTCTTGTTCCACTCGCGGCCCGTCTCGGTGTCGTTGAAGGCGGTGCTGGTCATGTGATCGGCCTCGAACAGGTACCGCCCGTCCAGGCTGTAGACATGGATCCCGGCATGCAGGTTCTCCGGGTCGAAATGCGCCACCACCTTGCGGCCCGCCAGCGCGGCGCTGGCCTCGGTCCAGTAGCGGTTCTTGGCATGCGCCCCGCGCCCGGCATTGATCGCCATCTCGCCGTTCTGGCTGACACTGACCACCTCGCGCACCATCAGCAGAAGGCGGCGCTGGCGCTCGGCAAAGCGGCGGAAGGTGATGCTGGCTGTCGCCTCCTCCCATGCCTGGTCGAAGCTCAGAAGGCCCCGGCAGGCGGTGGTGCGGCGCTTGGTCTGCGCGTTGTGGCGCGCGACCTCGTGCTCGATCACGGCGCGCAGCTCCTCGTAGGGGATCGCGGTCGCCTTGCTGTAGCCCCGGTCGATCAGCGACGGGTGGGTTGCGACCTTGTCATGCAGCCCACCGATGCCGAAGGCGCGCTCGATCGGCTTGGCACCGGGGTTGCCGGTCTCCTTGTCGGGATTGGTGAAGCGCGGGTCGATCCCCAGCGCGATCAGCAGCCCGACGCCATCATGATCGCCCTTCTTGAAGCGGTGCCGGTTCTCGGCCCCGGCGGTCATCAGCTTGTTCGCGGCCACCCGCGTGTTGTCGATATACATGACCGTGGGTGCGCAGACCCCGGTCAGGTCATAGGTGGCCAGCCGGAACAGGTCGGTATTCTCGGTCTTGCCCAGTCGCCAGGCCAGGATGCGGCGGGTGCGCAGGTCCTGGAAGAACCAGGCGGTGGCGGTGTTGAGGATCTCGCCATCGGGGAACTCGACCCAGAGCCTGTCGAACTTCAGACCGTCGCCATTGACCGCCTCGCCTGCGGCAAAGACCGTCTCGTCGCGGCGCTGCTTGGGCAGGCGGCGCGCCAGCGCCTCCATGCCCTCGCGCATCAACACCACGCTCAGCGGGTCGATATCGGTCTCGACGCGGCGCTCCAGTGTCTTGGCGCTGGGGATCACCCAGCCCTCGATCGCGGCGATCTCCTCAAGGCGGCGATAGGTGTCGGCATGGCTGGGGCCGCGCCGGGTCAGGTATTGGCCCAGGTACCATTCCCAGGCGCGCGGATCGCATTCGGCGCGGTCGGTCTTGCCGACATAGCGCGGGGCGAGCGCGGGCAGCCAGTTGCGCCGCTCGACACCCTTGACCATCCGCACCCAGCGCCGGATCGTGGCGGCGCTCACCTCGGCATCGGCTGCGACCATCTCGACCGCCGACACCCGGCCGACACCACCATCGACCAGGGCCTCGACCGCCGTCAGCACCTTCAGCCGGAACCCGGCCTCATCCTTCAGCGCCTGCGACAGCTGATCAAAGCTCGCCCATGCCTCGTCCTGCGGGATCTCGGTCGGGGCCGGGCTTGCCGCAGGCTTGCGGTGGCGCAGCAGATAGGCCGCGCGCGCCCGGTCGGGCAGGCTGGAATAATGGTATTCAAGGCCGCCGCCACGCCCTTGGCGCTTTTGGCTTTTCCAGTCTTCGCGCTTGGCCCGATCAATCAACCCGACCTTAGATGTCGGAAGGTCTGGAAGCCCTTGAGATGCCCAGTCCGCTGCGGTACGCCACTCGATCATGCCCGGCCCCTCCGCAACTGGACCGGGTGCAGGCGCTTGAGCTCGGCGCGGCGCGCGCGCAGCTCCTCGATCTCTTGGTCGATGAAACCCACCTCGGCCGCAACGGCCTCCTCGCCCACCAGCAACCGGCAGCCGACCTTTTCGGCGACCAGCGCCAGCAGGTCATAGTCCCGCGTGGCCAGGATCATCGCGACCAGCGGCACCACGGAAATCTGATGTGTCTCGCGGCTCTCGGCCGTGTAGGCATCCAGCATGTTCTTGGAAATGTCGTCGCCCAGCATCTCGCTCATCTTCGCCGCCACCTCGTAGCGCGACAGCGGCTGCTCCTTCAGGCTCTGGCTCAGCGCCTGGCGCAGCTCGTGATCGAAACCGGCGATCGATCCCGGCCGCACATCGGCGGGGGTCGGGACCACGAAATAGTCGTCAAAGGACATCTGGCGGTCATCGTTGCCGCCCCGGTAGGCCCGGCGTCTAGCCATGACCGCCCTCCACATATTGCCGGGCGGGGCGCGCGCTCTCGCGCCGCTCGCATCCGGGGATAACGTATTGCAGGCCGATCTCGGTCTCTTCGACCGGCCAAGGCGCGGGCGGCGTCCAGCCCTGCGCCGCATGGGTGCCAGCCCCCTCGCCACGCCGCCCATCGGGCTGCGGGGTCGCGATCTGCGCAAGGAAGGGGCTGGCGGTCATCATTCGAACACCATCGCGGCGACAAGGCCGATCCAGAGCATCCCGAACAGGCAAAGCGCCCCGATCAGATCCCCGATCCAGTGATCGTCCAGCCGCTTCGCGGCCCGGATCAGCCAGCGCCAGCCCGCGCGCAGGGAGGAGGAAGCGCGCGGGCTGGACGGCTCACACGCTGCGACGGTGGCAGCCGGAGCGCGGAGAACCCCGCCCGACCAGCCCGGCGCGCTTTGCGCTTGGGGCTCGGCCAGGCGGCCCTTACCATCGGCAGTGCCAACAACCGGATGGAGGGATACGATGGAAGAACGGGTGAAATCGCTCGAAGCGCGGGTGCGGGCCCTAGAGTGCATGGCCTTCTCCCTTACCGGCATTCTTGATGCCGTCATCGAAGGAGAGACCGTGTCCAAGCACGTCATCTGGATGCTTGAGCGCGAGGTCGAAAGCCTCACCGCCAAGCGCGAAATGCGCTTGGCTGTCCACCTCAACGCCCTGACCGAAACCCTGCGCGCGCACACAAAGCCCGACTGACCCTTCAGCCTGGACCATCATGCCGCCCCCTTCCGCGCCGGAAGCGCGGTCACCATGAAGGCCATTTGCGCGGTCAGAAGCTGAACAAAGGACTGATCATCGCCACCCCTGCGCAGGTTCTCCTCGCGCAGGTCACGGATGACAGCCTGCAGCTCATCATGCGCATCCTGCGCCATGACGGCCCGGCGCAGGATATCGTTGGCGCTGATCGCCGAGGCTTTCATTTCGGCGATTGCCTTCTTTCGCTCCTCAAGCCAGCGCCGTCCAATATCAGGATCGTTGAATGCACAGCCCGACATCACGCCGCCTCCTTCTGCATCTCGCGCAGCCGCGCGTTCACCCCGGCGGCCGAGGCGCCCATGCGCTCGCCCAGCTCCATCTGCAGGAAGTCGTGGAGCGTGACCTTGGGTCGCGACCCCAGCGGGCGCGGCGGCAGGCCCAGGCGGCGCGCTGTTGCGCGCACCGCCGAGTAGGTGACGCCGAACTGTTCGGCCATCGCCGGGCCATGGACGCCCGCGTTCCACATGCGGGTGAACCGCTCGGTGTCCATGATCTTGAACCGCCGCCCGTTCTTGCGGGGCGGCAGGCCCAGGGCCATCGCGCGCCGCCACAGGTTGGCGCGGGTCAGCCCCACCTCGGCGGCGGCCTGGGCGGTGGTCAGCCGCTCATCCAGCCAGACGCGCCGGATGGCGGCTGCGGGGATCTGCTTGCCGGTCGGCATCACGCGCCCGCCTTGCGCTTGGCGGCCTTGAAGCCCAGCGTGGTGCTGGCCGCGATCTCGATCGCCTCGCCGGTGGCGGGGTTGCGCCCCATCCGCGCGGCACGGTGGCGCGGCGCGAAGGTGCCAAAGCCCTGCAGCACCACACTGCCGCCCTGGTTGGTTGCTTCCGTCACGGCACGGGCGAAGGCGTCGATCGCGCGCCCGGCCTCGGCCTTGGTGATCCCGGCGCTCTCCGCCATCGTCTCGGCCAGCTGGCCCTTGTTGATCCGGTTCATCGGTCTTCCTTTCAAGGTTGCGAGGGCGGAAAGAGGATGGTGAAGGTGACCGACACGCCCTCGTCGTCGGCCAGAAACGCGACGTCGAAATCGTCACCCCCCCCCGCCGCTTTTGCGGCGGCGATGGCGGCGTCGATCGCGATCTTCCACACGGTCAGGTCCGTGCGCGTCATGCTGTTGAAATCCGGGGTCCCCATGGCGCACCTCATCCCAGCGCCAGCCAGAGCGCGGCCACCGGCAGCGCGCCCATCGCGGTGAAGACGAAATCCATCCACTCGACGCGGCCGTATCCCAGCGCGTCGATCCCCTCCTTGGCGGCCCCCGCCAGCGCGGCAGCCCCGAAGGCCAACGCCACGGCACCCGTGCCATCAAGCCCCGCCCAGGTCGCGCCAAGCGCGCTCAGCGCGGCGATGGCGGACCCGGCGATCAGGTGCTGTTTCTTGTCGTGGGCCATGTTCATTCCCCCGCCGCTTTTTTACGCTGACAGTCTGTGCGTTCCGGGTTAAACTTCACCCGCCCGAACAGCAGACGGTTCGGCAACCCGTCTTCGCCGTAGCGGTCGGGCCATATCTCCTGCGGCTCCACGCCCAGGTGATCGGCCACCAGCCGCTCGATCGCGGGCCACGGGCGGCGCAGCACCTGGCGGACTGCGCTGATCCCGTAGCCATGCTGGCGCGAGAGCTCGGCCATCGATGACCCGCGCATGCGGATCGCGGCCTTGATCTCTTCGGGGTGCCACCCGCGCGCCTTGCGGGCAATCCGTGCAGGCTTCGCCATGAACCTGTGCTCCTCTTCCATCTTGCCCCTTCGGACGGCCATCCGGGCGGGCAGAACTCGCGGTGTAAAAAATGACCTTACGGACATACATTGGCACGAACATTCCAAAGAAGCAAGAACGTTTGTGCCCTTTACGGTTCAAAAGTCTCGGACTTTCGTTCCTCTTTACGCGCAGCATTAAAAAGAAAAATAAAAACAATGTTTTATCAGAACTGTAAGGGGCGATCGGAATTGTTAAGCGGGGCCTTACACTTATGAGCGAGAACGATAAGGCCGATCCTGCCTTCGCGGCGCGGATAGAACGATTGTGCGAAATGGTTGGGGGTGCCTCAGCGTTGGCACAAAAGTCCGGCTTATCGCGCCGCGTTATCGACAAATATGTTGCGGGCGGATCCGATCCGTCACGCCAGAGATTGGTGTCACTGGCCGATGCCGCTGGTGTCTCCGTGCAATGGCTGGCCACCGGGCAGGGGTCGCCCTCGGGCGCACCACAGCCTATCTCGCGCCCCGACGAGCCCACGCCAGACTTCGACCAGGACTTCGCCCTGCTGCCGCGATACGAGGTCAACCTCTCGGCCGGTCCCGGCCTTGTGCCCGCACATGAGGATGTTGAGGAAAGACTTGCCTTTTCAAGGGCATGGTTGCATCGAAACCTGATCAACGCCGACCAGTCGGGCCTCGTCCGGGTGCGTGGCGACAGCATGACCCCCACCGTCCCTGATGGCGCACTGGCCCTCGTCAACACCGCCGAGGCCCGTGTCGACCGCGAGGGCATCTATGCCTTCAGCCGCGAGGGCGAGGCTTACATCAAGCGCCTCGTTCCCCTGGCACCCGGCCCAGGCGGCACACCCACCTCGATCGTCATCATCTCCGATGGCGGAAGCTTCCCGCCCGAGTTCGTCACCGGCCCGCAGCTCAACGAGCTTCGCATCGTCGGTCGGGTGCGGTGTATACTGGTGAACATGTGACCGCGCCTGAAGCCCGGTTTAAACGCTGTTTCAAACGCTCTCGAACGCGCCGTCCATTGTGCAATCCATGTGTCTCAAATCCCTCGGCCCGCCTCGATTGCGCAAACCTCCGCGCCCCGCGCGCCCATCGGGCCAGATCGTTTAAGCCTTTGATAAACGGCATTGATCCCGCCTCATCCCGATACATCCAAGATGATCCCGGTCTGATCAATCCATCTGTCTGATTACATCAATGACGCGTCTGTCGGTATC
>Ga0210043_1000543_pt1 | contig 39569 bp, 57 predicted proteins | sample CryGeymet201501t_FD_183990 | JGI IMG/M metagenome (GOLD analysis project Ga0210043, IMG submission 183990) | Groundwater microbial communities from Crystal Geyser aquifers in Utah, USA - Crystal Geyser metaG 2015-01t (SPAdes) (version 2) | ecosystem: Environmental > Aquatic > Deep subsurface >... | reverse complement strand
GCTGCTGTTCGATGAACGTCCCGAACTTCCGGTGACTTGCGATGTTGCCGCCTACGATAACGCCGAACCACCGAATATCGGCCCGCGAAGTCGGCAGGTTCGGGTTAGCAACTGATGCGCCTGTACCTGTCGAACTGGTATCACTGGTGGCGGGAGACGACCGGCGGGTTTGCCGAGACCTGGCGAGATATTTTCCCGACCGCGCGCGCTTTCTGGTGGCGCTGGTTCTGGCAGCAGCTGCTCGATCGCGGACTCAACACGCTGTACGGCGGCGATCCGTACATGACGATCTCCGGCCGTGTTTGGCGCGACCGGCGCCACAACGTCCTGCTGCGGGCCTTCAACTGGCTGCTCAGCGTGGTGTTTCACCGCGACGGGCCCGGCGACAAGGACTGGCCGCACCACGGTGAAGGATCGAGCCATGACCGGACGCTGCCCAACCCGCTGCAGGGCGTGGCCATCGTGTTCGGGCTGCTGGTGACCTGGTCGACGCTCTCGTCGCTGATCCGGCTGGATTTCGACTGGTCGGTGCCGATGTTAATTTTTCGGCTGTTGTCGGTGGTGATTTAGGCCAGGGCCCGGGCGATCCATCCCACGTATTTTTCCATCTTCGGGCTGGCGCGAAACCGGCCCAGGTAATACTCGCCGTGCAGTAGCCGGATCAGGTTCAGCACCAGCGTTTCATCGCCGCCGTCAACCGCCCGGTTGAGCGTGGCGATCGTTGCCGGACCGATGATCCCGTCGACCTTGATGTCCGGCCATTTCGCCTGGTCGCGGTTGGCCAGGTTCAGCGCCTCCTGCAGGAACTCCGGCGAGCGCCGCGGCGGCAGGTTCACGCGCAGGTCAAACAGCTTGTTGGCGATCGGCTGGCTGTGGATATCGTCGCCGCGCCAGGCGTCCCAGAAATTGGCCTTGTAGAACCCGCGCGCCAGCGTGCGCAGCACCTGGTTCGACCCGATCGAGGCCAGCTGCCCGGCGGCCTTGACCTGGTCGACGATCGGCCAGCCGTCCCAGTCCGGCCAGTGCACGCGGGAGATGCCGCAGAAGGTCTCGCCGCCTGGATCGGCAGGATCCAGCGAATAAACGCCTTCGTAACTCATCGTCAGGTCGTAGGCGACGCGAAACCGGGCCATTAGCGTTCTCCCTCGATCCATTCGGCCAGCGCCGCGTGCTTGCGCGCGAGCTCGGCCAGGGCCTCCATATTGGCGATGTGGACGTCCAGCAGGGTGCGCATGGCCTGCTCGGCCGGCAGATCGGAAAAGCCCGCAGGGAGCTCCTGCAGGCGCCAGGTGACGACCAGCGCCTCAGTCGGCAGCGGGCGGGGAAGCTCCGGCGGCGTGAACAGCGTCGTTGAACAGCCGGGCAAAATCAGCACCGAAAGGGCGATCACAATCGCCGGTCGCCAGGTTCGCATGTTCCAGTTCCCTCCGCAGGGCCGCCGTAAAGCGCCGTGACGCGGCCAAGTCGTCCGATAGCCTGCGGGCCGCCTTGGCGTCGATCTCTTGCTGTAGGGCATGAGCGGCCGCCTGGCGCCCCAATTCGGCCCTGATCTGGTCGATCGCCGCGGCCTGCTGTGCCGCACAGCGCCAATTGCCGACCTTGAACCCGGAAAACCCGGCCAGCACGGCGACCGCCGCCAGCACGGCCAGTTTCCAGTACAGGTTAGCCGCCAATCTGCCGCGCCTTGACCGCCTCGGCGCCGACGTTCGCGCCACCGTACAGGCCCAGGATGACGCCGGCCAATGCGATGAACTCGGATCCGGACATCGCGCCGGCCAGCAACCCGGTGCAGCCGACCGCGGTGAATATCATCGCCAGGATGAATTTTCTCGAGGTCAATCGTTCGTTCAGTGGCATTCCCGGTCCTCCGGCAGCAACAGGCAGAGTTTATCAACAAGCTCGGCAATGTCCTCGCGCGTCCGCTGGTCCTGCGGTTCGCGGCGCAGGCGGCGGATTTCCCGCTTGATGTCGAGCGCCAGCCCGTATCGGTAATCGTCCTGAAAATCGCCGAACGTGGAGTTGCGCACATACGTCGCATCGACAAATCCCATCGAGCCGCCAAGCAGCCCGATCATCGCGATTGCTGTCACGATGGAGACCTTCATTGCTTTTCCGTTCGAATCAACCCGGCAATGGTATCCATGCGGGTGTTGGACTCTTTTCTCGAATCGTCGATTTTCTCGAACACATTGTCGATCCTGCGGTGGATTTCATCGACCTTTTTGCAGACCGTCGCATTCAGCTTGTCACAGTCGGCCGCCTCAGCTTTGCGCGCCTCGATGGCATCTACACGATCGGACAAGGCCGCGCGCTGCTTTTTTTCCTGCGATCGCCAGTTAGCAAACAGCAAGTTGACTGCACCCATGGCGGCGGCGACCAGCCAACCGTTTATTTTGTCGAACAACGAGGCCTCTGGCATTCATACGATTCCTGAACAACAAATACTCACCATCAGGGCTCCCAAGTGACCGTCAGGACCGGGTTCAGGTTCGCGAACGCGGTCGACACAAACGTCGCCGGCCATCCTCCGCCTGTCGGATCGAAAACGAATGTCATGCCATTGTTGGCTGCCCATCCGGCTCGATCGACGATCTCCTGAACGATCGCTGTCACGTCCTCGGAGAAAGGTCCGGTCGCGGTGTATTGCACGCCGGTCACCTGGGCCGTGGTCAGCGTCCACGTCGACGGCGCCGTTCTTCCGCTCAGCGAACCGGGAATGTCGTCTACGTCTTCGGCACGAATCACCGCGGTTCCTGCGGTTGGATCGGTAACGGCGATCGTTCCTGTGATTGTTGCGGAGATAATATTCGCAGCGTTTGAGCACGGAATATTATCGAACCCGAGTCCACCCCAATCGAGAACTGGCGCAGTGCTTGCCTGTCGACCCCAGCCACATCCAACACCGGCCGCCCACGTGGTCAGTCCGGTATAGTAGACACCGTCGTACATGGTGCTCGGCACGCTGACGACGGAAACCGTCGGCCCTGCAGCGCCGCCAGATTTTACTATCTGCCGGGAAATTGACCTGGCGATTGGTCGGGATATTGGCCGCACAATGCTCACGTCGAAACCTGACCCCACCCAGGTGCGATTACCTTGTTTCCTGCCGGCCAGTTGTCTTTCATCCATCGAAATCCGTCGACCAGATCGGCGTCACTTGGAATCGCATCAAACACAACAGCAGCTACCCCGTAATACTCGTGAGCACCGAAAACAAATCCTGAGAATCCGACGTTCCACTGTCGAGACTCAGCAATATTTCTGCTCGACGGCGCGACGCTGACCGGCACTGACCCGGTTGGTGTCTCATCCGTGAGGCCGAGGCCATAGGATTTTTCGGTTCCGTTGTACCAATCCCACATCTTCCATGTGCCGGAATGACAGATCATTGCACCAAATAGATCGCGACCGGATGCATGCGCACCGTGATCGATCGTCACTTCAATCGGTGTGCCTCCAAAGCCAATCCCCCATTTGTACTGGATTTTGTTTGTCGCGACGCTGTCGATCCATGGCCAGTTCCACGTCAGGTTATTGACGTCGATTGCAATTGGCGCGCTGGCGGGCGCGCTCACGCCGGTGCGCAGCCCGTAGAACATTAATAAATATTTATCATATAGATCGCATTTGAGGCCGGGACCATAGTGTGATGCCATAAATGCGTCGAAAGCATACAGATCATCTGCGTCGTAGATCAGGCCCACTGGGTCATTCCCCGCACCGCTTGAGGGCACGTAATGTGACTGATCCCCGGCTTCGTTTTCCCACTTGACCTGCGGCAGTTCCTTGAGAGATGCGGAAAGCGCCATCGTGTGATTTGACAGCGACGGCGTTAGCGTTCCGGCATGATCTGAATACGCAGCGTCGACCGATGGATTCCCAGACCAGGACTGCGCCCTGTAAACTCCCCGCTCTCCTGAGTCGCCTTTCAGAAAAAGCAGGCGATCACTGTATGCCAGATCTGCGTCCGCAAGGACGAGATGCGTCGCTCGAAAACCGTCGGCGATCCTGAATTTCTCTTCGTTTCCGGCGGAAATATAGTCAACGGTTAATGTTGGCGAGTTTGCACCAGCTGGAACATTAAAAGCGTGATCCTCGATGTCCCAACCAATATTCGCTCCCGTCGAATCAGGAGACAGCGCAAAGTTCATGCGTGCACCTGGGATCCACGCAGTGTTGTCCAGCACATCCCGGACCTGCTGAGTAACGTCTATCTCGAAATTTCCAGTGGCCGTCGGCCCCGCATGGTTCGTTCTCGTGGTCTGCGTCCAGTCAGTTTCGGGCTTGTCCGATAGTGCAGGCGGGTCGGCTGCCGGATATGCCTGCTCTGCAAAAACGTCGAACGTCTGCACGCCGCTGCTACCTCGAGTACGCACCGCGACACTGATAGTGGCCTTGTAAATAAACGCATCGGCGGGAATATCCGGCGCAAAACTCAGGCAGCCGATGCAGTCAGTTTGACTGCCGAATATCGTGGCAAAAACATCGAAATTCTGCCCGACAGCAAAAATGGGATCGCTAGGCAGGCCGAATCGATTTTGCGACTCTGCAAGCCAGAAAGCGCCGACGTAATCCAAAGCCGAGATTTCAACTGACGATATAAATCTGGATGGAAGCGCCTCGATCGGCAATACCGGCTTCGATACCAACGCGGCTCGTCCGATAGACCGCTCGATATTTATCGTCGTCTTCATGGCGACCCGCTACTGGATTAGAACCGTGACGGTCGACGAAATGCCGGCAACCAGGGCGATAACCACGTCGTCTGGGCGCACCGAGATCATTTTCCCTTCATCGGTCGCGGCCGTGAATTCAACGCCGGTATACGCAGCCTGCGCGTCGGTGTCGTCCTTGTCGCGGATGTAAATCTTCACGCTCGTCGCACCGAATGCCAGGTTGCGATCTGGCCAGACGCGCAGCTCGGTCGCATTATTGCCTTTCGGGTTCCATGCGACAGCCGGGCCGAAACCGTTGGCGCTCGCCGCATCGAGTAGTTTGGTGCTTGCCATCATATGCCCCTGTCGAAAACGTCGATTGAAAAGTCTACATCTGCCGGTGTTCCGGCGGCGTTGAAGGTGCGCACCCGCACGTTTGATATTGTCGTCGGCAATGCGACTGCCATGAATCCGGTCGTGGTGTTGTCCCGCGGCGTCACATGCACTGACGATGCCGCAATCGATGAAACGGCTGTCGGTAAAGGCACGTCGTAAACTCCGGCAGACGCGCGAACGACCGTGCCGACGTTCAGGCCGCCGCCAATGATTGCGGCAGTCGTGCCGTTAATAATGGCCATGGCGTGCGGCAACACTGAAAAAATGTTCCGGTAGGCGGCAATGCCGCCGAGATGTTTTATCTGGATACCTTCACCGGCGCCGGATTCCAGTCGCAGGATGCCGTTGGCATCACCGACTGTCGTGAACAGCTTGGTGCCAGAATCGATTACCGCCTGGATCATCGTCCATGCAGGCCCGGTCGACGCACCGCGAACACGCTGGCGGAAAAACGGCGATGCCACCGGATTGCTCTGGTTCACGAGCACAAAATTACCGGCGCCCGCATCGTATCGAAGCATCACGAGGTCGCCAGCCAGGACATCGGCAGAGTTGGAATCGTAGGCGCCGACAACGACGTCCTTGGCACCGAGAGTATTGACGTTCACCTGCCAGGTGTTGGTGTTGTTGAGCGACGAAACGAACATCACGATCATGTTGTCGCGATACTGATACGGACCAGGGCCTGGCCCTGCGTGCGTCAGAATTCTGGAATTGGCCGTGCCGCCCTCGGTGTAATACTGGCCCGAGGAGATCATCATCGTGATCGCCTTGCCCAGCTGGTTTACGTCGCCTGCTAACAGCGAAATGCCTGCAGAGGTGATGATGTTCTGCAGCTCGCTCGGCACCTGGTTCCACTCGGTATGCGTCAGCTGCCCGCCAAGGATCTTGTTGTTCAGTAGTTCCATGCGATCTCCGTCAGGGTGTGGCGACGAATGAAATCGTGCAGTTGGCCGGTTTTAGCTTGCTGAGTATGCATGACATTGTCGCGAGCAGCGGGTCTCCGAACGGAATCGGGTACGTCAAAGGAAATACCTGTGGCGCCGTGCCGATAAACGTGATGATTATCTCAAACTTCGATGCGCCCTGTGAAACCGTCGCGGTCCAGCCGAACAAAGCCACGAAATCGATGTAATCCTGCTCGGTCTGTAGGCCCGACGACACCAGCTTCGCCAGCACGTCGCGGCGCCGCTCGGTGAGCGTCCCGGTTCCCTGGTAGCAGGTGTCCGGGATGCCGACGTTGCGCTCCCATTCGGTGATGAACAGGCTGGTGGTGCGCGGGTCCAGCTCGACGGCCAGGCTGCGCAGAAAGTCCTCGACGCGCTTGAACTCGGCCGAAACCCCGCGAATCAGCCCGCGCAGCACCGATCCCGGCGTCCAGCCGGCGGCGAACAGCCGGCCGCCCGGCAGGTACGCGGCCGTCGAGTTGGCATGCTCGTCAACGTTGTGCCCACGAAACAGCCGGATGGTCATGGGAAAGTCACCGTGCCGAGCGTGGTGATCTCACCGGCTGCTCGCGAGATATCGCCGCTCGGGGTTGACAGCGTGAACGTCGTGACCCGGTTGCCCGTCTCAGTGTCGATGGTGTTGAAGATCGCCGACCGATAGGCGTCCTCGTCGACGTCCTCGCCGACGACCGTTTCCTCCCGGAAAAACAGGTCAAGGCTGGCCTCGACCGCCGCCTTCATGGTGGCCGTGTTTGGTGACAGCGCGGTGAAGGTGAAGTCCTGCGACGCGCCGGTCGGCGCGGCGACGATCACATCGGCGTCTGCGGTGTTGGCCGGTTTGATCTCCAGAATCTTGTTCTTGACCGTGGTCACCTCGCCGGCGCTCGGGATCAGGCTGGTGTCGTTGTCGCGCGTAAAATAGATGGTGACCTGTCCGACCGCCGGCGTGACCCCCTGGACGAACACGCGCGTGACGCCCTCGACGCGCTTGGCCTGCTGCACAATATCGGCGACATTGAAGTGCGCCACCGGGTTCTGCGTCCGTTCGAAGAACCGAACCCGGAAATCGGCGTCAGACTCGATGTCGACCGCGCCATCGATCCCCGGATAGCCAACCGTGGCAATGGTATCGACGCCGGCAATGGGCGCGGAGAACGTCAGCGGCGTGCCGGGCAGCTGGTTATTGGCCAGCCCTTCGGCCGTGGAGGTCAGCGCAAGCACGGCGATATCGGCCGACAGGCTCGGCGAGCCGGTGTCCGGGCTGGTCGTCGACGAGGCCATCTCGTAGGTGAACGTCGTCTCGTCGACCACCGAGATCTCGAACGTGCCGTTGTATGGCGAATAGGTCGCGCCGCTGATCGTGGTGTCGACGTTATCTGCCAGGCCGTGGGCGCTGGCCGTCTGGGCCGTCGCCGTCGTGCCCGAGCTCGTCAGGCTGGTAATGCTCAGCGCCAGGTTGGAAATGGCCACCGTCGCATCGACCGTGTATTCGAGCCCATCGCTGGACGTCAGCACCGTGCCGAGCGGAATGATGCTGGCCAGCGTGCCCGTGGCGACAACATCACCGGCCCCGGCGGTAGCCGGGTTGCGCACGATGCCGAACACAGAGGCCCAGTCATCCAGCGCGTCGTCGGTCGCGGTCGACCAGGTCATCTGCTTGATGGCCTCGGACAGCTGAACGTAAAAATCGAACACCCGGCGGGCACAGGCGGTGATCAGGGCGCTGATCGCGGAATTGCGCAAAAACGGGTTGGAGGATGGAAGCTCGCGCTGGACGTCCGTCTTGCTGCGCTGGACCACCTCGCGCGATGTGCCTGGCAAATTCAGCGGCATTAACCGATCCCCGTATTTTTCCAGAGTTCAAAGTTGCGCGTTTCGACCGGGCCGGTTTCCGTCCTGAAGATCACCAGCAGCGATACACCGGCGCCGGAAAAGGACGCCTCGGTCTCAATCTGCGTCAGCAGGTTGTCCTCGAGAAACCAGGCAAGTGCCGTGTTCGCATGCGATTCTACACCGTTCGCTGTATCTGAGTTCAGCCTGGCCTGCTCGTAAAGCCAGATCAGCGAGCCGATCTCGAAATCCGGATCATCGCCGTCCTCGTTGCCGATCCAGCCGCGCCGCAGCCGCGGCGTCGGCACCTGGTCGGCACTGGCACGACGCTCGCAGAAAACCGACATCAGGATGGCGGTGTCGAACCCGGCCACCGTTTCCAGATCCCCGTTCGCCCCGACCGACAGGTCGAAGGAGCCGTTTTGCTCCTGGGATATCCGGACGTCGATGATTTCGGCCATCGCCTAATCTGCCGTGTGGTTGCCGCTGCCGGCGGTAATTGTACCCGTCCAGTTGCCGGCGCTCGACCCGGAGGCGACCGTCACCTGCACGGCGTCGCCCAGGCGCGCGATCGCCGGGCCGCCCGAGCCAAGATTGCACTTGGCGTCCAGGTTGCAGTTCGTCGCGCTGACATCGACGTCGCCGCTGGCCGTCACGCTGGCACTGGCACAGTTGATCGTCACGTCGCCGCTGGCCGTGATCTCGGCCGGGCCCGTGATGTCGATCTCAAGACCGGCCGGCGAGTTGATCTCGATCACCCCGTCCTGTCTGAATTTCTGATAAGCGCCGGTGACGACATTGCCGATCAGGTACTCGCCCTCCACGAGACCGCCCTCGAGCGCCTGCACCATCGGCCCGGCGACCTCTGAGGCCAGCGCGGTTTCCAGCCCGATGCGGTTTTCCTCCTGGCCCATCAGGTTGATCAGCAGCGTATAGCTGTCGACCGGCGCGTTGCCGAATGTCCCGTATGGCTGCCAGACGATGAAATTGCCGGATTTTCCGAGCCAGGAGGCCTGCGCGGCCGGGAAGTTGGTCGTGGTGTCCGTGGTGCGCGTTTTCTGCGCGAGCCGGATCATCGCTTTGATCAGGTGTCTCATCAGTTGAAGTTAAACTCCACAGCCGCTGATTTCACGGCTTTTTCAGGTTCCGAGAGTTCGACCAGGTACGAGTCCTTCGGCACAAATCCGAGCGAGGTGGTCGAGCCGCGTGTCGTATCGACGCGCCAGGTGATCGAGTTGAGCAGGTAATGCTCGTCCTTGCCGGCAAACACGTCGACGATCCGCACCAGCCGGTTCAGCAACCACGGGCCGCCGCCGGGACGCGAATGTCCCTGCACGATGCACTGGTAGGCAAACGCCCGCGCGCGCGCGATGTTGGCCTCCCACTTCGCGCGCTTTTCGAGATTTTCCCGGCTCGATGACGATTCGGCGACCATGTGGTAGATCCGTGATTTGCGGATCAGGTCATCGACCACCGGCGGGTTTTGCGTGGCAACCACCTCCGACACCACCGGGATGCCGGTCAGGTTCAGCGCCACCGCGTTTCCCTGCGATTTCATAATGTACTGGTTGAACAGCTGGCCGACGTTGTTGGTCCATGAGGCGCTCAGGATGTTGTTTTTCTTGCCGCCCGGCTCATTCCGCAGGGCAAACCCCTCGAGCAGGACGCCGCTGGCGCGCTGATAGAGGATGTCGCCGTTCTGGTCGGTCGTCATCAGCAGCTGCCGCTTGCGGCTGTACCGCTCCAGGTACTCGAAAACCGTGTCGCCGGTGTCGGCATCGACGATCTCGCTGGTGCCGAATCCGGCCACCGGCGTGGCGCTGGAGACCGAGACGCCGATGCCGGTGATGCCGAGCGTTTTCAACACCGTGGCCGTGACCTTTTCGATGCTGATGTTCTGCTCGTTAAAGCCGATATCCCCGCCGATGGTGCTGTCGACGACGTCCGCGGTCTTGTCGCGGCCCTGGATCACGATCTCGTGTTCGCTGCTGGCGTAGCTGCCGCCAACGACCTCGATGAAGCCGGTCAGCTCCGTTTCGCCGTCGACCGTGATCGTGCACGCCTGGCCGGTCTTGATCGGGAAGCGTGCCTGCTGGTCGATGGTCGAGGTCGCCCGGAATTCGAAATACCCGGTCAGTTTGTCCAGCGATTTGCCGACCTCGATCGAGGTAAAGTTTTTGTACGGCCGTCCATCGACCTCGAGCGTGATCATTGGCTCAGCAGGTCAACATCGCCGGCCACGAAGCTGACGTCTCTGATCTTGTTCAGCGCGATGATATCGGCGGCCCGGGCGCTGTCGCCGTAATACTGAAACGCCAGCACGGACACCGGCATTTGCCGCGTGTGGATGCCGACCACCTGGCTGGTGCGCAGGCGCTCGGAATCGAGAAAGGCGCGCACGCCGTCGCGCAGGTCAGAAAACGCCTGCCGGGTGTCCTCGGTCAGGCCGAACCCGATGTTCTGGAACTTGGCGATGTCCTCGAACAGGGCGCTGCTGGACGTCTCGGACAGGTCCAGATCGCCGAACACCGCCTCGAACTGCGCCTCCATGGCCCGCTGTGCGGCGTCGAGCTCGGCCGTCGTCAGGTACTGGCGCTGCACGGCCGCCGCATAGGACTCGGCCAGGGCCGCCGCATTCATGGTGTTGACGATGTTCGACTGGTTGTTCAGGCGCTCGATCAGCGGCGCGGCGTCCAGCGTGACGCCCTGAAACGTCCTCTGCGTGGAGATCGCCGGAGCGTCTACCCCGAACCCGAAAAACTGCAAAGTCGCGTCAAATCGCTCCACAGGCGTCGTGAAGAGCTCGACCGTCGCGGTGAACAGGCTGATCAGCCGGGTGCCCAGCTGCGCCGGGGCGGTGATCAGCGCGTTGATATCGGCGGTGAAATCGTCGATGACCCGGGTGACAGAGCTCACCTCCTCCTGCGCCTGGACAAAAATCTGGCGCTTTTCGTTCATCCAGTCGCCGGCGCTTTCCAGCAGGGACTTTGCCTCTTCGAAGTTCTTGGGAAAGCCGGCGGAGACGCCGAAGATCGAACCGACGCCCTCGGCCAGCGAGTCCTTGGCTGCGGTCACCTGGTTGAGAACGTCGTCAAGGCCTGAGCCGGACGTCTCGGGAATGAAGATCGCGTCCGCGCGCGCCAGCTTGAAGGTAAACACCGCCTCGCCAAAGGTCCGGTCGGTCTCGGTGTACGAGTACCCGCCGTCGACCTCGCACAGCACCGAGCCGTCCCACGGATGCACGAATTCGCCGATGCCGGCGGTGCGGATCGCGTTGCGCAGCGCCTTTTTGCGCGCGTAATAGTCGGTCCCGGTGATAATTGCCGTGACGGTGAAAACGTCCTCCAGGATGCCGAGGCTCTCGACCGTGCGCGCGTCGCGGTTCGGGTACTCGTGCACGACCGTTTTCTGACCGCCCTCGGTAGTGACCGAGTCGAGCAGGAATTCGACGCCACGCCACGAGGCCGCACGGATTTTTTTCTGGTCCGGCAGCGGCATGTCAGCGCCCCGCGGCCAGGTTCGGCCCCTGGTTCAGGGCAATGGCGGCCGGGCCCTTGCTCTCCACAGAGCGGACATAGCGCCCCGGATCGTTCAGGTTGATGTTGGCGTCAAACTGCGCCCGGTAAGCCGGCGCCAGGACCGCGTGCGCGCCGACGCGATTGTCCGGGGCCTGCAGGGTCAGCATTGAGCGGACCAGGTCGGCCGCCTGCATCGATCGGTATTGCTCCATGCGGCGCTGTCGTCGCTTGGCCTTCGTGGCGTCGGTAGCTCCGGATTCCTCCATCAGCTCGCCGAAGTTGCCGGCGCCGCCGAACGAGAAATCGATCGCCTTGCTGATCGGGTTCAGCGCCAGCAGATCGAACAGTTTAAGCACCGTGCCCGCAACGGTTGCCAGGTTCGACATCACGCCAACCAGTGAGCTCACCGAATCAGCAAACTTGTCGATCTTGTCGTCATCGATGCTGTCGATCCATGCGCCGAACCGATCGACCATCGTATTGATCCGCGGTTCCAGCCGGATGAACAGGCGCACCAGCTTTTCCTCGATTACCACCCCGACGGTGCGAAGTTTCGCGCTCAGCGTGCCAAGGCGCGTCGTCGCCTGCTCCTGTGCGACGCCGGACGTGCCGAGCACGTTTTCGAACTCGGTCAGCAACCGGCGGTTTTTCACCAGCGCCAGCCCGACCTTGGCATGCTCCATGCCGAACAGCTTCTCTTCCATCGCCGCGCGCGCGGTCAGGCTGGTCTGCGCTTCGAGATTCTTGCCGATCAGCTCGAACGTGCGCTCGAGTCCAATTTTCTGGATATCGATGCCGGATTTTTTCAGCCGGGAAAAGATCGCGTTCAGCGCGGTGCCTGCCCGGGTTCCGACAAACCCGCCGCGCGCCGTCGTCTGGATGGCCGCGTTCAGCTGCAAAAAGCTCAGCCCCGCAGCATGGGCCGCCGGGCCTGCATCGCGTGCGGCCAGGTAGCTGTTGGTGATCTCACTGGAGCCGAACTTCGCGCCGGCCGCCAGGATGTCGATGAACTTGCCGGCCTGGTTTGCCTCTTTGCCGAAAATATTCAGCGAAGTCGCGGCGGCCTCCGCGGCGGCGGGCATGTCCATGCCGGCGGCGTTTTTGAGCGTAATGACCTGCTCGGTCATCGCTGCGAGCGCGGGCAGGTTCTTGAGCAGCTCGGGCTTGGCACTGGCGACCAGCTTCATGCCGGTCAGCACCTCGTTGCCGGCCACGGCACCGGCCTTGCCCATCCGGAACGCCTCGGCCTGGAGCATCTCAAGGTCATCACCCATGGCCCCGGTAATCGCCGACAGATCGGCTGCGGCGTCCTGAAAGGCCATCCCCTTGCGGAATACCGCGGTGGCGCTCAGAAATACCGTGGCGGCCGCCAGCATGCGCCTGGCGCCGGATTTAAGGGCCGCGGAGGTTCGGGTGCTTGTTGTGCCAAGGCGCCGGACGGCTTTTTCGTTTTTGACCACGGCCCGGTCCAGCTTCTCGCTGGAACGGCGCATTTTCAGCATCGGGCCGGAGAACTTGTCGACGGCCTTATAAACCCAGCTGACGCTAAATGCCATCGATCATTCCCTCGGCGCGTTCAGTTGCTCGGCGTAGCGCCGATATCGAAACAGCGTGGCCACCGGCATTGCGCGAAATTCGGCCAGCGTGATGCCGCCCTCGTAGAATTTTATCAGCGCCGCTGTCAGGTAGTCGAGAGCAGCCCTGTCGCCCTCAATGCGAAGGGCTGGATAAAATTTTCCAGAAACGAAATCAGCACCTCCTCCCGGTCCTCGGGCGTCACTTTCGACCACTGGATCTGGTTCATCGTCTTGCCTTCGACGAGCCCGCAGCCACTGGTCAGCAGCCGGCCGAGTACCTTGATGTTTTTCGGCAGATCAAACGTATCGGAAAGCTCGACAATGCGGCAGACGTCATCGCGGTCGAACTGGTAGCCGTCGTCCTGGTCATTGGCGTCGGCAGCGGTTTTTTCGGCTGCAGCCAGCTTGGCGGCCTCGACGGCATCGATGTCCATGCGGTCCTGCATGAAGGCGATGTGCTCGACGATCGCCTTGGAGAATGCCTTGCGGAGTTTGGTCGCGTCGCCCCACTGGTCGGTCGACGGGCAGACGAGGGAGAGCTCGAGCGTCTGCTTGGTTTCGCCGTGATCGGCGTACTCTACCGGCTCGGAGAGCCTATGCTCTGCGGTCTCCCGCAGGTTGGCGATTTTCATGTTTCATTGCTCGTTGTGATTGTTTGGGTCTCAGCCCTTGGCGACGGTCTCGGACTGAAATTCGATCGGCGTCTCACCGTCGACGCCTGACTTGATACTGGGGTCGGTCAGCAGGATCGCCTGGTTGAAGGTGTAGGTGTTGCCGCCGTCGTCCTGGGCAACGATGACGTTGGCGTCGAAGTTGTCCTGCCATTCCATGATCTTTTTTGCCGTATCGGTTTCGGTGATCAGCGTGAACATGACCTTGGAGAACTCGGTCTCCTTGTCGACGCTCAGCACCGTCTGCTTGTTGTTGCCGGACATCTTCGTGCGCACCCGGCGGTCGCCACGACCGGGCGTGAATTCAAACGTGTTCGGCTTGATCCCGATGGCCTCGTTGTTGATGGTCATCTGGACGACATTCAGGGCACCCATGTGTATCTCCTACTCAGGCGGCAAGGTCCGCGGTTAAACGTCGAACGAAACGCGGAACGTCCCGAAGAATTCGCGGAACTGACTGACCAGCGGCACCTTGTCGAAAACGACCGTGACCAGTCCGGTATTCAGATCCAGCGAGATCGTCATGTTTTCCGAGAACGTCGCCTCGGCAATGGCTCCGGCCTGCGTCAGCACATAGTCCGGGCCGCTGAGAGTCCGGTAGTAGGACATCAGCGTACCGCGAATCAGCTGCGAGTTGGCCATCGGCCGTCCTGGCACGAGCGAGCCGGTCGTCAGACGGAACTGCGAGAAATCCGCTTTCAGGTTGTTGAAGATGAACTCGCGCGCATTCGACGCGGTGTCGACCTTGTTCAGGAAATCGAAACTCGTGTCCGGATTGGAGGCGGCATCGGTCTTGTACGTCGTGACGATCGTGCCGGCGATGGCCAGCGTGCGCGTCTTGTTGACGCCGATCGTCGAGCCGCCGGCGGCGACCAGCTGGCCGATCTCCACCTCGCTCCAGCCCTTGTCGATGCCGATCAGCGGCAGGTTCGGAAACGGCGTGTTGAAGTACGGCCGCGATGCCAGGGCAGGGCCGCCGCGAGCATCGAGCGCCTGCTGGCCGACCAGCAGTTCGGAGATCAGCGCGCCGTCGGTCAGTCGTGCCGAGCGCGCGCCGGCAAACTGCGCCGACACGTTGAGCTCGAACTCGAGCATCGAACTGCCGCGGAAGTCCGTTTCCGCGACCGTATTAAAGTTGAGCGTGACCAGGCTCTGTGAGTTCAGTGCATTGTTGGCCGACAGCAGGTTGGCCAGCGTATCGGTCTGGGTGACGATGCCGACGCCGTCGAGCACGTCGTTGGTGACGTTGAACCGCGGGTCGAGAAACCCCGTCAGGACGCTGACGTCCCACGATCCGGGGAACACCACCGTCTGGTATCGCTGGTTGGCGACGACGTCAAACGTGGATGCGGACGACGGATCGCCTGAGCCGCTGGACATCGCCGTCGTGACGACGGCCGTGACGCCGGCGACCTGTCCGGCGCCGCCAATGACGCGCAGCGGGATGTCGTTGCCTTCCAGGCCATCGAAAACAGCGGTAAGCGCAACCGCGCCGGCCGTGTTGTTTGCCGTCACCTGCGATCGCGCATCGGCGGTGATCGCCGCCTCCAGCGCATCGCCGATGACCGTGGCGGTGTCGCCGCTGCTGATCGTCAGCGTGTAGGAATGGTCGTCCTCGGAACCGACGACCACCGTGATCTCGCCGTCCTCGGTCGCGGTGCCGGTAAACGTCACCAGGCCCGCGGCGTTGGCGCCGACGGCAGGATCCAGCGGGATCACATCCAGCTGCGTGACCTGGTTGACCTTGCGGAACGCGCGCGCGGCCGATGCCACCGGGGACTTGGGACCGAACAGCGCATCGATGCTGGCGAAATCGATCGGCACGTTTTCGGCCAGGTTGCCAGGCACTGCCGTGCCGTTCGCGTTATCCATGACGCCGACGAGCAGGACCAGCTGGTCGGTATTGCTGACGGACTGGTTGGCGCCCTCGATGGCAATCGTCACCTCGGGGCGACTGATGGTGCTGGCTCCTGTCATGATCTTCGATCCTCAGTAATGGATTACGTTGACGGCTTCTTGTCGACGCCAGCCGTTGGTTTCTCGACGACCTGTTCTTTTTTGGTGGTTTTCTTGCGGCCCTGCGTTGGCGGCGGCGACTCCTGTCGTGCGCGAGGGTCGGAGCAGATTTCGCAGCAGCTGTCGATCTGAGCGTCTTTGAGGCGGCGGCGCCAGTAAGACGATTTTGGCTGGCCGTTTGGCAGCGCCTCGATACGCACCACAGATCCGGCCTCGTACTGGCCGAGGGATTTGTTAACCCGGATGAAGATCACAGCGCAACCCTGTCCATGTTGATATCCGTCTCCATGATCGTCTCGTCGAAGTCGTTCAGCTGCTGGATGTTGGTGTCACGCCATGCGCGGGTAAATCCGGGTTCAACAGCATCAGCCTCGACCAGGTCGATGGAACGCTCAAAATCAAATCGGTGCACGTAGACCGCTGAGTTGTAGGCGGCGAAGCCATCTCCTGTCGGCGAGATTGTACACCATACCGAATCCGAGAAAACGGTCGGCAGCTTGACCCCGAACAGTGCCTTGAGCAGCGCCTGCTTTACATCGTCCATCGAATCTCGCACTGCACGCGCGCTCATTTCCTGCGATGTCCTGGCGAAAACGTACACGGAAAACGGCTCGATCTGCCGCAGGCGCTTGTGTGTGTCATCGGCAATCTGCTGGTTCGCGTCGGTCTCGATCGCGCGGTCCCTGCTGGTGGTCACATCACCCATGACGACGAACGCAAAGTACTCGTCGGTGTCGCGCTTGGTGTACGCCTCGGCGAGCCGGTCTTCGGTGATGGCCCCGCTGATGCGCGGTGCCAGGTGAAGGACGGCGTTCACGCCGCCGGCCGACTCCGGGTTCGAGGCGATCTGGTAGGTGAACGTGGTCGCGGTCGGCGTCGTGTTGACCTGGAACGATCCGATGAACGACGTGCCGAGCGGATCGACCATCTTGATGGTCCCGGTAGCAGCGGCCGGGGATCCTGCAATCGGCCCGTAAACGAACGTCCGGCGGTTGTCGGTCGACACCAGCGGCCAGGTGCCGTTGTACTCGGCCTGATCCGCGCCGACGATCTCGATCTCGCTCTGCCAGCCCTCGGTCAGATCATGGTCGTTGGTCGTCACGCCGGTGACCAGGCCAGTGGCAGAATCAAACGTCAGTGAGCCGACCGCATACGGATTGCGGGCCGCGGAGATCGTCACGACCTGCCCCGGCGAAAGGTTGTGCGGATCCGGGCTCGTGTCGCCGGTGACCAGCCCGCCCGGGCCCGGCACGTCGGCCACGAATGTCAGCACGGCCGGCGCGGCATCGGTGAACAGCGACGTGTGCTGCGGCACCACGGCCCGCAGCTGCGCGATGACGTCGGCGATCTTCACTGCAGCGCCCGCCGAATCTCGGCTTCGAAATGCGCCCGCGCGCGCCGGTTGTTTTTCTCGATTGTGGGCCGGAGATAGGGCCGCGGCGCCATGCGCCCGGTGCCGAACTCGAGCGCCGCCGGGTAGACGCTGATCGAGGCGCCGGCCGGGGCCGCTGCCCGCGCCAGCAGATTGGCGTTCGGGTTCGACCCGAACTCCATGGAGTCGGCCCCGTGGATCTGGAAATCGATGGACCGCTGCAGGGCCCCTGTACGGTTCGCCGGCGGCTCACCCGGGGCCGATGCCCGGTGGCGCTTCTTTCGGCCCGGCAGGCGGTACAGGCGGCCGGTCTTTGGGCCCTTGATGATCAGTTGCCTGGCGTCCTTGACCAGGTCTTTTCCGAGGCGGAAAAACCCCTGCCGGATACCCCGGCGCGTCGCGTTTTGCTGATCGCGCAGCACCAGCATCACGCGGCGGTTGTGGTTGTCGGCCACGACTCGCATGGTCAGGCATCCCCTGCGGCGAGCGCGCTGCTGCCGCGGTTCGTGCACCGCAAGAGCATGAACTGTCCGCGCTCGTCGAGGTTTTCAACCGTGATGATGTCCAGCCGCTCGGTGCCGAACAGGATCCATGTTTCCTCGGTCACGGCGGCGTCGTGGTAGATGTAAACCCGGTGGGTGACGTCGCGCTCGATGCCGACGCCGTCGAAAATGGTCTCGCCGGAGATCGTCTCGACCATCGACCAGACGACCTCATGCGTGGAGAACGCCTCGTCGAGGTCAACATCGGACAGGTTGGTCTGCAGCTGGCGGTTCTGCAGGGTGATCAGGTCCACCATGTCGCCAACGCAAACGCGGCGGGCCTTTTTCTTGATGTTCACGCACCTGGGCATGCGCTCGATTCTACAGGTTCTCGATCCGGTACTGCTGCAACACCGACCGCACCGACGACGGCATCGCCTTGGCGCACGCATCGTCCGAGCAGTCGCCGCGATTCACATACATGGCTTGCGCCAGCTGCAGGATGGACAGCTGCAGATCGACTGGAACGTTGACCGTGTCCGGGCCGAATCCTGCCGTGAACTCGATCTCGACCGCCTGCAGACGGTTGTCGGTCGACGGCCAGCTTTGCCCGGCGGCCAGGTGAATCTCGCTGTAGTCGTTCTCGTCGGTGGCGTAGTAGACGGACGAGGCCAGCGTGGTCAGGACGTCATCGATCCAGTATTTGATCGAAACGACGCTGAGCAGGCGAGATCGGCGGATTTCGATGCCGGCGGCGATGTAATACCCCTCGCCGCTGGCAACGGTCGGAAACCCGTCACGAAACGTCTTGTAAGTTCGTGTGATGAAGTCCCGGCGCGTGAACCGCTCGGCATAGCCGGTGGCCGCGGCAATGACCAGGTCAAGGTAGGCGTCGTCTGCGGCGGCCGCTGCCGCCGGCAGCTTCAATGCCAGGACCAGGTCGGACTTGTCGATGGCAGGATTGACCGGGCCCGTCGTCACCCGGTAGGTGTAGGCCCGATGATCGGCTGGAGCGAGGCGCATGCTGGTTGCGCTCTACTCCTCGTCGGAGAAGGCGGTCATCCTGGCATCGATGGCGGCCAGCACCGTCTTGCGGTTGCCGCCGGTATCGGCTGATTCGAGCGTGTGCAGCGCCATGATCATCTGCGGGTCCGACGATTCGGCGATCGCCACACACAGGTCCGCGGCCTTCGGATATTCGCCCATCAGAATCTCTGCCGAAATCTCGGCAATGCGCAGATCTAGTGCGGCAATGACGTCCTCGCGCCGGTCGTCGCCTTCCCGGCTGTCCTCGGACAGGTAGAGCTCCTGCAGGGCGTCAAGGTCAGAAACGTCCGGAATGGTCACCAGCAGGGCGGCTTCTGGCATGTCCTCGAGCAGTGCGGGCTCGCCTTCGACGGCGACCTCGTCCTCGCACGGCTCGCCGTAACCGGCCTGGCAGATCGCCTCGCCGGTCGCATCCGAGACGTCGAAGACCTGGCCTTCGACCAGCGCGTGGCTCGGCAGCGCCGGGTTGGAGTCGGCGAACCACTCGGTTTTGCAGGCGATGATTTTCATTGATCGTTCTCCCTTCATTGCCCGGGGAGCCAATGTCGTCACATCGACTCCCCGGGTTTCTCAGCTGTCAGTTTCAGCTTCAGTGGTTATACGGGGAAGATCAGGCAGCCGGTTCCTGCTCGGCGCCCATCGTGACGATCGTTGCCACCGTGGCACCGACGCTCACGCCAGAAGCAACGATGCTGGTGCGGACGTATCGCTTGGTGCCGATACACCCGACCGTTGCGATCGTACTGCCGTCCGCATTCGCCGCACCGACCGCCGGAAGGTCGCCGAGCAGCTTGTCGCCTGTTACGGCTACGGCTCCCGACATGCCAGAATCGTCAGATTCCTCGATCAGCAGCGTGTAGGTGCCGTCCGTCCAGACCGGGACCGCGACGCCGACCATGTAGCCGTTGTCGAAGTTCGCCGTGTCGATGATTGCGCCAACGGTCGTGCCGTTGCCGCTGATGGCCGTGAAGTCTGCAATTTTCTGCAGCACACGGTTTTTCAGGTCTCGTATCGCCATGATGTTATCTCCGCGAGATTGTTCGATTGATCTTCGACTCAGAAACGCCGCGCCGATCAGGACGCGGTTTTCTGGATCTTGATGGCCTCGTAGTTGGTGACGTCGCCGCCGGTGCGCTTGGTCGTGTAGAACTTGATGTACGGCTTCTGCGTCACGTTGTCGCGGATCACCCGGAAACCGATGCGATCGACGATCGTGTAGCCGACACCGAAGTTACCGTAGGCGACCGACAGCGAGTTCGCCTGGACGACCGGCATGTCGTCGAAGAACCGCACCGGGCGCGACAGCAGGACCAGGTCGTCCTTTTCCTTGAGGCCCGTCAGCGAGTTCGGCGGCAGCAGGTAGTTGCCGGCGCCGTCCTTGAGCAGGATGACCGCGCCCCAGGTGCCGCGCTTCATTGCCCAGATCGAGCCGTTCTGGTACGCCTCCTTGACCGCGTTCTGCAGCTTTTTCAGACCGTCGCCGGTCAGGGCCGCGGCGGCGCCGCTGTTGATCTGTTCGAGTTTGAATCGCTCGTAGACGCCGGCTGCCGCCCAGGCGGGAAGGTTCAGGAACCCGCGCGGCTTCTGGCTGCCGTCGCCGACCACGAACGCCGTGTTCTCGGTGCGCGACAGCTTGTCGGCCGTCTTGCGGGCCAGCCAGGCCTCGATGTCGAAACCGGCGTCGTCGAGCATCTTTTGCGTGGCCTTGGGCTGCGCATACTGCTCGTGCGCCGGGATCGTCAGCAATCCGACCTTCGGCGTGGCGGTATCGGAGCGGGCATCGGTTTCACCCGTCCAGCCGCCGGACGTCGACTCGTCATCGTCGATGACGTACTCGATCGCGCTGGTGCTGGTCGTGTCAATCGCCGCGACCGAGCGCATCGGGCTGGTCTCGAAAATGCGGCCGATCATCGTCGCACTGCGCTCGGGGCGGATGAAGTAACCGCCGTCCGGACCAGAGCCTGCAATCAGCGACTTGATCTCGCTGGCGCGATCGTCCTCGGACAGCCCGTGCATGGACTTGCCGACCATCGCCGTGACCACCGCCTCGACGGTCTTGTCGGACATCAGGCGGCCGGTGCGCAGATACCGCGTCGTCTCTTCCTTGGCCTGCTGCTCGATTTCGCTCTGCTCGGCACCGGCGGCGCCAGGCATGCGCGAGAGCATCTTTTCGATGTACTCGCCGGTCTTCTCGGCAGCGGTGGCTTTCTGCTTGAGTTCCTGCAGCTCGCCGGCCGTTGTGGAAGCATCGGCCTGCATCTTCTCCAGCGCCGCCTTGGTCTCGGTGTCGATGGTGCCGCATTTCTGCACCGCCTCGTCAGCGGTTTTCTGAATTTCAGAAACGCCCTTGAGCACCTGTTCCATCTTGGTGTTGATGGCTTTGATTTCGTTAAGGTCCATGGTTTTCCACCTGTCGTGAGATTGACCGAAGAAGAGCGTCGCGCTCGAAACTTTCGAGCATGCCGGCAATTTCGCCGAGCGCCGCCTTGATTTGTTCGTCGTCGTCGTCGCCGGCGGACTCGCTCCGCTGCTCAAACTGACCGGCGATCATTTTGGCCGCATCGTTTGAGCAAAAACCTGCATCTCGCAGGCTTCGCTCAAGATCGCGGCGCGTCATCGCCTTGACTGCGTCGACGGTATACCCCGGCGACGTCACACGCCTGATACTCGATTCGAGACTCTCTCTCGCGTCGGATTTCAGGTTCAGAGCATCGAGCAGCGCGGGAAGATCACGCGCCGCCTTGAAATCGGAAATCAGTGCGCCCTCGTTCATCGGGAACGTCACCAGAGACACCTCGCGCAGATCGATCTCGATCAGCTTGCGGATTTCGGTCTCGTTATCGTACTCGGACACCTTGGTGTAAAAGCCGATCGACATCGATTTGATGCTGCCGATCTTCATCTGCGGGATCACCCGGCCGCTGACGAACGTGTCCTCGCGCGGCAGCTTGCCTTTCAGGTACAGCCCGTCTGCGGTCTCGCGGATTTCCACCGGCATGCCGATCGGCTCGTATCTCGAATGCTGCCACAGCAGCACCGGCGTGCGGGCCTTCAGCGACTTCTTGAAAGCCCCGGGCATGACGATGTCCTTGCCCTGGTCCATCTCGAACGTGCTGGCAAGGCCCTCGAACACAAAAAAATCCGCGTCATTCTCGGTGATTTTTTTGATCTCGAACGCGACGCTCAGATGCTTGATTTGGGCGTCGTTGCGTTTGTGTTCGAGGGATTGGCGCATCGCGGTCCCCGGGCGTTGCAATACCTTGCTGGTCGCGATTATCCGGCCGGGCCTTGGTTTTTGCAAACTAGACGAAGGCGGCCGGTGTGTTTTCGTCGTCCGGCTCGACAGCGATTTGCTCCGGCACGAACGCCTCGTCGGCGCGTTTACCGAACACCAGCACGGCCGAACACCGGCAGTTGATCACATTGGCCGGAGAACCGAGCGGGTCGCCCGGGTAGCGCAGCTGCTCGCCGCCGACGGTGAAAAAGCCATCGACCTTGCGCGTTTCGTCGGCCGCAACGTGCGCCTCGCGCACCACCGAGTCACCGATGGTTTCCCAGACCTCGACCTCGGCCTGCTGTGGCACATCGCTGACAATCGCGTTGAGCCCGTTACGCACCTGGAAGAACTGCTGCCGCTCGATGTCCTTGGCGCTCTCGGCGGCCTTTTGCGTGGTCGTGGCCGCGATGGTCGCCGCCCGGCCGGCCCCGCGTTGCGCGAACTCCTTGCCGGCGCGACGGCCGATCTGGCGGGCGGTGGCATCCGGCGCGTCCTCCCGGGCACGCGCAACCAGGTAATCGATCTCGGACTGGTTGGTGCGGGAAATAAGCGCCGCATCGGCGTTTGCCTGGTCGCGGTTGAACGCGGCGATGGCCGTGCGCGTGCGCGACCGGATGCCGGCAATGAGGTCTGTCGGCGTCACGCCAAGCGCGGCGGCGATCAGGGCCAGTCCGACGGCCGTGTGATCGTCCTCGTCATCGACGTGCTCTTCCAGGTACGCGACCAGCTGTCCGGTGAAGGCCGCCGACACGCGCCGGTTCTGGCGCATCAGCAGGCCGCGGATGTCGTCATCGTATTCATCGGCCCGGGGCGGTGATCCGGTTTCCTCGACCGTTGCGGCAAGGTCGGCGGCAATGGTCCGGAACAGCTCGCGGAACTCGCGGTCGGCGCGGGCCTCGAGCAGCAGTTTTTTCGCAAGATCGTTTGCGGCTGTCCTGGCACGCTCGGCAGCTGAGTCGTTCAGGGCCATCAGTACAGCTCCAGTTCGAGATACTCGCAATCGCCTCCCAGTATCTCGGCCAGCCGCGCCGCGTCCACTTCGCGGGCAGCAAAAATGGCGGTGTCGATGTCCTCTGACCAGACCAGGTCATCGCCGTCCGCCGCAAGGTACTTTGTCGGGTTGCTGCAATCGGCAACTACCCATCCGGTCGGTGCGCTCATTTGGTCTCCATGCTGCCGGAAATTGGCCGAACTTCATAGGCAAGTCCGGCGTTGTTTTTCTCCATCGCGCGGCGCAGAAACTCCATTTCCTGACGCGATCCGGTGCGCCTGACGAAATGCTTGTCGGTCAGCCAGATGCCGCGCTTTGGAATGTACAGCCCGAACTGGTTGTTCTGCGTCATTTTACGGCCGCCAGCCCGTTGCGTTCGGCGATTTGCTGAATCTCATCGTCCGAGTACTTGCGGTTGCCCGCCTCGTCCTTGACGCCAGCGAGGATGGCAACGAACCGGGATTTGGCCGCCTCCTCGTCCGAGTCGGAAGATGAATCAAACAACGAGGTGCCGAGCGGCACATTGGACGCCGGATGCAGGACAACGTCGCCACCGTCGATGGGATCACGCCCGAGCTCGGCGCGCAGCTCGTCGATCGAGGTCGCGCCGATGTCCTTTTCCCGCTTCGCGTTCTCGGTGCTGCGAACCTTCAGCGCCTCGATGTCGTGCGGGTTGAATCGGAACTCGAGGTTCTCGCTGCCCTTGTACCGGGGCATCAGGAACCGCGTCAGTTCCGGATACAGCACGTTGATCAGCGGAATGACGGCGCCGTCGTACAGCTGCAGATAGCTGGTCTCCAGGTTGTTGAGCGTCATCGACTGGCTGAGCATCAGCGCCAGCGGGACGCCGTACTGGATCGAGATACGCGACAGCACCGCCTCCTGCAGCTCCTTGAACTGCATGTCGCGATTCTTCGTGCCGATTTCCTTCACGTCCATGCCGTCGAGGATCGGGGTGCCGCCGGTATTGGCGTCGCCGGCGTATTTCTGGGCCTCCTCCTGCATGCGCTCCCACTGAGCCTCGGTCAGCTCCTCGGCGCGGTTGTTCACCCAGGCCATGGAAATCCGAGTGCCGCGCTTGAGGTTCGACAGGTTGCTGGTGTTGCCGGACGCATACTGCTGCAGCTCGAGATAGATCGGGCTGGCTCGTGACATACCGGTAAAGCGCGCTGTTGACTGCAGCGGATTGAACTGGCGGACGTGCCACAGTTGCAGCTCGTCCTCGCCGGCGCCGGCAGCCGTTGCCCGGTGCACGATGCCGTTGCGTGTCTCCTGGGCACGAAACACCAGCCGGCCGAGGCCGCCACTGCCAAGCGTATTCACCCAGATGACGTCCGGGACATTGAGAAACCCGAACCGCTGACCTGAGCCAAAGGAAATACGCTGCGGGGAAATGGCCGCCAGTTCGAGCGGCGGCATGTCCGGGCGGCCGGTGGCGACGATGTAGCTGTTGCCGGTGATATCGTAGAACGACGCCAGTGCGGTCAGAAACTCGTTCTGGGTCTTGTCCGCATTCGGCATGGCCAACAGCTCGGCGCTGTCGTGATCATCAATCCACTTCTCGGCCTTTTTGTCCCAGACGCGAATCGGCACCTGTGCGAACAGGCGCGCGCGCAGGTCGACGGCGTTGAAGAATGGCATCACCGACATGTATAGCCGGATCGCCTCGTAGGCGGCCAGATCGAAGTTGCCGCCCTGGATCAGGAAATCAGCAAACGAAAGATCGACTGGAGTGATGCCACTGTAAGACTTCTTCTGGAACGATGCCGCCCCGAGGGATCGTGTGTCGAACATGGGCTGTCCCTAAAATCAGACGACGATAAATACCGCGGCGATGATCTCGACGAGTAGCGCGAACATCGCGGCCAGCTGTGCGGCCATCTTCAGGGCATGGAGAATAGCAGAATGGCCAGTATCGGCGCGAATCGTCGGCGCGACACTGATGCCGACCAGTGCCAGGTAGAGCAACGAAAATGCCAGCCCGACGGCCGCACCGATTGCCATGACCAACACGGCGACACGATACCCGGACAGCGCCGCCACGACGCCGGCCGACAACAGGCCTGCGCCGGTCACGACCAGAATGGCGCGCGAGAGCAGCAGGTCGTAGTCCTTGGCAACAGCGATTTCTACGTCGTTCATGTTCGCGGCCCGACCGTCATGACGCGAACCTGTCGACGGCGCGCCTGAGCCGGCGCATAGCACATGACCAGTGCCTCGGCGATGTTCGGGGAAGATACGTTTCTCTTTTTCATGTCGCGCTTGGATTCTACCTTGATCCGGCCCGCACCGTCCTCATCCCGTTTCGGCCGAGAAAGCTCGGTCTTGAGTTCGTTGAGCAGCGGCATCTTCGACGATAACGAAATCAGCTCGTCAGCCGGGTATTCGTTTCCGTGGTGCACAGCCAGATAGGTTTTCTGAAATCGCAGAAACAGCCACCACCATACCTGCGCCTTGATATTCGAAAACATATCCTCGTTGCGCTTGCCCTCGACAAATTCCTTTTTTGGCTGCCAGACCTTCCCTCCGGCCGAAAACGGCTCGACCTGCAGTTTCACGTCCTGGTACTGCTCCATCGCCAGCAGCTCGCGCACCTTGCCCTTGACGCCGGCGCCGACGCCGACAGAGTCGTAGGTCATCCGGTCGATGCCGTTCTCGATACAGTAGTTGAACACCCGGAGGGTCGATTGTGCCGGGTCGCCCATGGCCCATTGGTCCGCATGGTGGACGAGGATGCCCTTGGTGCGCACGAGCGCGTTGGTGTCGCCGCCTTCATCGGCCACGTCGAACCCGACGCGCTCGGACCCGACGATTTCCAGCCCCAGCCGCTCGTGTGCGTCGACAGCGGCATCCACGTACTTTCTGGGGATCAGGATGCCCTCGACGGCCGCCGTGTAGTCACGGTCGACCTCCTGGGCAAAGATATGCGACAGGCCCGCCGCCTCGGCCTCGGCAAACCGCCGGTCGTGCCATTCCTGCGTTTTGGCCGGGTGATCGCGCCAGTCCATGATGAACAGATCGACCATGCCGCTGTGGCGCTTGCGGAAAAACACATTCTCGGCGCCGCAGACGCTGCTCATGTCGATCTGCACGTTCGTGTTATCGGCCAGCGCCGCCTCGATGAGCTCCGGGCGCTCGTAGTGGGCGCTGTTGTGCGTGGCGACGCAGTGGTCGGTCAGATACAGGCCGTCGTCGTTGGCAACCGTTATGCAGCGGACGGGCTGGACCCCGATCGCGGTCACGCCAGTGATCGTCCGGTAGAGCGGCTTCTTTCCAGACGTCGGCATCGTGATCTTGACGATAAACGTGGCGGCCTTTGCCAGTCGGTCCGCCGGCTTCTTGATCGTCGCGATTCCACCCAGGGACTCGACCAGGAATCGAACGTCCTCGGCCAGCTGGACCGAGCGGCACCGGAACTGCGTGACGTCGCTCGACCATCCGCTGACAGCGTCGGACAGGCCTTGCAGCAGTGCCAGGCGCTTGTTTTTCGACGCGGTCAGGTAGCGGTGCGGGATTGATTTTGAATCCTCCGCCTGCCCGGCGATCCCGGAGCGCACGACCGCGTTGCCGATCACGCTGATCCTGCCGACCGTCGACGAGCCGGGCGGTGGCCCGATCTCGTACTGGCCATCCCGGGCCATTTCCCGGCATCGACAGCCTTCCGGCAGCAGCATGTCGACCTGGTCCGCGATTCTCGGGTCTGCTGCCAGGAACGTCGGCCGGTACGTCGGCGCCCGGTGGACGGTCCCGGCGCCGAGCAGTACTCCGACGACGTAAGGATCGAGCGACAGCGGTCGTTTGCCAGCCTCGAACACGACCGGCGCGCATGCCGGGATCCTGTATCGGTACTGCCGTTGTCCGAGCGGCGAGTCGTAGACAAATGTCTCGGCAATCTCGTGCGCGCGCAGGGTAAGCGGTTTCTTTTTGCCCCACGATTTCTCGACGCTCCACAAATGGTTTTCGCTGCACTCGACGGTCGAGCCGTCGCTAAACCGGAATCGATAGACCTGGGCGCCGTCGCAGTCGTTGATGTGCGTAATCGCCTGCGCTTTGCCGTCGCGCCCGATCACCTGGCCACCGACGTGAAGCTCGCGCATGCGGGTCCAGCCGGACGGCGTCAGCACCCGGGCGCTGAGCGGCTGCGCCTCGTCTTTGAAATACATCAGTTTGCGCCCGCCGCGGCCAATGTTGTCGCCTGCCTCCCCGGTGATGGTCGACCCGGTTTCCGGGTTGATGCATTTCATGTAGGTCAGATGATCACGTGGCGACAGGCCGGCCGGCAACAGGAAGTCCGGCAGATTGGCGATGATCATGCGGATTTTCTCGAAGATGCTGTCTGGGTCGCCCTTCGTATCGACCAGCATTTCCTTACGCGATCCGAACCCGACCGACGCGCCGGGCCAGAAAAGCCACAGCCAGACCGCAAACGCGCAGGCGGTAAACGTCGCGCCCATGTCGCGGGATTTTTCGATGAGTCCGGACCGCTCGGTCTTGATGCGCTCGTGCAGCCACTCGACGAGCAGAACCTGTATCGGAAACAGCGTGAACGGCATCGTCGGCGAGCGGCCGAGTGCGACGTTGCGCGGATCGTAGGTGATCGCAAAATCACAAATGAACTCGACCGGATGGTGTTTGTAGAACGCGCGGGCCTTAGCAGGGCCTTCGGTGTCTGCTCGAACGCGCCTGATCAATCTCTGTCGCCTGGCAAATTCATCCACCGTTTCAGGCGGCCAAATGTACTCTTCGGCCAACTCCTGCAGCTGTGCGCCGCCGGCCATCAGTGTATTCGCTTCGCCTCGCCCTCGATCGGGTCGTTGCGCAGTTCGGCACGATACGCCTCGGCGGCCTCGGCCTCGGTCATGTCGCCTTCAATGAGTCGCGGCGCGTTGGTGCCGTCACGAACAGTATGATCGATCTTGTCGCGCCATCCGAAGCGGTTTTTCATGTTGAATATCCATGACGCTGGAATTGCGCCCGGCAGTTTTCCGAGCGTCATTGCCCGGCCGCACTTGGTCCACCAGGCTTCCGATATCGTGCGCGCAGCATCGTATGCCTCTGCAAACTCCGGGTATTTATGCACCCATTCGAGGAAGGTTTTCTGGGTGACGCCGAGCCGGTAGGCGCACACCTCGGCCAGCGACTCTCCGTCCTTGAACATGTGCGGCAGCTCGTCGCACAGTTCCGGATAGTATTTTGTCGGCCGGCCGATCTTGACGCCTGTGTCGTCTTCGCTCATGACTTCGCCCGATCGTCGCGGACACTGGCGAACGTCTGCCCGGTTTCCTCCAATACACCCTCATTGCCGGTGAAATCCTGCCAGCGTCTGATAATAACGTCGACATAATGCGGGTTGACCTCCATGCCGATGCACTGGCGACGCTTCGACTCTGCCGCGATCAGGGTCGTACCGCTCCCGCAAAAAGGATCGACAACGATATCGCCAGCCACGGAACATGCATCAATACATCGCGTCGGCAACGATACCGGAAATGGTGCGCTGATCTTAACGTCTACATTGGGCACGATATCCCATACTGATGACAGCTTTTTGATATCCGTGGAATCGTTGAATTTGAATGTCTCGCTGCAAGTCAGCCAATAAATTCTTTCGTCCCTGGGCATGAACATTCTTGCATTCAAAGTGATCGATCCAGGCCGCGCCCAGACGATTTCCTGCCTGATTCTGTAAGGAAATTTCGATACGAATTCAATTGGATGCATGATCTGTTTGTCTCGGTACCTGATTTTATGGTTATAAAACAGCGATGCATCGTCAGTCATGAATGCACGAATCGTCGTCATTAGTTCTATCTGTTTTGTGCGATATTCTTCTTCAGGTAACGAGTCCGAATAGCTCTGCGCCATTCGTTGCACCCATGCTGGATTTTCCTTCTGCATCCCGCTCGGCTTGAATGTGTCCAGTTTTTGGTTATACGGCGGACTCGTGATTAACAGCGCCGCATGCAGGCCCGCCATGACGATAGACCAGTTTTCTGCGATCGATGAGTCACCGCACATGACTTTGTGGCTGCCTAATACCCAAACATCTCCAGCACGGGTAATTGCGACATCTTCCAGCTGCGGTATTGAGTTGGCGTGATCTTCATCCGCCGGTTCCGGCGCCAGCAGCCGGTCCAATTCATCCTGGCCGAAGCCGATCAGCGATAGATCGAAATCGTTCAGATTGAGATCGGCAAGCTCCAGTTTGAGCAGGTCTTCATCCCATGACGCATTTTCGGCAATCCTGTTATCTGCAAGGATCAGCGCCCTTTTCTGGGTTTTATTAAGCCCGACCAGGCGGACACATGGAACGGCCGTTAGCTGCAGTTTGATGGCGGCGCGCTGGCGCCCGTGGCCGGCGATCATCTCGTTGTTTTCGTCGATCAGGATGGGGTTGGTAAATCCCCATTCTCGGATCGATGCAGCGATTTCGAGCACCTGTTCCTCGGTGTGTTTTCGGGCATTGTTGATGTACGGGATCAGCGTCAGCGGATCGAGCGTGACGTCTTCCCTGGTTACGCCGTCAGGCATGTCGACAGGCAGTGGGAGCGGCTTTTTCCGGGCGGTCGTTTTCTTTTTCATCGATCGATTCTGTCCTTGGGCTGTCGGTCCGTCAATGACGACCGCTGGATGGTTTCACGTGGAACGTCCTGATGATTAGCACAGGCGGTAATGATTCGGTGACACATGTCGACATCGCTCTCGCCGATATGAATGGGGAAATCAACATCCAGCGCGGCCTTGAGCCATGCGTATGCCTCCTTTCGCTTCATATCTCCAGATTTCCAAAGAGGGTCAAATGCAGCATGTGCCGCGATCCGTAGCGGCCGAAGTTCTGCGTTCGCCAGCGACCCTTTTGGCGCATGATCCTTGCTGTTTTTGTGGCATCCGACGTACGCGCCACATGGCCTGCAGATCCAGATCATTCCGTAGCTGCGGCCGTGGTACACCTCGGCACTATCGGCCAACACCGCCGGCTTGGCGCAATATGGACACATCACATTTGTTTTTTTCATTTCGTCTCCCGGTCCCATGGCCGGCTGCTGGTCAGGTGATACGCCTGGCACGGCTGGCACCAGTACACGGCGGTCTCGGCGCGGCTGTGCACGCGTTTGATCGCCTTGCGGGCCTTGGCCTGCGTTTTGTACGGCACCTTTCTGCAGCCGCGATGTTCGTCTCTGGGCATGGCGCTGGTTTTAGAATGTCTCGTGTGGTCCGTCCAAGTCGATCAGGTCGGCCGGTCTGGTCCAGCGTTCGAGAATCAGGCCCTCGACGGTGGCGTATTCGACCAGGTAGATCGGCCCGCCCGAGTCGATGCCGACGTGAATGATGCGGCCCTTGACGCAGTCCTGGCCGGCTTTGAGCAGCACCTTGTCGTTGAGATTCTTGATGTTTTTCACTTCTGTGTCGTCTGCGCTCATGTCTCGATTACCTCCAGGCCCATGGCGTTCATCATGGCCTTTTTCAGTTTGAAGCCCTCGGTGCGGACGCCTTTCGAGTCCTCGATCACGGTTTTTCCGGTTTCCAGATCCCGGTATTGAAAATCGGCAACGTAGACTACCTGCACGCCGGTCGCTCCGCGCTGCGAGACGTGCCGGACGATCACGCCGCCGATCTCGATCGGGAATCTCGGCTGTGTCTTCAGGCCGCTGATCATGCGCGCTTTTTGCAGCGTGAGCAGCTCGGCGTAGCGTTTTGCCTCGCGTTTCGAGTCGAACCGGATGCCGTCGATGTTCGTCGGCTGGTTGCGGTACTTGCGCCGCGCGGGCTTGCGTTTTCCTGCGGTCATGCCTTTGCCGGCACCGGATCAGGATGAAAGCGAGGCACGGTCTCGACGATTCTCGACAGGCGACGCAGCGGTTTGCCGTTGTAATAGGCGTTCCATGCCTGGATCACCCAGGCGCATTTCTCGTCGCTGGTCGGCTTGATGTATTCCTGCCGCCGTTCTTCGAGGACTTCATGCAGGCGCACCGGCACCTCGTGGCCTTCGCCGGACGACAGGGCCACAAAGAATTCCTTCGCACGCGCCTCGTCGACCCGGGTCGCCAGGTAATAGCAAAACATTCCAACGCTATGCGGGATCAGTGACGTGAACTGCGGGCGCAGCATGTATTTATTGCCGAAATGGGACAAACCCGGGTGCCGTTCGACAGCGGCCAACAGATCATTATTGCTTGGCTTTGCCATGTGCCTGACCGCCGTTTTCCCCCAGTATGGCGTTTCGTATTTGATGAGCATCCGGGCGGCGGCAGCCAGCGCATTGGGGTTCTTGTAATCGAGAATATAGAGGCAGTCGCCGCCGCTTCGTCCCTTGCCGGCGTCGAGCGTTTCGAATGCCGTCTTTTCCAGTCCGCGGATCACGATCGAATCGATGGTGACGCCAGAAACGACAACAGCTTTCAGCCGGTGCTGGCCATCGACCAGTTCATCGGCGGTGTTGAACTTGATCGATTCACCGTTGACTTGCCAGTGGCCGGCGCGCATCGCATCGGCCCATCGCCTGACAGCGGCCTTTGACAATTTCCGATTGCTCGGATTTTTGCACAGGTACTCGTTCGCCAGTTCCGGCGTCAGCCTCTCGACGCCAAACTCCAAACGCGGGTATTTGCGCGTAACGTCGTTCACGGCCCGACCCCCGCAAACTTCCGGTTCCAGAACGGCTCTCCGGTCAGCAGGATCGATCCGTCGTCCTGCGGCTCGATGATCGTCACACCGCCCTCGCATTTGTGAACCAGGGTGATCGGCCGCTCCGTCCGCACCAATCGCTCTACGGTGCCGACCAGGAGCATCGTCACGAACACCAGCACCGCAGATAGAATCACGGTAAATGTCTTCATCGCCACGGCACCGCGTCCATCGGGTCGCCGCCGATTCTTGCGATCTTTTCTGCCTTGATGGAGATGTCCGCGCGCGCCTGGTTATCCCAGAATGCGGGCCAGCAGCAGAATGGCCCGGAGCCGTCCGACGGTTCCGCTCATTTCCGGCTGGCCTTCGAGCCTGGCAGCCACTTCCCTGAGCAGGCACGCCATGTAGGCTCGGTCAGCGTTGCTGATGTAGTTCATTCGACCTTCACCTTCTGCACGGGCAAGCAGCGTGATGATCAGTGGAAACAGCGCGCCTTCCGGAAGCGCCGACTCGATGATCGTGGCTATTTCGTTTGCCCAGGCCCGGACCTCCGGCGGAATTTCCGTGTCTTTGGTCATTTGCACACCTCGTCGACGTTCGCCCTGATGACCTCGAACGTCAGCGCCCAGAGCCATGGATTTTCGTTCCATTTGTCCCGGCCGTTTACCGAGCCCCACAACGCGCCCCAGTGCGCCAGTACAAAATCATGCTCGGGGATGTCACCCGGATAAGGCGGATTCGGCAAATAGGACGATGGGGCGTGCTTGCCAGATATTTGCATTAGCGGTCGCCCGGTGTCGGCGTCGCACGGAATCTGCACACCCTCGGCAAACACTTCGTTGGCGCTCAGATCCTGCACCCGCTGCACGCGAACATCGGTGATTCGAAGCGTCAGTCGGCTCAGGGCGCGCGGCATGAAAATGGACGGTTTCCAGACGATTCGATCGGCGGGCTCTAGCTGTCCGGCCTCTTCTTTCGATGCCCGATAGATTGGGCCGTCGGGCGATTCACAAAACGTCTCTCTGACCCACAGCAGGTCGCCGGGGCGGCCGTATCTACACGCCGATAAAAATTCCGGTTCTTGTGGCTTATCGTTCGGCTGCGGCTTCACAATTCTTCGCGTTTGTGTCTTCCGGCCTTCGATCAGGGCCTGCACCATCGATGTTCTGAACATGATCGGGCGCACGTTCATCTGAATTCTCCGGTGATATCGGTCTCGCCAAGGACGATCTCTTTCGTCGGGGAGATCATTTTCAATCTGACCTGTCCGTCGGACGCGACCTGCAAAAATTTTCCGATGGTTTCTGCCAGCCGCATGATTATCCGCAGGTTAGCGTCCTTGCCCGGATCGCCGCCAACGCACAGCGTCGAGTAAACCCCGGACTCCGTGCCGTCCGATTTGGATACAAAAACGGCAATCTGATCAGCGCACACCGCCTTGCGCCCGGACTCGGAGATATGCCGAAGCTGATCAAACACGACCGGATCATCGAACGGGTTTTTCCTCGCCTCGGCGCTCATGACATGCAGACCGGGCAAGGCTCGATCACAAACGTGCCGTCGCGGTTGCTGGCCTTCACCTCGCCGGTGCCAGCGCAGGTCTTGCAGCCAGGATCCGGAAGTCCGGCCGCGCGGCGTTCCTCGGCGCTAAGATCGCCGGGCCCGTCGGCATCGTAGTTTTCGTCCGGGTCGTTCAGATCGAGCTCGGCCTGGTCGGCTTCGGCGACGATGTCGGCCATGTCCTCGAAATACTCCTCGAGGTCCGCGGGCAACACGACGATCACGTGGCGGCCGGCAAAATCCGAGAGCTCGTGCCGGTGCTTGGACGTCGTCGGGATCTCCAGCGTGCCCTGCACCTTGCCGGCCTGGAAGGTTACCTTCGCAAGCTCGGCGCGCACGGCCGGCGTCTCGTACCGGAATATCTGCTCATAGCCGAGCTCGATCTCGTTGCGAATGCGCCTCTGCATGCGGTCGAGTACGTCGGCCTGCATGTTCTCCGGCATCGCCGACCAGACCGACTGGTTTCTCACCGTCGGGTGCGGAATCAGCGTGAGCTCGTTGATCAGCGTTTCGACCAGGCGCAGGCCGACCTTTTCGGCCGATGCCATGATCGGGTCGCTGTCGAGAACGTTTTTCAGAGCGGGATCCATGTTGTTCATCGTATTTCCTCGTGTGGTTATTGCCCGGCGCGTTCGCGGGTTTGAAAAAACCCGGAAAGCTCGGGGTTTTCTGACATTGCCAGGCGTGCCAGGCCGGGCGTGTAATTGTTGTTGATCTTAAACAGCGGGTCGCCGCGCTGTCGTATCTGCATCCGGTAGCGCATGACGTGAATGACCGCCCGGGCCGACCAGTGTTTCTGGCCTGCCCGTTTGGCCTGCAGCGACAGCGCGACGAACTTCCGGTAGATGTGGCGGTTCTTGCGGAGCCACCAGAAAAACCCGGCCGGATACCCGTCGTTAAATTGCAGCTGCGCCTGGCTCACGCCTTGCGCGCCGCGATCGATGTCTCTGCGTACACCCGGATGCCCGGAATATCGCAGTCGTCCTTCAGGGCCCGGACCACCTGGCCGAGTTTCTTTTCGTCGATCTTCAGGTATTTGCGCGGGATCTTCTCGGCATCAGTAACGGCGTATTTCCACACCTTGCGGCCGGATATGCCCTCGACCTTCGGCGCCTCGCTGGCGATCGGCGTGGCCGCCATCGCCTCTGCCTTGGCCTCCAGCGCCTCGGCGCGCGCGGTGCGCTCGAGTTGCTCGGCCTCGGCGTCCATCTGCTCCTGGTGCAACCGGGCCTGCTCCTGCTCTTCTCGCTCGGCCTCGCGCCGGCGTTCCTCGTCGATCCGGCGCTGCTTGGCCTCCAGGCGCGCGCGCTCCTCGGCGTCTGCCTGTTTCTTGGCGGCATCGATCCGGCGCTGCTCCTCAGCCAGGCGTTCGCGTTCAATGCGGGCCTTTTCCTCGGCCTCGGCCTTCTCGCGCGCGATCTTTTCGCGGCGCTTTTTGGCCGCCGCCTCATCGGCCTTGCGAGCCTTTTCGCGCAGCTCGCGCTGTTGCTTCTCGACGCGCTCGCGCTCGGCCCGGGCCCTGGCGTCGGCGATCCGCTGCTGTTCGTCGCGGTACTGGCCGATGGCCTGCTTGACGTGTGTCTCTGCTGCATCCAGGCGCGCGAGCGGCCCGGAGAACAGCGCCATGACCGCGTTCTTGGCCGCGTCCATCGGCCGGGTGATTGCCAGGCGTTTGCCCTTCAGCGTGGCCTGCGCGGCCTTGATCTGCTTGAGATGCTCGGCACCCAGCTGGTAATCGTCGGCATTGGTGATCGAATAGTTTTCGTAATTGTCGGCCAGCTGCAGGGCGCTGCTGGTCAGTTTCTGCACCTCCGGGCTGCGGGCCTCGGCGGGCAGTTCATTTGCGGTTTCCATAGTCGTCTCCTGTGGTGGTGGTTTCGGCGGCCGATCAGGCGCGCGCTTCGATGTCCTGCATGGCGAAATAGATGTTCATGCAGGCAACAGCATCAGCCATCGCGTCGTGGGCGTTGTCAAGTTCACGGCGCATGAAGTGCGCGTATGCCTCGGTCAGCTTCGGCATTTTGTTCAGGCCCATCGCCTTGCGTGCCATGATCCCGGTGCAGGTATAGGCCCCCTTGTGCCAGGCGTTGATGGTGTCCTGGTCGCTGTAACGCTTGGTCGCGATCCTGATGATGCGATTGTCGAAGGTCGTGTTGTGCGCGACGCGGTGCTTGTCGTTCCAGAGCGCGAGGAAATTTTGCAGCGCGAGGCTTTCGGGCATGCCGTCGGCCTGCGCCTTTTCCATCGTGATGCCGTGGATGTCGATCGTCTCCTGCGGGATCTGCCAGCCGTCCGGGCGCACGACACAGTCCAGCTGCTGAGTGATGGTGCGAGACTCGGCATCGGCGACAACCGCTGCCAGGCGCACCAGGTGCGGTTGAACCGGATCGTCTGACGGCAGCCGCCAGTCGGGAATCCCCGTCGTCTCGGTATCGAAGAACATTATTTCATTCATGATTTTCACCTTTCTCCATGTTGCCAACGGTGCAGCGACAACGCCGCCTTGAACACCTCGAAATCCCGCGGATCGTTCAGCGGGTGATACGTGTAGCCAATGCCGTCGTCCTTGCCGGTCAGGCGCAGGCAGCCGCGTTTCATCAGCCGGCCGCCGGCCGCTTCTCGGCGAGCATGGTCATAGGCCGCCGTCTGCGGGCCGACCGTGCGCGGGATTGCCGCGCCTGTTTTCAGATCCACCAGCCGCTCGGCGTTTTTGATTCGCAGGATCGAGTCGAGCGTGCCGGCGTAGCGCATGGTCGGGCTGAACACGCGCATTTCCGACTCGATGATTTGGGCGTGCGTGTCCTCGATGTACTGTCGCCATCCGTTCAGGTACGGCAACAATGCCGGGGCCAGCGTGGACTCGTCCAGGTCGCCGATATTCCACAGGTGCACCGCCTGGTGCACGTGGTTGCCGAACTCGGCGAGCATGGCCAGGTGATCGGGGTCGACAAAGCCAAGGCCATCGTATGGCTCGAGGATCTGGGTGACGCTCGGCACTTTTGCGCCGCGATAGCGGTAGACGTGGTCGTCCGGTTCGAACGACAGGCCCTGGACGAGCGGCATCAGACCGCTCCGGCCGGGGATTTGGTATTGTTTGCGAACGTCATGGCGGTCTCCTCTGCTGACTGCTCTGACCAGGAGGGCCGGGCGTTAGCGCGCCCGGCTCTTCGACATCATGCCATTATCGGCGGTCATATCAACCCTTTTACGTCTGCGATCCAGCCGGAGATTTCCATGGTCGGCTCATCGCCTGGCATCGGCTCCGGCGGATCGGACTGCAGGATCTGCGACTTCGGGATCCAGCAGGCCGTTTCGTGACCACCGCGATCCGGGGTTGCGATGCGGATTGCCTTGTCGGTCGTTCGCAGCACCCTGGCCGTGATGAACACCGATTCCTCGGTTTTTTCGTACATGCTCATGGATTAAAACTCTCCCCGTTGATGACCGCCTGCGCGTACCGGCGCCGGAACTCGATGGCGTCGTGCATCGCCTCGAAGCGTCGCCGCCTGGTGTAGGTTTCGATGCGCCCGTAGCTGAATGTCTTGGTCCTGCGTCGGCCGGAGTCGTCAAAAAACTTGACCTCGAACACGCCGTAGGTGCGCAGATTCTCCCGATCGCCACAGCGCCGGATGGTTTCGACAACGCCGGTCTCGATCGGGTTGTCGGCACGATCCAGGCGCACCTCCCGGCCGCGGCTGGTATACCGACGCGCCTCCTTGCCCGGCCGGCTCATATGCGCACCGGGGCCGGCGAGAACCCGGCAAACCGGCTGTTCTCGTCGACGCGCAGGCGGTCGATCGAGCCATCGCTGTCGGTGTAGGTGATCACCCTGCCGACCAGCGATGCTTCCGGGCCGAACTTCGCGCGCACCGCCTCGAGCATGTCCGCAACGACACCCTCGGCGTCGTTGGTCACCGACTTGTTGCCGAGATTCCGGTCGACGATGTGGATGTCCCCGGCGCCGTTGATGTGCCAGGTGTAATCGGCGGCAAATGGCCTACGCATGGCGGCGTTCCCGGCGCAGGGCAATCCCTGCCAGCATATCGATCTCGCTCTCGTGGGCGGCCTCGGCGCGCAAAGCCTCGGCGCGCATCAGCCCGACCAGCGAGATCAGCTGGTTGCGGTTGCACGCCTGCACCTGCAGGTCGGTCAGGTTGAACGGGCCGTCCTCGACCAGGCGTTCGAATTCTCCTCGGGTCATTTTGCTTTACTCCTACGCGGTGGGCGGTTCGTGAATGGCTTTGAGCCAGGCCAGCGCCGAGTTGACCTCCGACGCCTGCATCTGCTCGAGCTCCGTCAGGTGGAAATGCGCGACCAGGTCGATCTCGTTGACGCCGGCATCGTCGCATTTGACGCGCAGCAGCCGGCATTGCGCTTCGCTGATTTTTCCCGGGCCGCCGCCTCCACCATTGCCGTTCGAGCGCGCCTGTGGTGGCGCGCTGGCGGCCTTCGGGTGCGCTGGCGGCTGCGCGCCTTCGCCGAGCGTGTGCGGATCCTCCAGATCCTGCGAGAAGCAATCGGACGCGGCCAGGGCGGTCAGACAAAGATCGATCTGAGCACGCTTCTTGGCCATTTTCAGGATCGTGTTTTCTTTGTCAGCAGGATTCGTGCGCACCTGCTTGATCTGCGTCTCAATCCGCTCGCCGCGGTTGGTCGGGTGCCATTTCGACCCGTATTTGATTCGCCGGTTTTTTGTCTCGGTGGCCTCGTACTCGGTGTCGGTGGCGCCCTGCCAGGCGTATTTTTCCTCACGCGAGGACGCCGTGCCGACGCCAACGCCGACCAGCGTGTCGGTCATCATGTGGATGCCGCGCGCCTTGACCCGGTAGCGTATCTCGTCCTCGGTCGACAGGTCTTCGATCTGCGGATCGACGGCGATCCGAAACGCCGACAGCAGCGCCTCGGCGCCGGCTTTGAGCAGCGTCGGCTTCGCGTTCTTGCCGGTTCCCGGGATGACCCCGTAATGGACGTCCGGCTTCATGACTCGACTCATGATCTGCTGGATAGCCTGCACCTGGTCGGAAACGTCCTCGGCCGACATCGGCAGGTGCATCTTCGCGTACACCTTGACTGATTGATCGTTCATGCGGCAGTCCTCCGTAGCAGGCCGACCGTGATGCGCTCGACGTACTCGCCGGCGTACTCGATCGGCGCGACCAGCTGCTCGGCAGTGGTGTTGGCCTCGAGCCGTACCAGGAACGCGCGCGTGGCCGGCGACAGCGAGCACATGCGATTCATGGTGTAGTCCCGGCACTCGGCCCGGGCGGGCCTGCCCTTGCCGGCGACCCGGGCAGCACCGATATCGAGGATGGCGGCCATCGCCTCCACGTCGGCATTGCGCTTGAGAATCAGATCTGCGGATTTCATATTCTGGCCTCGTTGTTGCTGTAGCGTTGTTGCACTTTAGTTGCTACATCCGCAACATGCAACCCTCGAGGTCACTTTTTTTGAAGGATCCAGATCATGGCAAAACCCCGACAGAAAACCCGCTTGCGCCGGCATCGGGAGGAACTCGGCCTGACGCTGCGACAGGTCGCTCAGGACACCGGCATTTCGTATTCAACGCTGTCCCGGGCCGAGGTCGGCGCGAGCGCACTGTCGCGCCCTGACGCCCGCTGCCTTTATTTTTATTACGACCGGGCGCTCAGCCTGGGCGCGATCCACGACCCGATATTTGATCTTGTGGATGGCGATCCCGGTGCCTGATTATGTTGAAACCCCAGGTTTGTTTAAGGTTCCAGCGTTTTTTTTCTGAAAGATGAAAGTTATCCACAGGAATTTCGACTTATCCACGTTTTATCCACGCTTTATTCACAGGACAAGTATTTGATATTTCAATCGATTGTTGTAGTTATCCACAGAAAACGGGCTGCTTAATAATAACAATGTAATAACAATGCAATAAGAATGGCCGAGCTCTGTCAGTCGCTAATGCTGGATTTTTGATAATCTTCGCGGGCAACAAAAGTACTGTATTTTTACTGTATCAACCTCAGCCCGGAGGAAGTCATGACCCGTTTCTTTTCCCTGCTAACCGTTCTTCTTGCCACGATCGCATTCGCACGTGCCGACCTGCCTGATGCCAACGCAGACGAGCCGATTCTTTGCGTCGGACAGGCGTGTTACCAGCAGTTTTACGGCAAATCGGCTCTTGACTGGCGCTGCTATCGAGGCGGCATCGATGTCGGCGACAAGACGACGCTGGCCGGATCGGATTGCCCTGGCAACTTTCTCGTGACCGAGAGTCAGCAGGTTTACTGGTCGTGGATGCCGGTCAAAACCCCCGCCTGGCGAAAGACACCACTGTCGCCGACCGGGATAAAGTGGCAGGCACCGACGGTCAATACCGACGGTTCGGCGCTCGATGACCTGGCCGGCTTCAAGATTTACTGCAACGAAGAGCTCGTTGCCGACATGGCGAGTCCGGAGGCCTCCGTGCTGCTGTTCGATGAACGTCCCGAACTTCCGGTGACTTGCGATGTTGCCGCCTACGATAACGCCGAACCACCGAATATCGGCCCGCGAAGTCGGCAGGTTCGGGTTAGCAACTGATGCGCCTGTACATGTCGAACTGGTATCACTGGTGGCGGGAGACGACCGGCGGG